>Ga0194125_10009779_pt1 | contig 13224 bp, 10 predicted proteins | sample TA2KigC250mmetaG_FD_148626 | JGI IMG/M metagenome (GOLD analysis project Ga0194125, IMG submission 148626) | Freshwater microbial communities from Lake Tanganyika, Tanzania - TA2015034 Kigoma Deep Cast 250m | ecosystem: Environmental > Aquatic > Freshwater > Lake | place: Tanzania: Lake... | reverse complement strand
AAACCACACGATTGGCTGCCGGCCCTGCGAATTGAGACTGCCAAAGAAGTGGCCCTTAACCCCCACCGCCTGGCAGTGGTGGTCCAGGGCATCAAACACCAGTGCGCCGTGCCCTCGATTCTGGAGCCTTACCCGCTTTATCTGGCAGACCGCACCGTCAAGGCTCTGGCACGGGCGGTACCAACCTTCCGCCAGGTTGCCACCCAGCGCTTATCCAAGCGCTACGACGGCGATATCGGCGAAGTCTTCTTTGCCATGCATGGTTACCGGAGCGAATCGGGGAGATGAACCTATGGCTTCATCAGAACGCGAACTGGACAGGATCATCGATGGTACGGAACGGTTGGGAGTGATCGGCTCCCCGTCCTCCACGTCTGAATTGGCACTGGACATTTTGGGGGCGGCAGCGGCCCGGAAGTTGGTGGGAGAGCTGGCTCTCTTCCGCTATCTGCAGGACTCGGCCAACCATTACGCCTTGGGTCAGATCACCGAAGTACAGCTGCGCAATGTCTGGCACGAAGACCCCACCATGCGCAGCCTGATCCGCCAGCGGGGACGGGTGGAAGCGGTTAGCGAGCGCCAGGACACACATCTGGGCAAGATGATCATCAGCGCCGTCTTCAGTCAGGGCGGTCCGGCCGGCTACCAGCCCAGCATCATGGGTACTGTTCCCTCTACCGGCACCCACATTCACCTGGTCAATGACGAAATTCTTGATAAACTCCTGCGGCCCTATTCCGAGCAGATGTATTATCTCGGCCACGTCTACGGCTCAAGACCCAGACTTCCCCTCTGGTTTAAGCACTTTGACCGCGGTGCGGACGGGGCTGGAGAGGCCTATCACCTGGGGATCTTCGGAAAAACCGGTTCGGGAAAGTCCGTCTTGGCTAAAATGATTCTCTTAGCTTATGCGCGTCACCCCAGAATGGCCCTTTTGGTAATCGATCCCCAGGGGGAATTTGCTGGAGACCTGCGAGGTGGTGCCACCGGAGAGTTTCAAATTCCCATGAATGAAATGATCAAGTCCCTGGAAAAAAGCGCCGCCATTCTCACTGTGCGCAACCTGGTCTTGGACCGGTGGGAACTCTTTGAACAGATTTTATTTGAGTCTCCATTTTTTGAACGTCTCACTATTCCTAAAAGCGAGAACCGGCAACTGGCTTGCAGCATACTCTGCGACAGGCTCCAGAAAAAAAAGGTTAAGCTAAAAGAGCTGCATCTGGATAAGTCATTTCAGGTAGCATGGGAGATTTTAGCAGACGAAAAAGTTCAAAAGATTTTCTATCGGTCCGAGGGGCCCCGCGAACGTTTTAAAACAGCCCTGGAAGAGGCAGACGGAAAAGAGTTTTTTGAGGACTATTGGAAGCCGGTGGCCGAACTATTTCGGGAAGATCGGCCGCAGGCCAGAACGGTCAATCAGGCATTGAGCTGGCTTCTAAACCCAGAAGCCGCCAAAAGACCCCTTCTGGTTATTGATCTCTCAAAGGAACAGGCCAAAGATCTTTTCTGGAACGACCGCATTCAGGCTTTGGTGATCAAACGCCTCCTTGATGGGCTGACGCAAACGGCAGAGTATTTCTTCAAGGAACGCCAAAGCCTAAATGCTCTGGTAGTCATAGATGAGGCGCATCGCCTGGCTCCCCGGGAGTTGCCGAAAGAGGACGATGCAGCCCGGGGAGTCCGGGCTATTTTGCGCGACGCAGCCCGCACCACCCGCAAATATGGACTTGGATGGCTTTTCATAAGCCAGACGTTATCAAGCCTGGATATGGAGATCATTCAGCAATTGCGAATTTTCTTTTTTGGGTTCGGGCTGGGCTTAGGACAGGAATTTCAATCCCTGCGGCAGCTTGTAGGCTCTGCTAGTCCGGCCTTGGATCTCTATCAGCTTTTCCGCGACCCACATTCCTCTTTTGACCTCGCCTCCCGCACTTATTCTTTCATGACCATAGGCCCGGTCAGTCCCTTATCTTTTTCCGGGACGCCGTTGTTTTTCAATGCCTTCAATAAAGTTGAGGAATTTCTTATAGCTAACCGCTTTCTGAAGTGAATCTAGCAAAATATGGTAGCCTGGATTGATGTAGCAACATAACTTGCGGTTTAAGAAATCGGAGGTCATCATGCCCCTGTGGGAAGAGTTGACCATGCCGGAATTTGAAGCACTGGCGGGCCGGTGCAGGACCGTCATTCTGCCCATCGGCTCCCTGGAGGAGCACGGGCCGCATCTGCCCCTGGGCACCGACGCCTTTCACGCCATGGAGCTGGCCCGGCGGGTGGCCTTGAAGCGGGAGGTGCTGGTGGCGCCGCCCCTGTTTTACGGCCTGTGCCGGTCCACCCGGGAGCACCCGGGAACGGTGTCCATCTCCGGGGACGCCCTGAGAGCCATCCTCAAAGACCTGGGCCGGGAGTTTTACCGCCAGGGACTGAGAAATCTAGTATTCATCAGCGGCCACGCCGGGGGCGCCCACATGAGCGCCATCATCGAGGCCGGAGAGGCCCTGTTGGAAGAGCTGGCGGAGGTCAAAGTGGCGGTGGTGAATTTGCTGGACCTCCTCCGGGAAGTGCTCGCTGTCCAGCCGGATCTGGTGAAAACCAAGGGCGACGGCCACGCCGGAGAGATAGAAACCGCCTTGATGCTGGCCGTTTATCCCCACCTGGTTAAGGGAAGCGCGCCGGCGGAATGGCCAAGTTTTCCCAAGCATATCCTGGTAAGAGACAAACGCCGCCACTGGCCCGGCGGGGTATGGGGCGACCCTTCCGCGGCCACCGATAAAAAAGGTGAAAATATCTTACAAGCGGAAGCGGAGCGGTTGGCGCAACTTCTTATAACCCTGGAGGAATCAGGGAGTTCTGAATGAAATCTGTAAGGATAAAAATCAGGGATTCCCCTAGGTTTTTTACTTGACAGTGTTAAATTGTTATAGGATATAAAGAGGCTAAGGAACTTTATTGCATCGGGAAGGGACACTCTTAATGATCGCGAAAGCCATAGAAAGCCTGGCCGATCGAGTATTAACTTACGATGAAGCAGACCTCACCAAACTCTTAAACCATTTCAAAGACCGCATGGAACAATTGGAACCCACCGATGAGTGGGAGCGAGCGGTAATCGCCTATTTCATGATTAACGGCGTCCGGGTTAAGAACGCCCTGAAGCACGGGAAAATGTGCCACCCGGAACGAGGCGTCCGTCCGGCCCTGCGCCTGGTTAAGAATTCTTGATGTTGATCCCGAGGTTGTGAAAACCAACGCCGGCCAGGGGACGCCCTGGCCGGCGTTGTTTTTATTAAGTTTTCGGTTTTCGGTGAATAAAGCGGCTAATACCGGGGCGTATTCAATCGGCTAAATTCGGTAGCCGCAGACTTTAGTCTGCGCCGGCACAGGCTGGAAAGCCTGTGCCACTGGTAGATTGCATTAGGGAATTGTCATTCTGAGCGCAGCGATTAGATTCCTCACTCCGCTTCGCTCCGTTCAGAATGACAAACTCAATAATACCACTTTGAGCGCAACTTGGTATTAGCCCATTGATTATCCTAAATTTTAGACCGAAAACCGAAGACCGAAAACCGAAGACCGAAAAAAAGCATTAGCGCCGCCGCGTGCGGCCTTTGAGAAACAGGCGCACCGGCGCATAGGGGATTTCCAGGCGCTCCCGGAGTTGCTTCACCAGGAAGCGCCGGTAGTGGTGCGGCACGCCCTGGGGGGCGTTGACGAAGGCAATGAAGGTGGGGGGCAGGATTTCGGGCTGGGTCAGGTAGTAGAACTTCAAAGGGCGGTTCCGGAAGCGGGGGGGCGGCACCCTTTGGATGATCTCCTGGAGAATCAAGTTGAGTTCCCGGGTTCCGGTCCGGCGGCAGCTCTGGGAGTAAATTTCATTGATCAGGGGAAAGACCTGCTTCAGGTTGTAGCCGGTTTTAACCGACACCGGCAAAACCGGGACGTAGGCCATGAACTCCAGGCCGGCGGAGATATGGTCCAGGAGGTCCTTGCGAATCCGGGGGTCTTTGGGGACCAGGTCCCACTTGTTGGCCAGGATGAGGCACCCCCGGCCCTGGTCTTCAATAAGCCCGGCAATGCGGGAATCCTGCTGGGTCAGGCCCTCCGGGGCGTCCAGCATGAGCACCGCCACCTGGGCCCGGGCCAGGGATTTGACCGTCCGCAGGACCATCTGGCGCTCCAGCCCCGGGGCCACGTGGGCGGGACGGCGCAGCCCCGCGGTGTCAATAAACACATAGTCCTTTTCTTCCCACTTGAGGGGGGTGTCGATGGCGTCCCGGGTGGTGCCGGGGAGATCGCTCACCAGGAGGCGCTCCTCGCCCAGGAAATGGTTGATAAAGGATGACTTCCCCACGTTGGGGCGGCCCACCACCGCCACCCGGACCCCTGGAGGGGCGGGAATCTCTTCCACCGGAGGGAGGCGCTCCACCAGGGCTTCCAGCAGGCCGGCGACGCCCAAGCCGTGGGCGGCGGAAATGGGATAAAGAGGAGAAATACCGAAGCGGTAGAACTCCGGCAATCCCTCTTCCCGCCCCGGATGGTCAATCTTGTTTACCGTGAGGAGCAAGGGCTTGCCGGTGCGGCGGAGGTAATCGGCCACCTCGTAATCGCCGGCCTGGGGCCCTTCCCGGCCATCCATGACCAGGAGGATGACATCGGCTTCAGCCACCGCGGCCTCGGCCTGGCGGCGGACCATGTCCTCCATCTCCTCCTCGCCCCCGCCCACCAATCCGCCGGTGTCCACCAGCATGAATTGATGGTCATCATAAACCACGGTCCGGTAGAGGCGGTCCCGGGTCACCCCGGGAATGTCCGCCACCAGGGCCATGGCCGACTGGGTAACGCGGTTGAACAGGGTGGATTTGCCCACGTTGGCCCGCCCCACGATGGCCACCAGGGGCAGCCCCTCCGGGGCTGCCGGTTTTCGGTTTTCAGTTTCCGGTTTTCGGTTAAAAGAGGGTGGCATGGGGGCTAATACCGTTTTCGGTTTTCGGTTTTCGGTTTTCGGTTAAAAGAATAAACGATATTAAAAAGTTAAACAGCAAGTTTGTTTCATTTGAAAATGAAAATGGTATAAATTGATCTTCTGTCCTGAAAAGTTCCTGGCGCACAGGCTGGAAAGCCTGTGCTACTGAATCCGAGTTTCTGGTTTTTTCGCGAAGATTTTGCCTGTAACACCTTGATTTGATTAATGTAATTAGGTCATTTTTTAGTTTGGTTGCGGCCTTTAGGCCGCGATGTGCCACCAATGCTTTTCAGATTTTGGGTGAGCCGAAGGCTCATGAATGGCTCGTTACCAATCTTAACTTGGGAACGGGTTATGGGCAAAGTTTCTCTTGGCCCTAAAAGCAAGGCTTTGAAAATTAAAGGGTTCCCAAGCAATGCTCGGGAACCAGAATATGACGATTTCTTAATTACCGAAAACCGAAAACCGAAAACTATTTTTTAGGCTGTTTCGCCAAACCCTTAGGTGGCCAACTGCGCAGCGCTTCCACGGCTCGCTTCAGTTGCAGGTCCTGGTCCAGTTCCGCGGTGGTGATGGGACGGTCCCAAGCCTTATCCGTGAGTCCTTCCTTCTTCATATGCTTGGCCAGGGCCTCATCCCGCAGGGTTTGCAGAGTCTTGTCCGGGGAAGGCTGCTTTTCTTCCACCACGACGTCCGGAATAATTCCTTTTTCATTAATTACCTGGCCGCTGGGGGTGTAATAGAGGGCAGTGGTGAGCCTCAGCGCCGAGCCGTCCTCCAGCGGAATGATGGTTTGCACCGAACCTTTGCCAAAACTTTTGGAGCCCATGATCAAAGCCCGCTTTTGATCTTTGAGAGCGCCGGCCACGATCTCCGAGGCCGAGGCGCTGCCTTCATTGATGAGCACCACCAGGGGGACGGAGACGTTTTCGGACTTGTGACCTGGACGGGCGTAAAAGCGCATATTTTGCTGGGGGTTGCGGCCCTCGGTGTAGACGATGAGGCCGGAGGCCAAAAATTCGTCCGCCACCCGCACTGCTTGGTCCAGCAGGCCGCCGGGGTCGTTGCGCAAATCCAGGATGAGGCCCTTGAAAGGCGAAAGGCGCTGCTGCATCTTTTTCAGCATGGCCCGCAGATCGTTGTCCGTCTGGTCCTGGAAGGTGGATAACCGGATATACCCGATACCTCCATCCAGGACCCGGGCCCTGACGCTGCGGATGGGAATGATTTCCCGGACGATGAAGAAGTCCCGGGGCTGGGGAAAACCTTCCCGGTTGATGGTCAGGGTAACCTTGCTTCCCTTGGGTCCGCGGATCATCCTCACCGCTTCCGTGAGGGTCATGTTCTTGGTGGATTGGTCGTTGATTTTGAGAATCTGGTCCCCCGCCAGAAGTCCGGCCTGATAGGCCGGGGTGCCTTCAATGGGGGAGACCACCATGAGGATGCGGTCCTTCATGGTGATTTCGATGCCGATGCCGCTGAACTTGCCCTTGGTTTCAATCTGCAATTCCCGGAATTCCTCGGGGTTCATGAAGGAGGAATGGGGATCCAGGGTGCTCACCACCCCCTGGATGGCGCCGTACACCAGATCCTTAACGGGCTTGGGCTCGGCATATTGCTCTTCCACCAGGGCCAGGGCCTGGGCGAAAACCCGGAGTTTGGCGTCGGCCGCGGGGGCCAAAGCGGTCAGCGCCGGGCCCTTGATGGGATGAGGGGTTGGAGGGGGTTCGGATCCCGGAAACAAAGGCGATTCGGTTTGGGCCGCCACGGAGTTGAGGGATAGATAACGCCCCAGGAGCAGTGCCATTACCATGACCAGGGTTGCGATATACCAGTATTTGCGTAAATTATTCATGGGCGGCCTCTATCAAGATTCGCCTTTCTGCGCCAGTTTGGGTGGTTTGCCCCCGGACTTCAAGATCTCCAGGGCCTGGATAACCCAGAGGTCCTGGTCAGGGGGCAAAGATTTGGGGGTTTCTTTGCTGGTGGCCGAAGGGGCCGCTGCCTTTTTGCCGGGGACGTCGGGTTCCAGGCCCTTGCCCTGAATCTTCTGGCCCTTGGCAGTGTAGCACTGGGCCACGGTCATGACCAGGGCGGAGCCGTCCTCCAAGGGTTGCAATCGGGTTAAACCGCAGAGCCCCTGGGACTTTTCCCCCAGCAGCGCTGCGCCGGCCTGGTCTTTCAAAGCCGCGGCCATTACCTCCGCGGCCCGGGCCGTCCCCACGTCGATGAGAACAACTACTGGAACGGGAGTCTTCCAGGCCAGGTCCTGGACCTTGCCCTGGTAGGTCTTGTTAGTCTCCGGGATGCGGCCTTTGGTGGTGATAATCTGTTTATCCCCCAGCCAGACGGAGGCGCTGCGCACCCCCTGGCCCAGGATTCCCCGGGCATTGTTGCGCAAATCCAGGACGACTCCCTGCAATTGGGCCGGCGGGCGTTGGAGAGCCTTGATGGCCGCCGCCAGGTCCCGGTGGGTGTCGTCGTTGAAGTAACGGATGCGAAGATAAGCCATGGAGTCTCCCAGCATCTGAGAGGTAACGCTGAGACCGGCAAGGGGCTCCAAGGTTACCGACAGGTCCAGGGGCTTGACCAGGCCGTTGCGCAGCACCTGGAGCTTGACCGAGGAATTGGGCGGCCCCTGGAAGCGCCGGGCGGCTTCCTGGTTGGTGAGATTGCGGACCAGTTGGCCGTTGATCTTCAAGATGTGGTCCCCCTGGCGCAGCCCGGCACGGAAGGCCGGGCCGTCCTCCAGGGCCGAAGCCACGGTGAGCATGTGGTCTTTAAAGATCAGCTCCACCCCCGCTTCCGCCACCTGACCTTTTTTGCCCGCCCGGAAGTCTTTATATTCCTGGGGACTGAGGAAGGAGGAGTCCGGGTCCAGGGAACTCATCATGCCCCGGGTGGCGCCGTCCATCATCTCTTCTTCGCTTCTCTGGTGCACATATTTATTGGAGATTTCAAACAGGGCTTCAGAGAGCAGACGCAAAGAGTCGTAACCCTGGACCGGCGGCGAGCCGAACAAGGGCTGCAGGCACAGGGTTGCTGCCAGGGCCAGCGCCACCAGCAAGATTGTCCACGTGCGCCCCCGGTTGAATAACCTGGGGTGAAATTTTTGCCTTTTCAACTTAATCTTCTCCCTAACCGTTTACCTGCCATTTTTGCCGGCCAGCGCTTTATGGGCGGCGGCGGCGATATCCCGGGCCGTCAGGCCGTAATGTTTCAGTAATTCATCCGGGGCTCCTGAAACGCCGAACACGTCCCGGATGCCGACCCGTTTGACCGGGACCGGATGGTGTTCGCCGAGCACTTCCGAGACCGCACTGCCCAGGCCGCCGGTGACCATGTGCTCTTCGGCGGTGACCACGCATCCCGTGCGCCGGGCCGAATCCAGCACCAGTTCCCAATCCAGGGGCTTGAGGCAGGACAGGTTCAGGACCCGGGCGGAAACCCCCTCCTTCTCCAGCAGCGAAGCCGCCTCCAGGCAGGCGTGCACCATGACGCCGACACCCATGAGGGAAACGTCGTCTCCTTCCCGCAGGATGGAGCCTTGGCCCAATTGAAAGCGGTGGTCCGCGCCGTAAATTACCGGCATGGTGGAGCGCCCGGTGCGCATGTAAACCGGGCCGTGGTATTGGGCGGCCCACCGGGTCATGGCCCGGGTTTCGGGGCCGTCCGCGGGGACCAGGACCACCATGTTGGGGAGCACCCGCATCAGCGCCAGGTCCTCCAGAGCCTGGTGGGAGCCGCCGTCTTCCCCCACCGTGACGCCGCCGTGGCTGGCCACGATTTTGACGTTGATCCCGGCATAGGCGATGGACTGCCGCACCTGCTCCCAGGCCCGCCCCGCGGCAAAGATGGCGAAGGTGCTGGCAAAGGGGATCATCCCGCCTAAAGCCAGGCCCGCGGCGGTGCCCATCAGGTCCTGCTCCGCGACCCCCATGTTGAAAAACCGCTGGGGGAAGGCCTGGGCGAAGTATTTGGTCTGGGTGGAGGCGGACAGGTCCGCGTCCAGGACTACGATTTCAGGGTATTGGCTCCCCAGCTCTTTCAGGGTCTTGCCGTATTCTACCCGGGTGCTCTCTTTGGGAATCACGTCTATCCTCAGGCCGGGATTATCTGCCCAGCTCTTTCATCGCCTGGTCGTATTCTTCTTTGCTGGGCGCCACCCCGTGATATTTCACCTGGTCTTCGAACAGGGACACGCCTTTGCCCTTGGTGGTGTGCGCCACTATCATGGAGGGCTTTCCTTTGATTGACTCGCAGGCGTCAAATGCGGCCAGCAATTCCGTCATGCTGTGGCCGTCCACTTCCATGGTGTGCCAACCGAAGGCCAGCCATTTCTGAGCCAGGGGTTCCAGGCTCATGACTTCCCGGGTGCGGCCGTCGATCTGGAGGCGGTTGCGGTCAATAACCGCGGTGAGATTGTCCAGCGCGTAATGAGCTGCGGTCATGGCCGCTTCCCATACCATGCCTTCCTGGACCTCCCCATCCCCCATGAGCACATAAATCCGGCTGTCCAGACCTCGCAGACGGCAGGCCAGGGCCAGGCCGTTGCCGATGGACAGGCCCTGCCCCAGGGACCCGGTGGGTATTTCCACTCCCGGAGTGCAACTGGAATCAGGATGGCCCTGGAGCATGCTGCCGAAGCGGCGCAGGTGCTGAAGTTCCTCCCGGGGAAAGTGGCCCAGCCGGGCTAAAACCGCGTAGAGCGCCGGGGCGCAGTGCCCTTTGGACAGGATGAAGCGGTCCCGGTGAGGCCAGCAGGGATCATCTTCCCGGCGGCGCATCTTGCCGAAAAATAAGGCCACCATGATGTCGGTGGCCGAAAGCGACCCCCCCGTATGACCTGATCCGGCCCGGTGCAGCGAATCAATGATGTCAATCCGGACCTGGCGGGCGATATCCTGGAGTTGGGCTACATTATTTGCCTGATTCATTTTTATTTAGTGTCCGGAGGCCGAATCTACTGTCTCCCCCCAACCGGAGGAGCGGGGCGCAGGTTTAAGGGAACCGGGACGCGCCTTTGGCAGTGGAATTTTCCGGATTTCCCCCCCCGTTATTTTAGAATATAACCAATCCTTGATTTTTTTTCTACCACAACCCCAGAATTTACTGCAAGGACTTCCACGATTTTTCCTATTTGCCTGAAATTTCCATGGGTTGTCTCATCAAGACCGTTTTCTTCTTTATTCCCTGGATTAGCCGGATATAATACAGGACAGGTTTCAGGTTTCAGGTTTCAGGTTTCAGGTTTCAGGTTCCAGGGAATAGGGAAGAGGGATTTAAAATCAACCCCCAACGCGCAACTCGGAGAAAAAATGATTCTTAGCCGTGAAGAAGTCCTGCACGTAGCCCATCTGGCCCGGTTGGCCCTCAAGCCCGAAGAAATCGATATGTTCACCCGGCAGCTCAACGATATCCTGAAATACGTGGAGAAGCTGCAAGAATTGGACACCTCGGGAGTGCCGCCCCTGGCCCACGTGGCGCCGGTGATTAACGCCTTCCGGGAGGACGAGGTTAAGGAGAGCCTGCCCCGGGATCAGGCTCTGGACAACGCCCCGGCCCAGGAAGAGGGGAGCTTCCTGGTGCCCCGCATCATTTAAAAACGGTTTTCGGTTTTCGGTCTTCGGTCTTCGGTGAAAGTAGGGGCGCCCCGGCGGGGCGCCCGGCGCAGGCTGAAGCCTGCGGCTACATTTTCAAGGCAGAATACGCGGTGAGCCAATAAGCAATCCATCGAGCCTCTTGCAAAAGTCATGGTCAAAAGCGGAATCAACGATATTGGGTCGGTTCCCTCCCCCTTGAGGGGGGAGGGTAAGGGTGGGGGTGGCAAAAATAATTTGTATTATCCCATAGTTATAAACAGCTTCGCCCCCCTCCCCCTAGCCCCCTCCCCCCGTGGGGAGGGGGAATAGAAGCCGGGACCGGTTTTGCTAAATTTTTGCAAGAGCCTCCATCATATTGGGATTGAGAAGCTTTATTAAAACTCGAAACTTGAAACTCGAAACTTGAAACTTGATGACATCGTAAAAAGTCAAATCTCGTTCCCAAGCTGAGCTTGGGTAATAAACGGCTCATCAAAATGGGACAGCTAATATGCTGGATTGATTAGCAAAGCTAAGCTTTGCATCTATCTGGGTTCCCAAGCTCAGCTTGGGGACCAGATGGTTTGGCTGCCGATGCCGGTCTATTGGACTATTTACGAATCCATCAAAACTTGAAACTTGAAACTCAAAACTTGAAACTCAAAACTCAAAACTCAAACTTGAAACTCGAAACTCAAAACTCGGCACAGGTGGTCTGAATGGCAGAACCGTTATATAGCATGAGCATCAGCCGGCTGGCCCCCATCCTGGGCCGGGGAGAGGTCTCCCCGGTGGAGGTGACGGAGCAGTTTCTGGAGCGCATCGGCCGGTTGGATGAGAAGATCCATGCTTACCTGACGGTGGACGCGGACGGCGCCCTGGCCCAGGCCCGGAACGCGGAAGCCCGCCGGCGGGAGGGTGAAGCCACTACGTTGACCGGAATTCCCCTGGCCCTGAAAGACGTGCTGGCCACCCAGGGTCTTCGCACCACCTGCGCCTCCCGCATCCTGGAAAATTTCGCGCCGCCTTTTGACGCCACGGTGTGCGCCCGGCTGCGGCAGGCCGGGGCCGTGTTCCTGGGCAAAGTCAACATGGACGAATTCGCCATGGGTTCCTCCACGGAGAACTCCGCCTTCGGCGTAACCCACAACCCCTGGCGCCGGGATCACATTCCCGGAGGGTCCAGCGGCGGGGCCGCCGCGGCGGTGGCCGCGGACCTGTGCACCGCGTCCCTGGGGTCCGACACCGGCGGCTCCATCCGCCAGCCCGCGTCCCACTGCGGGGTGGTGGGGCTGAAGCCCACTTACGGCCGGGTCTCCCGCTACGGGCTGGTGGCCTATGCCTCGTCCCTGGACCAGATCGGCCCTGTCACCAAGGAAGTCCGGGACGCGGCCATCCTCCTCCAGGCCATTGCCGGTCAGGACCGCCGGGATTCCACCTCGGTCCCGGCGCCTGTGCCCGACTACCAGGAGGCCCTGGGCCAGGACGTCCGGGGGCTTAAGATCGGCGTCCCCAAAGAATATTTCGGAGAAGGGCTGGACCCGGACGTCCGGGAGGCCGTGGAGGCGGCCCTGAAAACCCTGGCCTCCCTGGGCGCGGACCTGGTGGAGGTGAGCCTACCCCACACCGAGTACGCCGTGGCCACCTATTACGTGGTGGCGGTGGCCGAGGCCTCCTCCAACCTGGCCCGCTACGACGGGGTGAAGTATGGGGTGCGCCGGGAAGGCCGCAACCTCATGGAAATGTATTATAACACCCGGGCCTCGGGGTTTGGGGCCGAGGTGCGCCGCCGCATCATGCTGGGGACCTATGCCCTGTCCGCGGGGTATTATGAGGCATACTATAAGAAGGCCTCCCAGGTGCGCATGCTGATCCGCCGGGACTTTGACGCGGCTTTTAATAAGTGTGCTGCCATCGCCGCGCCGGTGGCGCCCACCCCGGCCTTTCGCATCGGGGAAAAAATTGACGATCCCCTGACCATGTACCTGTCGGACATCTTCACCATCTCGGCGAACCTGGCGGGCATTCCCGGAATCTCCGTGCCCTGCGGGTTCAGCAGTTTGGGGCTGCCCATCGGCTTGCAGATTCTGGGGCCGCCCTTCGGGGAGCCGGTGGTCCTTCAGACGGCCTACGCTTTTGAGCAGGCCACGGACTTTCATAAGCGCAGGCCGGAGTTTTAGTATTTCAAACTTAACTCTGGGGAAAAAATGACAAAATATGAGATCCTTTCTTTAATTCTTACCGGTACTTATGATTTATTAACTCTTCTTATATTAATTTTTATTATTTATGAGGCGATAATTAAACCACGTTTGCCTGATATTGCATTCTATCCTCAAAAACTTCCGCAAGATACAAAATCATGGACCTGGATTACACCGTATATGGATTTTGTTATTGAAAATCGTGGTTGCGATCTCCAAAATTTAAAAATATCCTCTATACCTGATTATATTGGATGGGGAAAAATTAGATCAACTCCTAATATTATACCAAAGACCACATCACAATACTTTAAAAAGATTCCATATCTAAGTAAAAATGAAAAATATCAAATTCTTTGGTGTGATATGCATGAAAATAAAGATGTTCTAGATAAGCCATTTAAAGTTATTATTGCGTTTGATAATCCGGCTTTTTTTATTCCAAAGAGGGTTAAAAAAAGCTTTGAATTTGATT
>Ga0194125_10009776_pt1 | contig 13225 bp, 8 predicted proteins | sample TA2KigC250mmetaG_FD_148626 | JGI IMG/M metagenome (GOLD analysis project Ga0194125, IMG submission 148626) | Freshwater microbial communities from Lake Tanganyika, Tanzania - TA2015034 Kigoma Deep Cast 250m | ecosystem: Environmental > Aquatic > Freshwater > Lake | place: Tanzania: Lake... | reverse complement strand
TTTTATCTTTATGTCGAACCACCAGGGAAGTTACGATATTTTCGTCCTCCTCGGCCATCTTCCCTTCCAATTCAAATGGCTGGTGAAAAAGGAGCTCTTCTCCATTCCCTTCTTCGGCTGGGCCATGAGTGCGGCAGGCTATATCAGCATCGACCGACAGGGATCACGGGAGACCGTGGAGGCGATGAATCAAGCCGCCCAAAGGATAAGGGAAGGGATGTCGGTTGTCATCTTCCCGGAGGGGTCGAGGAGTCCGGACGGTTCAATCCAGCCTTTTAAAAAGGGAGGATTTACCCTGGCCATGAAAGCGAAGGTTCCCATCATTCCCATTTCGATTGCCGGGAGCCGGGAGATCATGCCAAAGGACCGGTTGACCGCCTCCCCTGGAGAGATCCGGATAAGAGTAGGGAATCCCATCGAGACGGAGCCTTATTCATTAAAAGACAGACCGGTTTTGATGGAGAAGGTGAGTGAAACGATTTCAGATAACTTCGAGTTGATCACTCCCAATAGAGTCTAACGGTAAGGGTAACGAGGCCCGTATCGTTAATAAAAGGCTAGGTTTTTTGTCGTTTAATTCTTTGCACGTAACCGTAACCATCATCGAAACGCCTGCCTGCGCGAAGCCGCTTCGGCGAAGGCAGGGGCTTCGTAACCGTAGCCACAACCTAAACACTCGGAATAATTTCTTCATTCGTAGATGCCCTTTGGGCATGATGAATTACCAAGAGCGGGGAGCATTGTGATTGAGGATTCCATCAAAGAGAAGTTGAAGCGGGAGATCATCGGGATCATGCTGATCGCCATCGCCGTCTTCCTCTTCCTCTGCCTGATCTCTTACGATCCGGCAGATCCATCCCTCTTCTCTTATTCCTCTCAAAAAACAAAAGCGGTCAGCAACTGGATGGGCATTGTCGGGGCCTATGTCTCGGGCCTTCTCTTTCAGGGATTCGGGTTTCCTTCCTTTCTCATCCCCTTCGTCCTCGGCCTCTATGCCATCGGCTTTGTCCTTCGCTGGGAGTGGAAGTATCCGCTCATTAAATTGGCGGGCTGGGCCATCATCCTCCTGACCACTTCATCCCTCTTCAGTTTGTGGATGAAACCCCTCCGGATTTATACACAGGGCCTCCTGGTGGGTGGGTTTTTAGGGGAAATCCTTTCCAGAAATCTGGTTCGATATTTCAACCTTCCAGGAACCACCATTATTTTTATCGCCATTTTAATCCTCGGTTTTGTTTTGGGCACAGGGATCTCCTTTATCGGCGTCCTCCGACATCTGGCCGGCGGAATCGCCAAACTCATCGAAAAGATCAGCACGATGAAGATGGTCAGAAGGGAGCAGACCGAGAGGGCAAAGAAGTTGGTGAAGCGGAAGCAGGAGAAAGGCGAGGTCAAAGGGGAAACGAAGGAGGCTCCTCCGGTCGTGGTCGTTGACAGGGCAACGCCTTCAAAGAAACGGGAGGAGATCATCGAACAGGAAGCCTTTGATTTTGGCGACCCCAGGAAGGAGTATCAACTCCCTCCCACCTCCCTTCTTGAAGCTGAGACAGAGAAGAGACAGAAGATCGACCGGGACAGCCTGGTGATGAATTCCCGCATCCTGGAGAAAAAGCTTCTGGATTATGGGGTTGAGGGGCGGGTCGTGGAAGTGAGGCCCGGCCCCGTCATCACGGTCTATGAGTTTGAGCCGGCTCCCGGAGTGAAAGTCAGCCGGATTGTCAATTTAGCGGATGATCTGGCGCTGGCCCTGAGTGCGGTGACGATCCGGATTGTGGCCCCCATTCCCGGGAAATCGGTGGTCGGGATCGAAGTCCCCAATGCTGTCAGAGAAACGGTTTATCTGAAGGAGATCATCGATTCCGATCCGTTCAGGAACTCGAAATCGAAGCTCTCCTTTGGAATCGGAAAAGATATTTCAGGAGGACCCTTTGTCTTTGATCTGGCCAGGATGCCCCACCTCCTGGTGGCCGGATCAACGGGGTCGGGGAAGAGTGTCTCGGTCAATGCAATGATCAGCAGCATCCTCTTCAAAGCCACTCCGGAGGAAGTCCGGTTCCTCATGATCGATCCCAAGATGCTGGAGCTCTCCGATTACGAGGGCATTCCTCATCTCCTTCTCCCTGTCGTCACCAATCCCAAGAAGGCGGCCGTTGCCCTCAAGTGGCTGGTCGATGAGATGGAGCGGAGGTACACGATCCTGGCGGAGAAGGCGGTCAGAAATATCGAACATTATCATCAGAAGATGGATAAGGAATTGAAGGAGAAGGGGAGGGTCTATAAACGAAAAGGGGATACTCTGGAGGGGGATGAAAATAAGACGGAAGAAAGGATGGAGAAGATTCCCTATATCGTCGTGGTGATCGATGAGTTGGCTGACCTGATGATGATTTCGTCGAAAGAGGTGGAGGAGTCGATCACCCGACTTGCCCAGATGGCAAGGGCGGTCGGCATCCATCTCATTTTAGCCACGCAAAGGCCTTCGGTTGATGTGCTCACCGGCCTCATCAAGGCCAATTTCCCCGCACGAATCTCTTTCCAGGTCACTTCGAAGGTCGATTCGAGGACGATTCTGGACACCATCGGTGCGGAACATCTTCTCGGGTCAGGGGATATGCTCTTTCTTCCCCCGGGCAGCGCAAAATTGATACGCATCCACGGCGCCTTCATCTCCAGCTCGGAGACCAAACGGGTCGTCGAATTTCTGAAACAACAGGGGAAACCTAACTATGAAACATCGATCCTCACGGAAGTGAAGAAAGAAAAAGGGACAACAGGTGAGGATGATGAATATGATGAGAAGTATGACGAAGCCCTTGCTTTTGTGGCCGAGACCGGCCAGGCTTCGATCTCCCTGATCCAGAGACGGTTTCGAATCGGTTATAACCGGGCGGCCCGCATCATCGAAAAGATGGAAGAAGAAGGGGTCGTGGGCCCCTCAGACGGAGTCAAACCAAGGGAAGTGCTGGTGAAAAAGATTGAACCTTAGCAGGTTGCTGAAAAATAGCCATCTACTGCGTTTCCCTCATCCTTCGTCGTTGCGGCGTACCGCCAAGTACGCCTCACTCCTCAGGAGTGAGGGAGCCTTGCATTTGGCCCTTTTTGAGCAACCTGGATAGGTGATTTTTTCATGTTAAGGTGTTAGTAACACGTTAACTCTCTGACCAGTGTCCCAATGGAATATGTTAATAGATTAATATGGTGCAATGAACCTTAAGGAGGATGGCGTGAGAAAATTTTCTCTTCTGGACGCAATTGATGTAAATGTGACTGACAATAGACAGGTCATTCCTGCGAAAGCAGGAATCCAGCTTTTCAGAACCTTTCTGGACTCCCGCTGGAGTTTACCCCGTGCTTTGACACGGGGCGGGAGTGACAGAGTGGCGGCATTCATCGTCTTTCCCTTTTTTCTTTTTTTTATTTTTCTAAACTCTGTCGCCATAGGAATGACAGCCCAGACCGTCCTGACGGAGATTCAGAATCAATATGAAAAGACGGCTGATTTTGAGGCCAATTTTGCCCAGGAATATATCGGGAAGGTGATGCGGCAGTCGCAGAAAGGGGAGGGGAAGGTCTTTTTTAAGAAGAAGGGGATGATGCGCTGGGACTATCGCGTTCCAAATCAGAAAATCATCTCGGACGGGCAGACCCTCTGGTTCTATCAGCCCGAGGAGAATCAGGTTTTAATCTCCCCTGCGGACAAGATGATCAAAGAGTTCGGATTTTTAGTCGGGGAGGGAGACCTGAGACGGGATTTCAATCTGATCCATATCAACCACTCCCCTTCCGGGAAGGAAGATCATTTCGTCGTAGAGCTCGCTCCGAAGGATTCCCATCCGGCCGTATCAAAGTTGTCATTGGCCGTTGACAGGAAGACCTATTTTGTGATCCAGGTGGATGTTTTTGACGGTCTGGGAAATGTGACGCGGACCCGTTTTACCGATATCAGGACGAACACAAACCTCACCGGTTCCTTCTTCCAGTTTAAAGTTCCACCCGGCACAGAGATCATCAAGATGCAAGACTCTTCTTCTCCTTCATCGGGTGGGAAGAAGCCCAAATAGTTTGATCAGAATATGGTTAGAGGGCGCTTTAAACTCGAAGCACGAAATCCGAAATATTCCTTGATAGGGAATCAGGTTACCAGGAGATCAGGATGCAGGATGCCAGGGTATCAGAATATCAGGAAAACAGAGGAGAGGAAAATTTGATACCTGATGTCCAGAATCCTGATATCCACTACCTGATAACCTGATATCCTGATAACCGCCAGACCTTATTTAACTCGGTTTATTTATGCCACTCTACACAACCCATGCCATTGTCATTCGCTCCATCAATTATGGGGAGTCCGATAAGATCATCACCTTCTTCACCAGGGATTTCGGAAAACTGAAAGGGATCGCCAAGGGGGCAAGAAGGAGCAAAAAACGGTTTCAGAATGTCCTCGGCCTCTTTTCATACCTCCGTCTCATCTTTTTTGACCGGGAGGGAATGGGCCTGGTGAGAGCGGAGAGCGGAGACCTCCTCCACCTCTTCCCTAACATCAGAGAGGACCTGAAAAAAATCTATTATGGAAACTACTATCTCGAATTGATCAACGAGATGGCAAGTGAACGGGAAGCCAACCCGGAGGCGTTTGATCTCCTCCTCTCCTTCTTGACGGATCTTGATACGGAGGCTCCGGAAGAGGAGCAGTTGAGGATGTTTGAGATACGGATGCTCTCCCTCTTCGGATACCGTCCCCATCTGATCCGGTGCGGTTTATGCAAACAGGACTGGACGGAGATGAAGGAGGTTCCTTCCGTCTTCTTCTCTCTTGAGAAAGGGACGCTGGTCTGTGACAGGTGTTCGAAAAACGGAGAGAGGCTCATTCCTTTATCGCTTGGAACGGCCCGGCTCATCGATCAGGTCGCACAGGCGGAGCTGACCAAACTCCGCAGGCTCAGGTTTACATCTCAGGCCCTCGCAGAGAGCCGGGGACTCCTTCCCAGATTCATCACGCATCAGTTAGGGAAGGAATTAAGATCGCTTAAAGCGCTTCGGGAAACGCTTTCTTTTAATTCCAAATTGCAAAATCCAAATGCCAAATGAATGTCAAAGCTGATGAAATCGTAAAAAGTCGTCATTCCCGTGAAAACGGGAATCCAGAGAATTCTAACCCACTGAAAACACAGGATTCCTGCTGGAGTTTACCCCGTACTTGATACGGGGCAGGAATGACTGATCATGGGCTTTTCAGGCTTTTTACGAGGCCATCAACTTTGACATTTGACATTTATCGTGCTAAATCCTACTCCATTACAAAAATTGAAGGGAAAAGAATGAATTTTCAGGAATTGATTTTCTCCCTGGAGAGATTCTGGGCGGATCAGGGATGCGTGATTCAGCAACCCTATGACCTGGAAGTGGGCGCAGGGACGTTTAACCCTGCCACCTTTCTCAGGGTCTTGGGCCCTGAACCCTGGAAGGTGGCCTATGTGGAGCCCTCGCGCCGTCCCACCGATGGCCGATACGGAGAGAATCCGAATCGCCTCCAGCACTATTATCAGTATCAGGTCATCATCAAACCTTCTCCCATCGATATTCAAGAGATCTATCTCAAGAGCCTAAAGTCCTTCGGCATCGATCCCATCAGCCATGACATCCGCTTCGTGGAGGATGACTGGGAGTCTCCCACGCTGGGAGCATGGGGATTGGGCTGGGAGGTTTGGCTCGACGGAATGGAGATCACCCAGTTCACCTATTTCCAGCAGGCCGGCGGGATCGAACTCAATCCTATTCCCGTGGAGATTACTTACGGCATTGAGCGGATCGCCATGTATCTTCAGGGCGTGGATAATGTCTACGACCTCGAATGGACCCGGGGAATCAGGTATGGCGATGTCCATCACCGGGGCGAGGTGGAATTTTCAACCTACAATTTTGAGCAGGCGGATGTGGAGATGCTCTTTCGCCTCTTTGAGATGTATGAAAAAGAGGCAAAGAGATTGGTTGAGCGGAGTCTTGTCTTTCCGGCCTACGATTATTGTTTGAAGACCTCCCACACCTTCAACCTTCTCGATGCACGGGGCGCGATCAGTGTCACCGAAAGGATGGGTTATATCCTGAGGGTGAGGACCCTGGCGAGATTATGCGCGGAAGGATATCTCAAACAGAGAGAAGAGATGGGGTTTCCGCTGTTGAATAGAAAATAGGTAACGGATAACGGTAAGGGTAACGATGCCCGTATCGGTTATCGGTAACGGTTAGGTGAAATGATTAAAAGACGCTCAACGTAACCTTTTATGAACGATACGGGCCTCCTAACCGTAGCCTTAACCTAAAGATGCGAAAGAAGTTTCAGGCGATAATGTCGTTAGAACCCATGAGAGTGGAATTGACATGAAAGAGCTTCTCTTAGAGATCGGGACGGAGGAGATACCTGCTGGATTTGTGCCGCAGGCCTTAGCCGATCTGGAAACGCTTGTACGGAAAGAGCTGGAGGCACACCGGGTCGATTTCAAGGGAATCCGAACCCTGGGGACGCCCAGGCGGATCGTCCTCCATATCGAATCCGTGTCAGAGAAACAGACAGATGAGGAGATCAGAAAAATAGGGCCTTCGAAGGCGACTGCCTTCGATTCCAAGGGCGCTCCTACAAAGGCGGCGATCGGTTTTGCAAAAGGTCAATCGGTTCCCGTTGAATCCCTTGAAGTGATCCAGACAGAGAAAGGGGAATACCTCTGCGCTGTTAAAAAGGAGTCCGGAAAAGCCACGCTCGACATTCTTCCTTCCCTGCTTCCTGAAGTCATCCTTTCCATTCCCTTCCAGAAGTCGATGCGATGGGCAGAGGGTTCCATCCGGTTTGCCCGACCCATTCACTGGATTCTTTGCCTCTTCGGGGGGGAGGTCATCCCTTTCGAACTGGGAGATGTCCGGAGTGGAAAGATCACCTATGGCCATCGGTTCATGCATCCCGATCCCATGGCGGTGAAGGATTTTAAGACCTATCTGGAGAAGATGGGTGAGGCTTCGGTCATTGTCGATCCGGCCGAGAGGAAAAAAAGAATAGAAGAGGGGATGATCCGGGAAGGCGCCAGGGTATCCGGGAAAGTTTTGAAGGATGAGGAACTTCTTAACGAGGTCAACTTTCTTGTCGAATATCCTCTTCCACTCTGCGGGAGCTTTGATGAAACATTTCTCCGCCTGCCGCGGGAGGTGGTCATCCATTCGATGAAGGAGCATCAGAGATACTTCCCCCTGATGGACGACCATGGACGATTGCTCCCCCATTTCATCTTCATCAGCAATCTTGTCCCGAAAGATGAGAAGGTGGTGGTGAAGGGGAATGAGCGCGTCCTCAAGGCGAGGCTTTCCGATGCGGCCTTTTTCTTCGAAGATGACCTGAAGATCCCGCTGGAAAAGAGGGTCGAAGAATTGAAGAAGGTCGTCTTCCAGGCAAAACTCGGGACCTCTTATGAGAAGGTGATACGATTTAAAAACCTGGCCTCTTTTATTGTGGAGCGCATTAACCCGAAACTCCGGCAGGCTGTGGAGAGAGCGGCCCTTCTGTGCAAAGCCGATCTGGTGAGCGGGATGGTCGGGGAGTTTCCAAAACTTCAGGGGATTGTGGGCAGGGAGTATGCAAGGCTCTCCGGAGAAAAGGCAGAAGTCTATGAGGCAATCTATGAGCACTATCTGCCTGGTTTTTCAGGGGACCGGCTGCCTTCGAGCCCTGTCGGAGATGTGGTGAGCATTGCCGACAAGATGGACACGATCGTGGGCTGCTTCGGTGTGGGCCTCCTTCCGACCGGAACAGCCGACCCATTTGGCCTGAGACGTCAGGCGCTGGGGATCATCCGGATCATTATCGAGAAAGAATATCCTCTCTCTCTGGTCGAATTGATTGAAGAGGCCGGCCGGCAATTGAGCGAGAAGACGGTGCGGCCTTTTCCCGAAGTGAGGACAGATGCTCTGGACTTCTTCAGGGTTCGCTATCAGAACTTTCTTCTGGACAAAGGTTATCCCTTTGATGTGGTCGAAGCTGTCCTTTCAACCTCCTTCGATCAACTTCTGGATGTCCAGCGCCGGATCGACGCATTACGGGAGGCGAAAGAATGGAAGGACTTTGAATCGATTGTGATCGGCTTTAAGCGTGCGATGAATATTTTGAAAGGAGCGCCTTCAGGGAAGGAGATCGATCCTTCCCTCTTCTCCGAGCCTGCCGAAAAGAATCTCTATCAGGCGTTTATGGATGCGAAAGGGAAAATCGATCAACTCCTCAGTCAACGGGACTACCCTGCCTCCTTCCTTGAGATGAGCCGAATGAAGAAAGCGATTGACGAATTCTTCGACGGCGTCATGGTGATGGTCGAAGATGAGGCGGTCCGGCATAACCGGTTCGCCCTGCTCGATGGAATTGGCCAACTCTTCTTAAGCTTCGCCGACTTCTCCAAGCTCACCTGATAAAATATATCTTTTACCTAAATTGAGCGATTTATTTTAAATTTCATTGTAGCGCAACCCTTTAGGGTTGCTTCTCATGCCTACCTGCGGTAGGCAAGCAAGGCTAAAGCCTTGCGCTACAAATCACCCTCTGGGTGATGTTAAACCTGATCTGAAGCCTGTTGCTAAAGAGGTGTTCAAAAAGAATCGCTCAATTTAGGTTTTAATAGATTTTTACCGTCGGCATTCCTGCCTGCCGCAGGCAGGGTAGGCAGGGGCGGGGAAGTTAAAATTCTGAGAATTTGTCAATTACTGATTGGAATGGTGGATAAACCCTGGAGTGAGTGCCAGTTACGAGCTATGTGCGGGATAATGTTATCGTGTCTGTAAGTTCAAATACTAACTTTTGTAACAGTTGAGCCTTATGAAAAACAGAGTTTAAAATGCCAAGACAAAAGAGAAGAAAATAAAAATGTCGCCTTCTATGTAAATTTCTTCATGCTCTTCAAGATAAGTTTAGCTGCATTGATCCCAGAGATGATCACCATTGGTATACCTCCACCAGGGAAGGTCCAGTGGCCTGCCTGATAAAGATTGGTAATGGGTGTTTTCTGGCTGCGAATTCTTGACAATTCTTTTGCCGATAGGTACCAACCCATGGTAGCGCCGTGCCTGTTTAATGTCGTTCTCTCGTATGTAAGAGGTGTTGAAGCATCCCGAACGATAATATGACTGGACAGGCCAGGGATCACCTTTTCCGTGATGCCAATGATTTTTTGGGCGATCTCTTCCTTTATCTCTGTATAATGGGGACTTGTGTTGCCCCCATCTGTAAAGAGTTCATAAGGAGCAAAGGCAGCGACGGCGACGGTATGCTTGCCTATTGGAGCAAGCATCGGGTTCTTTATGCTATCCATACGGATCGCCATCTTCTCCTTTTCGATATCAAATCCCCCTACGTCTATCTCCTCCCATGGGTTTTTACGAATTGAGGGGTAGTAATGGACCAGAGCTCCATCAAAGCCCATCTGTGCCAGATCGAGATCTACACCTAAATAGAGGGTGAAGATCGGTGCTGAGCTCTCTCTTTTTTGGAGTTTCCTTAAGAATCGATCAGGTAATAGATGATTACCTATTAGATGTTGAAATGTTGTGTGACAATCCCCATTGGAGATGACATATCTGGATTGGATCTCCTCTCCTCCCTCAACCTGAACTCCCCGGGCCTTCCCTTTCTCAATCACGATCTTCTTTACAAGGGTATTAAAGGAAATCTCCCCGCCGTAAGCCTCAAAATATCTGAGAAAAAGTTTAGGTAAGGCCTCTACTTCTTTGTCTTTGATGTAATAAAAGTTCCCCTTCATGGCCCACATGATAGGACTTGCACAGGAAAAGATAGAGGAGCCCTTACGTGAACCAAAGGTGAGGAGGTATTTTAAGAGAGGGTCTTTGAAAAAAGAGTCCAGGACTTCTTGGCCCGTTTTGCCGCGATACCGGAGGAGTTGAGGTCTTTTGATAAATTGATATAATAGCTGAGACTTCTCTTTGAGGCTGATGAGGTCAAGAGATTTGATGGAAAGGCCCTCAATGTTCTTAACCAGCCTCTTCAATTCCCCTATGTATGCGGGGATAGACAGTCTCTCCTTGGGAAAGAGGTGGATTAAATCCCTTTCGAACCGATCAATATCAGTGGAGAGGGTGAGATGGAAATGAGGGGTAATGATTCGGCGCTGGGGGTCCTGTGGACAAAATTCGATCTCAGGAGGAAGGCCCAAAATCTGGAAGGCCTCTTGCATCTGACTATTGGGACCAAATTCATTGAAATAATGGACAGCAGGCGCGAAGGTAAACCCATTTCGCTTGAAATTTACACAGTAGCCGCCAGGTTTTGAGGATTGTTCACAGATCAGTACCCTGAGCCCCTCCTTAGCCAGAAGGGTACCGCAGGTCAGTCCTCCCATCCCAGCCCCAATGACAGTGACATCGTACCTCATGCTTCTTCTTCAAAAACATTAAAGGGATTGAAATAGCAGACACGTCCACATTATAGCAGATTAATTAACCAAGTGAAATAGAAAGAATTGTATCCCGTAGGCGCTGTTATATCCCCCAACAACTTCTTCCTGTGATCGATGGTTGACCTCTCCACATCTCGATTTGAGACCGAATTGGGACTCCTGATTAAAGCTTGTAAAAAAGGGTTCAGTGTGATATCTGTTCTGCAAATTGCAGATTAAAAAATCTGGAATTTGAAATTCAATGAAGATTCTTTTGATCAATCCTGCTCCAACAGGGACTCTTAAGGCAACAGGGGTTCTCTTTCCCCCTCTTAGCCTTCTCTATGTCGCGGCTTATGCGGAAAAAGAAGGTCATCAGGTCGCAGTCAACGATTTAGCTGTTCGAAGGAAAAAAGAAGAGATCGATTTTAAGACATATGACATTGTCGGTATCTCCACAGATACCACCCGTCATCGTCAGGCCCTTCAATTAGCCAAGAGAGCCAAGGCGAGTGGTTGCACGGTGGTCATGGGAGGTCCTCATCCTGGTTATGTGGATCAAGAGATCCTTTCGACCAGAAGAGTCGATTTCATCGTCCATGGAGAAGGGGAGATAACCTTCTCAGAATTAGCGGCTGCCTTACAGAAGAACGATGGGAAATTCCGTTGCATCCAGGGGATCAGTTTTCTTTCAAATGACCAGATCGTTCGAACCCCCTCCAGGCCCTTCATGGAGAACCTTGACAGACTCCCCCTTCCTGCCAGACATCTTATTCATATGGACGATTATCGAAGGACCAAATTTGGAGGTCGAGACATCACCCCTTTGATGACCAGCCGTGGATGTCCGTATCAATGTGCCTTCTGTGCTTCCTCCCATTTTTGGGGAACGAAACTGAGGATGAGGAGTGTGGAGGCCATTTTAAACGAACTCGAAGAGATTTATCGCCGATATCATTTTAATGCCGTCGCCTTTGTGGATGACACCTTTAACCTCTTTCCGAAGAGGGTAATTGAAATTTGCCATGGGATCATCGAAAAGAAACTCGATCTCTGGTGGTGGTGCTTATCCAGGATAGACCTACTGCTTCGAAACGAAGAAATGGTTAGGGAGATGGTGAGGGCAGGAGCGAAGTCGGTCTTCATCGGTGTGGAATCCTTCAATCCGAAGACCCTTGATGAATTGAAGAAGGGGATCGATGTGGAAAGCACGGTTCAGGCCGTAGAGATGCTCAAAAAGAATGGTCTTGAGATCCATGCCTCCTATATCCTGGGAGGACAACATGAAACGGCCGAGATGATTCATAAAACCATCCGCTTTGCTAAAAGGCTTAATACCAATGTCGCCCAGTTCTCCATTCTCACCCCCTACCCGGGCACAGCCATCTATGAGCAGGTGAAGGGCCGAATCTTTAAATGGAGGGCACCCTGGTCTTTTTTCGATATGCAGCACTTAGTCTTTAAACACGATCATCTCTCATTCATCCGAATGGAATGGCTTCTGCTCAAGGCACACCTCCTCTATTATACCCGATCGAAAAAAGCGATCCTGGATATCTGGCATCATATCAAAAAACATCGTTTGGGTATCCAGACGCTCCTTCGTTTTCTAAAAGACTACTTCATGGGTTAATATGGAAGAGCGTCACAACGTTCTGACATTCTGGTTCTGTGGTTCTGGAGTCGGACAAAGGCAATATTGTTTATTTTTGGCCCATGTTGGCCCATGGTGTCAGGCCTTGAAATGTGAATTGAGAGTATTGATTCTGGATCGTACCTAAAAAGTCTCTTTTACGAATTTGTCAAGATTCAAGGCCTGACAGTATGCCCTTAAGTCAAGAGGTAACATGTATTACATGGGCGCTCTTTGCGACGGCTACGGCAGGCTTGAACTAGGCGGCCTGTTCCCGGCTCTTTTTAGCCCAGGCTTCGTATTTTGCGGAGATTTCGAGGTATTTCTCCACGGTCAGAATTGGCCTGTTCATCTCTTCCAGAAGGGTGGACTCTATTTTCCCTTGGAGGGCAAGCATTTTGCCCGCCCGCTGAATCAGATCAAGGCGAGGCTCGAGAAGTTGCGGCGCCATCTGCAGGGCAATGGAGCCGGGGATACAGATTTCTCCGATGGATTCACAACCAAAGTTCGCTGCCTGGACCCTGAACGTCATGATCAGAGGCTGGAAGCTTTCCATCTCCGGGAATCCGGACGTTGAGACGAGGAGGAATTTTGAAGGCATCGCCCAACTAAAGGAGTGCCTCACCCGGTTTGCAGGGTCGAGCCGTAAAAATGGATCCATACCGCAGATACAGCGGTCTGTTACGGTTTTCATCTGGGCGCTCATATTGTCTGTGTATACGGGCGTACCCATCACAAAGAGATCCGATTCTCTCAGGGACGGATAGATCTGGTCCATATCATCCCGCTGAGCACATTGACCGGGTGTTTTATGCATACACGTCAGGCACGCCCGACAGGTTGAGATATTCATTTCCTTGATCTGGAACTCTCTCACGGTAGCTCCTCCTTCTGAGAGCCCCTTCAAAAGCGAATCCAGCAATCTCCCTGTTACCCCTTTCTTCCCCCTCGCGCTCCCATTCAATGCAATAACCTTCATGATTCCTCCTTTAGACGAAATAGTTCATTCTCCCCAATTTGGATTTGACCGTATCATAACCCACGGAGGGTTTCAAGCCCAAGTGCTTTTTGGAGAAACCGAAAGATTGACAACTTACAGCCTCTGTTTTACGTTGTATCGCAAAGGAAATGGAGATGACACAGAGTTTATCCAAACCAAAGACCTGGGAGG
>Ga0194125_10009774_pt1 | contig 13226 bp, 11 predicted proteins | sample TA2KigC250mmetaG_FD_148626 | JGI IMG/M metagenome (GOLD analysis project Ga0194125, IMG submission 148626) | Freshwater microbial communities from Lake Tanganyika, Tanzania - TA2015034 Kigoma Deep Cast 250m | ecosystem: Environmental > Aquatic > Freshwater > Lake | place: Tanzania: Lake... | reverse complement strand
ACGACGTCCAGTTAACTGAATAATCATTATTTTATAGGTGGCAAGTTTTCCGGAACCAAAATTTTGGTAAAATCTGGTTAATGACGGGGAATCACCCTCTGATCTTGGGTATCTTTTCAGTATACTTCAAGGTGACCTATGATTGACACGGCAGAGATGAAAGAGATCGTCCAGAGTCTTCTGACCAGCCAACGTCTGGCGGCGCTGTCCACCCAGATGTCCGGCCGGCCTTACAGCAACCTGATAGCCTTTGCCGCCACCGAAGACTTGAAATATATCTTTTTCGCCACCAGCCGGGCTACCCGTAAGTATGCCAACCTGACAGCGGAGCCTTGGGTGTCCCTGCTCATTGATAACCGCAGCAACCAAGAAAAGGATTTTGATGAGGCCTCGGCCGTGACGGTCCTGGGAACCGCTGAAGAGGCCCTCGACTCAGACCGGGAAAAATATCTACAGCTCTACCTGAAAAAGCATCCCTATCTTGAGGAGTTCGTCACCGCACCCACCTGCGCCCTCATCCGGGTCAAGGTGGAAAAATTCATTATGGTGACCCGGTTCCAGGAAGTGCGGGAAATTTATCCGGGCCCATGAACAGCGGCCCGAGTCTCTCAAATATTCACCTCAAAGGCCGCCGCTTCTTGGGGGGTCGCCATAGCGCAGCACGGTATCAGAGTGCCCACCACCATTAGCAACCTCGGTTGTTTAAATAGAACTATACCTTTGATCAAGTGCTTGATAGGCGAAACTGTGAAATGGTGGCGCTATCTGCGCTGATCCGAAACTTGTCACTGAGCCAAAAAGCTTATATATCGTAACTGTGGGGCGTGAGGAATTCCCGAGGTTATTTATGTTTGATGAAAGTGCCATTACGGTATTCTTCAAAAGCGATCCGCAGTTCCTCCTCCGTATTCATCACAATAGGGCCATACCAGGCCACCGGTTCACCTATGGGCCGGCCCGAGATCAGTAGGAACCTAACCGCCTCTCCCTCCGTCGAAACCATTACCTGGTCACCGTCATCGAGCGACCCCGGGACCGGGCCCTCTTCTTGCTGATGCTGCGCAGTGGCTTGCGGGTGGAAGAGGTGGCAAATCTTACCCTGGAGGCCCTAGACCTCACGCGAGGCAGGCTCCTGGTCCAGCACGGCAAGGGCGGGAAGGACCGGGTCGTGTATATCAGCCCGGATACCCATCAGGCCCTGGTGGAGCACCTGCAGCTCAGACCCCGGGCCAAGGCCAAGCAGGTCTTTTTGGTGGAAAAGGGTCCTTACACCGGCAAACCTCTCTCCGTGAGGGGCATACAGAAACGGATGGAATACTATGCCCGGAAGACCCGGGTAACCGTGTCCTGCCATCGCCTCCGGCACACCATGGCAACCCAAATGTTAAATGCCGATGCGGACCTGGCCACCATCCAGGATCTCCTGGGGCACACCTGGATTACCACTACCCAGCGCTACTGCAAGGTTTCTAACCTTAAGGTCCAGAGAGATTACTATAAAGCCATGGAGGTGGTCATGCACCGAACGTTACCGGAGTGACGATCATAAGGTGGGGGCGCTGCCCCCACAACCCCGGAGTTTACCGCTTAAGGGGAATCTGGAGGGGCAGGAAAAAAGAAGGACAGAGCGCTTAGCCCTGTCCCTCCGTCATCCCCCGCCACGGCGCTCGGGTTGCTCTCCAGCAGAGCCCTATCCTCCGGACGGATAAACAAATGATAGCAAGATTCCTGAAATGAAGCTAATTTAAAGTACACGTTGCGAGGAAAAACTGAAGGAGCACAAAAACAGCACTTAACACACCACCATTACTGGAAAAATCAGGATTTGTTACGTATACCTGCCCTCTATCCGCGCCGTTGGGTCCAGGGAAAATACTTCGATACCCTGTCCAAATGTGCTCTTGGTTGGCAGGCCCCGCCGCCTCATATACCCTTCCCCTTTTCCCCTTTCCGCCTTTTGCCCTTTCTTCTATAATTATCAAAGATATGAAGACAGTCAGATCTCTCCTGGTATTAGTCAGCTTAATCCTGGCCTTCCAGTTTATCCGCCCTCCGCTCCCGGCCCTTTCCCAGGAAATGCTGGAATATCAGGGAATCCGTTTCCGCCTGGTTCCCGGCGGATCTTACATCATCGGTTCACCTCCCCAGGAACCCGGGCGCTACGTGGATGAGTCCCAGCCCCAGCGGGTCTCCCTGGAGCCTTTTTATATCGCCGCCACTGAAATCACCAACGCCCAGTATGCCCGGTTCCTCAAGGCCACTGGTCATCCCCCGCCCCTGTATTGGGAAGACAAAAACCTGAACGATCCCACCCAGCCGGTGGTGGGGGTGACCTGGCACGACGCCGCGGCCTTTGCCGAGTGGCTCTCCCAGGTTACGGGCCAGTCCTTCCGTCTGCCCACGGAAGCCCAGTGGGAGGCCGCGGCCCGGGGCGGCTTAAGCGGCAAGGCTTATCCCTGGGGAGATGCCCTCCCCGACGCCGGCGGCGCACTAAAAGCCAACTACCGGGCCGGGGGGCGCCGCCTTACCATGCCGGTGGCCTCCTACCCCCCCAATGGCTTCGGCCTCTTTGACATGGCCGGCAATGCCGCGGAATGGTGCCTGGACCCTTACACTCCCCCGCGGTCCCGGGGACCTTTCAAACCCGGGACGGCCCGCCTCCTCAAGGGCGGCTCCTGGTTCTCCCTGGCCCGGGACCTGCGCTGCGCCGCCCGCCAGTCGGCCCCGCCGGACTTTACCGACGGCTACATCGGCTTTCGCGTTGTCCGGCTGCCTGCTGGAGGTAAATGAGTCCTTAACCCAGATCGGGGAAGGCGACGATCAGTCGGCTCCCCACTTAAGGAGACAGTTGATGAGGAAAATTTTGCTGTTGGCGGGCCTGGCTATTTTGTGCTGCCCAATGGTGTGCCTGGCCGCGGGTTTTGACCCCCAATATGTCGGCGTGGGATATCAACCTTATCATACTCCCGGCAAAGGCTGGGGAGATTACACCCAGGCCGAGATTGAGGCCGATATGCGGCTGATCGCCCGCAACTTTAAAATGATCCGGACCTGGAGCGTGGAGTACGCCAATGCTTATACCGTGCCCGCGGCGCACCAGTATGGGGTCGCCGTTCATCTGGGGCTCTGGATTTACCCCACAGATGACCTTAAAACCAAGGCCTTGATTAACCAGGGGGTTCAGCAGGCGGTGCAATACCCCAACATGGTGAAGGCCCTCATCGTCGGCAATGAATGTCTGGGGGACGTCTCCGAAGCGGCCATCATTGCTTATATGGATTATGCCCGTAACGCCCTCAAGCAAGCAGGACTCAACCTGCCGGTGTCCACCTGCCAGACCTGGGGGGTCTGGGTCGGCCACGCCAGCCTGGCGGACCATGTGGACCAGTTTATTTATGCCAATATCTACCCCTTTTGGGACCAGGCCTCCATCGGCAATGCCATTAATCAATTTGAATCCGACTATAATGCCTTGAAAAAGGCGATACCTTCCAAGACCATCATAGTCGGCGAGACGGGCTGGCCCAGCCAGGGCCCGCCCCATGGCGGGGCGGTGCCCGGCATCGCCCAGGAGCAACAGTATTTCCGCCAATATGTCCAATGGGCCAGCGCCCATAAAGTCACCTCGTTTATATTTGAGATGTTTGATGAACCTTGGAAAGGCGAACCTTACGAAGCGCACTTCGGACTTTATACTACCGGCAGCCAGCCTAAGTTTCCTATCAGTTCGGGTGCTGCCGCGGCCAATGCCTTGTTGTTGGAATGATAAAGAAAAACCTCACGCCAAGGCGCAAAGGCGCAAAGATAATAAGGGCACGCCCATGACCGTGCCCTTACAGGAAAGGTTTTTGCGAGCTTTCCGCCTTGGCGCCTTGGCGTGAGGCCATTTTTGAAATATTATATCTTGACATGGTATTGTTTAGATGATAATACCGCTATAGTAAATCATTTCACTTGATAATTTAGGGAAACTTATTGAATTAAGGAGCAAAACATGGCCGAGTTAGATTTCGAAAAAATGTCCATGGATGTGGCGGCGCAGGAGATGCTGAAAAAGGCCCAGGCCGAGAATGTGGAGACCATTTTCGATCGGGCCCGCACCATGAAGCCCTGCCCCATCGGGGTGGAGGGCGCCTGCTGCCGCATCTGCGCCCAGGGTCCCTGCCGGGTGCCGCCGCCCAAGAAGAAGGCCGGGGAAGAGACCGGCGAAGAGAAGAAACAGCGCATGGGCCTGTGCGGCGCCACCGCGGAAACCATCGTGGCCCGCAACTTCGCCCGCATGGTGGCTTGCGGCACCGCAAGCCACAGCGACCACTCCCGGGGGGTGGCCAAACTCTTCATCGAAGTGGCCAACGGCCGCACCCAGGGCTATAAGCTCAAGGACGTGGCCAAGCTGCGCCGGGTGGCCAAAGACTGGGATGTGCCCATCACCGTGGGTGAAGGCGAAGACGCCAAACCCCGTTCGGCCGAGGACATCGCCAAGGAATTGGGTCCCAAGATCCTGGCGGAGTTCGGGCAGCAGGAGGGCGAGATCAACTACGTGCGTCGGGCCCCCAAGAAACGCCAGGAAATCTGGCGCAAACACGGGGTGGTGCCCCGGGGCGTGGACATTGAGGTGGTGGAACTGATGCACCGCACCCACATGGGCGTGGACCAGGACTACCACAACCTCATCAAGCAGTCCACCCGCTGCGCCCTGGCGGACGGCTGGTCCGGGTCCATGATCTCCACCGACCTCCAGGACATCATGTTCGGCTGCCCGGTGCCCATCGCCGGGGAGATCAATTTAGGGGTGCTCAAAGAAGACCACGTCAACGTGGTGATGCACGGCCATGAGCCGTTGCTGCCGGAAATGCTCTACGTGGCCTCCCAGGAGCCGGAGCTCATCCAGTACGCCCAGAGCAAGGGGGCCAAGGGCATTCAACTGGCGGGCATGTGCTGCTCCGCCAACGAGGTGCTCATGCGCCACGGGGTGCCGGTGGCCGGGAACTACCTGCACCAGGAACTGGCGGTGATCACCGGCGCGGTGGACGCCCTGGTGGTGGACGTGCAGTGCGAGATGCAGGCCCTGGCCAACGTGGCCAAGTGCTACCACACCAAGATCATCACCACCGACGACCGGGCCAAGATGGAAGGGGCGATGCACATTGCCTTTGACGACCATCACGCCCTGGACGTGGCCCGGAAGGTGATCCGCACGGCCATCGACAATTATCCCAACCGCCGGGCCCCGGTGATGATCCCCCAGGTCTCCAGCCCCACCATCGTGGGCTTCAGCTACGAGACCATCCAGTACCTGCTGGGCGGCTCCATCCGGGGGTCTTACTACACCCTGAACGACAACATCATCAATGGCCGCATTCGGGGCGTGGCCGGCGTGGTGGGCTGCAACAACTGCCGCACCCCCCAGGACTCATCCCATATGACCCTGATTAAGGAACTGCTGAAGAATGACGTCATCGTGCTGTCCACCGGCTGCGCCGCCATGGCCGCGGGCAAATATGGCCTGCTGACCCCGGAAGCGGCCAGCAAGTACTGCGGCGAAGGTCTGGCGGAGGTTTGCGAGACCGTGGGCATTCCGCCGGTGCTGCACATGGGGGCCTGCGTGGACAACTCCCGCATCCTCATGGCCGCCACCGCCTGTGTTAAGGCCGGGGGGCTGGGCACGGACATCTCAGATCTCCCCGCCGCGGGCGCCGCGCCGGAATGGATGTCCGAGAAGGCCATTGCCATCGGCCAGTACTTCGTGGCCTCGGGGGTTTACACCCTGTTCGGAGTGACCTTCCCCTCCACGGGTTCCGAGATCCTGACCGAGTACCTGTTCAAGGGGATCGAGGAAGAGTACGGCGGCAAGTGGGACTTCGTGGCCGATCCCATGGAAATGGCCCGGCGCATGATCGCCCACATCGACCTGAAGCGCAAAGCCTTAGGGATCGACAAGGCCCGGGAACGGGTGCTCATGGATATGGAAATGCGCCGCCAACTGGAAGCCGCGGCCGGCGAAGAACATTAAGAGCATGGCTGCTGGCGGGATATTTGGGGGAGGGGGCTAAGGGCCAACGGCCCTTACCCCCAATCCCCCACCCCCAATCCCTTAAGTGCAAGAATTAGCGGGTTGGCCCGGAGCCAAGGCTCCGGGCCAACCCGCTAATTCTTTGGTGGCACAGGCTTTCCAGCCTGTGCCTGCACGACTGATACCAAGTTGCGATCAAACGAGTAGAATTGTCATTCTGAGCGCAGCGAAGAATCTAGATTCTTCACTCCGCTTCGCTCCGTTCAGAATGACAAACTCAATAATACCTCTTTGAATGCAACTTGGTATGAAGCCTATGACTATATTACGCCAGGAAATTTTACCAGAGGCAATTTCCCATTTAAATAAAATGTAACCTGCGCTAAAATTGGCGAAAATAACCAGTCAGGCCAATTTGCCGTCAAGCAGATACAAGGGGCGGGGTCACCCCGCCCGTGGAACGATTCCCTGTAAATAGCGGGCGGGGAAACCCCGCCCCTACGATCTAGTTTGCAGGCTTAACCAAGTTAAGCGAAGATTTTTGATGGATGGCGCCTAAATCTGAAAAACCCAAACCCCATTACCACGGCCACCGGCAGCGCCTCCGGGAGCGCTTCCGCCAGGGGGGCGTCGCGGCTTTACAGGACTACGAACTCCTGGAACTTCTCCTCACTTACGCCCGGCCCCGCCAGGACGTCAAACCCCTGGCTAAAAGCCTTCTCCAGCGTTTCGGTTCCTTTACCCAGGTCCTGGACGCCCCGCCCGAGGCCCTGGCGGAGGTGGAGGGCATGGGGAAGGTTTCCGCCGCCTTCCTTCCCCTGGTGAAAGCCTGCGCCGCCCGCTACCTGAAAGAAGACGTGGTGCAGCGGGGGAAAGTCCCGTCCCTCACGGCCCTGGTGGACTACTGCCGCACCGCCATGGGGGGGCTCAAAGACGAGCAGTTCCGCATCCTGTTCCTCAACAGCCAGAACGAAATCATCGCCGAAGAGATCCTTCAGGAAGGCACCGTGAACCAGACGGTGGTCTATCCCCGCAAAGTCCTGGAACTGGCCTTGAAGCACAAGGCCGTGGGGCTGATCCTGGTGCACAACCACCCCAGCGGCAGCCTCACTCCCTCCGCCGCGGACCGGGAACTCACCCGAACTTTAATCCAGGCTTCCCGGAACCTCAACCTCACGGTCCACGACCACCTCATCATCACCCGCCACGGTTATTTCAGCCTGGCGGAACATAACATGCTTTGATGCAGTTTTCGGTTTTCGGTTCGCGAAAAAATTCACCTCTCTGAAACTGACAACCGGGAACTGGGAACTAAAAACTGCTCACTGCTCACTACCCTCACACCTTAAGCTTCACTATCTCCGCCTCCAATTCGGTCCCGTCAACGTGTAGGATGGCCGCGCTCACCGGCAGGGTGAAGCGCCGGGGGCCGGCTGAGCCGGGATTGAGGAAGAGCACCCCGCCCTCATGGAAGAGCGCCGGTTCGTGGGTGTGGCCGAAGATGACCCCTGCAAAGCCTGCCGCCCCGGGGTCCAGGTCCAGGGTAAAGAGTTCATGAAGGACATAGAGCCGGACCTCCCCCACTTCCACCACTTCTGAAGAGGGCAGTGCCCAGACCCCTGCCCCCCGGTCCACATTACCCCGCACCGCGGCCACCGGCCCCAGGCGGCTCAAAGCCTCCAGGATTTGCAGGGGGCCGATGTCTCCGGCGTGAATGATGAGGTCGGAACCCTCCAGGATCTTAATGGCTTCTGGCCGCAAGAGTCCGTGGGTGTCGGAGATTACCCCGAGGCGATAGCGGGACCGGTGAGGCAGTTTCAGGGAGTACACAGGCGGACGCTATTGATGCTATTCCTTAAAAACCCAATTTGTTAGGCGAACCCTGGCTAAGAATCGCATGGTTATTATTATCGTCGCGGCGCCCCTTAGAATCGCCGATAACACAATTAGGTTTTTATAATCCAAAATCAGTAATTTGGTAAGGGGTTAATACCATTTTCTCTTTCAAGTGCAACAAACTTAATCTGTATCTTATTGATAATCTGTAATTATATTTACCGAAAACCGAAAACCGAAAACCGAAAACGGTACAATGGATAGTGGCAGGTAAATTAACTTCACTTTTGAAACCTCCCATTGCCGCCCCTATGGGCCACGCCTTTTTTCACAGGTTAAGGCAAAAATAATTAAACCCTGTGATTTTTTTTCAAAAACTAATTTAATTAAAATAACAATAAGTTATTCTATCCACCTTTTAATGCCACGAAAATAATTCCAACAGGAAAAAAAATGCTTGATTTTGCTGGTTATTGTCTGCTATACGGGAGACACGGGAATTTATCCCGTCTTTTTGGGGGAGACGGCAGATCTGCATTCCCGCCTGGTTTTACGGTTTTGATATACCCCCCCGGTGAAAGGGGAAATTATGTTCTCTGCTTTTTTGGGGATAATTGCGTGCCTAGCCCTGATTGCGGGGTGCGGCGGCGCTCATCAGGGCGCGCTGGTCCAGCCCCCGATAACGCCGGTGGAAACCGCAACTGCCGCCGTACCCGACGATGAGGAAACCCTGGCGGAAACCCTGAGCAGCAAGCGTCTGGAAGAGCTTTACGCCAAGAGCGGCATCCCCGGCTGGGACCCGGGACTGGAAGAAGAGCTGAAGAAGTGGGATCACCAGGTAAAGTTTGACGTGCCCATCGAGATGAACCGGCAGGTGCGGGCCTACCTGGTTTATTTTTCCACGGAGCGCAAGGCCATCTTCACCCGGTATCTTTCCCGGTCCTCCCGCTACCTTCCCATGATCAAGGAAACCTTCCAGGAATACGGCCTCCCTGATGATTTAGCCTATCTGGCGCTCATTGAAAGCGGTTTCAGCAACAAGGCCACCTCCCATGCCGCCGCAGTGGGCATGTGGCAATTCATCCGGGGCACCGGGGTGCGCTACGGGTTGACGATAGACAGCTATGTCGATGAACGCCGGGATCCGGAAAAGGCCACCAAGGCGGCGGCCAAATATTTATTGGACCTGTACAAGCAGTTCGGCTCCTGGTACCTGGCCGCGGCGTCCTACAACTGCGGCGAGGGCCGGGTGCAAAGAGAACTCAACCAAAGCAACCACAAGAATTTTTGGCAGCTGTCGGAAAACCAGCGTCTTCCCAACGAAACCAAGAATTATGTGCCACAGATGATCGCGGCCACCATTATCGCCAAGAACCCGGAGAAATTCGGTTTCAAGCACGTGCCATACCTTCCGGTCCTGAGCTATGAACAGGCGAAGATGAAAGAGCCTACGTCGCTCAAAGCTGCGGCCGGCGCGGTGAATGTGCCGTTGGAAGAAATTCAGGCTCTTAATCCCGAACTCCTGCGGGGGGTAAGCCCGCCGGACGCCACCAATTACGTCCTGAAACTGCCGCCCAAGAGCGTGGATCTGTTCGCCAAAAACATTGAGCTGGCCCGCATTGAACACCCGGCCATCGCTTCCCGTCCGGCACGGGCCAAGGGGCCGGCGCGCTACGCCCAATCTCGCAGTTCCTCAAGCAAAGCGGCGGCTCGCAATGCTGATTCCAAGACCAAGACCGCCGCCAGGGGTTCCAAAAAGAAAGACTCCACCACGGTGGCTAAGAAAGGCAAGACCGCCGGTCCTGCTTCACCCCAAATGGCTTCCATGTTTGGCAGCCCTGCCGCCATTGCCGGCAAGGCCTCGGCCAACGGCCAGAAAAAGGCCAGCCTAGCCGCGGCCGATTCCAAGGCCAAGGCCAAGTCCAAGACCCAGACCCAGAAGAAATCGGGAACCCAGGTAGCCAAAAAGACCGACGCCAACGCCAAAACCGGCAGCAAAACCAAGAAGAACGGCTCTTCCAAAAACAGCAAGGATAAGGTTTCCAAAACCAACGGCAAGAACGGTTCGGCTCAATTTGCCGCGAACCGCTAAACCGGCTTTTTCCCTCACGCTAAGACGCAAACTAGTGGCGGCCCGCCGGGCCGCCTTTTGTTTGGCGGGCCGTGAACACTCATACCAAGTCGCAGTCGAAAGGCAACAGTTGTAGCGTGATTTATCACGCCCGCCTTTCGGGCGCAATAAATTGCGCTACAATAATACCTTTTTGATTGCTTCTTGGTATCAGCATAAAAAAGGCGGGCATAGCCCGCCTTTTTTATCTTAAGGGATTGGGGAGGGTTTGGGGAGGGCGTAAAGGCTTTTGCCCTTAGCCCCCTCCGCCAAAATCGTCCTACCCTGTTCTTTAGTACATGCCGCCCATGCCGCCCATGCCGCCCATGCCGCCTTCGGGCATGGCGGGCATCGGAGATTCCCTCTTGGGTTTCTCGGCCACCATGGCCTCGGTGGTGATGAGGAGAGAGGCCACGGAGGCGGCGTTCTGGATGGCGTAGCGGGTCACCTTGGTGGGGTCGATGACGCCCGCGGCCATGAGGTCTTCATAGACGCCGGTTTCGGCGTTGAAACCCATGGCGCCCTTTTCAGCCTTGACGTGCTCCGCCACCACGGAGCCTTCGGCGCCGGCGTTGTTGGCGATCTGGCGGATAGGCTCTTCCATGGCCCGCTTGACGATGTTGACGCCCAGCTGCTCGTCGTGGTTATTGAGCTTCAACTCCACCAGGGCGGGGAGGCAGCGCAGGAAAGCCACGCCGCCGCCGGGGACGATGCCTTCTTCCACCGCGGCGCGGGTGGCGTTCAGGGCGTCTTCCACCCGGGCCTTCTTTTCCTTCATCTCGATTTCGGTGGCCGCGCCCACGCGGATGACCGCGACGCCGCCCACCAGTTTGGCCAGCCGTTCCTGGAGTTTCTCCCGGTCATAGTCGGAGGTGGTCTCTTCGATCTGGGCCCGGATCTGCTTCACCCGGCCTTCGATCTGGGCCCGGTCGCCGCCGCCGTCAATGATGGTGGTGTTGTCCCGGTCGATGTTCACCTTTTTGGCGGTTCCCAGCTCTTTGAAGGTGACGTTTTCCAGTTTCCAGCCCATGTCTTCGGAGATGACCTGGCCGCCGGTGAGAATCGCGATGTCTTCCAGCATGGCCTTGCGGCGGTCGCCGAAGCCCGGGGCCTTCACCGAGGCCACCATGAGGGTCCCCCGCAGCTTGTTCACCACCAGGGTGGCCAGGGCTTCGCCTTCCACGTCCTCGGCGATGATCACCAGGGGTTTGGCCATCTTGGCCACCTGCTCCAGGATAGGCAGGAGGTCTTTCATGGCGCTGATCTTCTTCTCATGGCAGAGGATCAGCGGCTCGTCCAGGCTCACTTCCATCTTCTCGGGGTTGGTGACGAAGTAGGGGGAACTGTAGCCCCGGTCGAACTGCATACCTTCCACCACTTCCAGGGTGGTTTCCATGCCCTTGGCCTCTTCCACGGTGATGACCCCTTCTTTGCCCACCTTGCTCATGGCGTCGGCGATGATGTTGCCGATGCTGGGGTCATTATTGGCGGAAATCGTGCCCACCTGGGCGATCTCTTTCTGGTCTTTGGTGGGCTTGGAGATTTTATGCAGCTCTTCCACCACTGCGACCACGGCCTGGTCGATGCCCCGTTTCAAGGCCATGGGGTTGGTGCCAGCGGCCACCAGCCGGGAGCCTTCCCGGTAGATGGACTGGGCCAGGATGGTGGCGGTGGTGGTGCCGTCGCCGGCCACGTCCGAGGTCTTGGAGGCCACTTCCTTGACCATCTGGGCTCCCATGTTCTCGAACCTGTCTTCCAGCTCGATTTCCTTGGCCACGGTGACCCCGTCCTTGGTGATGGCCGGGGCCCCGAAGGATTTCTCAATGATGACGTTGCGGCCCTTGGGCCCCAGGGTTACCTTGACCGCGTCGGCCAGGGTGTTGACGCCCCGGAGAATGGACTCCCGGGCCTTGATGTCGTACCTGATTTCTTTGGCAGCCATGTTATTGTGCTCCTCCTTAAAAATGATGGATGGCTAAATTGGGATAAAAGGTGGGATCGGGAAGATTAATCTTCGATGACGGCCAGGATGTCTTCTTCCCGCATCATCAGATGTTCTTCATCTTCGATCTTAATTTCGTTGCCGGCGTACTTGTGGAACAGGACCTTGTCGCCGGCCTTGACCTGGAGGGCCATGCGCTGGCCTTGCTCGCTCATCTTGCCGGGGCCCACGGCCACGACCCGGCCTTCAATGGGCTTTTCCTTGGCGGTGTCGGGGATGACGATGCCGCCCTTGGTTACCGTGACTTCTTCGATGCGCTTCACTAGAACGCGATCATTTAAGGGTTTGACGTTCATGGAAATAACCTCCTGAAGTAGGAATTGACAGGGTAGTTGTTAGCACTCATTGTCGATGAGTGCTAATCTTTTAGAATTTTATACATCGATGCCGGGTTGTCAAGGGGGTGGGGGAGGAAAAAAGACAGTTTTCAGTTTTTAGTTTTCGGTTTTATGTTTAAATATTAAGAAGATAAGGGTTGTAGTGAGCCTTAGCTAAAAATTTATTGGGTCTAAATAAACTCGTTCAACTTGTTGGTCTTTTCAAGCCGATAAATTATCTTAATTCTGGAAAGACCGAGCCGAAAACCGAAAACCGTTTTTTAAATGCGGGTCCTGTTGATCGATACCAACCGCAAGGCCGATCTCCTGGCGGCGCCGCCGCTCGGGCTGGCTTATGTGGCCGGCGCCGCGGCAGCGGCGGGCCATGAGGTGCGGGTCCGGGACCTGTGTTTTCTCCCGCCGCCGCAGGCCAAGGGGCAATTGGAAAAAACGGTCAAGCACTCTAACCCCCAGGCAGTGGGCCTGTCGGTGCGCGATCTAGACAATTGCAACCTGCTCCACCCGGTATCCAACCTTCCCGAGGTGCGGGCGATTGCCGCCGGCCTGCGGCGGCTCACCTCCGCGCCCCTGGTGGTGGGCGGGCACGGAGGCCCGCCCCACCCAGTAGGGGCGCCCCGGCGGGGCGCCCGGCACAGGCTTTCCAGCCTGTCCCGTCTGGGATTTTTCAGGACAGCTCCTCATGGTCCTGCGGCCCACCCGCAAACCATGAAAAGTTTTTTAGCCGCAGGCTTCAGCCTGCGCCGGCACAGGCTGGAAAGCCTGTGCCACCCAATTTACGGAACTTTTCATAACAGATTAATGCAGATGGAATAAACTTTTCATCCTGATTAATATTTTTTTAAAACCCCCCCCTTGCCAAAGAGAAATTAGTATTTAATCTTAACCGATAATAATTACCTCAAGGAGCTGATCAGGAGACCAATCATG
>Ga0194125_10009773_pt1 | contig 13227 bp, 12 predicted proteins | sample TA2KigC250mmetaG_FD_148626 | JGI IMG/M metagenome (GOLD analysis project Ga0194125, IMG submission 148626) | Freshwater microbial communities from Lake Tanganyika, Tanzania - TA2015034 Kigoma Deep Cast 250m | ecosystem: Environmental > Aquatic > Freshwater > Lake | place: Tanzania: Lake... | reverse complement strand
CGCCGGGGAGGGTGATGAGCTCGGCCATGCTATCGGGAATCCGGCCGCCGAAATCGGCGACGATTTTCTGGGCGGCCCCGATGATGGATCTGGCCTTGTTCCGGAAAAAGCCCGTCGGCCGGATCTTGCCCTCGAGCTCCGCCCGGTCGGCCCGGGCAAACGCATCGGCCGTCGGATATTTCCAGAAAAGGGCCGGGGTGATCTGGTTGACCCTTTCGTCGGTGCACTGGGCCGAAAGGATGGTCGCGACGAGAATCTGGAGGGGCGTCTCGAAAGCCAGGGCGGTCCGGGCGGCGGGGTGTTCCTTTTTAAGGATTTCGATGATTCTAAGGGTGCGGTCCTTCAACAAGGAGGATGTCAGGGGGACGGTTCTATTTTTCAATTCGGCATCGCCGCATTCTTGACTCTACCGTCCCCCCTTTTCTTCTAAGGGCCGACGTGGAAGAGGGCCGTCGGGTCGTCGCTCTCCGCGTTGTAGGAATCCGGGAACTTCTCGAGGAGGGCGATCTCGGACTTCAGCATGAAGAAGTGGCTCCGCTCGACCCGGCTGAGGTACTCAAGGACTTTCTTGGTTTGGGGGTCGTCCATCTTCGCCCGGGCATCGCGGTAATATTCCTCGGCTTCCTTCTCCTTCTGCATGGCCAGCTTGAAAAGATCGAGGACGGCCGTCGCGTCATCGACCGGGACGGGCTTCTTCGGCCGCTTCGCCTCGGCGGGGACGACCAGCTTCCGGTCCGGGAAATGGTCCCGGAAGAGGCGCTTGAGAAGGGCCTTGTGCCGCCCCTCTTCCTTGGCCAGAAAATCCAGCTTCTGCTTGAGGGCCTCATCTCGGACGCGGCCGTGAAGGTCCGCATAGACCGCGGCGGCATCCATTTCTGCCCGGACGGCGATCGGGTAAATCTCATGGGGTTTCAATCGGGCATCCAGACTCACACTTGCCTCCTTAATACGGGGCAGGACCCCTATTCGAGAAAAATCGATGGACAGGGTATCACCTCCCCCGATTAATTTATAGCTTGACCATGCGCTCGATCGCCCCGCGGGCCCGGCCGGCGACGGCCTCGTCGACCACGACCCGGGGGGCCATGGCCTCGAGGGCGGCGACGGCCTTGGCCAGGGTGATCTTTCTCATGTTGGGGCAGAAGGAAAGTTCATGGGCCGGATAGAACCGCTTGGCCGGATTTTCCTTGGCCAGACGATAGACCATCCCGGCCTCGGTGGCGATGACGACCTCCCGGGCATCGGTCTCTTTGGCCGCCCGGACCATTCCCCCCGTCGAGAGGACCTTGTCGGCGAGGTCGATGACCTCCGGCCGGCATTCGGGATGGGCCCAGACCACGGCTTCCGGATATGTCTTACGCTTCTCCCGGATATCCCGGGCAAGGATGTTCTGATGGACGTGGCAATAGCCGTCCCAGGGGATGATTTTCTTGGCCGTCTGGCGGGCGACCCAAGCGGCCAGGTTCCGATCCGGGGCGAAGAGGACCTCCCAGTCCGGCAGCGACTCCACGACCTTCAAGGCGTTGGCCGAGGTGCAGCAGACGTCGCATTCGGCCTTCACGGCGGCCGAGGTGTTGACGTAGCAAACGGCCGGACGGCCGGGGAAACGCCTCTTCCAGGCGATCATCTCGTCGGCCGTGATCATGTCGGCCATCGGGCAGCCGGCTTTCGGGTCGGGGAGCAGGACGGTCTTCCGCGGGGAAAGGATGGCCGCCGTTTCGGCCATGAAGTGGACGCCGCAGAAGACGATGACCCCGGCCTCGACTTTGGCCGCCTTCTGGCTGAGCTCGAGCGAGTCGCCGACGAAATCGGCCGCGTCCTGGATCTCGGGCCTTTGGTAATTGTGGGCCAGGACGACGGCCTTCCGGGCCGCGGCCAGCTCGCGGAAGCGGGTCCGAAGGTCGTCGTTCTCCATCGTCTCGGCCGCCGGCTAGGATTTGGGCTCGGCCTTGATTTCCGCTCCGCAGTGCGTGCAGGCCGGCTCACCCGCCCTCGTGTAGAGGCCGCAAGCGGGGCATTCCACGAGGTCGGTATGACAGCGCCCGCATTCGCAAAGCTTCTCGAGCCCCTCGACAGGCCCGTCGCAATACGGGCACTTCCCCGTTTTTCCCCGCGGTTCGGCGGCCTCGCCCTCTTCCTCGTGCTCGTGGCCGGCCTCTTCGGCCACGGCGATCTTGGCCGTCCCCCCCGCCGCCCGGTCTTGATGATTCTTGATCGCCAGGTGAAGGGCATCGGCCCCAAGGTTGGAGCAGTGCATCTTGTTTTTCGGCAGGCCGCCGAGCTCCTCGGCGACTTTCTCGTTGGTGATGGCCATGGCCTCGTCCAAGGACTTGCCGATCGCCATCTCGGAGACCATGCTCGAGACGGCGATGGCCGCTCCGCAGCCGAACGTTTGAAATTTCACGTCGGTCAGCCTGCCGTTCTTGACCTTGACGTAGAAGGTCATCATGTCCCCGCAGACGGGGTTGCCGACCTGCCCGACGCCGTCGGCGTCGGGCAGCGTCCCGACGTTGCGGGGATTGGCGAAATGGTCCATGACTTTCTCGGTGTAGATCACGGCGTTTTCTCCTTGAGAAACTCGGTGTAGAGAGGGGACATCTTCCGCAGCCTGTCAACGACCGGCGGAAAAACGGCGACAAGGGCGTCGATGTCCTCGGCGGTCGTCGTGTCGAGGAGGCTGAAGACAAGCGATCCCTGGGCCGTGGCATGGTCGAGGCCCATGGCCAGATGGACGTGCGAAGCCTTGAGGGCTTTGGACGTGCAGGCCGAGCCGCTCGAGGCGGCGAAGCCCTTCAGGTCGAGGCTGAGGAGCAGGGCCTCGCCCTCGACGAAGCGGACAAAGTAGCTGGCCTGATGAGGAAGGCGCCTTTCGCGGGACCCCGAGAGGAGGACGTGGTCGACCGAGCCGAGGAGGCCGTCGATCAGCCGGTCTCGGAGTCGGGCCATCCGGGCTTGGCGCTCCGCCATCGCCGCCAGGGCCAGCTCGGCGGCTTTCCCCAGGCCGACGATCGCCGGGACGTTTTCGGTCCCGCCCCGCCGGCCGCCTTCCTGGATTCCGCCGTCGATCAGAGGAAGAATCCGGACGCCCTTCCTGACGAAAAGCGCCGCGCCGCCCTTGGGGCCGTAGAACTGGTCTCCGGCCAGGCTCAAGGCGTCGACGCCCAGAGTCCGGACGTCGACCGGCATGTTCCCCGCGGCCGCGACCGCGTCGGTGTGGACGAGAACTCCCCTGGCCTTGGCCGCCTTGGCGATTTCGGCCACGGGTTCGACCGTCCCGACCTCGGAATTGGCCAGCATGACCGAAACGAGGACGGTTTCCTTCCGGATCGCCTTCTCGACCTCGACCGGGTCGACCAGGGCCTCCCTGTCGACGGGGACGAGGGTCGTCGTGAAGCCGGACTTTTCGAGGCTTTTGGCCGCGTTGAGGACGGAAAGGTGCTCGACGGCCGAGAGGACGATGTGGCTCCCCTTGGCCCTATGGGCTAGGGCCAGCCCCTTGATAGCGAAGTTGTTGGCTTCGGTCCCGCTCGAAGTGAAAATAATCTCCCCGGCCGAGGCGCCAATCAGCCGGGCGACCGCCTCGCGAGATTCAGCGACGGCCGTCGCCGCCGCTTGCCCTTCGGCATGAAGGCTTTGGGGATTGCCGAAATGCTCCCGGAAGCACGGGAGCATGGCCTCGAGCACGCTGGGCGCCAGGGGGGTCGCAGCGATGTGATCGAGATAGATCCGCTTCATCCGCCGGTCTTAGACGGAGAGGACCTGCTTGACCTCGGGGACTTCCTTCTTGAGGATGCGCTCGATGCCCATCTTGAGGGTCATCTGGGACATCGGGCAGCCGCCGCAGGCCCCGGTCAATCGGACCTTGACGACCCCGTCCTCGCCGACCTCGACGAGCTCGACGTCCCCGCCGTCCATCCGGAGCTGGGGACGAACCTTATTCAAAGCGGCTTCGACTTTCTCTTTCATCGACTGCTCCTTTGGAGAATGGGCTTATCATATGCCGGTCGGGAGTTTTTTTCCAGCACCGGGGCCCGTTTCGACCCATTTCCTACATTCCCTATCAATAATACGTAATTTAAGGCCGGGCGTCAAGGGGACGCCGTCTTCGGCGACGTCCGGAAAGCCGGACCCTGACCGCTCAGGAGCACTTGTTCCAGCCGCAGTTGGGGCAGACGGGGCATTTCTCGTCCGGAAGAGTCGCCCCGCACTGCCGGCAGACGGACGGGAACATATCCTTGGCGCCGTTTTTCCCCTCCCCAAAATGCCGCTCCAGGACCTTGGCGATGGCGTCCGGGATCGAGGTCACAAGCCCTCCCTCGGTGAAGATCGGCTCCGAGCCGCCGATCCCCTTGAGCTGGTTGACGACCTCCTTGGGATCGACCCCGCTCCGGAGGGCCAGGGAGATGAGGCGGCCGATGGCCTCGGCGTCGGCCATGGTCGAATAGCCGCTCTTGCCGATCGAGGCGAAGACCTCGAACGGTTTCTGGTTGAAAAAGGTGATGGTGATGTAGAGGTTGCCGAAGCCCGTCTTGATCTTGTCCGTCGTCGAGGTGAGCGTGTCGGGCCGCTCCTCGGGGAGCCGCTTCGGAGGCTTGCCCCCCTTCGTCAGGACCTGCTCTTCGCGGCAGCCGTCGCGGTAGATCGTGATCCCCTTCGTTCCGAGGTCGTAGGCCAGGAGGTAGGCCGTCTCGACGTCCTTGAGGGAGGCCTCGTGGGGGAGGTTGATCGTCTTCGAGACCGAGTTGTCGACGTGCCTTTGGAAGGCGGCCTGCATCCGGATGTGCCCCTCGGGGGGGATCTCATGGGCCGTGACGAAATGGTCCGGGACCGGTTCGTCGGGATGTCCGGTCTTCCACTCCGCGTATAGGGGATGGAGGTCCTTGATCTCCGCGTCGAGGATGCGGGAGGTGAACTCGAAGGCGAAGACGGGTTCGATGCTCGAGGAGCAGCCGGCGATCCGGGAGATCGTCCCCGTCGGGGCGATCGTGAAGACCGTCGCGTTCCTCATCTTCCGCCCCTTGTAGACGGAATGAGCGATGTTCGGGAAATTCCCCCTCCGGCGGGCCAGGGCGGCGGACGCCTCGGCCGCTCTTCGGCGGAGAAACGCCCCGACTTTGTCGGCCAGGGCGAAAGCCTCGGGGGCGTCATACCGGATTTTCATCTTGATCAGGAGATCCGCCCAGCCCATCAGGCCGAGGCCGATCCGGCGGTTCCCCCTGGACATGGCCTCGACTTCGGGGAGGGGGTATTTGTTGACGTCGATGACGTTGTCGAGGAAACGAACGGCCAAGTCGATTATCCGGCCGAAGCGGTCTCCGTCGAAGCCGTCCTGGCTCTCGGGGCGGTGGAAATTGGCGATGTTGATCGAGCCGAGGTTGCAGGACTCGTAGGGATGGAGGGGCTGTTCGCCGCAGGGGTTCGTCGCGCTGATCGGCCCGAGGCCCTTCGTCGGGTTGGCCTTGTTGATCCGGTCGATGAAGATGAGGCCCGGGTCGCCGATGGCCCAGGCCGACTCGACGATCATCCGGAAGACCTTCCGGGCGTCCTTGCGGTCGATGACCTTCCTTTTGTAAGGATCGAAGACCTCGTAGGTCGTCCCCTCCTTGACGGCCGTCATGAAGGCGTCCGTCGCGGCGACGGAGATATTGAAATTGCCCCCGCTCCGGCCGTCTTTTTTCATGAGGATGAAGTCCTCGATGTCGGGATGGTCGACCCGGAGGATCCCCATGTTCGCCCCCCGGCGCGTTCCCCCCTGCTTGACGGCCTCGGTCGCCGCGTCGATGACCTTGAGGAACGAAACCGGACCACTGGCCACGCCCTGGGTCCGATGGACGAAGCTCCCCTTCCCCCGGAGGCGGCTGAAATCGAAGCCCGTCCCGCCGCCCTCCTTGTGGACGAGGGCCGCGTTCTTGACGGTCGTGAAGATGGACTCCATGGAGTCTTCGAGAGGCAGGACGAAGCAGGCGCTGAGGCACATGTCCCGCCCCGCGCCGGTCAAGGTCGGACTGTTGGGCAGGAAATCCCGGGCTATCATCGCCTCGAAGAACGCTTGGGCCCAGCGGGTTCGATCCTGAGGCGTCCGCTCGGCGCTCGCGACATGAGCGGCCACCCGGCGGAAGAGGTCGGCCGGCGACTTGTCGATGAAATCGCCCTTCTCGTTCTTGAGATAGTAGCGGGATTTCAGGATCCGGACGGCGTTTTCGGAAAAACCAAGCCCCTCTTTCATCGCGACTCCTTCATTTCAAGAAACGGAAAGGCCGCCCGGCCGGACGGCGGACCCGGTCAGCTTTTGCCGACGGCGGCCAGCTTGGAGGCCATGCTGGCCTCTTTATCGAGGCGATGATCGACCCGGAGGTCGATGTGGATCCGACCGACGCCCATGGCCGCCAGAGAATCGTCCGCCCGGCGAACGACCTCGAAAAGCGCCGCCAGGTCGGGCGCCTCGACGACCGTCGACATGGCGCTCGTCCGCGTCTTGAGGCCCGAGGATTCGAGGACGCGGAGGACTTCCTTCACGTACCGGCTGACGGACGAACCCTCGCTCGTCGGGAAAATAGCGACCTCGGCGATGATCATCGTCTCTTGTCCCTTCCTTCCGCTCTTATTCTATGATAATACCACATCTAGGGCAAATGTTTTTTGCCTCCCCCAGATTTTGGGGGGAAAACGGGCGCAACAGAAAAAAAATGGAGCCGGAACCGGACTTGCGGCAGGGCTGCCTAGGCTAGGCCTCGGCCATCGGCTGGCCGCAACAGATCAGGGGGTGCGCCTCGACGCAGCCGCATGACCGGTCGACGATGACCCGGTATCCGCAGACCCTGCACTCGAGAGCGGGAGCGGCCTTCTTCGGGGCGGCCGCCTTGGCCTTCTTCACCGGCTTTGCCGTCTTTTTCGTTTTTGCTTTCGCTTTGGCCGACATGAGAGCCTCCTTGCGCGGATAAATCCTCTCCCACTTGTTAGCATGGGCTCTCGGCTTTGTCAATCCGCCGCGTCCCTGCGAACAAGGTAGTCCCAAAGGGCTTCGGCCAGCCTGCGGCCGGCCCGGCCGACGTTTCGGCGGACGCGGACGAGATCGACCGCCCGCTTGGGCGTCAATCTCCAAAGAAGTCTTCCCGGACGGAAGCGGCCGCCGCGGCGGCAGTCGTTCAGGAATTCCAGGTCCTCGTCCCGGTCGGAAACCGCCCGGATGATCGTCAAGCCGGGAAAGGCCGCGGCCGCATGGTATCCTTCCATATCCGCCAGGTCGGCCGTTTCGTCCGCGCGAAAGACGACCCGGTCGCAGGTCAGAAGAGTCGCTTCCGGCAGGGAAAGGTCCTGCGGACAAGAAAGGCGTATTGTCCCGGGATGTCCTTCCCTCTTAACGGAGGCCACGGCGAAAACGGACCCTACCCGGAGTCGAGGATTCAGGGCCTTCGCCGCGCCGGCCAGGATGACCTCGGCGTTGGAAAGATCAAGGCCCAGTTCGGGAAGGGACTGGGGGCCGCGACCCGTTCCCGTGATGATCACGGCGATTTCCCGACCGGCAAATTTGAAGACGAAGCGTTCGCAGGAGCCGCGCCGGGTGACGGCCGGCACGGCGCGGCCGCGCAATTTTTTCAGGAAGGGCCGCGCCTCGGCCCGGAGGGGAAAGAGGACGATGACCACGGAGACAGCTTACCGCGAAATCATTTCCCCGGCCATCCTTTTTTTGGGTAAGATAAAGCGATGGCCCCGATTCTCTTCCCCGCGCCGCCGAACGCGGAGGTCGAAATCCTCAGGCCGAGAGTACGGCCTCCCCTCGACCCCGTCGCGGCGCTTCTCGAGGCGGTCGAACACCCGTTCGGAACGCCGCCCTTGAGCCGGTTGGCCGAAGCCGGCGGCCCCATTGTCGTCATTGTTCCCGATAGATCCCGGCGTTTCCCGGCCGCGGAGCTTTTGCCTCCCCTTCTCGGCCTTCTCTCCCGGGCCCGATGTCGCCCGGTCGATATCCTTATCGCCCATGCCCTCCATCGCCCCCATCCCCCCCGGGACATCGGCCTCGACCCCGTCCGCTTCGGCGCTGAGCGCATCCTGAGCCACGGAATCGCCCCGGCCCGTTCCCTGGCCTTTGTCGGCACGGTGCCCCTCTTCGGCCGGCTTGGCATCAAGCCCATCCGGCTCAACGCCCTCGCCGCCCGGGCCCGCCTCGTCATCGCCCTGGGGACGATCGCCCCCCACCCGATGGCCGGATTCTCGGGAGGAGCGAAAAGCCTCGTCCCGGGAGTGGCCGGGGCGGAGGCGACCGCCCTCAACCATCTCTTGATGTTCCATCCCAAAGCGCGCTGGGGCCTCGTCGAAGGCAATCCCCTCCGCGAGGACCTCGAGCGCGCCGCCCGGCTTCTCCCCCGCGTCTTCTGCGCCAACGTCGTCTTCGACGGGGCCCGCCGGGTCTCAGCGGTCGTGGCCGGCGACCTCGTCGCCGCCCATCGGGCCGGTGTCTCCTTCGCCAGGTCGGTCGGCGACGTCGGCGCCCGCAAGGCCGACCTTGTTTTCGCCGCGGCCGAGCCTCCCGAGTCGGCGAGCGCTTTCCACGCCCTCAAACTCGTCGTCCCCGCGTCCATGGTCGTCAAACCCGGAGGCGCGGTCGTCCTCGCGGCCGAATGCCCCGAGGGTTCCGGAGAGATGACGCCCTTGTCGCGGGCGATGTTCGACCTCGTGACGCGAAAAAACCTCCCCTCGGGAGTCCGGGTCTTTTTTTACTCTCCTTACCGGGGACGGCTGAAGCTGCCCTCGTTCGCCGGACGCGTCGCCAGCCTGGAGGAGGCCGGGGAGAGGGGATGGCCGAAGGACGCCCCGCGCGCCCGGTTGGCGATCCTGGAGGCCGCGGACCTTCTGCTCCCCCGCCACCCGGCCGGGAGCGCCTAGAGGTCGACGACCCGGAAGGAATCCGACCCCAACCCCTCCGCCGCGGCCAAGCGGAGATAGCCGATGTCGACGGCGGATTTTCCGGAAAGCTTGGGCTCCCCCGTCTCGGCCAGCATCGAAAATCCGAGCCGGTCCAAGGCCGCCGGGTCGCTTCCGGCGAGGAGGGTTCCGAGCTTCCCCGGTCGGCCGCCGTGGCGCCTTTCGTTCGCACCGAGGAGGGTCTCGATCGCGTCCAGGATGACAAGCTGGGGGCCGGCGATCAAATTGACGTCGACGATCGCCCGGTGGATATTCCGCCAGCCGATATGGCAGGCGATCTTGCCGGCCCGGGAAAGAAAGGAAAATTGGTTCTTGAGGGCGCCGGTGAAACCGACGGATCTCAAACCATGGACTTTAAGGATGGGCAACGAAATCCGACAGTCGCAGTCCAGGGCGAGCCGATAGAGCCGAAGCGGCCGGGCCCCGGGGCGCGGCGCCCGAAGGCGACGGGTCCCGGCCGAGGAGAGGGCCTCGAGCTTCCCTCCATAGTTCCGGCAGACGGCGTCGAGCGGGCCGGAGAAAACCGATTTTCGCCGCGCATCCACCGCCGGCTCGTCGGCGATGACGACCTCCTTGCCGAGATCGCGGAGGCCGCCGAGGACGGCCGCCAAGAGTTCGGGGGATGTCGTCGTCGGGTAGGGCTCGGCGGAGACGGCGTTCGGCTTGACGAGGATCCGCTTTGCCTTTTCCAAAGCCGGGCGGAAGATCTCCAGGATTCGGCGGACGAAATCCGCCCTATCATCCGTCCTCCGCCGGTAAATCACGCCCACGGATTCCATTCTCGGCCTTCGAACCCTACTATGGAACGCCCCGACGGGGCTGTCAAGCGGCCGGGGGCCGTTTGACCGGCCGCGGCTGCTGTGCTATAAACGCAGGCGGGATTCCCGGTCCCCCGCGGCGTCCCGGCCATGAATTCGATCCAGAGGACAACGACGCAGCGCACTTCCGGCGCCTCGGCCGCCCGACCGCGGCTCGAGTGGTGGTTCGTCCACGGCTCATACGCCTCTTCCCGAAGCCCGATCTCTCATTTCATGGTCGCCGTCTTCAAACAGGATTTCTTCTTCGGGGGGAAAAAGGTCGCCGGAGGGTTCTCCCGGATCGAAGCCCATCTCGACGGGAAGACGGGAGAGGTCGGCACGGACTGCCGGATCGACCGTCCCCTTCTCCGGGTCGCCCGCCGCATCCGCCGGGAGAAAATCGACCTCAACGCCGACCCCCGTCTCATCCAGGCTTTTCTCGAGGAGCTCCAGAGAAACGGCGCGCCGCGGGAGGTCCGCCTCTCCGCCGATGAGGCGGCCTTCCGGACCTCGCCTTTCCGTCTCGCCTGGGACGGGTTCGCCCTCCGGGAGCGGAACGGCGGCTTTTCGATTTCCTTCGCCGCCTGCGGCGGCCGGGGACGGCTCGCTTTTGACTTGATCCCGGCTTATCAAAGCTTTGAAATCCGGCCGCCCGATTCCGGCGCGGGACTCCGGCCGGAGATGGCCTACCGGACTTATCCCCGTTTGAAGCTCAGCGGCACGGCCGAAGGAAAACCGGTCTCTGGGACGGCCTGGTTGGACCATCAGTGGGGCCACTACGATTGGCTCATCGCCAACTCCGCCGGCGGCCGGGTCCTCGGATGGAACTGGTTCGGCTTCAACCTCGAGGACGGTTCGGACTGGATCTTCATCGAGCATCTCGACGGCCAAACGCGGCAGGTCCTCGGCCGCCACGGGGTCAGGCGTGGGCGAGACGGCGAGATCCGCTCCTTCGGCGATTTTGCCGCCGTTCCCCTCCGGTTTTGGGAAAGCCCGAGGACCGCGATCAAGCACCCGGTCGCCTGGACGATCAAGGTCCCCGAAGAGGACGCGGCGCTGCGCTTCACGCCCATCCGGGACGATCAGGAAGTCCCCGTCTTCGGCCTCGCCCGGGCGATCTGGGAAGGGGCCGGGACGGTCGAAGGCCGCTTGGCGGGCCGGCGCGTCGCCGGCCGAGGGCGGGGGGAGTTTTTAGGCTACGGTTATCTATTCCGGCTCGACGACCTCGTCGCGAGCTTCGCCCCCCGGATCGACCGCAACCTGGCGGCCTTCTTTCCCCGGACGATGACCCAAGCCGCTCTCCGGTCCTATACCGGCGAGCCCCGCGACTCCATACCGCCGAAGGTCATCACCGAGATGCTGTCACGGCCGATCTGGGACCTCCTCGACCGCAAGGGCAAGCGCTGGCGTCCGATTTTCGGACTCATCCTTCTCGACGCCCTCGGCCGGGACACGGCCCCCTACGAGCGGCTCATCGCGGTCATGGCCGAGCTCCCCCACACCGGGGCCCTGATCATCGACGATATCGAGGACAAATCCCTTCTCCGCCGCGGACGGGAATGCATCCATTTGAGGTTCGGCGAGGACACGGCGATCAACGCCGCCAACGCGGTCTATTTCCTGCCGACGCTCCTCAATTTTTCCCACCTCAAGCTTTCCGACGCCCAGAAGCTCGAGATCCAAGACATCATCATGACCCAGTTCGTCCGGGCTCATCTCGGCCAGGCCATGGACCTCTCCTGGAGCCGGAACATGACTCCGGCCGCCCTCCGGCGATGGCTGGCCGAGCCGTCGCTCGAACGGCAAATCCTCCGGATGTACGAGCTCAAGACGGCGGCCTTCGTCGAGGGCTTGGCGAAGATCATCGCCATCCTGGCCGACGCTCCGACGGACGTCAGCCGGGCCTGCGCGGCCTTCGCCCGCCGGCTCGGGACGTCCTTTCAAATCGTCGACGATGTTCTCAATTATTCCCGCTCTGCGGAATGGCGCAAAAAGGCCGAGGAGGACCTCGAAGGCCGGAAGATGACCCTAGTCCTGTGCCGGGCATTGCGGCGGCTGCCGCTCGCCGACAGGCGGCGCCTGGCGAAAATCATCGGGGCTCCGCGGGGCGAAAACGGGCCGGAAGACAGGCAGAAGGCGGCGGCCCTCATCCGCCGATCTGGCGCGTTCGCCGAATGCCGGGAGATCGCCCGGAAATCGCTCGATTCGGCCTGGTCGACGTTTGCGCGAGTCCTTCCATCTTCCCAGCCGAAAATCATGCTCAAGACGCTCAGCCAAAACCTGATCGACCTGGAATTCGACGTTTGAATCCGCTGGAACGGCGTCTCCGCGACGCCCGCGATAAAGCCGTCGCCGCCATTCTCCGCTTGCAGAGAGAGGACGGAAGTTGGGACGTCCCCTGCGAAACGGACCCGTCTCCCACGGCATACCATCTTCTTCTCCGTCGATATCTCGGCCGCCCGGACGAGAAAGACGAATCGCCTCTGGCGGATTATGTCCGGGCGACGGCCCGCCCGGAGGGAGGCTGGGCCGCCTATCCCGGCGGACCGCCCGACCCCGACGTCACCGTCCTCTGTTATGCAGCCTTGAGGGCCGCCGGGACGCCTGCACGCGACGCCTTCCTCATCAAAGCGAAGAAATCCTTTGACGAGATGGGCGGTTGGGCGGCGACGTCGTCTTATGGAAGAGTCATGCCCGCTTTTCTCGGGCAAATTCCTCCTCGCGCCGTGCCCTATGTGACTCCCGGCATCCTCAGCCATCCCCATTGGCTTCCCCTCCATCCCGACCACCAACCGGTCCATGTCCGCACGACGGCCATCCCGCTGGCGTATCTTTTCCGAAAGAAAGCCGTCCGGCCTCTCGACAAGGCCCGCGGAATCAAGGAGCTTTCCGAGCCGAGGCCGGATTGGTCGATCTGGCCGGCCTCGGACGGTTCTCGGCTATCGCCAAGGACAAGAATCCTCAGAAGAATCGCGGAAACGGCTTCGGCGCTTTCGCAACGGGTCGACCGGGGGCGCCACCGCCCCGACTGGGAAATCCGGATCATGAACAAGCTCGCCCAAGTCCAAAACCGCGACGGAACGTTCGGCCCCTGTTTCCTGAGCACGGTCTACAGCCTCATGGCCTTGGACAACATCTCCGCGGCGGAAGCCGCGGCGTTGGCCGGCCGGGGCTTGGCCGCCTTCGAAAGCGGGCTCATCGACGAACCGCATGGCCGATGGCGGCCCTTCGTCCCCTCGGCGATCAGCGACACGGCTTTTGCCCTCCAGGCCATTCGGGCCGCCGGCGCGAGCCCGGATGACCCGCCGGTCCGAAGGGGAGCCGAATGGCTCGTCCGCCGCCAGCCGCAAAGGCGGGGCGCATGGGCCCGCCGCGTTCGGCCGGGCGTTTCGCCCGGCGGATGGCCGTTCGGAGCCGGAATGGACCTTCACCCGGATTGTGATACGACCTCGAGCGTCCTCGCGGCCCTGTGCGGCCTCGAGGACGGCGTTTCCCGGGCCTTCGAACG
>Ga0194125_10009771_pt1 | contig 13228 bp, 7 predicted proteins | sample TA2KigC250mmetaG_FD_148626 | JGI IMG/M metagenome (GOLD analysis project Ga0194125, IMG submission 148626) | Freshwater microbial communities from Lake Tanganyika, Tanzania - TA2015034 Kigoma Deep Cast 250m | ecosystem: Environmental > Aquatic > Freshwater > Lake | place: Tanzania: Lake... | reverse complement strand
CGACTTCCGACCCTTGCACCCAGAACAACTGACTGGCTCCGGCAACCACGATCAGCAACACGAGAACTGCTCCGGCAAGCCGCTCGATGGCGTCGCTTAGCGCCCACCACTTCGGCAGCACCACGCTGGCGCCCCAGCCACGTTCGGCCTGCTCGAGGACTGCCTCCGTCTCAGCCTCGAGTCGCTGTTGCAACGAGGCCCCTTCCTTAACTGGGTCCGGGTCCGGGTTCGGGGGATTGTATGTGGGGTCACGTTCTTCGAATCTGTCATTGCTTGGCATAACACATTCATACCAGAACTGACCGATGGAACCCCATTGGAGTACGCGGAACGTTGATACCACTGCAAACGGGGATCAGCTACGACATGAAGATCCGGCTGTTGCATTGTTGCAGTGACAGTGTCACGATTGTGACGTCGGAAACGTTAACTGTTGGTAGTGGAGGGAGGTGCGCAATTGGAACAAGTCGGAGCGTATTACCAGTTGGCTGACTTGAAGAGTGAGTTCGTGAAGTTCGAAGCACATGAGGAAATCGATGCTTCATCGATAACTGCGACTTGCTTGGTAAGAGAGACAGACGATGAACTTGCGTTACTACTTCTCTGGCGGAGTTGGCAGAAGGACAAGAGCATACTCAAGATTCTTGAGTCTGCAAACGACAACAAGAGTCTCGACCGAATAGTCGGGAGGCTTGGGCTATATCGCCGTCGTCTTGGAACTGCTCAGCAGATAGCAATCGAGTTGAAGGATGTTCCGCGCGCATTTCATCGAGACTTCACTGTGACCGATTGTCTGTTAACTGTTGAGTCAAAGACCCCAGAAGAGCAGATAAGCGTGAAGACCGAAAAACAAGAGATAGTCCTCTCGATGTTCTTCAAAGCTCCATCCGGAAAACGAGTCGGCATCTCCTACCTTGGCTTTCCACTTGCCGCTGTCGGCGAAGTTACAGAGCTGACCAAAGTTGTGCAGAATTTACTGAATTCGATCTCAGGACTCCAGCCATTTACGAAAGAGTTGTCACTCGTTGAATCGCGTCGAGTTGACGACGTGGATTTCAAGAGTGAGAAGCGCACAGTAACTGAGGATTCCAAGACGACTGCTCTACGACTTGATCTTAAGACTCCACTATCAAACATCCTGACTCGAGTAAATCAAACTCCTTGGCTACAGCGGAGATATGCGGTCGAGTTAGTTGCCCTCTGGACGACGGTCTATTGGCAACTGTTTTCTACTGACTGGCGCCTTACCATTCCAGTACCCCTGCTTGCGCTGTTAGCAACGGCGTTCCGTAGGAGGCCGAAGCGACTCGCCAGAGATCGATCTGTGTTTGCGGGACGAAGTCAGCGCATCACATTGTGGACCGCGGTAGTTGGACTAGTTGCTTCCCAATCGCTAGCAATTTTGGCTGTACCGAGCGATGGACCTAGTGCAGTCTTACTTTGGCTGTTTCTATCCTGCTTTCAGATCCGCGTACTGTTTGCCCTAGCGCAACGGCACATCCGCGCAGTTCGAGAAGCTGTTCATAAGTATCTTGAACCCGATACCTGGAACATGAGCAGCGATGCAAATAGATATTTGAAGTCAATCGAGGTACTGCGAGGGCGAGGGCCGAGCTTCGGGGGAAGTTCACCCCACACAATTGAAGCCGAAGGGCAGTCGCAGATTCATTTGCTACTTCGGCTCTTCTATGGAGTAATCGGCGCGATTTCTGTCATCTTGACATATTTTGCGATTGGTGAGCGATTTCCTAACGACGGTTTGAATAATGACTTCATCTTCCAGAATAACGAAGGATTTACGGCGGCTCTTGCCCTACTGATCATCGTGATTTCGACGGTTGCCGTGCAGATGTTCACAGACTTGGCAACGACTATTCGCGAGGAGCAAATTCGCTTCGAGAGAGATGTCAGCAAACTTGCAATTGGACTTAGCAACTACGAGTCAGGGCTAGTGAGGGTTTGGGGCCACATCGTCGACTTCTTGCCAGAAGTGAGTCGTTCAATGAACGTTAGATTCGGCAATCTGTGGAGAGAGATGGCGCTAAAGAACCCGGAGATGTGTGGTGAACTGCACAGACAAGTCGTTATTGGAGGGAGGCCCGAAGAGGTAGAGAACAGTATTCGCCAACAGCTTAAGTCGAGACTAGTCCCGCAGTGGCTCAGCGGCGGCTTCTTCGATACGGGCGATGAAAGCGGCGGCTCGAAACGCTTAACGCGAATACTGACGACTCGACTCAGTTCTGAATGGGGTCAGTTTAGCCAGAATCTTTACGCTCACGCATCCATACCATCTGATGAGAAAGTGTTCTTTCTATCTTTCAATGCACTCTCGACATCGTTCCCAGAGGAGGTATCGGCTCTTCGCCAAGAGATTGAGATGACTATGACTGCATTAAAGCTTAGAGCTTCTCGATATCTCGACGCGGTGAGAAAACCCGAGGTCGCAAATGTCGTCATCGGCAGTTGCGACAACCTTGACATTGACGCCTCATACTTTCTTGACGATGCCACGCTCTTTGATGAAATAGTAGGAAGCGCTGGCAGTGAGACTGATGACAGACCGAAGTCACAAATTCGTGGTCAGTACAGCACGCTACTTCGAGATGCGGAGTATGCCCGAGTTCTGTACTTTGCGTCGTGGCTAGCGCAAGCGAACTCAAATGTCGAGACGAGATTACACAAAGTGCTAGAAATACGTCCGCCTACAAGGAGTAAAGACAAAGTTTCGTACACTGTCGATCTGCTGTCTAACGAAGTACCGCAAGCGTTTAGAGCTCCGATGGTTTTGAAAGATGAGCGGATCGGTGAATTCCTGAGGGAATCTGATCAGGTCGAGATGTTCAGGTTGTTGATCCAAACGAGCTTGTCGAACTCGCAGAGCGCCATCCACTGCCTGGTGAGAGCAGCGTTAGCCCGCAAGAGAAGGCACAGACTCCTATCTTTTGAGACACTGGCTGATCGGTGGCGTCCCCGTCGAATGTTGTCACTGCCGATTGTGCCGACGTACTCGGATCGTGTGCGGCATCTTCTTGCCTTTCTGGAGATACCTGACCGAACTCAAGCGAAGATGCGCTTGAGATCTGTACACGAGGTTCTAACCTTGCCAGTCTCTGAGGAGGAGAGACTGGCGGCGGCTAAATGGGCATTTTCCACCAACAAGGTGGATCTGAACCTCGTAGATGCCCGCCGACTTACAGATGCGCTCGAAGGGTGGAACGTTTTCTGCGATCGGTTCGGTGGCCGGAAGGAATATCTCGCGTTGACCGTTGGAGACCTAATGCTTCGCCGTCGACGGACTAAACCTAGTCGGACTTCTGATGCCGAGCACCCGCCGTGGCAAACTGTCGGCAAGACAGCGGTTGATGAAGTTAGAAGCTGGTACGAAGACAACAATCTGAGGTGGTATCCAAGTAACCCATTGCCGCCCTCAGCGAAGAATCAGGAGAGACGACTCGATAGATTTCACCGATATCAGTGCTTACTTCGACTCGCAAACGGTAAATCTGCGATTAGTCGGAGTGACTTCAAGGATGTACGTAATCTCTGGAAACATTTGCGGGAGATCATGGAGTACATCAGTCCTGGCCTATTCAGCCTGCTTGAAGGAACGGACACAGGCGACCTCACGGCAGTCGACGCCAAGAGTGGTCTTTCGGCTCTCATATTAAAGGTTGAGGAGTACTGTAAAAATCCCCAGAATGACGCAGCACTGACCTCAATCGAGACTGGCTATTTCGTAAACCAGTCGGAATTGAATGAATGGAGGAAGTCGTACTTGAAGCGCCAAGAGAATCTCAAGCAATCCGACAACTTCTCTCTTGACCTTCTTGGCGAAACTGTTGAATCCGACAAAAACGTTTCAGAGGACGTGTTTTGAAATGAGTCAGTCAGGTCGAGGCTGGCTCGTTTGCCCGCGCGTCACAAACTCGCTTTGTATTCACTTCGGCAGCACCACGCTTGCACCCCAGCCACGTTCTGCCTGTTCGAGGACTGCCTCCGTCTCGGCCTCGAGTCGCTGTTGCAACGAGGCCCCTTCCTTAACTGGGTCGGGGTCTGGGTTCGGGGGATTGTATGTGGGGTCACGTTCTTCAAATCGGTCGTTAGTTGGCACAACACAGACATACCAGAACTGGCGGCAGAACCGCTAACGGAGGCACCAGAGCGGGGAATCCATTTACTCATTGGAGCCAGGTCCCACAATTTGAATGCCAAGATAACACAGTGAAGGCATCCCGTCTCAATCACGTAGGTCGCGAACTTCAGAAAGCCCCATTCACGTCCCTATCATGCCCGCACTTACCACGCAAGTGACCTAGTGTGAAAATTGCTCTATGACCAAGCGAAAGCGTCGCAGCCAAGTAGGTGGGTTCTCTGGTCAGTCCTTTGCGGGTTTCGACTTCTCTGATCGTGATCTTGCAAACTCTGATTTCGCCGATTCAACTCTCACCGGTTGCAACTTTGAAAGCTCCAATCTTGAGAATGCAGAATTCAGTGACGCAGTCCTAACGGGGTGCGACTTCACGAACTCTGATCTGAGCGGCGTAAGTTTTCGAGATGCGAAGCTCACCGGCTGCGACTTTTCGGGAGCGGATGTCTCGGGCACAGACTTCACCGATGCAGACATTACGGGCTGCGACTTTTCGAACGTGGATGTTGAAACAGCAGTGGGCTTGGACTTTCTGTTCGAGGATTCAGAAGACGGATTCGATGGAGAGCCTGACTCGATCACAATCTCGCAGTCGGGTCACGTCTACGACAACGACGGCGGTGTAATGGTTTCTGGAAACGTCATCCGTGGCATGATCAGTGGAATTGTGGGTGGCAATGTAATCATGGCACACGGTGGCGTTCATCTGGATAACAACTGGGTGACGATAGACATACGCGGCTCGACAAATGGAATCTCGCAGTCTGGCGGACTCAGGAGTGTAAACGGTATTCAATTCGATACTCGAGTAATCGACATCTTGTTCTTCGATGCGCTCTTGCGAATTGAGTCGTTGGGTGGTGGAACGGCCCGAATGTCACTTCGATCTACAGCGATGATGCAATCGGGGCAAACGAACGACGTGGTTCTGGCGCGCGGTCAGTCTCATCACTACGGATCGCCGTACGAGGCCAGAATTACTCTCAACTAGCCGAATACCAAGCCCTTTGACATTCAGCATTTTCGGAGATTGGCCAGCCAGCCGAAAGTCACGAAGAGTAGAAGTAGCCACCAACCTTCACTAAAGACGAATTCGGTGGCTTCGAAGGCAATCATCTCGGTGTTGATGCTGGGTATAGACGGTCGCGTTCCCGTCGAACACGTGAGGTTGATGTCGCGAGGTCAACGACTCTCCCTAGATGATCGCGTACACGTGCCGTCAACTTCTCGACACCGAACATCAAGGCCACCTCACGTAGTGACTCATCGAGGGTGAGTGAACCAGTCATTTCGAGAACATCTACGAGTGCATTGACGAGTTCAATACCTGCGACTTCCGTGAGGTCTCGTTGCTCGGTCGAGCTGCGGCGATACGTTCCATAGTCCGCTGAGTGTCTTGGGCTCTGCCAGATGAAATCTCCAAGCTGCGTTCGTTCAATCAGTTTCGGATTAAGAAGCTTCAGGATGTCTTGCTGGCGTTGTTCACGAACCTTCTCGAAGCCGAATGACGCTGCAACTAGTCGAGTGAACCTGGTGGTTTCAATAGGTGCCTCGGTCTTGATGATCTCCATAAAGAGCGCTCCCATCTTCTCCCGCACGCTCGGTTGCGTGAGCTGGTCAAGCATTTCCTTCGGTCCGATAATCACGGGCAAGAATGGCTTGAAGAGCGTCTGCTTCGCTGAAACCCCAACCTCCCGCGAGGGCTGGGAGGCCGGAGATTGGTTGGTCGGTTGAACGGAGACTGGCTTCCCCTCATCTGACGCCAACGATTTCGGTGTCTTGCCTTCGAGTTGCTCGAGCAGACGGCGTTTGGCATCGTCTCGCTGGGTAATCCAATCCACCAGCCAGACTCGAATCACCCGCTTCCAGCCGAGCGCATGCAGTGCATCAAGTGGCAATACTTCGCGTTGCACTGCGCTCCCACGATCGCGCCACAGGGGCCCATCGAGCAACACTGCACTTTGCCACTGGCTTGCTGATTTGTCGCGTACAGCGATGTCGACCTGCATCAGCGACAGACCCAAACTCATTCGAACTTCGTAGCCAGCCGTACGAATGAAATCTGCGACTTCAGCCAGATGTCGACTTCGCTGAAGTGTGACTCCGACTCCGCCGTAGGCATTCTGGCCGTGCTTTGCGAGTAGGAGAAACTTCTTGAGAAGTAAGGCACCGCTAGTGGGCTCTGCGGTGTCCTTGACGACAAGGTCGGTGTCGGGATCGAAGGAACAGAAGACGATCAACTCGCGTTGCGCCCTGGTTGCAGCAACGTTGAGTCGTCGATAGCCATTGGCGCCAGAGATTGGCCCGAATCGCAGCGGAACCTTGTTTGAATTGCTGCCGACCTCCTTGGTGAACGCCACCGAAAAGATGACAGTCTCCGCTTCGCCGCCTTGCACCAATTCGAGATTCTGAACACGAATTCGAGGAATCAGCGTGGCGTCACCAGCTTTACTCGTGATTTTCCGTTTCTCAAGGTAAGAACCTGCAGTTGGATGGCTGAGCAGACCCGGTGTCTCTTTGTCCGCTAACTCCAGCAACTTTAGGATTAGTTCACATTGTTGCTTGTTAAATGTGACTACCAAGACCGATCCGGCATGTCCATCTCGAGTATCAGCGAGCCAGCGCTCTGTTTCAGCCCGATCTTCTAGCCGCCTCCGAATCTCCGCAACCACTGCATCGGCTTCAGCCAGATTCGTTCGGGTCATTTCTACTGACTCTCCCGAACCACGGAAATTCTGAATGCGAATTCCCTTGCGACGCTCGTATTGACCATCAACCTGAATTAGTCGAAGCGCGGCGACGTGTTTGCCTTCCTCCACGATGTGTGGCGAAGGGAATGTGAGCATCGGCTTCTCGTAGATTTCGGCATTGCTAAATGCAATGAGCAATTCATCCTTGCTGCGGAAGTGACACAACAATTGCAGGAACGGGAAGCCCGCCTCTTCAAACTCCGTAAGGATGCTTTCTGCATCAGGGGCGATCTCGGCCCTGTCGATTTCAATTTCTTCGGCAAGATCCTCGTCCTCGATTGAGGCGAGCGGATCAAGAACGTCCTCGGCAGTATCCGTTGGCTGTATCGAGTCAGATGACTCGCCTGTCTCGATATCATCGTCGCCCTCTTCGGTCACGGATTCGTTCGACTTGAACGCGGATGTCGGGGGCATTTGCTTGCTGTCTCCAACGACGATGCCCGCCTTGGCTCGACCAAGCGCACCGACGGCGTGTGCGACTCGGATTTGTGACGCTTCGTCAAACACCACCAGGTCGAAATCAACTGCACCGACCGGCAGGAGGGTCGCGACGGAGTCCGGACTCATGAGAAATGCTGGCATGATTCTGGTCAGCGATTTTCCGTACTTCTCAAGAACCGTACGAATGGGTACCTTGCGGCCGCGTCGCGGCTTGAGTTCACGCAGGAGATCCTGAAGTTCTCCAACCTTGCGTCCAGACGGCAGTGTCATACGCTGCTTGCGCTCGCTAACGAGACCGGGTATTCGTTGCCGCAACAAATCCCGTACCGCCGCTTGGCTCTCGGCGAACCGTTGAATCTTGCGGTCGTGCATGACTCCGTCGAAGCTGTCGAGGTCCTGAGCAAGCAGCCGCTCCAAGATCGTGGACTTGACGACTCCGCGTCGCATAGCCGCGAGTAACTCCTCGGGCTGAAGTTCGCCTGAGAGAAGGGCATGTCGTGTCGCGTCCAAACCGGCGTTGCGAAGAACCTCAAGATGTGTGAGAACACTGTTCCATCTCTGCAGTCGCAGCAGCCGATGTTCGTTGGCATCACGTTCCAGTTCACGAATTTGGGTCTCAGCAAGAGTTGCGAGCGACTTATCTGTCGCCCAAGCCGACCACGACGACGGTGATGATTTTGCCACTAGAAGGAACTCACGCCATGCCAACGCAATGCGTCGAAGAATTAGGAGACTGACTGAATCGGTGCCCAGCCCAGCGGTTAACCGCTCGAGCGCCCAGCGGACTGACCTGGCTTGAGTCTGCGATGAGGCGATAACTATCTGCTCGCAGACCGACTTCAATGTGGCCACGGAATCGAGGTGGAGCGGCCCGACGCTTGTAGGTACGCGCAAGCCAAGCTCTCGTGCGGTTCCGTCTCGCCAGTCCTTTGCCGTTTCTGCTACTGCAACAAGCGAGGGAAATAGGGTAATTGCCATCTCCGTATCTCCGATGAGCGCTGGTCCGAGCAGCAGGCGGAATGCCTCGACCTTTCTCTTCTTGGTTGGCCATTTGGCCTTCGCAGCGATTGCATAAGCAACACTGACGGTCGCGAAATCAAGCCGTTCAATTGCATCGCTAGCAAAGCACGTTCGCAGTTGTGTCGCCGAGCCAATCAGTTCATCAAGCTGCTTGATAGCGCGGTCGGCCTCGGCCCTCCAGGCGGCAGACTTGGCGAGGCCAACTACGGATTCATTAGTTGTAGCCCAGTCGTCTGTAGACAATTGGAGGAGATTCACCGTCGATGCGAGCTCGTCAGGGTGACCGATCGAGGCGTAGACGACTTCAGACCGAGAAAGCTGGACAAAGTCGCGAGAAGCCTCAACTAACTCTCGAACCGCAGTGAGAATGGCTGCACGACCAACCTCGTCGATGGGCCGATCAACGATTCTCCACAACGAGTTACTCAGCGAACCATGCACTTCTAGAGCGTGTTCAAGCTCGGATGCCGCGTCGCGAAGTAGCGGCCAAAGTTGAGCCCACTTCTCAAAGAGTGACGCTGAAACGTCTGCAGTGGGGCCCTCACCTAGTTCGTTTGCGGTCTCTTGCGCTGACCACAGCGTGAGACCCGAGCCACTCGTTGAGTGGACCCCATCGCGGTATCGATCGAGGTCGTTCTCAATCTTCCAGGCTTGGGCGATGAGATCGTTCCATTTGTCTGATTGGGGATCGACCGTCTGATCGAGGGCTTCCTCGACTTGTTCCCGAATCTTAGCTCTCACTTTGGCATCCGTGTCTCCGTCAGTGTGGAGATTGAGGCAGAACCCAGCCAGCCCTCGCGCCTCCAGTTTGTTCATCACTGCTTCGAGGGCGATCTGTTTCTCGGCTACGAACAGCACCTTGCGATCGTGAGCGAGACATGATGCGAGAAGGTTGGCGATGGTCTGAGTTTTCCCGGTGCCCGGAGGGCCTTCGAGGCGGAACGACTTTCCATCCAAAGCCCACTGAATCGCCTCGACTTGTGAATCATCGGCGTTGAATGGGCAATGAGGCTTGACACGTTCAGCCTCGTCGACCTCGGGCGAAGAGAACGGACTATTGGGGGAGTAGACGAGATGCCGAAAAGAGTCACTGATTTCCGTCATTTGTTTCCAGTGGTCGCGAAGGTCCTTCCAAAGGCGGAAGTTTGAGTAGTTGAAGACCCCAAGCACGGCGCGTCGCCGAACAACGAAATTGTCCAGACCAGCAGTCTTCAGTTGGTGTTCGATTGACGCAAAGAGCTTGTCAAGGTCGAGACCGGCATCGTCCTCGTCGGGGTACTCGAGCTGTGCAAGATCGATGGAATGCGGCGCTCTACGAAGTTTCTCTCGCAGGCAATAGTTCGGTGCAAATGAGCCGTGAGAATCAAGCGAAATCGAGTACGGCGTCCCCTTCCCTCCGCGGATTTCCACGGGGTACAGGAACATTGGGGCAGCGAACACTTGTTTAGTTGCACGCCCACCTTGTCGCCCGCTTGACGCGGGCTCGGACCACTGAAGTATCCCGAGGCCGAGGTAGAGCTCATTCGTTCCTGTCTCTAACTCGACGTCACGCGCTGCGTCTCGCAGCCGCTTCATCGATTTGTCAAGATTCTTCTGTGAGGCGTCCACGATGATGCGCTGAATCACTTCCTCGGCTTCGACCTCGGTGATTTTGTTCTTCGCGGCAAATTCTTGGACGGAATCTGGTGACAGCTCATGCTTAACTTGCGTCGCCAGAGATGAGTAACTCGGAAAAATCAATCTCTTTGAAGTGGTGACGAAGCCTCGAATCGTTTCATCGCTTGGTGTTGCAAGGCTCAAGGCTCCGGGTAGCACGGTCGGAGGCACGATGCCAATGGACTCTGAACCGTCAAATAGTGCGTCATCGAGTACGCCAATCGGCATCGACGGAAGTTCGAATTCAATCAAACTTGGCCCGACACCGCTGCGATTGACCCGCACCTTCAGGAGGCGATTCCTGGCGTCGAGGTCAAGAAGAGTCCGCATCCATTGGCGCACTCGCTTAGGAATCGCGAGTTGTGCTGCCCGAGCAGATTTTGCGGCTGCGCTGGCCGCATCATCAAATTCAGCATCACTTGGATTGTCATCAGGCTCGAGATTGTCTTCGTCTTGCGCTAACCATTGATCAATGACAGCTGTATCGGCCTCCTCGATGGCGTGCTGAGCGAGACTGACTACCGGAGTGATGCCGGATCTCCAGACTGCCACCACATCGACGAGTGACTCAAACTTCTCAGATTCCGCACCGAAGAGGTCCCCGATGTTGCTCGAACGCGTCGCATCAAGGAAGTTCCGGGGGTCGTTCGCGGTGAAGGCCGTAGTTTCGACCTGACAGATAATCCGCTTTTCGAAGAGTTTGGCTGCCTCTATCTGGTCAAAGGTCGCAACGCTGGTTCTCGACCCTCCAAGAATTGTTGCGAAACTCAGCGCCCCGGGATCAAGTCGAAAATATCCCGCTAGACAGTGCCTCTCGCAGAGCAATAGAAACGGTCGAAGACCCAGTTGTGCCAGACAAGCCGCGTAAAGCAGCGATGTATCGATACACGTACCAGCTTTGTCATCCAGCACATCGCGATGGCTGCGAAGTCTTTGAGCCGTTTGAAACCAACCTCCAGGTGGATCCGTGTAACTGAGGCCGCACTCCTCAAGCGCCGCGAAACAGGCACTAGCTACATGATCCGGCCGTCCTGGACCCTCCAACATGTGGATACCGGCACGCTGGTATCCGTCTGTGCTTCCATCTCCCGTCCGTTGTTGCAAGATCTCTCGTGTGCGCTTCAGGATTCCGCGAAGGACGTCAGCGTTGGGTCGTACGTACGCTGCCAGAATTTCGTTGGAATCGGGTCCTATTGACCACCAGTCCTGAGGTGCAAGAAGCGTGAGCGGCTGTGAAGTTGTCGCAACGATGGATCCGGCTTCATCGAGCAATTCGACTTTCAGTGTGGCTTCGACTCTCTCCTCAAGCCGTCCCATCACAGCAGGGTCACACTTCAGTCGAATCGACGGCCAGATGGCCGGGAACTCGTGTTCCTTGGTGCGAGGTCGAGGTAGAGCTAGCGGCGTGCCTGTCCAAGGCTCAGCGACAGGTGTCGGAGTGGGGGCATCAATCGACACTCTCGGTGTGAGCAGCACGCCTGATGTTGAGTCGGGGCCATTGTTGGTGAGTCGGATTTCCGAGACAAGTACACGCTTTGTACCTGTCAGTACGTATGACCACGATCGACGAGCGATTACCTCCAGGCCTACTTGAAGTTGGTCCCCGTTAGCCATGCATACTCGCCAAGGCAGAGCTTAGGTCTCAGTCATGCCTCCCGACCACCTCCGCAACTGACTTGGTACATACAATCATCGGCGGCCAGACTGTAGGTATGTCCACAAGTTCTGATGAGTATGAGAAGTGGGGATTGGTTTTTCTTCTCGCCCTGACCCTTGAATGTTGGATCGAGGGTTTAGTGACGGACGCGGAACTGCGTACCTGGATGTTTCATGCGATTGCGGCGCTTGCTGCTGCCGCGGCGCTCTACCGCAGGCAGACGGTCTCTGTAGTGCTAGCGGGCGCAGTGTCGGTCATTGCATTCCTCAACGATCTTGAATTGCTCGTCGCGGCGGAGGCGCCTCTCCGCCTTCTTGCGCCAAGCCTGTTGTTGCTCGTAGGGGCAGGCGTGCTCTTCTATGGAATGTCCCAAAGTTCTCAAGGGACGCCGGTTGGGCTCCCCGCACGTAGGTCCATCTCGCCACGTACACGTGAGGCGGCAGGAAAGTTGGTGGACGCGGCCGGGGCGATTGCGGGCATGCCCACCATTCGCAATGACTTAAGGGAGTCAAGGAGTGATCCGGCTTGGATTCCGTTTCTACTTGGTGGTGGGGCAATTTGTGTCTTGTACAGCATGCTCTCCGCAAAGTGGATTCGGATTGATGCTTTCTTCGGTTTAACGAAGCGATCACTCGACTTCAATGACCTCCGCGAGGTGTATGACTCCATCGGAGTGAAGTATTTTGCTCGCAACTTCTACTTTGAGTGGGGTTTTTACTTTCCTTACCTGGCCGCTCTGCTTGGAGCGGTGTCGCTCATTGGTTGGCTTACCAAACGGTTCAGAGTCCATTCCCCTTACCTCTACGGGGTGCTCACTATCGAATCGATTGCTCTCATCATCCATACGGCTGCAGTGCTTGGCATCAATCACGCAACCGAAGAGCCGCTTGTGCTCGCTGGGCCATGGCTGGGTTCACTGGGCATAGCAGGGATTATGGCAGGAACTTGGCTGGCCGAGTCGCGCCGCTGACCCCAGCTGTTCAATTGTCATCTGGCGAGCAACTTGTGGTGATGGAGCGATGGGAGAGGAGTACGATTCGTGGTATGAGCAAGTCGGGCCAACCACCTCGCCCACGGAGGCTTAGTGGGTTGGGTAGCGAGTCGGCAAGAGACACTTCGCCGAAGCGGACTCGTCGTGGCGGCACTGTGGTTGGTGGCTCGAGGCCAATGGGTGCCCGGGGGCGAAAATCGATAGCCCGCCCTCCCGTGTTGCCTGTAGTAACTCTGGCAATCTGCGCCGTCGTTTCCGCGCTAATTCTGACTTTGGCAGGACGCGACGCGACCCCCATGCATTGGATTGCCGCGTTTATCGGGATGATTGGCTCGGTCTTGATACTCGGCTGGTTTCGATTTGTGATGAACTTGCGCGTAAGCAGTGGAAACTTCAGTGATTGGAGTTTCCTTGGGGCGTCGACAACTGCGCGGGTGATCTTGATAGTGGCTTGGTTGTTGGGTATGTCAAATCTCTTCCTCGCTGTTTATGAGTGGGCACGCAGGTTTACAGAGACTGGAATCTGATGACGCGAATCACACGGTATGCGATACTGGCGACTCTCT
>Ga0194125_10009770_pt1 | contig 13232 bp, 12 predicted proteins | sample TA2KigC250mmetaG_FD_148626 | JGI IMG/M metagenome (GOLD analysis project Ga0194125, IMG submission 148626) | Freshwater microbial communities from Lake Tanganyika, Tanzania - TA2015034 Kigoma Deep Cast 250m | ecosystem: Environmental > Aquatic > Freshwater > Lake | place: Tanzania: Lake... | reverse complement strand
CTCGAAGGCTGGCCGTTGAAAGCCCTCGAAGCGGCGCGGCTGGCCCCCTCGGCCACGAACAGGCAACCTTGGCGGTTCGAGGTCGGGGACGGGAGCATCACCGTTCGAATCGACGGCGGCCGGGAGGGCGGCCGATTTTCGAAGCGCCTGGACTGCGGGATCGCCATGCTTCATCTCGAGCTGGGAGCCCGGGCCGCCGGAGTCGACGGCCGATGGGTTTTCCTGCCCGCCCCCGCCGTCGCCCGCTTCGAGAGAAAATGAGTTGAAGTTTTCCGGCTCCGGCGTATAATAGGTCTTCCCTATCGGGGAGTAGCGCAGCCTGGCTAGCGCACAGCGTTCGGGACGCTGGGGTCGTGGGTTCAAATCCCACCTCCCCGACCAATGTTCTCTCAACCCGGCTCCTCGCCCGAAGGCCGAGGTGTATTTGTCCGATGATCACGACGCTTAAGGCCCGGCTGAACGGGCGTTTCAGCTGGCGCCAGACATTCACCGCCCTCCGATACCCGAATTATCGATTGTGGTTCTGGGGGCAGATGATCTCCCTGTTCGGAAGCTGGATGCAGGGGACGGCCCAGGGCTATCTGATGTTCGAGCTGACCCGGTCGCCGGCCTTTCTCGGATACGTCGGTTTCGCCAACGGCGTCCCGGTCTGGCTGTTCATGCTTTACGCCGGAGTCGTCGCCGACCGGATTCCCCGCCGCCGGCTGATGATCATCACCCAATCGGCGATGATGCTCCTGGCTTTCGCCACCGCCGGCTTGACCTTTGCCCACCTCATCAAACCCTGGCACATCATCGTCCTGGCCTTCGGATTCGGGGCGGCCAACGCCTTCGACGCCCCGGCCCGCCAAGCCATCGTCAACGAGCTCGTGCCCACCGAGGACGTGACCAACGCCATCGCCCTGAACTCGGCCATGTTCAACACGGCCACGGCCATCGGCCCGGCCGTCGGCGGGGTGACCTACTCCCTTTTCGGCCCCGGCTGGTGCTTCGTCATCAACGGCCTGTCGTTCATCGCCGTGATCGCCGCCTTGGGGGCGATGAAACTCGCCCCCTTCGTCCCCCGCCCCCGCGGGAATTCGGTCGTCGAAGACCTCAAGGAAGGGGTCACGTATGTCGCGACCCACGTCCTCATCCGGACGCTCGTCGGCCTCGTCGCCGTCATCAGCCTGTTCGGCTTCGCCTTCGTCGTCCTCGTTCCCGCCTGGGCGGTCAACATCCTCCACGGCAACGCCGCGACGAACGGCCTCCTCCAGGCCAGCCGCGGTTTCGGCGCCCTGGCCGCGGCCCTCCTCATCGCCTCCCTGGGCCGATTCCGGTTCAAGGGGGCCCTCATTTCGCTCGGGTCCGTGGCCTTCCCCCTCCTCCTCATCGCCTTTGCCTTCGTCCGCTGGCAGCCGCTCGCCCATCTGACCCTCGTCGGCGTCGGGTTCGCCCTCATCCTCGTCTTCAACCTGGCCAACGCTTCGGTCCAGACCCTGACCCCGCCCGAGCTCCGGGGCCGGGTCATGAGCATCTATTCCTTGACCTTTTTCGGCCTCCTGCCCATCGGGGCGTTGGTGATCGGCTGGACAGCCTCCCGGCTCGGCGAGCCCACGGCGGTCGTCCTCAATGCCGGGGTCACCCTGGCCTTCGCCCTCCTCCTCCTCGCGTTCGTCCCCCGCCTCCGCCGCCAGGAATAGCCCCCCGGCCACGGCCCGCGCGCCTTGTGTCGCCCGCGGCCTCTGACGTACTATGGTAGGAAATCAAGGAGGGCAAGAATGAACCTGAGATATGCCGTCCGCAGGCTGGGCGTTGCCTCGATCGCCCTGGCCGTCGCCGCCGGAGGGGCGGATTCCGCCTCTCAAGACATCTTCCAGAACCCCGAGAGCCTCGTCCGGGGGCTCTATGCGGCCGTCTCCTTCGACCCCGGTCCTGGCCCGGATTGGGAGTACGTCAAGACGTTCTTCCTTCCCCAGGCCGTCATCGCCGTCCGGAAAACGCCGACCTCCATGGCCGTGATGAACGTCCAGGAATTCGTCGACTGGTTCGCCGCGGACGTCGAGAAATTCAAGATGAAGGAGCGCGGGTTCGAGGAGACCGTTCAGAAGCTGAAGCTGACGACCCTCCGGAACATGGCCCAAGTGTTTGTCGTCTATAAAGCCCGGCTGAAGTCCCCGTCCACCGCGCCCGGACAGGTCGGGCTCGACAGTTGGGAGCTCCTGAACAAGGACGGCCGCTGGTGGATCGTGGCCGTGACCAACGACATCCCGACGCCGCAGTCTCCCCTCCCCGAGGATCTCCGCTAGGCCGAATCGACCTCGAAGGCCTCGGCGTAAGGCTGGGTCAAGCCGAGGCGGGCGGCGCTCGCCCGGTTGACCCCGAGGATCCGGGCGTCGAAGCCGTAGGCCCGTCTGTGGAGGTTTCGCTCCTGCTGGGAGCGGTGGAAGCGGAGGAGCTCCGCCTTCCAGGCGGCGGTCTCCTCGTCGAAGGGAAAGAACGCGTCGTCGCGCGAGTCGATCGTCTTGGGGTCGCGGATGAGGAGGGCGGCCATCGGCCTCGACGTTCCTTCCGCCAGCCGCCGCCACCAACGAAACGCCAGCCGATGGTCGGGATTCGTGTCGTTTCCGTGAGGAAGGAGGACGAGGTCGGGGGAGAACGCGAGGGCTTCGGCCTGGACGGCCTCGAAGGACGCCGGCCGGTCGAGGAGATAGCCGCCGTCCTCGGGACGGCCGACGGGCAGCCGGAGGAATCCGGCCGCGCTCTCGGCCAGCCCGAAAAACGCCAGGCTCCGGCGCTGCTCCTCCTCGCGGCAGGCCGCCTTGACCTCCGGCGTCGGCGGGACGCAGAACGAATCTTCGACTCCGTTGGCGCTCGAACTCAGGACGAAGAGACGGAGGGGGCAGCCGCGGCCGTGAAAGTGGCGGAGGGTCACTCCGGCCGCGTCGAAATCGTCGGGATGGGGGGCCAGGACGAGGAGGCGCAGACCCGGCCCGGGCTCGGATTCATCCACCCGGAAGGGACGGGGCCGGTCCAGGAACGCGGCCAGGGCGGGGCGGGTCACGGCGACTTCAAGGCCACGAGGTCGTAGGCCCGCCTCCCCAGACCGATGGCCTCCCCATGGCTCAACTGGACGGACCAATCGATGTCGTATCCGGCCCGGAAGACGTCCCTCCCCCGGCTCGTCTCCAGGACGAGGTCGACCGAGGCCTGGTCGACGGCCACGACGTCGGCCGAGGCGAGAATTCCGACGTCTTCGACGACCCGCGGCTGGTCCTGAGACATGCAATCGCAGTCCTTGGTGACCTTGAGGAGAAAGTTCAAGAACCCGACCTTGGGCCCGAAGTGCTCCTGGACGAGGAGGGCATATTCGGCGACTTTTTCTTGGACCCGGCGGGTGTCCTCGTCCCAGCCGACCCGGATCGCCCCATGCCGGCAGGCGACGATGCATTCGCCGCAGCCGAGGCACTTTTTCCCGTCGATGACGACGTGGCCCTCGGCCTGGACGAGGGCCTCGGCCGGGCAGAAATTAAAGCACTGCCCGCAGTCCCGGCAGCGCTTGGGATTCACCCGCGGGTGGACGACCGAGTGCTGGTCGAGCTTGCCGGCCCGGGACGCGCAGCCCATGCCCAGGTTCTTGATGGCCGCCCCGAATCCGGTCTGGACATGCCCAGTCATATGGCTCAGGCCGAGGAGGGCGTCCGCGGCCAGGATGCCGCTGGCGATCTTGGCCGCCTTGACTCGGCCGTGACGGCCCGGGGCCTCGGACTTGTCCTGTCCGATGAGGCCGTCGGCGATGACGATCGGCAGGTCGATGACCTCGGGCCGGAATCCATGGCTCCAGGCGAGGCGGAGGTGGTCGACAGAATTCGACCGTTCGCCGACGTACAGGGTGTTCGTGTCCGTCAGGAAGGCCCGGGGCGTCTTCCGGCCGATGTCCGCGGCCAGGCCGCGGAGCCAGGCGGGCTTGATGTGACCGGTGTTCCCCTTTTCGCCGAAGTGGATTTTGAGCCCGATGAAATCTTCGGCCCCGAGCTTGTCCTGCAAACCCAGAGCCCGGTACGCAAGCCGGGCTTTTTCGCTCAGGAGGTCGGCCGGCTCGTCGGCCTTCGCCGGGAGGACATAGACCCGGCTCTTCCTCATGGCCTGAGGACCCGTTCGGCGGCCCGGACCGAGGCTCCCCGTCCCGCCGCTCCGCCGACGGATTCGAGCGCCCGCTCCATGGCCTCCAGGGCGAAGAGGATCTCGTCGGCGGTCAGGTTCCCCATGTGGCCCATCCGGAAGACCTTGCCGGCCGTAGCCCCCAACCCGCCCGCAACGACGCAGCCGTTTTCGAAATAGGCCGCCCGGAAGGCTTTGTCGTCGACGCCCTCCGGATAGTTGACGACCGACAGCGTGTCCGCCCAGCAGTCCCGGCGAGTGAAAAAGGAAAAGCCCAGGGCCTCCAGGCCGGCTCGGACGGCTTCGGCGTAGAGGGCGTGGCGGGTGAAGCGGGACTCCATCCCTTCCTCGAGCATGACCTTCGTCGCCTCGGCGAAGGCCCGCATTTCGTTGACCCCCGGGGTCGAGAAGTACTTCGTCGGTTCCTTCATGATCGGGAGCCAGCGCAAGATGTCCGCGTAGTAGGCCGGCACCGAGGGGAGTCCGCGGCGTTGGGCCATGGCCCGCTCGGAAAAGACGTCGACCGCGAGCCCCGGAGGAGCGCCGAAGCATTTCTGGGCGGCCGTCAGGACGACGTCGATTCCCCAGTCGTCCATCCGCTCTTCGACTCCGCCCGTCGCGCAGACGCCGTCGACGACATAGAGGATTCCCGAATCCCGGAGGACTTCGGCGTAGGCCCGGACCGGGGCGCAGCCGCCCGTGCTCGTGTCGACGTGGGTGACGGCGACGAGGCCATAGGGCTTGGCTTGGATGGCCCGGGCGAGGGAATCGGCCGGGACGACCTCCCCCCAGGGGCTGCGGAGGATGTCGAAGGCCAGGCCGAAGCTCTCGCAGATCTCGCCCATCCGGTCCCCGAAATAGCCCTGGGACAGGACGAGGACCCGCTCATCCCGGCCGACGAGATTGAGGAGGGCGACCTCCATGGACAGCGTGCCCGCCCCGGCGATCAAGAAAGGCTCGCCCGAGGCGCAGAAGACGATTTTTTTGAGGTTGTCCAGGGCCAGGCGGACGTCGGCCGCCATGTCCGCCCCGACGTGGGAGACCGTCGGCCGGGCGAGGGCGTCCAGGATTCTCGGAACGACCGGGCTCGGCCCGGGGATGAGCAGGAGTTTATGGCTCACGTCCGTCCTCCAAGGTTCATTGGGCGAAATAACCGGCCCGGTGGCTGACGCTCAAGCCGGCGCCCTTCACCTTGACCGTGATCGACCGGAAGGTCCCGTCCGCCCGGACGTCCGCCGGCTTGTAATAGACGAGGTAGTAGGTCTCGGCGGCCTCGACCGCCCGACGGAAGGCCGTGTCCGCCCGGAACGAGCTGTCGGTCAGCCCGCCCGTGGCGGCGGCGATTTCCCGAAAGGCGCTGTAGATGTCCTCGGACTGCTCGACGAGGTCCATTCCGGTCGGGTTCCGGGCCGTGATGTCCGTCCGGAGCGAGGGCGTCTTGGTGATGAACAGGAAATGGACCGAGATCGAAGAGTCGGAAAAAGCCCTCTTCACCGCCTCGACGTCGAACCGGGCGTCCCGCCGGTGGAAGTCGAACAGCTCCATGTAGCTGAAGGTCGTTTGCGGGTCGTTCATCCGGGCCATGAGGTCGCGGTAATCGATTTTCGGGACGACCTCTTTCTGGTAGAACAGGAAGGCGACTTTCTGCCCATCCCGGGACTTCAGCAGGCGGGCGAATTCAAGGAGCCCCTTTTCGTCCACCTCCCGGATGTTTTCCAGCCGGTCGAGCGTCTGCCGGTAGGCCATCAGCTTCTCCTCGACCGAGGCTTCGCCGCCCATGACCGCCCCCAGCTCCCGGACGAGGCTCAGGTACTCGGAGCTTCCCTGGAGGATGTCCCGGCGCAGTTTCGCCAGGAGCTGGCCCTTGGTCTCGGCCCGGGTCAGCTTGGCCAGGGCTTCCCTCTTCATCGTGTACGACCTCATGGGGGTGAGGACGATGAGCTCGTCTTCGGGGAGGAGGACGTTTTCGAAAAAGAAGGTCAAGGAGCGTTCGAGCTCGGCCTGGAATTCCGCCATTTCAAACAGGAGGACGAACGTCCGGCGGACGGAGGGGGGCCGTCCCGGCGTTCCTTCCCGGCGTTCGACGCTCGTCTTCCGGACGAGGTAGACGCCGTCCACGGCTTGGCGGACCCCGTTTTCGAAGACCTCGAAATCCCCGACCTTGAGGCTGTCGACGAACGCGGTCCCCTTGAAAACCCGGACCGGGACCTCGATGTTGATGACCCGGACCTCATGGGCCAGCTGCTGGCCGAAAGCCGCCGCGGCCGCGGCGAACGCCGCCCCAAGGACGAGAGGCCGAAGACTCCGCCTCGCCGATAATCTCATGGGGGGTTCATTCTAGCCTAGAACGGCGCCCGAAAAAAGCCAGGCCGGCTCGGTCCGGGCTCGGCCGGTCTTCGGGCTACTTCTTGACTCGGCCGACTTCAAACAGCGGCTCGCCCTTGTTCGCCGGCGGCGTTCCGACGATGTAGAGGACGAGCCCGGCGAAGGGCGCCTTGAGCTCCTCCAGGACGCGGCCGAAATAATCCCGCAGCAGGCCGACCGTCTGCCCCTCAGCGACGTTCGCTCCCATGGCCGCCTGGGGCTCCCAGACGCCGTCGGCGCCCGCGTTGACGACCACGTAGCGGTCGATCCAGACGGGGTCGGCCGGGGGTTCCGGCCGCCCCGGGATGAGGCCGTAAAGCTTCATCACTCCCAGGACGCCCTGGACGTTGCGGGCGATGTCTTCTTCGTCCGACCGGCCGAGGAATCCCGACTCGGTCGTCACGGCGGGCTTCCCCATGAGGACGGCCGTGTTCCCGAGATACTTCGAGTCCTTCGGGTCCTTGGTCCGCTCGGTGTCGATGATGATGTGCCGGATCCCGAAGGCCAGGGCGAGGTCCTTCGTCCGGGCGTCGAAGGCCCGGTCCCCGCTGATGATCCAGTAGGAGTATGGGATGAGGGCTTCGTTGGCGTCTCCGCAGTGCATGTCGACCAGGGCGTCGCATTTCTTTACGACCTCGTCGGTCAGGACGCGGGCCATCCTCTGGCTCAGCGTTCCGGAGGCGTCGCCGGGGAAGACGCGGTTGAGGTTCTTCCAGTCGTGGGGGGTCCAATAGACCGTCCGCCGGACGAACGAAGGAAGGTTGGCGATATGGACGAGGAGGACCGTCCCGGCGAGAGTTTTCGGGTCGACCATCTCCCGAATCCGGTGGAGGGCGAGGATGGGGGGATACTCCGCCCCGTGGGTGCCGGCGACAAAGGCCAGGACTTTGCCCGGCTTCGCCCCGTGGATGACGGTGACCGGAATCCTCGTCCCCGGGTCGGCCTTCGCCGGGACGTCGATGAATCCCGAGGCCGACGTCCCCCGAGCCGCCCGGACCGGACCGACGGAAAAGACTTCCTCCTCCGCTCCTCCGAACGCTCCTCCGCCCAGGACCAGGGCTGCCAGAGCGGCCGCCTTCAGTCGTCCGCGTCGTTTCATGCCGGCCTCCTTTCTTCGGCTTATTCTATGCCATTCGGCTTGCGTCGACAAAATCGTTTTGTTATAATCCGGCCGAATTCCAAGTTCCCGAGGGAGGTATTTCATGGGCAAGTATTTGGCCATCATCGGAGGCCTTGTCGCCATCGTCGGCGGGATCGTCCTCGTCGCGTTCGTCTGGTGGCTCCCGTTCGTTTGGCTGGTCAAAGCCTGCATCCCTCCGGTCCTGTTCTTCGGCGGATTGATCGCCCTCATCGCCGGGATCAGCAGCATCAAGGATGCCGCCCGGACGAAACAGCTCGAGGAAGAAGCGAAAGCCGAGGAAGCGAAGAAGGCCTGACCCGCCCCGGACGGGCCGCGGTGTGCCGTGCCGCACGTCGGCCTTTCTCTCTTCGCCTTCCTCTTATCCCTCTTCAATTCTTTCACCAAGGAGATTCCCGGCGCTTTTCTCGGGAATGACGCCCGGGCTCTGAGGGCTTATTTCGCCCCCGGGTCGTACATCCAAATCTCCCTCCCCGCGCCGTTCAACTTTTCGGACCAGGTTTCGGCCGAACAAGCCTATCTGCTGTTCGGACGGATTTTCGCCAGCGCGAAAACTTCGGGTTTCTACCCGGAGGGCGACATCCTCCCCACGGTCAGCCGCGGGTCGTTCATCTACAAGGCCCGCTGGGAATTTCTGACGACCGGCCGTTCTCCGGGAGCGTTCCGGATTCTGTTCTACGTCCGCGGACGACCCGCCTCCCGCCCCGGGAGAGGCCTCTGGAGAATCACCGAGATCCGGGCGGACAGGGTCGGAACGGGGGATCCGTGAACCGTTCGGCGAAGCGAAGTCGGGGCTTCCGGACGGCCGCCCTGGCGGCGGCCGCGGCCGCCCTGGCTTGCGGATTCCTGTCTTTCCTCGCTCCCTGGTTTCTGACGACCCGCTACGAGGACCGAAGCCTCAAGCGTCTGCGCGGCCAAGCGGCGGCCATCCAGAGGGAATTCGCCGCCCTGGCCAGGTCGGCCGAGCGGACTCTCGACGCCGTGACCCGCCCGCCGTTTCCGGCCACTCCGGACCGCCAGTTCCGCCGGCTTCGCGACCTCCATCCCGACCCCGAGGTCGAAGGGGCCGCCCTCTACGGGACGGACAAGCGCCTCCGGTTGTGGCTGGGCCGGGTCCTCAACCTCGAAGACCTCATCCTCGGCCCGAGTCCCGCCCTGACCCCCTCGGCCCGGCCCAAAATGGTCCTCGTTCGCGAGAAGGCCTCGAGCGTCCTCGCCCTGGTCCATAAGACGGAATCGCAGGAGGTCGTCGTCATCTACCGGCTCCTCGCCTTCTCGCCGGAATTGAGGTCGACCTACGTCAAGGAGTACAGCTTCCTCCCCTCCCGGCTCCAGCGAGGAGCCACCCTCGCCTATTGGGACTTCCGGGAGGACATCGCCGTGTTCGAGCGGTTCTTCGCTCTCAACAAGGACGAGTATGTCGGCCAACCCCGGCTCCAGGCCGAAGTCCAGAGCCTCTTTTTCCCGCTCCGGACCCAGGAAGGACGGATCATCGCCCACGTCACCCTGAATTCCCCCACCCGGTCTTCGACGCTCGCCGCGACCCGGGACGGTTTTCTTCTGGCCGCCCATTTCGCCGCCGCCGCGGCGCTCGTTTGTCTCGCCCTCCACCTCCTCAGGCTCCCGGCTTTCCGGGAGCGACGCCGCTGGACGATCCTGGCCCTCCTCGGCCTCCTGGTCGCCTTCCGGTTCCTGTTTTTCCCCCTCAGCCGGCTCGGGCCGGCCCGGGCGGCCCGTTTCTTCTCTCCGGCTCAAGCGGGATTTCTCTCGCTCGGCCGGCTGACCAGCTCGCCGGGCGATATCATCCTGACCTGCCTTCTCTGGTTCACCCTGGCGGCTCTGGCCGCGTATTGTTTCTCCCCCGGACCGAACGGGAGCGCGTCCTCCCGGCTCAAACCCGGACGGACCGCGGCCGCGGCCTTCCTCCTCCTCGCCGCCGGCCCGCCCCTGCTCTCCCTTCTGGGAGCGTTCCTGGCCCGCCTCGTCGCTCACTCCAGCCTCAACCTCCTTCGGTTTGATTTCTCGGCGACCTTTCTCCTCCTCCAGGCCGGCGTCTTCTTCGCCTTGGCCGGGACCGCCCTCCTTCTCGGCCTCTTCTTCCGACTCGGCGCCTCGGTCTTCGGCCGAGCCGCCCGACCGGCCGGCGTCCTTCTTCTCTCGACGGCGGCCGTCTCGGCCTGGACGAGGGAAAGCGGGGCCTCGGTCCTCTTCCTCCAGGCTTTGCTCCTAGCCGGATTCCTCATCTGGGCCGTCGGGCGAGGCCGGTCCCGCCGGGTCGCGACGGTCCTCCTCGCCCCCCTCCTGGGCTTTTTCGCTTATGCCCACCTCGAACGGGCGACGACGTCGAAGGTCCGGGCCTTGGCCGAGGATTTTCTCAAGGAGACCGTCCAAGCCCATGGCCATTGGGCCGAGTTTCTCCTCTCCGAATCCCTCCAAAACCTGAACCGGGAGGCGAAAGACATCCGGGCATTCCTCAGGAATCCTTCGGCTCCGGCCGAATTCGGGCGCCAACTTTGGGAGCGGACGGCGGCGGCCAAGTTCAACGTCTATTCCGGTCTTCAGGTCTTCGACCCGGACGGCGCGGAGTCCGCCCGTTTCACTCTCAACGTCCCTAAAATTTCGGTCGAAACCGAAGGCCTGCCGCTGAAACCGGACTGGGCGGTGACCCGGATCGTCAAGCCGTTCATGGGCAAGGCCCGGGAGTTTCTCGTCGGCTACCGGGACTGGGTCGAGGAAGGCCGGTTCCTCGGCCGGACGGTCTTCTACATTTCCCTGGATTTCGACACTCTGCCGTTCCTGTATTCGGCCAATCCCTATTTCGAGCTCCTCCGGACGAACGCCCTGCCTTCCATCGACCAGTTCGGCTTCAAGTTCGCCGTCTTCGACGACGCGGGGCGCATCCTCTTCAACCCCGCTCGGCTGTCGACGGGGCTTCCGGCCTCCGTCGTCCAGGCCCCCGGCCTGGCCGGGCCCGGCGTCTGGGCGACCTTCGAAGACAAATCCCAAGCCTACGACCTCTTCGCCTTCCGGGAAGAGAGCCGGATCGCCGCCTTTCTCGCCGCCCGGAGGACGGTCATCGGCCGGGCCGTCGACGGCCTCAAGCTCCTCCTTCTCCTGGCCGCCTTCGCCGTCCTCCCGGTCATGATCTGGGCGAAAGCCGGAGGCCGGCACGACCCGAAGCAGCTCCTGTGGTCGTTCTCCAACCGGGTGTATGTCTCCTTCGTCGCCGTGGCCCTGGTCCCCCTCCTCCTCTTCACCTTCGTCGCCCGGCCCTTTTTCAACCGCATCCTGGGACAGCAATTCGTCGAACGGGCGAAGGTCCACGCCAGCATGGCCCGCAACGCCATGGACGACTTCATCTATCTCCAGGAAGAGGAGCGGACCCTCATCCAATCCCAGCCGGAGGAATTGGCCCTCTTTCTCTCGACCTCGATCTCGAACGACGTCAACCTCTTCCTCGAAGGGCGGCTCGTGTCCTCCAGCCGGCGGGAGTTTTTCGACGCCGGCCTCCTGCCCGACCTCCTCGACGGCGAAATTTATTACCAGCTCCAGTTCGCCAACGACCCGTTCACGGCCGAGAACCGGCGCCTGGGCGCATTCTCGTACCAGACGTTGACCATTCCCTATCCCTCTCTCGACCCCCCTCTCCTCATCTCTCTCCCGTTTCCGCTCGAACAGGCCGAGATCGGGGCCGCGACCCGCTCGCTCGTCGAATTTCTCCTCTTCCTCTCGGTGTTCTTCGTCGGCCTGGTCGTCCTCCTGGCCCGGGCCATCGGGTCGATGATCGTGACGCCGATCCGGAGCCTCCTCGCGGGGACGCGGGCGGCGGCCCTCGGAAACCTCGAGGTCAAGGTCGACTATGTCCGCCGGGACGAGATGAAGACCCTCATCGACGGGTTCAATGGGATGATCCAGAGCCTCAAGGACCATCAACGCGAGCTCGCCGACCTGGGCAAGAAGGCGGCCTGGGCGGAGATGGCCCGCAAGGTGGCCCACGAGATCAAGAATCCCCTGACCCCCATCCAGCTTTCGGCCGAGCACCTCCTCCGCGTCTATGAGGACGGCCGGGCCGACTTCGCCGCCGCCCTCAAGGAATCGACGGCCTACATCATCGGCGAAGTCGAAAACCTACGGAGGATTTCCCAGGAGTTTCTGGACCTCTCCCGGGCCTCCGTTCTTCACAAGGAATCCTTCGCCCTCGACGGTTTCGTGAAGGAGCTCGTCGAGCCCTACCGAAAGCTGCTCGGCGGCCGGGTCGCCTTCCGCGAATCCTACCGGTCAGCCGCCCGGGTCGCGGCCGACAAGTCCAAGCTCAAAATCGCCCTCCGCAACCTCCTCATCAACGCCATCGAATCGATCCGGGGAGAGGGAGAGGTCCGGGTGACGACGTCCCTGGACGAAGACCGGGCGGAAATCGCCTTCGCCGACACCGGCGCGGGAATCCCCAAGGACGTCCTCGACCGGATCTTCGAGCCCTATTTCTCGACCAAGGACGTCGGGACGGGCCTCGGCCTGCCGATCGCCCGGAAGATCGTCGAAGACCACGGCGGGGCCATCCGGCTGGAGAGCGAAGTCGGCCGCGGGACGCGGGTCGCGGTCCTGCTCCCGCGGCTCGAAGGCTAGAAATTTCCCCGCAGCTGTGGAAGAATAGGCCCCCATGAACAAGACCTTGGTCACCTACTTCAGCCGGACGGGCAACACCCGGCGCGTCGCCGAGGCGATTCATGAAGCCTTGGACGGCGAGAAAGTCCTCCTCGCTTTGGAAGAGGTCCGAGACCTAACCCCATTCCGGCTCATCTTCGTCGGGTTTCCCGTTTATTCCCACAGTGTGCCTTTCAAAGTCGAAACATTCCTCAAATCCCTCAAGCCCGGAACGAAGGTCGCTCTGTTTTGCACCCACGGGTCTCTCCCCGGCCACCGCCTGTCCCGAGAAGCCCTGGAGCACGCCGTCGTCCTCGCCTCCGGGGCGAAAATCGTGGGGACGTTCTCCGTCCGGGGCAAGCTTTCGCTCGAAGCCTTGGAGGTCCTCGGCCGGTCGCCCGAGCACCAGGAGTGGACCGAGATGGCTCCTTCGGCCGGGACGCACCCCGACGCGGCCGACCTCGAAGAAGCCCGAGCCTTCGCCCGTCAGGCTAAAACTCGGAGCGACCACGGCTCTTATTGATGCTCAGGCTCATCTCCTACCTCCTGATGGCCTATTTCGTCTACTCCATCTGGCGGGTCGTCCGAGCCCTAAGGCGGCGGACGATGGCCCCCCCGCCCCGCCCGAACCTCCGCCCCGGGGTGATGGTCCAGGACGAGACCTGCCACACCTATCTTCCCAAAGAGAACGCCCTCCGCGAGGTCGTCGGAGGAGAAGAGCATTTTTTCTGCTCGAAGGAATGCCGCCAAAAGTTTATCGAAACGAAAAAACGGGACTAAACCGCCCCGACGACCCGGAAATCCGGGAATTCACCCGTCGCCTCGCCCCAAGAGGCGGTCACCTCTTCGACCCGGGCCAGGGAGGGTCCGCGGTGAAGCCAGGCGACGAAATCCTCCAGGATCGCCCGCTCGCCTTCGACGCAGACTTCGACCCGGCCGTCGCGCCGGC
>Ga0194125_10009755_pt1 | contig 13241 bp, 8 predicted proteins | sample TA2KigC250mmetaG_FD_148626 | JGI IMG/M metagenome (GOLD analysis project Ga0194125, IMG submission 148626) | Freshwater microbial communities from Lake Tanganyika, Tanzania - TA2015034 Kigoma Deep Cast 250m | ecosystem: Environmental > Aquatic > Freshwater > Lake | place: Tanzania: Lake... | reverse complement strand
AAAAAGGTCCGTGGCGCGCCGGTCCAGGGGCGGAACCAGGCGTCCCGAGCGATTGGCCAAAGGAATGAAAGGCTGGTTCCAGAGGATCCGGTCGGGTCCCGCGCGGGCCGGGTCCGAATCGCTCACCCAGACGAAATCGGTGTTCCACTCGATCCAATCTACGGTCCGGCGGTTCTCTGCCGGTCCCCGTTTCGTCTGCCACCGCTGCGCGATCCCCACATCGAGGGTGTCCCGCTGATCGGCCACGACATCGCTGGCGGCATACGCGACCGCGGTGACGGTCGGCGCGATGATATGCCGCAGTTGGTGCAGGTCCCATAAGCGTGACTGCACGTCCGGATAGACACACCAGTAGGGCGGCAGGGCCATTCGCACCCCCGCCTCGCCGATCCAGACCGCCGCTTCGGATGCCGCCGGCTCGTTGTCGAGTCGTGCGCTGAAACCCGCCCCGTCGTCGTAGCCGAACGTGCCCGCCACAAAGGGCACGATCTTCGACCGGCCGACGGTCAGCGGCAAATCCAGCTCGTTCCGCGTGCCCGTGAACAGGAAGGCCTCGTCCGGCGTCCGCACCGGATTCTCCGGGCTGAAGCGGTACCGGTACCGGCTCACCTGGCTGTCGCTGAAGAACGTGAAGCGGTCGTGGAACAGCGATTGGCCCGTCAGGTGGTACTCCGCGGACGGCAACTCCTCCACCTGATCGAGGAAATCGTTGGTGCGGACCTTGCCCAGGAACGCCAGGCCCCAGTTGTCCTGAATCCGCTTGAGATACAGCAGCGTCTCTTGCTCCTTGCCGACGTTGGACTCCTCGCGATAGAACTGCTCCAGGAAGTTGCGGTCCGACAGGTAGCTGGCCTCGGCGGTCAACTGCCAATGGTGGGGCAGGTAGTGCCGATGCTGGAGCCGGACCCGGCCGCGCAGATCATCGGGCACCTCGATGTCCCGGCGGAGGCGACTGAGACGATCCTGCCCCCCATCGTGCAGCGCGTAGCCCAGGAACGAGCCGAAGAAGTCTTCGCGTTCGTAATTGATCTCGACGCCGCCGCCCGGCCCGCGGTCGCTGTAGTAGTCCAGCGAGAGCGTGCTGTCCGTGCCGGCCGGCTCGCGCAGACCGAGAATCCGACTGAGGTACCACCGGGTCTCCAGCGATGCGCCGAAGGTCCTGTCATAGCCGGTCCGGATGCTGCGCAGGGGCAGCTCCGGCCGGTCCCCGCGGCTGCGAACCGTCGGCAGGCGCAGCAGCGTCACGTTGCCGTAGCGGAACTGGACGTCCTGGACCGACACTTCGAACCCATCGTCCGGCTCCTGGGTCCGATCGAGCACGCGGATGCGGGCCGCCGCCAGCGACGCCTGCGGCGTCCAGAACTCGCTCGTGGTCAGAACGACATCGTCCCCCTCATACTCGTTCTCGGCCACCTGCCGCAGCTCCCGGGCCCGGACGTAGATCGGCACGTTCCGCGCGGCGTCGAACGTTCGCAGCACGACGTTGCGGGCCAGGCCCCGCGTTTGCCGCAGATCGAAGTACAGGTCGTCCGCATAGAGCGTGCGCTGGCCTTGCCGGAGCACGACGTCGCCGGTGACGTAGAGATCGCTGATCTGCCCCAACTGCCCGGGGGACGCTTCCGTCGCCGGCGTCGTTCCGCGCCACGCCACGACGCTGTCGGCCTCGATTTCCATCAGCCCCGCCGGCACGCCTTTCCGTTGCGCGGGTTGTTCCCACCAGAGGTACATCCTGCCGATGACCGTAATGACTTCCCGGCCGTCCGCCAGGATGCTCCGCTCGAACTGCGGCGCCACCTCGGTCAGCGGGGCGAAGCTGACCACATAGCCCCCGGCCGGCCGGTTGGGTTCGCCGGCGCCGGTCCTGGCGGCGACGGGCCGGACCGGCGGCTCGGGCGCCGGCGGCAGATCCGCCCCGGCCTTCGTGAACGCCGCGATCGCCTCGCCATACAGAGGCAGCGTCCGGGGATTCCCGGTGTCGTTCTTCTCGGCGGTGACGAAAACCTCGCCTCCCACACGGGTCCTGATCACCACGGCCCGGTCCCGCTCGAGCACGGTCTCCATCAGCTCGACATCCTGTCCGCCGCCGACATTCCGGCCGGCGACCCGGCCCGCCAGGTAGGCCTGGATCGCGTACCCCGCGCTCGGGCGGCCGTCCGGCCCTGCCGGGAGTGAGGCGATCCACAGCAGGCCGCGACTGCTCGTGAACTGACGGCCCGCCACGGTCAGCGACAGACCCTCCGGGCACAGCAGCAAGTGCTGACCGGGGGCGGCCTTGTGGCTCACAACGGTGCCCGCGGTCAGACGCAGGTCCCGGCTCCGCCAGTGCCGGCCTGCGGCATCGAGGTCCGGTAAGCTCCCGGCGCGCGACGCGTCCGCCGGGCCGGCCGCCGCGGAAGCCGCCAGCTCGACCAGTACGAGCAGTATGCCCGTGATCGCCGATTTGTACCGTATACCGCCGCGCATCTCGTACTCAGTAGTTTGGACTTACGGGCGCCGCCGATGCCATCCGCCGCGCCCGGACCCTCCAGGGCGTTGGGCCCGGTTCAGGTTCCCCGCGATTATAGCCGCCCGAAGAGAAGTTTGAAGTCTGATGTTGGAAGTTTGAAGCATGAAGGAGTCTCAGCCCCCAGCCTCCGCCCTCCTCTGACTTCACACTTCAAACATCAAACGTCAAACTCCCCCATCTTGCTCTCTCCCACCCGCGCGGATATAACGGGCGCCGACTATGGTTCACAACAAAGGATAAACTTATGGCACAACACGATTATTCCGCTCATCAGCAACGGATCATCTCCAAGTACTACAACCAGTTGGACACCATCATGCTCCAGAAGCTCCAGGAGCTGGTCGGGGAATTGTACCTGGCCGATTCCGACGCCCAGCGCAAGCGGCTCTGGGAACGGGTCGAAAAGGCCATGGCCAACCTGAAGATCCCCGCCCCGATCCGCGAGCACATCCTGGCCCAAAAAGACGTCGAAACGCTCGCCCGCAACCTCCAGGACTGGCTCAGGCAGACCCCGGCCTAGCCCTCCGTCTCACACGGTCCGAGACGATAGCGATAGATTGCCGCGCTCGGTCCGCCTCGCGCGCAATGACCTACGGCCGCCCGTTGTGTCATCGCCGGGAGCGCAGCGACGAAGCAATCTCCTCCCGTTAGCCGCCGGGCGCCGGCATCCTCCTGGCGGCCGCCCAAGAACCGCGCGCCCCGCCCCGGGTCGGCGCGCCGGCCCGGGCGAGCCCGGCACGGCCTTCGGCCGCAACCAAGGACTGTTCTCTCGCAAAGACGCGAAGAGCGCCAAGGGAGAATGAGCACCCAGGACGGCAAACCCTCAAGTCTTGGCACTGCAAAGCCGCAGCATGTTGTCTTTTTGGCAGGCACTTTGAAGGAGAGAAAGGAAGATGAATCCGGAAAGCGGAACCGTCTTCGGTTCTCCCCATCTTCTTTTCTGCCATTTTCTTTTCTATCCTTCTTCGTCGCGGCCGCCCTCGGCCCAGGACGCCAAGCCGCAGGCCGCAACTGGGAACTGAGAACTGACAACTGAGAACTCCGTATCTACGGGCTCCCGCCTACCGCCTGCCCCCTCCGAGCCACGCGGGCCGAGCGACGACTTCAAACCGCTAAAGATTAAAATAGGGGTCAGACCCGAATGGCACTTCCATAAGCTACGTCGTATTGAGTAGCCGCGCTTTGGCAAGGGGCCGCGGCTCGTTCAGATACCCCTGTTTCTTGCGTCGTTTCACCGCCCGCGGCTCGACACGATCCGGGCGGTTGTTGACGCGATGGGTGGCCACGGCCCGCAGGACCGCCGCATACAACTCGTTCCTGCGCTCGGGACACGCCCAGCCGGCGGCGGCGAAGGCGACCAGCGTTTGCAGCGTCCCTTTGAAGCTCAGGTCCCGCGGACAGACGCCGGCGGCCGCCGCCGCTTGGGCCATGAGCTTGCGGACCAGATTATAGGCGAGCAGATGCATCCAGATCTCCTTGCGGACCATCGCCGGCGTCTTGCACCGCAGCACGTCCATCTGCATCACGTGCCTGATCGAACGCAGGTCCAGTTCCGCGTGCCAGCGGCAACGGAAGGCCGTCGCCAGTTCTTCCCGGGGATAGACCTGCGGATCCAGCAGCGTGGTGACCAACCGCAATCGGCGACAGCGAAAGCCCTTTTGCGATACCTCCACGCATACTTCACGCACCCGCAACGTATCCGGCAGGCTCCGGTAGAGCTTCCGGCTCATCCAGGACGGCCGCTGTGGTTTGGACCAGGACACGATATGATCATACCGGCCCAGCCGTTGGCCCCGACGGAAATCGACCCGACGCGTGCCCTCGAGCCGACCGAGGAAGTCTACGCGGCGTTCGAGCAACAGGGCGATCATCCAGTAGTTGGAGAAGAGGGCATCGGCCAGCAGGATGTCGCCGGTTCGCAGCGAGCCCAACAACTGGCGCAAGAGCGCCGTCTCCCCGGTCTGCTTGCCGCGGTACGGTCCCATGGCCACGTCCAGCACCGCGCCGCAGGACAGACCGATCAGGCCCACCAGCCGCAGAAGGGGAAAGCCCAGGCCCGGCTTCTGGGCTCGCTGCTGCGGATAGGCTTTCTGATTCTCCGGCGTGTCCGGCAGGCTCACGGGGGTGCCAGCGGCGATCTGGATGGGCCGGCCGCCCAACAGGCCGGTGGGGGCCACCTGCCGCTGCAACTGTGCGCCACTATCGCGGGCCAGATCGGCAACGAGCTTCTCGGGCAGACGCTCGCGGGCCTTGCAGTACGGGTCGGTCTTGGGGTTGCCCGGATCCTCGCCGCCGACACACCGGAACGCCAACAGGCGGGCCACCGCCGCCCGGCAGGACTGGTCCGCCGAGAGCACCTGGTGCCGGAACGTCCAGATCGTTACCAGCGGCGTGTACAGACGTTCCCGATACCGGACCTGATGCCGCTCCAGGGCGGCCTTGCCTTGTTCCTCGGGCAGCAGTCTCCCGAAGCACAGGTCCTGTTGTTCCACCGTTTTCTGATACCGCCGCACACGGCGGCCTTGGCTGACGAGCCGTCCTTGGGTATACTGGTCCATGATAGACCTCCTCGTAAGTAGATTGCCTTAACAACAATCTCTTCGGCTGGGAGGTCTATTTTTCTAAACTCTTATCGGTCCTTGACTTGTAGCTTATGGAAGTGCCATTCGGGCCTGCCCTCACATTCACAATGGAGTGATTCCGGGGACATTTTGTGAGGCGGGCGGTTGGAATACGGTCGTCGGTGGTCAGTAGGCGATCGTCGGCTGTGAATCCGCAATATCCGTGTCGGAGTGGTGTGGCTCGCCTCAGGAGAGGGAGAAGAGGGGGACGGTTGCAGGGCGCGCAGCGCGGATGGGTCTGGCGTTGCTTTTTCGGTCCGTCTGCCGTAGGATGGCGGTTGGATATGGTTGAGGGCACGCGTATGAATGATGAAGAACTCCTGGAGCGGATTGTGTGCGATCCGAAGGTCATGGCGGGCAAGCCGGTGATCCGGGGCACGCGTCTGACCGTGGATTTCATCCTCGGCCTGTTGGCGCATGGCATGACTGAAGAAGAGGTCCGCGCCGAGTACCCCGGTCTGAGCAAGGAGGATATTCAGGCCTGCCTCCTGTTTGCCACCCGGACGCTGAAAGACACGGATTTCATGCCTCTGGCCGTTTAGCGGGCTCGTGCGCTGCGATTCCTGGTTGATGAATGTACCGGACCGGCAGTGGCTCGGTGGCTACGCGAGCAGGGCCATGACGTGGTTTCGGTATACGAGCAGGCGCGGGCCTCGCCCGATGACGTCGTGATCCAGATGGCGGATGAGGAGGCCAGAATCCTTATCACCAATGACAAGGATTTCGGAGAGAAGGTCTTTCGCAGCCGGCGTTCCCATTGCGGAGTCGTTCTGCGGCGGTTGAATGACGAACGGCCCAGCTCGAAAATCCAGGTGATCTCACGGCTTCTGGAGTCGTACGCGGACAAGCTCCAGGGCTCATTTGTTGTCGTCTCGGAACGGCGAATCAAGATTGGCAAACCACGCCAGTGAAAACACCTGCGTCGAAGATGCGCGTGTGCAGCAGACATCGCGCAATTTGAGGCCGACAGATGTGAAGGAGCGCGGAATAGGTGACGCGAGAGATGCCATGAGAGACAAGGACTCAAATCTGCCCGACCGGCTCCCGGAGGATGAAGACGCCCTGTTCCCCAGCGGCAAAGGGGAGATTCTGCTGTACCAGACGGAGGACGGGCAAACGCGCGTGGAATGCCGGTTCGAAGATGAGACGATCTGGCTGAGCCAGGCGCTGATGGCGGAGCTCTACCAGAAAGACGTGCGGACCATAAATGAGCATCTGAAAAGCATTTACGGCGAGGGAGAGCTGACGCCGGAGGCAACTATCCGGAAATTCCGGATCGTTCGCCGGGAGGGCCGCCGGGAGGTGGCCCGGCAGATCGAGCATTACAGCCTGGACGCCATTTTGGCGGTTGGGTACCGGGTGCGGAGCCAGCGGGGGACGCAGTTTCGGCGGTGGGCGACGGAGCGGCTGCGGGAGTATCTGGTCAAGGGCTTCGTTCTGGACGATGAGCGGCTGAAGAACCCGCCGGCGCCGGGGCTGGGCGTGCCGGACTACTTCGACGAGATGCTGGAGCGCATCCGCGACATCCGGGCCAGCGAGCGGCGGATGTACCTGCGGGTGCGCGAGATCTTCGCGATGGCCGCTGACTACGAGCCCTCGTCGGAGGAGACGATGCTCTTCTTTCGCATCATTCAGAACAAGCTGCACTTCGCCGCTACCGGCATGACCGCGGCGGAGCTGATCAGGGGCCGGGCCGACCACACGCGGCCCAACATGAGACTGACCTCGTGGAAGGCCGGCGAGGTCCGCCGGGCCGATGTGACGATTGCGAAGAACTACCTCAACGCCGAGGAGATCGACGAACTGAACCGGATCGTCGTCATGTGGCTCGACTTCGCCGAGGACCAGGCCCGACGGCGCAGGCAGGTGTTCATGAAGGACTGGGAACAGCGCCTGGACGAGTTCCTGCAGTTCAACGAGCGCGACGTGCTGACGAACGCCGGCCGCATCGGCAAGGTGGAGGCCGATGCGTTTGCCGAGGAGCAGTATGATCGCTTCGCCGAGCGGCGCCGGGCGTTCAAGGAAGCCCAAGGCGAGCAGGACACGATCCAGGCTCTGGAAGACGCGGCCAAGAACCTCCCCGCCCGAACCAGGAACGAGGACAAGGAGGATTAAGAGATACGCGGCCCATTCTCGAAGGCGGAATCCCGCTGAATCGGCGTTCATCGGCGTTCCTCTGCGTTAGAGTTCAGTTCCCAGTTGACAGTTCTCAGTTCCCAGTTCCCAGTCCGGAATCTGCGAACATCGGCGTAATCTGCGGCCCATACCCTGGTCTCTTTCGCATGGATTCTGCCTCGCGCAGAGGCGCAGGGACGCGGGGCTTGGGGCAAAGAATTCGGTGGGGCAAGCCCCACCCTACAGGTTCCGTTCTCTGCGCCTCGTTCTGACTTCAGACTTCAAACCTCACACTTCACACTTCAAGAACACCTCCCCTTGCCAATCGCGTCCCGTCGGGTACGATGAAGCCCTTGGTTGCCGATGGTTCAGTTGGGACAGGGAAGTGGCATGAAGCGGATCATCTCGGTATCGCGGCGGACGGATGTGCCGGCGTTCTACGGCGACTGGTTCATGCGCCGCATTGACGAGGGCTTTGCCGGCGTGGTGGCGCCCTATGGGGGCAAGCGGTATCTGGTGTCGCTGAGGCCGGAGGAGGTCGCGTGTTTTGTGTTCTGGTCGAAGGACTTCACGGCGTTCGTGCCGCACCTGGAGACGCTCGACCGGCTGGGCTATCGGTTCTATTTCAACTACACGCTCACCGCCCTGCCGGCGGTCTTCGAGATCCACGTCGACAAAGCGGCCGCCTTCAAGACGCTCCGGTACCTCAGCGAGCGCTACTCGCCGCGGCATATCAACTGGCGGTTCGACCCGATCATCCTGTCCAGTATCACCGACGGGGAATTCTACCTGGAGGCATTCGAGCGGCTGGCCGGACCGTTGGCCGGTCGCGTCGAACGCTGCTACTTCAGCTTCGTGACCCCGTACGAGAAGGTCAAGCGCAACCTGCTGCCGCTGACCGCCAGCGGCATCCGCCTTCTGGGGCCGCACCGGGACGAGAAGATCGCCCTGGCCGACCGGCTGGCGGCGGTCGCGGATCGCCGCGGCATCCGGATGTACTCCTGTTGCGACGATGCGCTGCTGAGTCCCTGGATTCACAAGGCCCATTGCATCGACGGCGGGATCGTCGAGCAACTGTTCTTCCCCCAGGGCTTCGAGCACAAGGCCAAGCCCACGCGCGACGAGTGCAGTTGCACGGAGAGCATCGATCTCGGGACCTACGACACCTGCCCGCACGGCTGTCTGTACTGCTACGCCAACGCCCACAAGGCGATAGCCGGCGCGGCCTTCCGCCGGCACGATCCCGACTCCGCCTTCCTCGGCTACGGCAAGTCCCAATCCGATCCCTGGATCGCCGAGATCCGCCAAGACGACTCGGATCGGAAGGCGACCAGTCCCACGCTGTTTCCGTGAGGCGCCGGACGGTGGCCCGGGTCGTTACGCTTGTAGTGACGCCGTAAGGCGTTATCTTCGAGATGCTCTTACGAGCACACTACCAACGCGCTTCGCAACCGCGGAACGCTCAGGAGACTATCCGTTCTCCATGGCCTGGAACGCCAGGTTCACGAGGTCCTTGTAGGCTTCCAGGAAGGCATCGGTATTGACCTCGTCCATCGCATCCCAGACGACCGCCTCGATCAGCGCGATCCGATTGAGGATCAGGGGCAGATCGGCCAGCGTGGGATGGTGCGGATCGGAGAGCCCGTCCTCGTTGAGGTCCTCGATCAGGTCCTGGCGTTCCTGGGGTCCGAGACTGGGGTCGTTGATCGCACTATACCAGTACATCTCCGCGTCCGGATCGGCGCCGACAAAGGCCAGAGCCGCTCGTGCCATGTGGTCCTGGATGGGCGGTTTGCCCCGACGCGCGCCCGGCTGGGCCCCGGCCGTCGTTGGCGTCTTGGCCGGGGCGGACGCCGACGCCTTCGTGCTCGTACCCGCTTGAGCCGTCTTTCTTGTGCCTGTCTCGGTCTGCGGCTGAGGTTTCCCTTCCGGGACCGTGCCGGCGGGGGACATCACGTACTCGTCCCGCACGGGCCGCGGCCGCGACGCCGGAGGCGCCACAGGCGGCTCGACAGAACGCGCTGGGCGCCTGGCCGGGTCTGCGCCGGCCCCGCGTGGCTCTGCTGCAGGCTTCGGGATCGCCTGCGGCCGCGCCGGGAACAGAACGTGTACGGCTACACACACGACAGCCAGAGCCAACGCCGCAACGACAATGCTTCTCGTGCTGTTCATATCATCCTCCGGCATCGATCGCCTGGAACACCGCTTCTGATCTCACCAGACTACCAGAACGCGCAGGGAATTTCAAGCTCCCGGCGCCGGTAATAGTGGCCACGCCCAGTCCCGAACCGGCCTGACGCAGGTCATTGCGCGCGAAGCCAGGCAATCCGAAACAGGTTCTGAATTCCAAACACCCAGCCGCGAGACGCGGAAATTCCAAATTCCAAGCACCAAATTCCAAACAAGATGCCTGCGACAAAAGTCGGGGATTAGCCCAACTGCCCCCTGTTTCTGGTCCAGGAACGCGGATCGAGACCGCACTCGCAGACTTTTGTCGCAGGCGTCAAACAAATCCTAAACGGAGGAAAATCCAGAATTCAAAACGGCTCTGCTGCATAGCGACAGCGTTTTGAACCTTGGTACTTTGGATTTTGGATTTGTTTGGAATTTGGGATTTGGAATTTGGTGCTTCCGCACCTTGCGGCCTGGTCTTGGAATTTGCTTCGGACTCACGTTCGTCCTGCGCCGTAGTGGGAGAGCGCAGGATGTCTGCCGTACTTATGGTATCAGGGCCTGGCGCCACTGGCGGGCGGCCCGAAGACGATCGCGGCGGTCTTTTGGCGCAGGGGCTTGGAGAGGCCCTGGTCGCGCGGATGGACGCTGTTGGTCAGGAGGATCAGGTAGGTGCCGGTGGCGGGGTCGCAGACGAGGCTGGTGCCCGTGTAGCCGGTGTGGCAGAACGCGGCGGGTGAGGCGTGCGGGCCTTTGACCCAGGCGTAGCCGGAACTGAGGTCGAAGCCGTAGGCCCGGCCGTGGGATTGGGCGGTCGTCAGCATCTGCACGGCGTCGGCGCTGAGGATGCGCTTGCCTTTCCACACGCCGCCGGCCAGCAGCATGCGGCAATAGACGGACAGGTCCGCGGCGGTCGAGAACAAGCCCGCGTTGCCGCTGGTGCCCGCCATGAGCCGGGCCAAGGGATCGTGCACGGTCCCGCGCAGCAAGTGGTCTTCCACAATCTCCGTTGCTGCGGTCTTCTTCTGCCACGCGGCCGGCGGACAATAGCGCGTGCGTCTCATTCCGAGGGGCACGAAGAGGTTGTCGCGGGTGAATTCGTCGACGTCCTGGCCGGTGACGACCTGGACAATCCGGGCCAGGGTGATATAGCCGAGGCAGCTATAGCGGAACGTCTGGCCCGGCTCGGCCTGGGCTTTCAAGTCGCAGATCTTCGCCACGACGTTCTCGGGACACGGGCTGCCGTGGAGGTCCTGCAGCTCCTTGGCGTTCGTGTACGCGGGCAAACCCGAGGTGTGGGTCAGCAGGTGCCTGATCCGCACGTCCTCCTTGCCATTACAGGCGAAGGCGGGCAGGTAGTCGCCCACGCGATCGTTCGGATCGATCTTGCCCCGGTCCACGAGGATCAGGATCGCTGTCGCGGTGGCGATCGGCTTGGTCAGCGAGGCCAGATCGAAGACGGTGTCCTTGCGCATCGGGGCCTCAAACGGCTCGGCCACCGCCCGGCCGAACGCCTTGTGATAGAGGACCCGGTCCGCCTGCCCGACCAGGACCACCGCCCCGGGCAGATGACCGGCCGCGATCTCCTCCTGAACCACGGCGTCGAGCTGCGACCAGCGCGTGTCCCGCGCAGGCTCCACTTGGCAAGATAGGGAGAGACACAGGAACAGGGCAAGGGTCAGAACGACCGCAAAATCCCAAATCCCAAATCCCAAATCCCAAACAAATCTCAATGTCCCAAATCCAAAATTCAAAACGGGCCGCCCGGCGGCCGCCGGTGTTTCGGTCATCTGTGCTTTGAATTTTGGATTGATCTCCCCGCTGGCGCGGTGTGTTTGAGATTTGGGATTTGGAATTTGGTGCTTCCTACTCATACGGCCTTCTCCCTATCCTTGGTGCCGATGCGTTCAATCGCCAGTGCCACCGGCGACGGAACCTCCTCCCCGGTCTGGGCCCGGCGGGCGATTTCCTCCATGGCTTCGTGCAGGACCTCGCAGGCGTGCTCGTAGGAGCAGCCGGTCTGCTGGGCGATCAGGCGGCAGCCGCGGTCGATCAGTTTCTTGTTGCTGGGCGAGACCCAGACCATCGCGTTGCCGATGACCCGGCCCAGCCGGACCATCGTTGCGGTCGAAAGCGTGTTGAGGATCAGCTTGGCCGCCAGATGCTCCCACAGCCGCAACGGCGACACGGGCACCTCGCAGGGGACATGGATGTGCTCGTCCACTTCAAGAGGAGCCGCCGCCGGCCCGAACGTGAGGGCGACGATCTTCTTATACTGCGACCGGCGTCCTTGAGTGTCCCGGGGTGGCGTCGCCAAGGCCTCCGGCCTTGACGATGGTTTCCGTTGGAGCGAGCCGCACCCATCGAGGAGAACAAGCATGGAGTCCGGCGCCTCGGTGCGGGACGGGTCGGGCTCGCGGCCGATGCGGAATTTGTGGATCTCGTCGTTGTCGAGCTTCGGCGGGTTCGCCTGCAGGGACGGTGCCGCGTTCAACTGCCTGTAAACCTCCGGTCCCCAGGTCAGGCCGCGCGGCTCCCGCTGGAGCATCTCGGCCCACGCCTGCGGCGTCGGGTGGTGCGGGCTCTTGACGAAGGACCAGGAGACCGGCGCGATCGTGTCCCCCTGCTTGCGGAACGGCGGCAGCATGAACGTGGGAGCCCGTTCGGTCGTGTCGGTCAGGATGTCGAGCAGCAGAGTGTCCGCGATATAAGTCACCAAGCCATGCTTGCGGTAGACCTGCTCCTCCAACTCCACCAGGCGGGCAATCGCCGCGACCGCCGGCGGGCTTGCCAACTGGGCGAGCAAATCTGCGAAAGCCTGCTGATACTGGGAAGCGGTGGGCACAGCCCACCCTACTGCTGGCGCCAAGGCCATTTCCAATGCCGCACCGACAGTGAGCAGTTCCGTCGTCGTGGCCTGCATCCGGGTCGAGCCGGTGATCGCCATGGGACCGGTCGCCAGGTCGAGCTTGTGGATGCGCGGCTCGTCGATGACCTCGCGCGAGCGCTGCACGTGGCGGCGCAGCAGGTCCGTGGGGTTGTTATAGACGAAGAACACGTGGGCCCCCGCGTCGAGGCCCTGCCAGGCGGTGCCGATGACAAAGGAGGTCTCACCGCCTTCGGTGATGGCGACGACGACATCGTCCCGCTGCACGCCCGCTTCGCGCAACTGGTGCCGGCCGAAGTCGACAAAGTCCTCGAACCCTTCGACCGACTTGATCAGGGCGAAATCCCCGCCGGCCATGATGCTGAAGCACTGGTCCTCCATGGAGAGCGTTCGTCGGTTGCGGTTGCGCGGCTCGTCACGTAAGACGTCTGACGTCAGGCGTAACGAGTCGCGCAACCCTTCGACGCCTGACGAGTCCTGGTCCCGCTCGCGCCAGCAGCGGCGCCAGGCGGCTTCCAGCAGGATGCTCAGCCGGCCCGTGGCCCCGCAGCCGGTGAAGAAGATCCGCCGGCCGGTGCGGATCGCCTCGGCGAACGCTTCCACCAGCCGGCCGAACGCCTCCTGGGCAAAGATCCTCTCCAGGGCGGCGGGGATATCGTCATCCACCGTTTGCAGCAGGCGCACGCCCGCCTGGACATCGGTCGCCATCGTCTGCGAGAGCCGCCGGGTCTTGGGATGCGAGGACTCCGTCAGCAACTCACCCAACCGAAACGCCTTCTGATGCTCCAGAAACTCCCGGGCCTTCTCACGTGCCTTGGACATGGGTGTATTCATAGCACGCCTGCGCCGCTGTGTAAATGGCTTGCGTAACGCCATCCCCAGGGCCGGAGGCCCTGAGAACGTGTATGAAAAGTGGCACGAGCATCCTGCTCGTGGGGTT
>Ga0194125_10009754_pt1 | contig 13242 bp, 5 predicted proteins | sample TA2KigC250mmetaG_FD_148626 | JGI IMG/M metagenome (GOLD analysis project Ga0194125, IMG submission 148626) | Freshwater microbial communities from Lake Tanganyika, Tanzania - TA2015034 Kigoma Deep Cast 250m | ecosystem: Environmental > Aquatic > Freshwater > Lake | place: Tanzania: Lake... | reverse complement strand
TGTTTTGCAGCGTGAAGCTCAGCGCCGTGCGGTTGGTGTTGTAGCAGGCCGAGTGCAGCAACGTGCCGTTCCAGAACCCGGCCACCCACGGTCCGCTCCGCACGATCCGCAGCGTGCCTTCGAGCGCCGATGCCTGCTGTGTCCCGAACCACCGCGCCGGCGGGTCGGCCCAGATATGGACATTGTCCGCCGGGTTCGCCGCTTCGTCGCTACGCGTCACGACAAACCATTGGTTCCCAAACAGCGCGGCCAGGCCGATCTGGTTCCCGGGCGTGCCGTTCACCCGCTTGATCTGCGCCTCGCGGAAGTCCACCTGCACGTCGAAGTCGCTCTCGACGTCGAACGGCGGTTGCAGACCGATGAACTGGTAGCCGCCTCCGCCACCGGCCGCGCGGGTGAACCGCACGTCGCCGGGCCGCACCTGGACCTGGTAAGCCGGCGTGTTGCTGATGACGGTCCAGCCCAGGGCCGATAGCCCACCGCTGAAGTCGTCCGTGACGGCGGTGGGGATCGCGGTGTTACCGGGAAACTTGAGTTGCGCCGTGAACAGCTCGCCCACCTCGGCGTCGGTGAGGGCGCGGTCGAAGAAGAGCACGTCGTCGAGCGTGCCCTGGAACGAGAAGTTCCCGTCCACCTTGCCGCCAATGCAGACGCCGGTCTGCGACAGGTCGGCGAAGACAAACGGCGGCAGCGCGCGGGCGGCGGCGAGTTGCCCGTTGCGATAGAGCTTCAGCTCGCCCGTGTGGCGATTGGCGACCGCGACGCAATGGGTCCACGCATCGAGCGGGAGAATCTGTGGATCGGTGAGTCCCTCGCCGAAATCGGTGCCGGTGCTCGAAACGCTGAACTGGAGCCGCCCGCCGGTGGTCGCGAAGTGGATGAAGAACCGGCGGGCGAGGTCATCCCACTTGGTGAAGAGCATGTGCCAGCCGTTGATGTCCGTCGGGTAAGCCCACAGCGCGATGGTGAAGGCGTCGCGAGGGTTGAAGGCCTCGGTCGGCGCGAGTTCGATCCGCTGGCCGGCGGTGCCGGAGAACCGATAGGCGGCGTTCGGACGGCAGAAGCGGTCCGGCGCAAGCGTGGGGCCGAACACCGTGCCGTGACGGGCGTTGCCGCTGGCGTCCTGGGCGTCGCCATCGAACGGATACCAGGCAACGGTCGCCGGCGGGAGCGGAAGCGGGGTCCAGCGCAGGGTGAAGTCACCCGCGCCGCCCGGTTGGCCGCCGACGCGGACCCAGTAGGTCCTCCCGGTGAACGCGAGGAAGCTGGTGGCCTGGGAAACCGGGGCAACGCCGTCCACCCCGGCCGCGACCAAGGCCAGACTGTCCAGCGCGGCACCCTCGAAGACCCACAACCGCGCGTAGAAACTCGCGTCCGCCAGTTCCAGGCTGACGTAGCCGGTCGCCGGCGGTTGCCAGCGATACCAGACCGTGCCGGCAGGAGAATCGTCGGTCGGTTCTCCGGGTTCAACCGTCGCGCCTCGGCTGGTTCCCTTCGTCTCGCCCTCGGCGCCGGGGAGCGCGATGGCGTTGGCGAAGCCGTCGTTGGCCGGCGGAGCATCCCCCACGGTGGCCGCGCCCCAGGTCTGCGGCGTGAGCCAGTTCGCGCCCGCCGGCCAAGCGGTCGCGGCGGTCAACGAGTGGCGTCCGTGATGACCGACGTAGAAGCCGACGGTTTGCGCGGTCACGCCGCCGAAGATCGCGGCGTCGATGGCGAGTTCGGCACTCCAGGAATCCCCCGTCTGGGCCACGCGGGCCAGGAAACCGATGAAATCCGGCGCGACCTCCCAGGCGATGCCCGTGCCGCGCAACGCCTCGGTCTGGCCGTCGGCGAAGACGCGGAAGCACCAGTCGCCCACCTGCGGCGCGCCGCCGCCGCTGCGGTCCGGATCGATGCACACCGCGACCCAGGTCCGCGTCGCGACGTTCGGGACCGGAATCGGCAAACTAGCCACCGCGAACACCAACGCCGGGCGTGGGATCGGGACTGGCACCGCCGTCACCCACGCCACCGACACGCCCGCCCGCTCGCCCGAATCGTAGTGCAACGCCAGCGGACGGCTATCCGACCCATAAGCTGCGTCGGACACAAAGCCATCGAGTCGCACCGTCCCAGCCGCGGCGGAGACCGGCTTGGGCGCGACGTCGAACTCCACCTGGGCGGTTGACGGATTCCCGTCGTGATCGGTCGCCGTGAGCGCCGCGCGATAATGCCCCGGGGAAGGCGCGAACAACTCGAACCGTTCGCCGGTGTGCTCCGCCGTCGAAGGCCCCTGCAACACCCAATGCAGCCGCTCGCCATCCAACTGGCCGTCTTCGGCGTCGAACGCCAATCCGCGCAGGACCACGCGGTCGCCAAACCGGAACCCGCCGGTCGCATCGGGCGGGGTGGACGGGTCGAAGCGGGCGTAAGCTGTGGGCGGCTTCGTAGGCACGGTGAAAGCCTCACTCGTGGCCGTGGCGGCGAGGATGCCGTCGGAAGCCAGGACCTCGAGGCGGCACTGGCTGCCGCCGGGGAGGTTTGCGGTTTCGACCACCAGGTTGTTGGTGTCCAACCCCACGGCCAGGGGGAGCCAACTCAGGCCGTTGTTGTGGCTGAACCGGACGACATACTGCAATGCGTGGCCGTCGGGATCGGAGGCGGTCCAGCGATTGGTCATCACCGCGCCGGCGACCTCGCCCGCGGCGGGTTGGAGCACTTGAACGACCGGCGGCGTTCCCCCGCCCGTCTGCGTGGCCAGCACGACGCCCGGATCGGCGACGCGGACCAGATCCATGCGCGCGATGGCCGGGTGCGCCTCGATCAAGGCCAGGAAGAGACCGCTCTCGTCGATCCCATCGTGGGTCGGCTGCACCAACGGGCGGGTGAAACTGAGCCAGGTTCCAGCCGCGTCGTAAGCACGCAATTCGTAACCGGCTCGGTCTCCCGGACCGTCCAGCTCTCGTTCGAGTTGGTGCAGGAGGGGACCAGCGACGGGGTAGCTGCAGGCGATGGTGGCCTGGGCTTGAGGCGACTCGGCAATCCAGCCTCGCAGGTAAAGCCAGGCGGGCGCGCCGGCGAGAGCGGCGCCGCCGCGGCCGGCGTGGCTGGCCAACGCTGCGCCCCCCGCGCCCAGGAAGTTGAAAACACCATTCCAGCGGTAATCCGAGACCCACTTGGGACCGCCGTAGCCCATAAAGTCGCTCGCTTCCGAGTGTCGGATGAAGGTGCCGGAAAGCGCGTCCCAGCCCAAGCCGTCCCGAGCACCGCCGCCCAGGGCGGGTTTGAGGGGACCGGAAATCCAGCATTCGTTGGCATAGGGGTAGTTGGGATCGGGCCAGGGCGCGGAACAGTTGACGTGCTTCTGGCTCAGAGTATGGGCCAGCTCATGAGCCATGGTCATCCCCGCCCAGGGTGCGTTGTGTTGCCAACCGGGATTCGACGCGAGATCGAACTTCCACCAGCAGGCGCCTCCGGCCGCCTTCCCGCCCTGGACATAATCAAGATTCGGTGGAATCGCACAGAAACGCGCGGCCGGGCTCGTTGCCGGGTGCTGCGCGAGGTATTCGGCGCGCAAACCGTCGAGGCTGACGTTGAGGCGGTCCTGGTCTTTAGACTCAAGCAACCGAAAAGGCGCGCCTGCCCCCACAACCGACGGATGCCAACGCACCTGGAGGCGGCTCGCCGGCAGGACTGACAGCGCCCGGTCGAACATCCCCTGAAACGACTGGAGGAAGTCCCCGAAACGAACGTATCCATCCACGTGCGCGGCCTGGCCTTGCGAAGACAGCCCCGTGTTCTGGTAGTACGCCGGCACGATCGTCAGAACGAGGTCCTCCTTCGGCTGGAACACGACCCGCCGGGTGCCGCGGTTGTTGGCAACGTCCAGTTCTTCAATCAGGTGTGCGGGGTCCACCTCGGCCTCAAGATCCACCACGCCAGCGCGGGTCCATCCCTCCGGCAGGTGAAACCACAGGCTGTCGGCGGGGTTCGTCCGGTCGGGCGCTTCGGGTCGCGCGATGGGTCGAACATTGCGCCAGCCGCGCGCGGGGATCGCAAGCTGACCGAACCAAGTCAGCGGCGCCACGCGAACGCCGTTCTCGACGCGATACGCCCGGAGCACCGCCGCCGGCTCCGGGAGCGCCAACGGCGCGGCGACGCCCGCGGCGGCTTGGAATCGGACGAAAAGCCGGACGGCGGTTTCTTTCCCCGCCACCAGCGGCACGTCGTTGTTCGAGTTCTGCACCGCCTGGATCGCCTCGAGGCCGGTCGCGGCCAGATCGAGTTGGACGAAGGGCGCCCGGGTACCGAAGCGCCGGATTTCGTGGGCGTTCTCGCGCCAGAACAGGTGCCGTCCGCTGCTGCCCAGGTGCCGCAGCGCCGGCAGGGACGGGATCGCCGTCGCCGTGCCGCCTTCCCGCGCCACCCAGAGCGGCCCGCCGTCAGGGCCACGCTGAATCTGGAACCAGATGTCTTCCTGCTCGCCGAACGCCAAGGCGAGGAGGTGCGAGTCACCGACCTCGTTGAAGTGGATACGACTGTTGGTCACCTGATCCAGCGGCGCCGACCAAAGTTCGACCCTTCGGGGTGGGGACGTGACCCGGCTCCAGGCGATTCGACCCCGGAAGGCGTTGGTGGCGCCCGGTTCGAGGGCGAACGCCTCGACACCGGGGCCGGCCACCGGCTGGAGATCGAACGACGTGCTCCCGCGGCGCAACACGCCGTCGGTCGTCAGGACAAACAGCGTGTCGCCGACGGCGCCCAGTTGCGTCACCGCGAACGGGACGAGGTCGAACACCAGGTCCCGCCCGCTCCGGCCGTCCTTGGTGGCCCGGAACACGCGACTCCGCTCGATGGTCTCGCCTTGGAAGCTCAACAGGTGCTCGACCCAGAAGACGTAATTGCCACCGGCGACGATCAAGGGTTGTGCCAGGGGAGCGAAATCGAGACGTTCCAGTTCCGCCACCACTTGGTCCCCGCCTCCGCCCCAGTCCCCCTTCCGAACGCGGCCCAGGGCGTCGATCCAGTAGATCGCGGTCTCATCCGCTGCCACCGAGCGGGACCAGACCCGACCATCAGGTTCGCAGGAGAAGACGGCGGACTGCAGGACGGTCAGGTCTGCCGGTCCCGCGGCGGCTCGGCGGGCGATCAAGCCCACTTGATTCGGCCTGGCGCAGTCGGAGTTCCAGAACACTTGCCCCGCGGCGACGATCAGGCTGTCCAGGGTGGTGTTCGCGAACACCTCCTGCGCCTGAGCGGCGGGGGCGCAGGCCAGCCATAGGACCGCTCCAGCCAGTGCGATCGCCGCCACAGCCAGCCGGCAGGCCACCCGCTCGACGGGGGAGCGCCCAAACAACGGGCGCGGGGACCAAGTGAAGCCCTGGAGCAGGGATAGCGGCCTGTTGCTTCTTGAACTGCCCAGTGGACATGAACCGTGGCTGCGCTCGTCAGAGCGCGGAAGGCCCCGGTCCCGCAGAGTCGGCCACGCTCTCACGAGCGGAGCCACGCGGTTCACGGAAAGAACACCGATACGGTGGTCGAGGGTGAAGTGAAGTGTGTTCATGTGCGTGGTTGGTGCTTGGTTGGTCACGGACGGTGCAGCCGGAAGAAATCGTTGCTGCCGCTCGGGAGCCACTCGATCCGACTCCGGCCATCGGAGTCGGCGACGTCCGTCCACTCGGGTTGAATCAGGGAGCGGGTTCGCTGCAACCGCAAGCCAGGCCGCCCTTTCCAGAGCAGGAGCATCTGGTCGGTGGCGCGGGCGATGGCTCGGAGGTACGGACCCAGGTAGGTCAGCGTGACCGGATCGGTCTGCGCCCGGGGCTGAATCGGTCCGCCCAAGCAGCCCGGGACCACACCGAACCGGAGCACGGCGACGAGTGAGAGACGCCCTCGTGCTTTCATTGGATGTGACTCTTTAGGTCAACCGCGAATGCACGCGAATGCACGCGAATGGGGCGCCGGAACAGCGGCGGGATTCGCCCCAGCGCGGCTCGATTCGCGTCCATTCGCATCTATTCGCGGTTGAAATGCTGAACCGTTACCATTGGATCATGTCGCCACAACGGGAGGGGCGCGTGGTGAGGTTCATGATTCGAAGGCGGCCGCAACGCGGATGACCCCGGACGCCAGCAGGGGTTCGAGCAAGTTGGCGGCGCCGCCCTGCTCGACGACCAAGCCGTTCGCCTCCCGGTCCGCGTTGTCGGTGTTCACAACCTCCTCGAGGTAGCGGCGGACGAGTCGCTTGTTGGCTTCGGTGGACATGGCGTTGGTTTGGTCAGGCTCGTGTTGGAGTTCGTCCACAACGCGCTGGTCACTGCCGACTCAACATGCGGATGAAGTGCGGCGCAGGCGGTTGCAGGCCTGCGGCACGAATCGCCTCCAATTCGTTGTCGGTGTAGTCGCGCTGGAACCGAACCTCTTCCAACAGATTCAGCGGCATGGGCCCCCACCCCTCCAAAACCGTCCGGGTGATCTCATCCGCGCTCTGTTGACTGACACATCGTACCGCAGTGGCTGTCCCTGGGTTCGGCGAGGATATGGCACAGAACCGCTTGTCGCGCGCAAAGGCGTCGATGTGCTGTCCCACCACAGACACAGATTCTCCGAGCTGCGGCCGGGTGGGCAACACCGCGCGGCTGATGTCGGGTTCAGAGATCCACGTTTTCACGGCAGCGCCGCCGACTGCCCCTATGGGGATGAAGCCGACGCCAGTGCGGTCCAGTTGCGGCCACAACCCGGGGCGTGGGTCGGTGGTGTCCCGCCGACTATCTCCAAAGAAGAACCCCGCACGCTGTTGGGTGGCCAATGGGCTTTGAAGGCGCCAGCACACGAGCGGAGGCTCGGAGTTCTCGCATCCTGGATCTACGCAGATCCCCTGATGGTGGTAACGAGTACCAGTGGCAGCGCACTCAAGCCACCAAACCAGCGGTTCAAGCAGCGTCCGATAACCCACCTGAACCACCAGGTAACGAGGCAAGAGAACATCGTTAACGTGTTTCCTCAGCCCCTCGTCATAGACCGACCGCTCGGAGGCCACGTTCCTGAGATTGACCCGAACCTCCCATGAGTCAGCATTGTCCTGTGGGGAAGTTCGAATCCAGACGCGGTTCGAGACAACGTTTCCGTTCACCAGCAAGGTCACATCTCCCGCAGCCTCGTCCAGTACCCATGGTTCAATTCCGTGGATGGACCGTCCGGGAGTCGTCGTACGGGGGTGAAAGAACCGGCCCGAGACGCTTTGGGTGCCGCACGGTTTGCTGAGAGTCCGGTACCCAGTGCCGGCGCCGACTTCATACGGGGACTCCTGCATGGGTCCGGTGAGGACCGCGGTTTCCTGCCGGACAAACACAAAGCTGATGGACACGATCTCGACGCTTTGCTCCTTGACCGTGTCCTCTGCGCCTTCGCACCGCTCGAACGTCGCCTTGATCTTCGCCGGTCCCTGAGCCTCCAGCGCGCAGAACTCCGCCCGGGCGCGGCCGTTTTCGTCCGTGATCACCAGGATGTCCGGCCCTTCCACCGAGCCTTCCTGGAGGGGCTTGAAGTACCCGACACCCGCCGGGTCGCACATGAGGTGGATCACCTGGTTGGTCCACGGGGCGCCGTCGTGTTGGAGCAGTTCGACGGAGACGGTCGTGCATTGCTTGAACTCGAGTTGCGCTTTCTCGGCATGCAGCGAGAGCCTGATCTCATCCTTCCAGAACGGGTCGGTCTCCCCTTCTTCAACGGCGCTGAGCTCGAGCGTGACCCCGGGCAAAGTCACCAGGGTGATGGGTCGGTACTTGCCGTTGTGGTTGCGGTCCTCTTCCCCATCGAGACAACCGTCGTTGTCGCTGTCTGGGTCCAGCTCCGCCCGCAGCCCGTCCCCGTCGATGTCCGCCTTCCGCGGGACGATGCCTTGGCCGAAGGTGTAGCTGTAAATCTCGATCTTGTCCGGGACGCCGTCCCCGTCGGAGTCGGCATTCCGCGGGTCGGTGCCGAAGCGCAGCGATTCGTCCACGGCGAGCAAACCGTCGCCATCGGCGTCGCTCAGGTCCGCGGCGTCGGCTTCGTCGCCCTGAAGCGCGGTGCCAAAGGCGGTGGCGGCGGAATCGTCGGGGACCCAGGCGGCGGTCACCAACCTCCACGGCACCCAGATGCGGTGGCCGGTTTGCGGGTCATGCACATGCAAGTCGAGTTGCCGAACCCCATGGTTGTCGGTGTAACCGAAGCTGCCGCCGGTCGCGACGAACAACCGTGTCCCCAGACCCGCCTCCCCCGGGCCGACGCTGTACTCGCCGATGAACACGCGCCGTTCGCTCAGCCACGTGAGCGCGTCGGTCTCGGTCATGAACGAGCGGGCGTAAGTGCGGACAGTGTTGTTCCCTCCCAGGGCCCACTGCAGCGTCTCCTGGATTTGGTCCCTGGGGATGTTGAGGCCGTGCCCGAGGTGGCCGGCCGGATCGATCGGGCCACCGGCGGAGCTGCCGAAAACCCGCCAGGCGATCTGATCCTGGGCCAGGAGTCCGCCGTACATCAGGTTGACGATATGGACGGCGTTCACCGTGGCGTACCATTTCTCGTGGTCGCAGCCACCCGCCGAGACTTCGTGTTCCCGATCCCAGGCGTGGGCGCCGCTCTCCGCGCGGCATTCCATACAGAGCATCTTGGTGTCCTTGGCCGGAGGGAACACCTGGCTCGGACCTGCGATGGCCAAGGCCGCGCCCCGCCTTCGGCCTCCGCCAGGGCCGGCGAGTTCAGCGAGCCCGGCGCTGGCTGCCGGGCGTGCGGCCACGATCGTGAAGCGCTGGGGAGCGGACCAGGCACTGACCCGCTCGCCGGCCTCGGCCCGAACGCGCCAGAAATGCTCCCCGGGGGGCAAGGAAGGCCGCAGCTCGAACCGAGTGGCTTGGACGGACTGGTCGGCCGTGGGCGAATCGAACGTGGGCGACCCGGCCACTTGCAGGCGATAGGCTAGGGCGCGGGTGCGGAAGTCGAGCCAGGCAAACAGCGTGGCCTCCTCGGCCGGGACAACGGCCTCCTCGAAAGGGTAATAGGCTATCGGCGACGGCAGACCGTTCTCAGCACCGGGTGTGGGAGTCTGGTACCGGACCCAGTAGCCCGGTTCGAGGCCGTCCAGCCCGATCGAGCCGCCCGGAGACAGCGGGAAGGCCGAGGTGTTGAGCGTGGTGCCGCGTTCGGGCAGATCGCCCCACTTGACCGAGCTGACGATTTCCTCCCGCTGTTGCCAGTCACCTCCCCACTCGGTCCAACCCAGCACACACTCATCGGTGGTCGGATCGAAGCCGGCGCCCTCCCGCGGGGCGTGAACGATGCGGCCGGACGGATTGGCGGGATCGCCGAGCAGTTCATCCGGCAACGGTTCGCCGTCCTCCAGCGGATCATCGCACACGACCAACACGAACTGGCCGGGCGCGATGTCCTCAGACCGCAGCCTGCTTAGCACATGAGTGCGGTTGCGCACGTGCAGGCCCCACAACGGCACGTTGCCGCACCGGCCCACATGACGCAGTTCTACCCAGGGGTACCCACCGGGCGCCGGGATCATGCCCACCTCGGTGATCTGGAGCGCGGCGCGCGGCGCGATCGTGCCCTCGGGCGGACACGGAGGCAGGGCCAAACGCAGCCGGAAGAACCGGTCGTGCGGGCCCGGGGCGACGGTGACGCTCTGACGACCGCCCGCGACCTCCGGCTCCAGCAGTACCCATTTCCAGAGCGCTGCCGGGCCTAACGCGGCGGTTTCCTCGACCAGATAGCCGACCGCAGTGCCGGGCCACGAAAGCTCGATTTGGCGATCGGGAAGTTGCGACACGAGAACCGGCGGAGGGTCGCTGGCCGCGCCGACGGCGGTGAGGTTGAACACCAGCAGAATCGTGACGATGAACGGGATCTTCATAGGCTTTGGTTCTTCGGCGACATCGCGCCCTGCTACCTGGAGGAAAGGAGGATCCGCGGGAAAGTTGTAGGGAAAGTGTCCGGGCGGAGCCGCCCCTCGCCGCGGACCTGTCTCGCTGGACCCGGCGCAATCAGGCGAGGCCTTGAGCTGGCTATCGGTTACGGTGATCATGGCTACTGAGCCGGTTTTGGTCCGGTCGCACCGCGCTCACGGCCCTTTGACCAGCCGGTAGAACTGCGCCGACGCGGCTACCGGCTGGACGACGTAGTTCATCCCGTCCCGCACCGACGGCGCCGCGGTTACCGGCACCCAGCGCGGTTCGTCCAGGCTCTCGGCGCTTTGCAGAGCGAACCCGGCCGCCGCCGCCGGCCACGCAAGTTGGATCTGCGCCCGCTTGAGCGCCTCGACGGCCAGCACCGGCGGTGCCGTGAACAGCGGGATGACCCGATCCGCGCTCAGGCGGAAGTTGTCGAACGTTACCGCCGTCGCGTCGCTGGTGCCGTTGTTTTGCAGCGTGAAGCTCAGCGCCGTGCGGTTGGTGTTGTAGCAGGCCGAGTGCAGCAACGTGCCGTTCCAGAACCCGGCCACCCACGGTCCGCTCCGCACGATCCGCAGCGTGCCCTCGAGCGCCGAAGCACCCTGCGCCCCGAACCATCGCTTGGGCGGATCAGCCCAGATGTGGACGTTGTCTGCCGGGTTCGCCGTTTCGTCGCTGCGCGTCACCGCGAACACCTGGCTGCCGAACTGGGCGATGAGGTTGATCTGGTTGCCGGGCGAACCGTTGACGCGCTTGACCTGCGCCTCGCGGAAATCCACTTGCACGTCGAAGTCGCCCTCGACCTCGAACGGCGGCTGCAACCCCACAAACTGGAACGTCCGATCCCCACCGGCCGCGCGGCTGAAGCGCACGTCGCCGGGCCGCACCTGGACCTGGTAGGCGGGCGTGTTGCTGATGACCGTCCAGCCCAGGGCCGATAGCCCGCCGACGCGGATCGAGTAGGTCCTCTCGGCGAAGGCAAGGAAGGTCGTCGCTTGGGAAACGGGCGGCGCGCCGTCAACCCCGGCAGCGACCAACGTGAGGCTGCCCAGCGCGGTCCCCTCGAAGACCCACAACCGAGCGTAGTAACTCGCGTCCGCCAACTCGAAGGCCACGTAGCCAGTCGCTGCGGGCTGCCAGCGATACCAGACCGTGCCGGCGGGAGAATCATCGGTCGGTTCACCGGGTTCGACGGTCGCGCCTCGATTTGTTCCTTTCGTCTCGCCCTCGGGTTCTGGCAAGAGGGTGGCGTTGGCAAAGGCGACGTTGGCCGGCGGCGGGCTCGGCCTGGGCACCAGGAAGCCGGCGTTGAACGTCGCGGCCACGGGCGTCGACGTGTTGTCGAGGCAACCATCGACGCCGGCGTTGAAGAACCCAACCTCCACGTCCGGCAAACCGTCGTCGACCGTCTTGGCTACGGTGAAGGTCATTGTCCCGATCAGCAGGCTGGTTCCAGCCGGCCCCGAACCCAGGGCGCCAGCCTCGGAAGTTCTCACGTGGCCAGGAGGTGAGGCCTCGACGGTCACACCATCGGTGAAGTTGAACTCCAAACCCGCGGGCAGGAGTTCGGTGACAGCCGGGGCGACGTTGAGGTCCAACTCGCTCGGGTCGAAGTTCACCGAGACTCCCCACGCTGAAACCCCCGTCGCCCCCACCTCGAGAACGAGGCCCACGCGTATGATCTCGTTGGGCAAAGCGACTCGACTCGCCTGTATCCCGGGCGTGTCGAACTCCATGTCGACCGAGAACGACACCTGTGCCCGGGCGGTCGCGGGATCGCCGAGAACCAGGAGCAGCCCGAGGCTTGCCGTCATCAGATGCGGACCCGAACCCCCGGCCCAATCGCGAGGTTGGAGCCAGGAACCAATCATAGGTTGCGGCCAATGAGCGAATGGTGCCGCCAGCTAAGGAGTCCCGTTGGCGTCAACGCTTCGCGCGCCAAACGACTGGCGTAGGATCGCGAAGTCAGGTATTCCCACCACGCCGTCACCATCCAAGTCAGCCGCGAACTCCTGGGTCGGCCGGGTAGTGAGGATGGCCATCGTGCGTTCATAGGTCGCCGTTCACTGTGGTCCAACGGAGAACGTGTAATGGAGTTGCAGGAATTGGGCGCAGTTCTGGCGATCGCGTTTGGTCAATGGGTTGTCGCGCACCCGACCGCGGGGTGAATGACCTGGGGCCATTTCGACGATCCGGGCGCTCCCTGAGCCACCCCGGCGCTGCGGCTCGCCGAGTCCAGATCGAGTGTTTCAGTTTGCGAAGCCTTTCCCGGGCGCATAGGCTGCGGCGATGAGAAACCGCTACACGGCCATCCTCCAGCGGGATGGCAAGTGGTTCATCGCGTTCTGCCCCGAGGTCCCGGAGGCCAATGGCCAGGGCCGGACCCGCGAGGAATGTCTGGAGAGCCTTTCGGCCGCGATCGAGCTGGTGTTGGACTATCGGCGCGAGCAGGGCCGGGAAAAGGCACCACCCGGCGCCGAACAGACCTCGGTTCTCGTCTGATGAAACGCCGCGATTTGCTGCGGCACCTCCAGGCGCAGGGCTGCCGCCCGGAGCGCGAAGGCGCCCGGCACACCCTGTGGATAAACCCGGCCACGGGCGCCGTTGAATCGGTGCCGCGCCACGCCGAGATCGGCAAGCATCTGGCTCGGAAGATCTGCCGCGGACTTTCTGTTCCCCAGCCGCGAGGAGCCTGAAACCGAAGTGCTGCGGCCCACGAACACCTGGCCGCTTGCCCGGCAACATCCAGGGCGCGGTGAGGCGGGGTCCGACGAGCCCCCGGTCCACGACGCGATCCACAGTCTCCGTGTTGACGACCCCTTCGACGTCGTTGCGGACGTGTCGTTGGTTGAATTTCGTGGGCATGACAAGACTCAGGGCTGCCTGAACAACCGGTAGAACCGCGCGTAACCCGTCACTGGCTGAATGACGTAGTTCGTCTCGTCCCGCACCGCGGGAGCGGAGCCCACCGGCGACCAACCTGGCGCGCCTAGATTTTCGGTGCTCTGCAGACTGAACCCGGCCGCCGCCGCCGGCCACGAAAGTTGGATCTGCCCCCGGTCCGCCGCCTCGACGGCGAGCAAGGGCGGCGCCGTGAACAGCCAGATCACCCGGTCCGCGCTCAACCGGAAGTTGTCGAACGTTACCGCCGTCGCGTCGCTGGTGCCGTTGTTTTGCAGCGTGAAGCTCAGCGCCGTGCGGTTGGTGTTGTAGCAGGCCGAGTGCAGCAACGTGCCGTTCCAGAACCCGGCCACCCGCGGTCCGCTCCGCACGATCCGCAGCGTGCCTTCGAGCGCCGATGCCTGCTGTGTCCCGAACCACCGCGCCG
>Ga0194125_10009751_pt1 | contig 13244 bp, 12 predicted proteins | sample TA2KigC250mmetaG_FD_148626 | JGI IMG/M metagenome (GOLD analysis project Ga0194125, IMG submission 148626) | Freshwater microbial communities from Lake Tanganyika, Tanzania - TA2015034 Kigoma Deep Cast 250m | ecosystem: Environmental > Aquatic > Freshwater > Lake | place: Tanzania: Lake... | reverse complement strand
ATCCCCTAAAAGAACGTGTATCGGACCACCTGCAAGCTCAAGTCTTAATCAAACGCTACCATCTCTTCCCAAAACTGAACTACACCCTATCCCCGATAAATTGATAAGTTATTTTTTCGCAAGCCCTAAAGGGATGGAGTCGCCAGGGATGATACCGTCCCATGAGTGAATCCCCTCCGCGCCGGTATATATCGAGATGTGCTGATCCCGTTACAAGAAAGGCATGTGACTGATGGAAAACATCGTAAACACCTTTGATCCATGTTTTCCATTTAGGAAATTTGTGCAGTTCATCGAAAATCAAAAGCTTGTCATCTCTGTCCCATCTCTTTTTGAGGATGTCCTGACGATCTTCATCCAGATCCCAGTCCAGGTATCTCCCTGAGGGAAAGTCGCTTGAAAGAATCCCTTTGGCGAGAGTGGTTTTTCCCACCTGGCGGGGACCACTTATGAAAACCATTTTTGAGCGAAGGTCATCGAGGATATAAGGGGTAATGTATCGCATATGGCTATAATAACCTAAACTACAAAATAGTCAAGGCTATTTTGGCGTATACTCCCCAATAGCCATGTTTCCAATTGCGAAAAACAGATGGGGACCCCGGGGTCAACCCTGATGAATACGTTTTATTCAAAAAGGGCGCTCAATTCTGAGAACCACATTCGACATTTAGCCATCCAATTGTCAAGTATGATAACAGGGGATGATAACAGGAAAATGTCAAACGGATGCTTTATATAGAGAGCGGCCTCCCTCTCTGAGATGGAAATGGATGTTGAAGTTCCCCGCTATGTATCCGAAGAGGACCTGAGAAACGACCTCCACCGCCTCGCCGACGAACTGATGATCGACCCGGCGTTACGGAAGATGTGAAGAGAGGAATTATTTCCTACAAAGGTTCATAGCACATAAGGGACTTTCAAATTGAAAGTTTTATATACAACAAATGTTTCAGTGGAATAAACATCCTTTATTTTCGAAACCTCTTTTGTTAAGAAGTCCAGTAAACCAAAATCGTCGTTTAATAAAACTATCAAGATCAGGTCAAACTGACCTGTGACAATTCCTACAGAAACAACCCCTTTTAATTTGCTAAACTCTTCCCCTTTTTTAACTAAATTCATATTTCTCAATTTTACACCCACAAAAGCTAAAAAATGATTATCCATTTTTCCAGGATCAATGACCCCAGTGATATCCAAAACACCATTCGAAATGAGCTTTTTAACCCGTCCCCTTATGGTGTTAGGCGTGGTAGATAATTTCTTGGCAATCTCACCAAATGATTTTCTTCCATTTCGTAGTTGACTAATTATTTTGCTGTTCGTCTCATCAATTCTCATAAAGGTCCTCCGAATTTATTGTTATATATTAAATGATAAATTTATTTTTTTGTCAATATTTTTTAAAAAATTACCTAAAAAATCAATATTTTGGAAGATATTTATTAAAAAGATAAAAAATGCTTGACATTTATTTTAATTTATTATAAAAAACCTCTAAAGTTACAGGAGAGACTCTGAACCGCACGGGGAGGGGCGCCGAAGGGGCAAATCCCGCGGAAAATCGGGATGAAACTCTCAGGCAAAAGGACTGTAACTCGGCTGAATCCTGGAAAGTTCCCGATTCTTAGCCGGGACACCGAAGGGGACAAATCCTGAGCTTGTCGAAGGATAATCTCTCAGGTCAAAAGACAGGAGGAGGATAGTTGGAACTTGACTGTCTCTCCTCCTTTTTTATTTTGAATAGTTCTGTAGCGTCCCCATTTATCGAGGGCAAAAAGAAATGACGTTCGAAGTAAATACCAACACCACAAATAATTATGAGATCCTGAATCAAGTTCAGGATTACAGGATATGAGGGGGGATAAAATGAGTTTGTTGGCAAAAAGAGTTGAGCTTTTAGACACCGAGAATGCCTTTAAGATTGGTCCCTACATCAGAGCCATTGAGGAACAGGTTAAAGAAGTCATTAAATGCAATCTTGGCGAGCCGGACTTCCCTGTTCCAGATTTTATTAAGGAAGAGGTTAAGAGGCAGATTGACCTGGACAATACGCATTATTGTGATCCCCAAGGGGTTCTTTCTCTTCGGAAAGCCATTGCAAAACACCTCAGTGAAACTCGGGGGATTCAAGCAACGGCTGACCGGGTCGTTGTGTTTCCAGGTGCAAAACCCCCCATTGGCTTGTGTCAGCAAACTTATTGTGACCCAGGGGATGAAGTCGTCTATCCCAGCCCAGGTTTTCCTATCTATGAATCTTTTATCGCTTATGTAGGGGCTCGTCCCGTTCCGATCCATTTAAAAGAAGAGAAGAATTTCACTCTTTCGGGGGAAGATATGGCCCCTGTTCTTACCCATAAAACAAAGATGATCTTTATCAATTTTCCCTCTAATCCCACAGGAGGCGTTTCCTCTCCAGAGCAGCTTCGGGAGATCGCAGACGTGATCCAGAGGCGATGTTCTGATGACTTTCGTGTCTTTTCAGACGAAGTGTATGAAAACATCCTCTTTGATGGAGCCAAACACCATAGTATCATCTCTTGTCCCGGGATGGAGAAGGGAACGATTCTGGTCAGCGGGGTCTCAAAGAGTTTTTCCTGGACAGGGGGTCGAATTGGTTGGGCCCTTTTCCCTACGGTGGGGGAGGCGGAGGCATTTAAGAACCTGAATATCAATTATTTTTCATGTATTCCTCCATACAACCAGGAGGGTGCCTGCACTGCCCTCGAATCTCCTCTTCGTCATGATGCTATTCATAATATGGTTGAGACTTTTCAAGCGAGAAGGGATTTAGTTGTGGATGGTTTGAATGCCATCAAGGGGATTCGGTGCCAGAAGCCGAAAGGGGCATTCTACGTCTTTCCGAATATCAGTGGGGTCTGCGAGAATTTGGGAGTCATGGATGCTTTTCAGAGTCTTCCCCCTAATGTTCGGCAGAGGACGAGCCCTTCGACCCTTTTCCAAATGTTTCTTTTATTTGAATACCAAGTAGCAACCATGGATCGAAAATCCTTTGGTCGTATTGGAGCTGAGCATCTTCACTACCTGAGGCTTTCGATAGCAACAGACACCGAGTCCCTGAAGAAGGGGTTGAAGCGAATCGCCACAGCCTCTTTGGACGGGGAGGGATTCAGAAGCTTTATCGAAAAGGAGAAACATCTTTATTGATCATCCCATCGGATTACAAATGTCATATGGAGTTATGGCAACAAGAGACCATCATGAAAAATATTGTTCCAACTTTACTCAGCAATCTTATTTGCTACAGGGGTATAGATCTATATGAGACCTAAGATCCTGATAAGCCAGAAGATCTTCGATGAGGTGGTTGGACTGGCTGAGAAGCATTTTGATGTGGACTATCATTCAAGCGATATTCCTCTACCCCCCCATGCCCTCATCCAAAGACTCAAGGATAAGATAGGCGCGATCACCCTTCTCACCGATCAGATTAACGATGCCCTGCTCTCCCAGTGTCCTGGACTTAGAATCGTGAGCAATGTGGCAGTAGGGTATAACAATATTGACGTCAATGCCTGTACCCGTCGCAAGGTGATGGTGACCAATACACCTGGAGTTTTGGATGATACGACCGCTGACCTTACATGGGCCCTCTTGCTCTCTGCAGCGCGGCGAGTGGTCGAAGCGGACCAGTTTCTCAGGTCCGGTCAATGGAAGGGATGGAAGCTGATGGAATTCTTAGGTTATGATGTGCACCATAAGGTTCTTGGGATTTGTGGGTTAGGTCGAATTGGGCAACGGGTGGCCAAGAGAGCCAGAGGCTTCGATATGAAGATCTTATACACCGATGTGGTCAGGGCAGCTCCACCCATTGAGGAATCATTGGGAGCCCAATTCGTAGAGAAAAAGGACTTACTATCTGAATCGGATTTTATCTCCTTCCACGTGCCTCTGCTTCCTGAGACGACACACTATATCTCAGATGCTGAGCTGGCCCTCATGAAACCCACTGCCATCTTAATTAATGCCTCTCGAGGTCCTGTGGTTGACGAGAAGGCATTAGTGCGAGCCTTGCAGGAGAAGAAGATTTCGGGGGCTGGACTGGATGTCTATGAGAGTGAACCTGAAGTGGAGCCGGAACTGATAGAAATGAAAAACGTTGTCTTGGTGCCCCATATAGCGAGTGCCTCTCGTGAAACTCGGCTTCGTATGGCCACTATGGCAGCAGAAAATTTAGTAGCAGGGCTCACGGGAAAGCCTCCTCCCAATCTGGTGAACGAGGAGCTGCTGAAATTGTAAAAAGTTTTAGACCCAAATGAACTGGGACGATTGATTTTAAAATAGGGCCTCAACGATTCCGTCAAAAAGGAGATTGAAAAAAAATCTTACTGTGGTAGAAGTGGCATGATTGATAAGCAAGGGAAGGTCAATATATCGAATTTATAAATGATCGGCCTTGGCGATTAATGAAAAACGGAGGTGGTTCGATGTCAAGAATAGAAAAGATAACAGATAGGGTGGTTGAAACGGATGTATTAATCGTGGGAAGTGAAGGGGCAGGATCTCCAGCGGCTTTAGAAGCCATCAAGCGAGGGGTGAAGGTTACTGTAGTGACGAAGGGAAGCCAAATTGGAAGAAGCGGTGCGACGGTGACAGGAGATGCGGATTTGGATGTGGACAGTCGTAGTTTATATGATCGATTTGGTTTGGCGGGTGCGGATACCCGCGACAGTATGGACATCTTCTTTGAAGATATGCTGAAAGGAGGGAAGTATTTAAATAACCAGAAACTGGTAGAAATTCATGTGCAGGAAGCTCCGGATCGCTTGCAGGATCTTTTAAATTGGGGAGTAAAAATTGATGGACTCCTCCATGCATCAGGCCACTCTTATCCCCGTGGAGTGATCATTCCTGGAACAAAATTAATGCCCCCTTTACGTCGAGCCGTATTGAGCACAGAGGTAGAATTGGTTTGTTATACGATGATCACAGACCTTTTGACCAATCATGGACGAGTGGTGGGAGCGATTGGGCTCAATGGTGCAACCGGAGAATTTACTCTGTTTAAGGCGAAGGCAGTGGTGCTCTGTACGGGGGGAGCGATGCGAATGTATCCATTTACAACAGCTCCCGAGGAGTTGACTGGAGACGGAATGGTCATGGCGTATCGAGCTGGGGCCGAGCTTGTAGAGATGGAGTTTCCGATGTTTTTGCCGGGTGCTTTTCCCTGGCCACCGGCTGTGAAGGGGGTGGATATCCCTTTTCAGTTATCGACAGCGGGCTATATCGCAGGCTGGATGTTGAACAAACATGGGGATCGATTCATGCGACATTGGGATCCGGTAAGATTTGAGTGGACGACCCGGGATATCGCATCCGTAGCCATGATGACAGAGATATTGGCGGGTCGCGGAAGTCCTCATGGGGGTGTCTATGTTTCGTTGAAACATTTTCCTGATGATGTGATCAAAAACTTGGAAAAATGGGTGCCACCGGAGTTTTACATGTTTTACGGTGGTTTTAAGATGAAGGACTACCTTCCCGACCTGAGGAAGGAAGCCGTTGAATCAGTGCCGGCGAGCCATTTTTTTAACGGAGGGATAAGGATCAATGAACGATGTGAGACCAGTCTCCCAGGATTATTTGCATCCGGAGAGGTGACGGGCGGTGTACATGGTGCGAACCGTTTATCCGGAAATGCCTTTACAGAAATGGTGGTGTGGGGCCATCGTTCGGGTGGATTTGCAGCGGATTATGCCAGAGGGTGTGGGGAGGTTTCGATTGATTCCGCTCAGTTAGAGGAATTGAAGAGAAAGACCATAGCGCCTTTGGAACGCAAAGGGGGTCCAATTCAGGCTGATCTTCGCAAAAGACTCCAACAGACAGCCTGGGAGAAAGCAGGCGTCATTCGCGACGAAGGTAGTTTGCAGAAGGCCCTTTCGGAGTTTGTCAAGATGAGGGAAGAAGAGTTACCCTCGATCAGTGTGCGGATGAAGGAACGGGTTTTTAACCGCGAGTGGGTTCAGGTTCTTGAGCTTGAGAATATGCTGTGGATTATGGAGATGGTGTGTCGGACAAGCCTCAACCGCAAGGAAAGCAGAGGTGCGTTGTATCGACGGGATTATCCAGATACAGACAATATTAACTGGCTGAAGAACCAGATTGTAAGCCAGAGGGATGGAAAGATGGAGATTCGGAGTGAACCTGTGGTGGTCACCAGGATCGAGCCGCCAAAAAAGATATTAAAATATGGAAGGACGGAGTGAGAGAGATGGCTGAGAAGACAAAAAAGATCAGTGTGAAGATTTTACGGTCGAAGCCTTGGGAAGAGAAGAAACCCAAATTTGAGGCGTTCAAAGTTCCCCTGGAGGGAAAGATGAGTATTTTGAATGTGCTCAATTATATTGCTGAGAATTTAGACCCCACCTTGGGATTCTACAGTTCTTGTCGCATTGGGAAGTGTGCCGGGTGTCAGGTGATGGTGAATGGAAAGGTGAGGCTGGCCTGTACGACGACTGTGGAGGGAGATATTACCCTGGAACCCCTGCGGAAGTTTCAAGTGATCAAAGACCTTGTCGTAAAGAAAAAAGGAAAAGAATAGGCTTTAGGCCATTCCCCTGACCTGCTTCGCCAAGCTGAAATCTTTTCTCTGTCTTTTAAAAGATATCATACAATTTCACATAAGAACTTCTTATAATTTCTTTTTAATTTCGTTTTATGGCTATTGGTGGGATGCGATAGTTGAGTTTTTTTATACCAAACCCCGTGAAGAGGTGAAGGCGGATCGGGGGTTGACGCCATCTGCCTATCGGGTCACCCGTGATTGGCTCTTCAATAAAGGAAAGCGTGGCTCTATGGTGTTGCACTCCTTGCTGCGTTTGGATGAAATTCCTCCTGAAGTGGACGATACTTAGCACGCCCGCTATTGGGTGGAAGCCTATAACGGCGTCCTTGTGCGGATGGTTCTATTGGCACTCATCCTTGGAGCTATCGAGTAGAGTGAAACAAGGTCCTTTTTTCTATGTCAATATTTCAAAAGGAGGAATTTATGGTTCGCAAGAGTATTTGGTTTCCGAATGAAGAGTATGAGGCTCGTGTGAAGAAGGCACGGGAGCTGATGGCTCGTGAGAAGATAGATCTCCTGTTCATCACGGGGGACCGTAATTACATCTATTTCACAGGACATCGCTATATCACACCGGAAGGGTGGGCAGCAAGACCCCACTACTTTATCCTTCCTCTTGAAGGGGAACCCCGTTTGATGGTTCACATCTTCATTGAGGGAGATGCTTCCTCATCCAGCTGGGTCCCACATATCAGCACCTATACATCCCTGCTCGAAGCCCCTATTAAAGAGTTGGCCCAAATCATGCGCAGTTATAAAACAGAGGGGAAAAGGATAGGGGTAGAGCTTGGCCAGGAGCAAAGGATTGGGATGCCAGTCAGGGATTTCCTATTTTTAAGAGACGAACTGAAAGAATTTGAATTCGTCGATGCGGCCCCAATCCTTTGGGAGATGCGGTTTATTAAGTCTCCACGAGAGATGGAGTGTATCCGTCGTGCCATGGACATCACTACAAAAGGATATATCGAAGGCTTTCCTCTTGTCAGAGAGGGAATGACTGAGAGGGAGATCGCCTGTCTTCTGGGGAGTAAAATGGTTGAACTTGGTGCAGAGCATTTCTGGATCATCGTTGCCTCTGGAAAGGAGAATTACCAGCGGATCAGTGGGAAACCAACGGATCGAAGAGTGAGGCGAGGCGATATGGTCTGGGTGGATATGGGAGCCATGGTCAACGACTACTGGGCGGATTTCTCCCGTAGCGGTGTAATAGGTGGCCCCTCGAGTGAACAGAAAAAATATCAGCAGATTGTCGGGGGAGTTACAGCTGAAGGGGTTAGAGCAGTTAAGGCCGGAGTCCCAGGTGCTTCAATCATAGATGTTTGCGAGGAAGGGATGAGAAAACGAGGGGTTGATATCACCTTCCATGCTGGTAGGCTTGGTCATGGAATTGGGTTATTCTTTGTGGAACCGCCCAGCATAGCAAAGTGGGATCCTATTGTTTTAGCCCAGAATATGGTTATTAGTGTTGAGCCAGGTTTGGTGAGGGACGACGGGGTATACCATATAGAGGAAAACTTGCTGGTGACCAAGGACGGATGCGAGATTCTCTCCAAAGCCCCTCGAGAACTCTGGACTTTGGGCTAAAAGATGACATTCGTAAAAAATGAATAAATCAATGCCTCTCGAGAAACCTGGCTTCGTATGGCCACCATGGCAACCGAAAATTTAGTGGCAGGGCTCACGGGAAATCCTCCTCCCAACCTGGTGGACAAGGAGGTGCTAAAATTATGAAAGGATTTAGACCCCAAGGAACTGGACTGGGACGATTGATTTAAACATAGAGCCTAAACGAGGCTATCAGAAGGAGATTGAAAAAATTTTTCACCATGGTAGAAGCATCATAGTTGATGAGCAAGGGAAGATCAATATAAATTTTAACTTTGTTAGATAAAACCTTATTCTTTGGAGGTTGTCAGATGAAATTTCTTCAAGTGTTAGATCGGTTTTTTTCCCGATTTGAGAAATTTGTCGTCTCTGGAAGCATCCTTCTGATCTCTGCGAGCGTCATGATTAATGTCATATGCAGACAACTCCAAATTGTCTTTGTAGGGACGGAAGAAGTCTGTGAATTTTGTATCGTCTGGCTCACCTTCTTAGGGACTGCTCTATGCGCAAGACAGGGAACCCATATTTCGATGTCCGCACTGCTCAACAAATTTCCAAAACAGCAGAAGAAGATCGCCATCATCATCATTTCAGCCGTGACCGGTCTCTTCTCTCTCTTTCTGGCTTACTTGGGATTGCAATTGACCCAAGCTGTTTTATCAAGAGGCCAGGTTTCTCCTACACTCAGGGTACCCATTTGGTATATCTATATGGCCACACCGATTGGATTCTTACTCACCGGTTTTTATTATCTTCGCGCCGTTATGCGTAACTTGAAAGAAGAGGGTTTATACCTGGGTGCTGAAGATGTGGAGGAGATCCTCTAATGGTCATCTTTCTGGCAGGTTTTCTATTTTTTCTTCTGGCCTTTGGTTTTCCGATGTTCATTATGATGTTTTTGCCAACGGTCTCGGCCTTAACCATTTTTCACGGTCATATCCCTACATTCACCCTAGTCCAACGGGCGATCAGCGGGATCAGTCCTTTTCCTGTGGTGGCTGTGCCCCTTTTTATCTTCGCAGCCGATATCATGACGAAAGGCCAGATGTCACAGAGATTAACGAATTTTGCAGAGAAACTGGTGGGGCATCTGACAGGAGGAATGGCCCATGCGACAGTTCTCTCCAGCATGATATTTGGCGCGGTTTCTGGTTCCACGCAGGCCACTGTTGCCGCGGTAGGAAGCAATGTCTATCCTGCTCTCCTGCGAAGGGGATATAGAGAATCCTTCGTCATCGGTTTGATCATCAATGCAAGCGATGTGGCTCAACTCATCCCTCCCAGCATCTTCTTCATCATCTACGGAGTAATCACAGGCACTTCCATTGCTGCTCTCTTTATGGCCGGGATCATCCCTGGAGTTCTTCTCGGCATAGGCTTTATGATCTATTCATGGTTTTGGGCCAGAAAGAATGAAATTACTCGCACCCCTCGATCAAAGCTTCTTGATGTATTGAGGGCAACCAAAGAGGCTTTCGGTCCTTTGGGTTTTGTCGTCATCATCATCGGTGGGATCTATTCTGGGATTTTCAGTCCTACGGAGGCCGCAGGGGCAGCCGTAGGATATAGTCTTTTGATCGAAATCCTGGTATACAGAATTATCAAGTTTAAGGACATTCCACAGATCGCGCTTCGATCAGGGACGACCACTGCCCTCGTCTTCATCCTGGTAGGAGGAGCTGAGGCATTTGCTTGGCTCTTAACCATTGCAAGAGTTCCGCAAATGGTGACTCAGGCGCTTTTGGCACTAAACCCTTCTCCCATCGCCGTCCTTTTTATGATCAATCTCGTCTTCTTTATAGCCTTGATGTTTTTTAATCCCATCTCAGCCATCATTGTTCTCACCCCTTTGTTTCTTCCCGTGACCACTGCGCTCGGCATCGATCCTGTTCATCTGGGCGTCTTGATTACCTTAAATGCGGCTTTGGGATCGGCTACTCCTCCTTTCGGTGTGGATATCTTTACGGCCTGTGCTATTTTTAGAAGACCTTATCAGGTGGTGGTGAAGGAGTTATGGCCCTTTATCTTTGTGGGGGTCTTTGTACTCCTTTTATTAACTTTCGTTCCAGATCTTTCTCTCGTATTACCACGCTTGCTCCCTCATTAGAGATAGGTGGATGTGAAATCTTTAGAGAAAGGAGGTGGAAATAAATCTTATCTGGATGGTTGACCACATTGAATGAAACATAAAATCCAAAAAGGAGGGAACCCATGAAAAAAAGTTTGATCATTGGTTTAAGTCTTGTTGTGGTTCTATTTTTTACCTTCACACTCAACGCCCCTATGGCTTTTGGCAAAGCCAAGTACAAGATCACTTTGGCCCATGTGGAGCCTGTAAAATCTTCGATTCAGGTTGGTGCTTTAAAATTTAAGGCTTTTGTGGAGGAGCGCACTCAAGGAGAAGTTGAGGTTTCGGTCCATCCTGCCTCTGAACTGGGCGCAGGACCAGATCTGGGACAGATGACACAAACGGGAGCAATCCAGATGTCCATTCTGCCCGGGGCTCACCTTGCGGGACTTTTTAAAGAGATACAGGTCCTTGACATTCCCTTTTTGCTTCCTCGGGATCTAGGGGTAGCCACAAATATTTTAAACGGTCCAGCAGGGGATAAGCTTTCTTCGTATCTGGGAAAGATTGATCTGGTGGGATTTGCCTACTATCCTCACACGTTTAAACAGATCACATCCAATAAGCCCATACGCACGCCGGACGATTTGAAAGGAGTTAAGTTTAGGGTCATGCCAGCCCCTATTTTGGTCGAAAGTTACAAACTTTTAGGGGCCTCCCCAGTTTCCATCAGTTACCATGAAGTCTATACAGCATTACAGTTGGGGACTGCAGAAGGCCAGGAGAATCCAATTTGGACAATTGGTGAAATGAAATTCTTTGAAGTCCAAAAATATATCAACATGACCAACCATGGATCCATTATCTCCATCGCTCTTGCCAACAAAAAGTGGTTCCAAGGATTGCCCGAAAACATACAGAAAGTAATTGCCAAAGCCACCAAGGATGTCATCTCTCCTCTAGTAGAGTTCGAAGAGGCATTAGATAAAGAGTGGCTTGAGAAATTCAAGAAAAACCCTAAATTAACAATCATCGAGTTGACCCCAGGGAATATCCAAGCCTTTATGAAGGCGTTAGGACCCGTAAGAGACAGATATTTAACCATGGTTGGAGAACATGGGAAAGATATCCTAAAGGCATATGATGATGCGGTTGCAAAGGTGAAGAAATAGAGGAGTTTAGATCATCAGAAAGGGCGAAGGGAGCGAGAAGCAATGGTACTCTCACTCTCTTCGCCCATATGAAAACGGTGAAGAGAGCCAAAATAGTTATTAAAATCGAAGAAGGTTGTGGGAGATAGATAGAATTCATAAGCTTTTGGAATCTTTCCCAATTTTTAAAGGAACGTAACAAGCAGCTGGCAGGAACACTGAGCAGAGGAAAACTCAAGCAACTCGCCATTGCTCGCTTGTTGATGTCGAATCCGAAGATGATTCTCTTTGATGAGCCTTCGCTTGGACTATCCGCCATTCTTGTTGAACAGGCCGAAAAGATCATCTTGGGATTGAAGGAAAAGAAGAAGACCATTCTTCTCGTGGAACAGAATGCCAACATGGCGCTTGAATTGGCTAATTATACGTATGTCCTGGAAACGGGGTCGATCATCCTTGAAGGACCTTCCCACAATCTCAGAAAAGATGAGAAAGTGATTAAAGCCTATCTCGGAGGGTTCGAAGAGGACGAAGTATAAAAATAGACTTCCTCCTTACCACCCCGCGACAAAAAATCAAAGATCGAAAGGGATTTTCTTGAGAGATCGGTGGGCTAAAATTCTGAACCAAAAAACAAAGGATATCTCCGATGAATTGATAGCTATCAGAAGAGAGATCCATCGGAATCCCGAACTCGGGTTCGAAGAGAAAGCCACTTCCCAACTCATCTGTAAGAAATTAAAAGAAATCGGCATCCCGTTTCAAGCAGGGCTGGGTAAAACAGGAGTGGTGGGGCTACTCGAGGGTCAGAGAGGAGGCAAGACAGTTGGTTTAAGAGCAGATATGGACGGACTTCCAGTGCAAGAGGAGACCGGCCTTCCATTTGCATCTAAGAATCCTGGAGTCATGCATGCGTGCGGTCACGATGCCCATGTGGCCTGCCTATTAGGGGCGGCCAAGCTATTGGTGCCCTTAAAAAAATTTTTTAAGGGAAAGATAAAACTGATCTTTCAACCTGCTGAGGAGATTGATTTGGGTGCAAAAGCCGTCATTTCAGACGGGGCCTTAGAGCATCCGAGACCTGATGCCATTTTTGCCTTACATGTTAATCCTGAATTGTCTCTGGGAGTGGTGGGCCTGAAAAAAGGTCCAATGATGGCAGCCATTGATACCTTAAAGATTTCTATCATTGGCAAGGGAGGGCATGGGGGTGCGCCTCACCAATGTATCGATGCCATTGTGGCTGCCTCTGCAGTGGTCATGAATTTACAGACGGCTATCAGCAGAAATATCGATCCTACCAAATCAGCATTGATTTCCATTGGGACCATTTCTGGCGGTCAGGCGGATAATATCATCGCCTCACGGGTCGATTTATCAGGAACGGTGAGGACCATTGATCCGGATGTTCACCAAAAGATCCCTAAGATCATCGAAAGAATTTGTACAGACACGGCGGCCGCTTTCGGCGCCAGGGTATCCATGAAGTATAAAAAATTGGTTCCCCCTTTAGTCAATTCTGATGAGATGATTCAGCGGGTGGTCGATTCGAGCCAAGCTATCCTGGGTTTAAACTCCGTGTCGGAGGTCCCTGCCTTTATGGGAGGGGATGATTTTGCCTTTTTCTTGAATGAGGTTCCCGGATGTTATTTCTTTCTTGGAATGAAGAGCCCAGATTCCGAAAGAGTCCATCCGCTTCATCATGGCCAATTCGATATTGATGAGCGATCCCTTCCCATTGGAGCAGCCATTTTAGCCCATTCCGCCCTTGCCGCCCTTGAAAGATGAACTGAAAAAGTGGGTTGATGGTGCGGGTATCATCACGGAGAAG
>Ga0194125_10009750_pt1 | contig 13244 bp, 7 predicted proteins | sample TA2KigC250mmetaG_FD_148626 | JGI IMG/M metagenome (GOLD analysis project Ga0194125, IMG submission 148626) | Freshwater microbial communities from Lake Tanganyika, Tanzania - TA2015034 Kigoma Deep Cast 250m | ecosystem: Environmental > Aquatic > Freshwater > Lake | place: Tanzania: Lake... | reverse complement strand
ATCCTGCGCGGTGAACCACTGGTTCAGGCCGACGCTGATGTTCCGGTCGAACAGGTCGTCGGCCACCGGGCAGTCGCCGCGCTGGTACTCGACCGCGCCGCCGTTCCCCGTGTAGAGCGGGCACGTGTAGGGGCAGCCCTCGCTGGTGGCGCCGGTCTTCGTGGTGATGGGGAACATGCTGTGGTAGACATGCCAGTCCGGCGCGCCGTGCTCCCCGCGCATCCCGCAGCCGATCCCTTCGGCCCGCAGGGCCTCCACGATCCTCTCACCCAGCCCGATCGTCTCCGGGAAGAACCTCAGCGCGTAGCCGACCTCGCCATCGGGATCGTTCAGCGTCTGCGGCCTGATCTCGCGGAAGGTCTTGAGCTGCTTCAGGATTCGCATCTTCACGTTGTGGAAGCGCTTCACCGTGCCGGGCATCCGCCTGAGCTGCACGATGTCGATCGCCGCCTCCAGCTCAGGCATCCGGTAGTTGGTGCCGCTGAACAGCTCGCCCTTGTACCTCGGCGGTGCGAAGCGGTCCGGCCGCCACAGGCCGCCGCACTCCGCGATCCCCTGGCAGCGCTCGTACAGCCTCAGGTCATCGGTGAGGATCAGTCCGCCCTCACCGCCGCCGACGATCTTGTATGCGGAGATGCTGAAGCACCCGAGGTCGCCGATGGTGCCGACGTGCTTCCCCTTGACCTTCCCTCCGCAGCTCTGCGCGCAATCCTCGACGACCTTCAGCTTGTGCTTCCGCGCGATCCGCATGATCGCCGTCATGTCCGCGACGGTGCCCATGACGTGCGTCGGCGCGAGCGCAACGGTGCGCGGCGTGATGAGCCCCTCGATCTTCTTCGGGTCCATGCCGAGCGACTCATCCACGTCGCAGAAGATCGGGATGCCCTTGGAGTGCACGACCGCCGCCGCGGTGGCATAGAAGCCGATGGCCGGACAGATGACCTCCTTCCCCGGCCCGACGCCCGCCGCCACGAACGCGCAGTTGAGCGCCGCCGTCCCCGAGGTCACGCCGATGGCATACTTCGCGCCGAACGTCTCCCGCGCGATGCGCTCGTAGGCCTTGACCTTCGTCTCGGGCAGGTCTGAGTAGTAGTTCGCCAGGAACGGCCCGCCGCCGAGGTCATCCGCCTCCGCGGCGTCTCTCATCTTCTTGAGCGCCTTCTCCGAGAAGCCGAACCGCTCGGCGACCGACATGAACTCCTCAACGCCGATCTTCGGCTCTCCCTTGCCCTCGATGGTCGAAACCGCCTTCATCCCGCCCTGCAACGCAAGCTGCTGATCGATCTTCTTCGCCATGCGAGTCTCACTCTCTCCTGCTTATTGTCGCGCGGTGCATCCCGCCCAGTGCACTTGCGTGGTTCATCCCACCACATGTAGGGGCGCGATTCATCGCGCCCGAATGTAGGGGCGTGATTTTGGTCATGTACGAAATAACCTGACATCATCGGGTCGTTGTAGGGGCAGAGCGTGCTCTGCCCACGCCGTCGGTTCGGGCAACACCTGGGCAGAGCACGCTCTGCCCCTACAACGACACCCGCCAGGTTACTATGTGCATGACCATCATCACGCCCACAACTACTCCTCGAACACCAACAGCCCCCATTTGGCCGGCTGGTGGAAGGTCCCCTCCGTTGGCGCCCACGAGCTATGCTCCAGCGGCGCCTGCGGACGCGCGGGCCGGGTGCGGCACGCATCGAAAACCCACACGTCCCCCGGCTGCGGTTGCCCAATCCCCGCGAGCGGAATGCTCATCTCGACGATCCACCCCGCCTCGTTCCGGCTCGTCCTCACCTGCCACTCAGGCGACTTGCGGTTGCGCGCCCCGAGCACATTCGCGACGAACTGCTCGTACCTCTGCAGGTCGCCGTCGGGATCGAGGAAAAGCTCCACCGAATCATCCTGCCACACCTCACCGCCGTCCTCGCGGACCTGCGCCAGGATGCTCGCCGGCTCGCTCTCCGAGCACTCGAACGCCGCGTACAGGTTCGCCCCATCATGCAGCAAGCGCACCGTCGTCGGCCACTTCGACGGCGCCCGCTTGTCGATGTCGATGAGCGAGTCGAGGCTCGGCGCCGCCTTCCAGCACGCGTCATCCAGCTTGCCGTCGATCCTCGGCGGCTCGTGCGTTCGCCCGCACTTCGCCGTCGGGATCTTGTCAACGATCTCCGTCGTCGCGCTCGCGGCAAGGACACGCTCCGTGTCGCCCGGTCCGCCAGCGTACGTCAACCGAGCACTCAGCGGGTACCTCCCCGGTGCCGCCGTGGCCTCGGGCTCGACGATGCACCGCACGACCCGCGTTTCCCCGGGACCAAGGTCCACCGACGGGCCCTGCTTCTCAACCTGCCAGCCGGGCGGCGCCTCGAAGGCCAGGCCGACCTCGCGCGCGCGATCCGTCTCGTTGCGGATCGTCGCGCTCACCGCAACGGGCCCCATGCCTCGTGCGATCCGTGAGGGTGCAGCCAACGACAGCGCGAGGGGGGGCGTGATGCGGAGGAACCGGTAGTCGCAGGGCTGCCAGTTCCGGGGCCTCTGCGTGATCAGGAGCAGCAGCGAGCCGCCCGCCGTCGCATCCGGCACGTGGAACTGCCCCGTCACCACTCGCCCCTGCACCTCGTGGTGTTCGCCCGCGATCGGCTGCCAATCCGCCGTCCCATAGACGTAGGCTCCCCTGGCCTGTCCTTCACTTCCGTACTCAGCCCGCAGGCGAACGAGGGACCCCGCCGGCGCACTGAGGGGCGCGCTGAACCGTACGCTTCCCTCGGTCGGCTGCTGGGCCATGGGCGCCAGCCAGAGCTTCACCCGGCTGTACACATGCAGCCTCGGTACCCGCACGACGACATAGGCGCGCGCTCCCGGCCAGGCGATGCCCCAGCCGCTCGGCCAGGACTCGGCGCCCGCGTCGGGTGACTGCACGCGCACGTTCACTGGCGCCATCCCGTCCGGCATCTGCACGCGCAGCCCGATCTCCGGCGCGTCGGTCACCTTGCCTGCCAGGTCCACGTCGTAGTTCACGAGGTGTACGTACACACTGCGCGGCGGATTCCCCGGACCGTACATCGCCGTCGCCTCCACCGACGCCGGCGCCCAGACACGCAGCGAGAGATCGCCCGCCGCCCACTCAACCAACTCAGGCAGCTTCGCCAGGCCCTCGTGCTGTTTCGGCGTCAAGCCGGTGTTTGCCCACGACGGCAGATCGACGTGCGGGATGTAGGCCACGCGCCCCCAGCCGTACGTTGCCCGGGTCGCCGGTTCGTTGCGCATCTCCGCCGGCCGCAGCAGTTGGTCCACCAGCGACACGCCTCGCTCGCGGCCCCACTCATCGAGGTTACCGCACGGACCGATCAGCACCGCGCCCCCGCCGTCGCGCACGAACGTCTTCACCGCCTCCATCTGCCGCTCGGTGAGCATCCGCACCTCGGGCAGGATGAGTGCGTCGAGCCCCTCGAAGCTCGCCTCCTCCACGTCCTCGTCGATGAGCATCCGATGGTCGATGTGCTGATCCGACAGCTCGCGCGACACCGCGCACGGGTAACTCGCCGCGTCCACGTACACCTGCTGCACCGACGCCACCAGCCCCACGTTCGCATGAGGACGCGCGCCCCGCAGCTCGTCGGCGTGCTGAGCGAGGAACGCGTTGTACTCAATGGCCGCCTGCGCCGCCGCGCCCTTCAGGTAGTGGAACTGCCACGTCGCTCCATGCGCAGCGCCCTCGGCGATGGCCAGCCGCGTCAGGTTAGCGGCGGCCTCGGGCGTCTCGCCCTCCGGCGCGGTCTTCAGCAAGGCCACCGGCTTGCCGTGCGACGCCGCAACCAGGTACCGGTAGTCGATCGAGTTGCTCCGCTTCTGCGCGTTCTGCATTCGCGGCCCCGCGCCGTACTCCGCCTCATCAAAGACGATGTCCACCACCTTGCTCCATAGCGCGATGTCCTCCGCCGTACCCCGCAGCGGCCCATACGGCTCCCCCATCCACATGCAGTAGTTGCTTGTCATCGTGTACTGCGGGTTCAGGCTGCGGGCATACTCCTTCGTCTCGCGCATGAAGTCGTACAGCGTCCACGCCCCGAACTCCCGCCAGGCAATCCACAGCGGGCTGCTCGCCTCCTTCGGCGCCTCGACCGTCGCCGTATCACTGACCCCGAACATGCCACGCAGCACCGCCTCCGGATACGTCTCCGCCAGCCACTTGCGGAACCTCTCCCGGCACCAGTGGCAGTAGCAGCTCCCCTGCGTCACGTACGGCCCGTCGTAGAAGCTCCCATCCGCGCCCGCCTCGCAGATCAGCCGGATGATCCCCTTGGTGTATTGCCGCACGCCCGGGCTGTTCACGCACAGGTGATAGCCCTTCTGCCCCTCGTATTCGTACGGCCTCGGCGCGCCCGCCGCGTCTCGCTGGGTGCAGTCGATCAGGTCCGCCGGCCGCGCGCCGAGGTAGTCGGCATACGTGTCCCAGCGCTTCTGCCAGAAGTCGAACAGGATCGTCTGTTGCTGCAGGTCCCCGTAGCTGAAGCACGGCCCGATGTAGAAGATGATCCGCGCGCCGCGCTGATGCACCGCGTCCACCACGGCCTTCGCCGACGCCATCGTGGCCGCCAGCCTCTCCCGCTCCGGCAGGCCCGTGTAGCCGGAGAACGGCCCGTGCCAGTGCAGGAAGCTCGTGCGCGACTGCTGCAAGAAGTCCAGGAACTCCGGCGACGTCTCCCGGTAGTGGATGATGTACCGCAGGTCCGGGTATCCCGGCACCTCCGCCGGCACTTCCGCCCGCGCAACCCCGCCGTTCACCAGCAGTGCAACCATGATCCCCAACACGATGACCACCTCCCTTTCGGCCCGAGACTCCAACCCCGAACCCCGAACGCTGAACCCCGAACCGCCGTTGTCGTACTACCGACTCAGCCGATAGCTCAGCCACGCATAGATCGTGTCCGCAATCTGCCGATACCCCTCCGCCGACGGGTGCACCCCATTCGCCAGGCGCGTCACTTGCTTGTCGGTGCGCGCGTTCGCCGGCTCCGTCACCACCGGGTAGTTGTTGACCGTATCGAGGTTCAGGTGCGCTGGCAGCAGCCACAGGTTCTCGCTCTCCCGGCCGCCGAACTTCTCCATCATCCGCTCGACGAGACGGTGCTGGTTGCGCCGCGCCTGCCAGCGCGTCTGGCCGCAGTTGTAGTTCGAGCCGAACGCGTCCTGCGTCGCGGCGGGCGGGGTCAGCAGCAGCAGCCCGATCTGCGTATCCGCACGCACGCGCCGGAACTCCGCCAGGAGGGTATCGGCGTAGCCGAACACGGTATCGATCCGGCCCTCGAGGTCCGCCTCCGTCGCGCTGAAGATGTCGTTCCACCCGAGGAACACGGTGGTGATGTCCGGGCCCTGGCCGCCGTTCGTGCGGTCACAGTACGCCTGGAAGTCGAGCACCGGCTTGTCGCCCTCCAACCTGAGGAAGGGGCTCTTGGCGCGCGGGTCGTCACCTTCGGTCCAGCGCGTGCAGAACGTCTGCCATGCCCACCCGCCGTAGCCTTCGTGCACGACCTCTGGGGGCAGCGAATCGATGGGATGATGTGTCCCAATGAGCTTGATCCTCTCCGGCCCGAACAGGTTGAACAGCTCCGCCGGGTAGACCGACGCATGGGTCAGGCTGTCGCCGACGCACAGCAGCGTGAACGGCTTGCCCGAGCCCCCGGCCGGAGCGACGCGCACGGTCGCGGCGCCCTCCGCGAGCACCGCACCGGCCGCGTCCATCACCTTCAGCGAGAGAGGGTAGTCGCCGACATCCTGCTCGGTCGGCGTGAACCGCCAACGCTCCTGATCCTGCCGGCCCTTGGGGCAGTCCACGTCGAAGAGGTACTCCCGCGAGTTCAGCACGAGGATGGCGTTGTCGAAGTACAGGTTCATCTCGCGGCCCGGCGCGGCGTACAGGTCAGGCGGCAGCACGAGCCGTACATCCTGCGCCTCGACCGTGACCAAACAAACGAGAGCAGCAATCGGAATCAGGAACCGCCTCAAGAGAGCGCCTCCTTCGGATGCAGAACGAAGTCGGCGCCATTTCCCTCCCTCAGCCCCGCCCGCCTGCCTGGACCCTCACCCCAATGTAGGGGCGCGACCCGTCACCCCAAGGTAGGGGCGCGATTCATCACCCCAAGGTAGGGGCGCGATTCATCGCGCCCATGTGTAGGGGCGTGATTCATCACGCCCCAGAACCGCCATCGGACACCGATAACCTACACCGGAACGCCTCTCACGAGCCCTTGGGACTCACTGCCAACGCCCGACGCGCCGAGGGGATGAGACGCTCCGTCTCGGGGGAGGGGGCCGGCTGCGCACGTTGCGGTCTGGGCGACTCGCCGGGGACCTTCAACCAGGCGCGCACGACGTTCTTGTCGATCGGGTCACCGGGCGTCTCGTCATACCAGGCCTGCGCCTCCTCATGTCGCCCGAGCTGGCAGAGCGCGCCCACGAGGTACGCACGCGCGAAGAGGTTGCTCGCCGAGATCGCCAACGCCCGCTCGAACCACCGCGCGGCCTGTGCGTGGTCCTCGTTCCGCATGTAGCACTCACCGATCTCGCGGCACAGGTCGCTGACATCATCCGCCGGGCCGTAGCGGGCGTCCGGCTCCTTCGGCAGCAGGTGGTATCCTTGCTCGATGAGCGATTCGACCTGCAGCGCCAGCTCCTGCGCGCGGCGCAACCGGTCCGCTCGCTCCCCGGGCGGAACCACGATCTCCCAGTCCGCCGGCGAAAGCTCCCCGTCTGCAGCACCCTCCGCGGGCTCCTCGGCAGGCGGGCGCAGGTCAGCCCCGCACGACAGGCAGACCGGGTCCGTCGGGTAGTTGCTGTCCCGACATTCGGGACACGCCACTTTGGCGAGCATGATAGCCCCCCAGGCCACACGTTGCGCCCTGCGCCTGGTTAGTTTCTACCCGAAACACCCACCGAACCGGGAAGGGAATCTCAGCGGGACCGGGAGGGGCCGAGTGGCACGCGTCGGGTGGCTTTGCGGGGCCGGGGTTACGGTGTATAATGCTCCTACGCCGTGGACGAACGAACAGGGGGTGAGCTGCCATGGCCAGGGAAGCGCGGACGACCACCCGGGAGCGTGTCAGCGACCAGCCTCGCGTGCCAAGGAGCGCCGATCCCCAGGTCCGCAGCGCCATCGCCCTCCTGCGTTCGTGGCAGGACGGCGACGCTGAGGAGCAACGCGATACGTGGGAGTTCCTGAAGCAGGCTCTCGACGAGGACCGCCCTTCGTATCGGAAGCTGTTCCCATGAGCAGGACGGTGGTCCTTGACGCAGGCCCGCTGGGCATGCTGACGAACCCTGCGGGCAGTCCGCTCAACGCGGATTGCCGCCAGTGGGTCGAGGGTGTTCTCCTTCGCGGTGATGGTGTAGCCGTGCCGGAGATTGCCGACTATGAGGTGCGGCGTGAGCTTCTGAGGGCGAGCAAGGTCGAGGGCCTGACGCGCCTGGATTCGCTCCGGGCGCACCCGGTGTTCCTCTACCTGCCTCTGACCACCACGGCCATGGACAGGGCCGCTGAGTTCTGGGCCCGTGCCCGTCGGGAGCACCGACCAACGGCGTCCGACAGTGCGCTGGATGCAGACGTCATCCTCGCTGCGCAGGCAGCCGTGCTCGCGGAGCGCGGACACGACGTGGTGATCGCCACCACGAATCCCGCTCACTTGGCCTGGCTCGCCCCCGCCGCTCTCTGGACCGACCTTTGACCCAGCGCGTCTGGGGTCACGTCTTTAAATTTTAATCTTGCCGTTCCCGCCGTTGGGAGGGGCCGCATGGCCGAAGGCCATCCGGCCCGCCGTTCTACGCCGCCCCAAACCGAAACGCATACACCTTGCACGCCCTCAGCGCGAACCGCAGCCGCACCGGCGTCCCGGCGAGCGCGCCGACGTCCGCCTTCCCCTGCCACATGACCGTCTTGGCGATGTGGTTGCCGTGGATTTCGTCACACGAGGCGAGGTCGTAGCCCGGCACAGTGGCGCCTTGCGCATCGAGCGCCTCCACTCGGCACGCCCCCATCGCCGAGCAGTCGATGTTCAGCTCCAGTCGGTTGCCTGTGAAGCGAAACGGCGGGGTCAGCAGCTCGCCGCCCGAGTACGCCGCATCGGCGGAGATGAAGCCATCGAGCCGTTGCCTCACCGCGCAGATGGAGGCGACCGGGTTCGGCCCCGCGTCCTCCGGCTCCCCGTGAGTGACCTCATACCCCGCGTAGTACTGGTACAGCCAGTCCCCTCGGCGCAGCATCCCCGTCGCCATGTAGAGGCACTTCGAGTCCTTCGCCGGCGCCGGGCTCAGCGGGATGTACGGCGCGCGGCTGAGCCGGTGGTACTCCACGCCGTCCCGGCTCACCGCCATCTGGATGTCGAGGAGCCCGTCGTTCCCGTACTTGCCCACCGGCGGCTCGGGGAAGTGCAGGTAGGCCGCGGGGAACAGCAGGTACACCGCCTCGGCATACGGGTACTCGACGGCCGCGGGGTTGTAGTGGTCGGAGGGCACTGGGTCCTGGTCGTCGTAGCCGAAGCACGTCGGCACCTCGCGACTCGGCACGGGGATCTTGTCCTTGCCCCAGATGTAGTAGGGCTGCTCCAGCGGCGTGTACGGCCACGGCTGCATGATGTCATCCATCTCGATGCGCCCGACCTTGCGCATGGGGTTCCAGATGCGGATGTACGCCACGTACTTCCCGCGCTGGTTGTCCCACATGGCCATGTTCGCGGTGTCGGGGCACAGGGGGAACAGGCGCTCCGTCCCGGGCGTCCAGTGGATGCCGTCCGGCGACGTGCCAACATACAGCCCGCCCTTCTCCGGGTCGGGCCAGTTGCCGACGCCGATGCACTTGAAGCGTTGCTCCGGGCTGCCGTGCGGGTCGAGGAACACGACGCTCTCTCCCGACGCGGGCATGACGATGTTGTTGTCCTTCGAGCCCTCGAACTCCACGACGCCCAGGTTCGGCTTCTCCCAGTGTAAGCCGTCTTCCGAAATCGCCAGGCACAGGAACGTGCCCTTGCCCCGCGCCATCGCGTTGTAGTAGAAGCGGAACTTGCCCTCGTACTCCATCACCGCATCGCAAAACCCGATCCGCCGCGTCTCCCACGGCCGATCCGGCAGCATCACCACGCCGAGCTTCTGCGGCGGGTTCATGGTGAGCGTAACGCCCTTCGACGACTCGATGAAGCGCTCATCGATGAAGAGCTGCTTCCGGTCACCAACGTCCCACACCACATCGGTCGCCTTGGGTGAGAGTTCACCGTGCATCATGTCAGCACACACCTCCGTGCACGCAACTACTACGGGAAGCACCAGTACCACAGCCATCCCTCCTCGCCGTCATCCTGTGTTATCCTGTCTATCCTGTTAGGTGCCGTCCACCGCCTCACCCTTCGTGATCACCGTGACCCTCGCCCGCGCCCGGATGCCCTCCGGGCCTCCGCACGCGAACGCGACTTCGTTCTCGCCGGCGCCGACCGTCGGCACGTCCCCCGTCGGCTGCACCTCGGCGAGCAACGCGCCGTTCGGGCCGTAGACCTTGCAGTCGCCCATCGAGCGGAACTCGAGGTACGAGCCCGTCTCCATCTCGCAGGGGAACGTGATCGTCTTCCCGCCGACGGTCACCGCCGGGTTGCTGAGCTTGATCGGGAAGACCGACACCCCCTGAACCGGGCTGAGGTAGCACGTGACTGTGCCATTGGGCGGCAGGCTGTTGACCCACACCGAGAGGGTCTCGATCCGCCCCAGGCTCACCAGTTCGCGGTACATCGCGTACTCGCCGCCGTAGGGCCAGCCGTACTCCGCGTGGCGTTCGCCCTCCGGTTCGACCAGCTCCACGTACCGCCAGCCCGTGAAGTCCACCGTCACGTAGTGGTCCTCGATCCCGCCGGAGAGGTAGTGCGGGCTGCGGCGCTGGAAGTTCAGCACTTCCCCCTGCCCGTCGCCATGCACCCACACCCCGAGCGCCTGGTTCTTGCTGAGGTCCAGGTTCGGCTCGAAGGCCCGCCCGATCTTGGCCCATGAGCCGCGCCGCGTCGCCAGCGTGCTCGTCGCGGTCAGCCGTGCGCTCCTCTCGCCCACCTTCACCTGCTCCGTCGAGGGCTGCACATCGAGCGTGACTCCCGGCGCCGCCGCACGGTCACCGAACGCCGCAGGCTCCGCGAGGTCCGCCACCGCAAGACTGCCCTCGCTCCCGTACGGCGAGCACCCAGCCAACGCCTCGATACGCACCGCGAGCGGCTGGCTCGCGAACTCGTTCGTCACCTTCCACGCGTTGGTCTCCGGGCTCTCGGCCTTGTGCTTCGCATAGCGCATCGGCCGGAACTGCGGGTGAGCGTCCGTCCCCTCCACGAGCGCGAAGTCTCTCCCCGGCTCGCGCAGGATCGCCTTCACCGACGCCGGCACCACGTTCGCGTTGCGCACGGCTTCATAGCGGCGCGTCACCTCCGCCAGCCGCTGGTGGGCCGGCGAGTTCGGATCGAACGTCGTCATCGAGAGGCCGCTGCCCGTCGCGATGGCCTTGCAGCAGAGGTACTCGATGTCATCGGGGAAGGTCGGCTCGGTCTGGATGCCCTGCCACGACAGGAACGCCCACCAGCCCAGGTTGCTCGGCAGGAACATGCGGTCATTGGCCTCGTTGCCTCGCACGTGCATGTCCACGAAGGCCTTGTGGCTGCGCGTCGGGTGATCCCACGCGCCCATCCGCGACCGCAGATACCAGAGGTGGTGGTGGAACGTGCTGTACTCCATCACGGCCGGCCGCTCCAGCCGCTTCCAGATCTCGAAGACGAACTGCGCGCCGTAGTGCCACGAGTTCTGCCAGCCGCCGAGCACGTCTTCGCCGTCCAGCGCATCGAGGTAGATGCAGTCGAACCCGCCCTCATTGTACAGCTCGGCGATCTTGCCCGCGACCTCCGCCAGCAGCGTCGTCTCCGGATCGGGCACGAACAGGCCGAAGCACTCCTTCAGGTGATCCACCTTCGCCCCCGCCGCGTGCGCCGAGGGCGTCGTGCCATACGCGCCCCGCTGGCAGCCCGTGAAGGCGTACGGCGGCTGCTTGGTCACACCCGAGTACGTGACCAGCTCCTCGCCGATCCTCAGTGTGATGCTGTTGCGCACGAAGAAGCCGGTGATCGTGGACATGCTCTCGGTCGTCTCGACGACCGGCACCTCGGTCGCGTCCGCCGATAAGTCGCCGGCGAGCGTGAAGGTGGCGTCGCTGGCCAGGCGCGGGTCGGGCTTCGGCGTGACCCACGGGCAGCGCTTGTCGATGAAGAACGCGTATGGCTGCATCCCAACGCACAGGCCGGCCGCGTGCAGCTTGTTGGTCATCGCCTTCACGCTCGCGAGTCCGTTCGGGTACGTGTTCGGATCGAGCGCACAGTCCCCGAACCGGAACGGGCCGCCCCCGTGAATCTGGATCTGGTTGAAGCCCACGGCCTTCGCCCGCGCGATCCACTCGTCAGCCGTCTGCTCGTTGAGCCCGCCGAAGTTGAAGAGGTACGAGGTCCGGTTCAGCGGCCCGTCCATCGCCCACGGCCCGCCGACCGGCGAGTGCGGCAGGTCGGGCGCAGCCGCAACCGCTTCCTTCAGCACGTTCCGCATCTCGCCCGTCGGGCACGCGACCAATGCCGCCTCCGCGCCGACCAGGCCGAATCGCTTCACACACATCGCCCGCAGCAGCCGGTTGGGCCCCGGGGCCTCCGTGACGTTCGTCTGCAGGTCCAACGCCAACATGCACGCGGCGAAGGGCTCCTCCAGCGTCCCCTTCACCGTCAGCGGGACATGGCAGAACGTCAGCGCCTCGACGTCCTCGCTCGCCTCGAGCACCTTGAGATAGAAGTACCGCTCCCGCGGCCGCACACCGATGACGGCCCGCGGGCCCAGGTCGCCGAAGGCGAAGGTGACGCGGTCATCGGAACCCACCGCGGACGTCGCCGCATGCTCCTTGCCCCCAACGGTCGCCGTCGCGAACGCGGCCTCAGGGGTGTGTTGGGCGTAGTCCTGCCCCGTGTCCTTGTCGATCAGGCAGACGCCCTTCGCGTCGGCGCCAATGAGCAGCTTCGCGTACTGGCTCTCGAAGACGATCGGTGTCATCGGGTTCGTCTGCGCCCCCAGGGTAGCGGCGATTGCCGCCAGCATCATGCTTGCAGGGATGGCCATCAGTGCCCTCATCATGTGCCCACCTTTCCTCGGCCCCCCCGTTCGCCGCCGTGGCGCCGAAGCCCTCGCAAGGTGCGAACACCGCTCCCGTCGAACCCCCCGCCGTCTAGCCCGCAACCAACCCAACCATAGTCCTCAAGGCGTAAGGAGACAACGACTCGATGGCCAAGATCGCGTTCATCGGAGCAGGCAGTTTCGGTTTCACCCGCACCCTCGTGAAGGACATCCTGACCTTCCCCTTGCTCGAAGACGCCGAACTCGCGCTCATGGATGTAGACGCGGAGAAGCTGGACTACATCAAGCGCGCTGTGGAGCGCATCGTGAAGGAGGGCGGCTACCCCGCGAAGGTCACCGCCACTACGGATCGCCGCAAGGCCCTCAAGGGCGCCGATGCCGTCATCATCACGATTCTCGCGGGGAGCGTGCAGGTTTGGCGGCACGACATCGAAATCCCGAAGAAGTTCGGGGTGGACATCAACGTCGGCGACACGCGCGGGCCCTCGGGCATCTTCCGCGCGCTCCGCACGATCCCCATCATGGTGAGCATCTGCAAGGACATGGAGGAGGTCTGCCCCAAGGCCTTGCTGCTGAACTACACGAATCCGATGGCGATGCTCTGCCGGGCGATGCAGCGCGAGAGCAGTATCGTGTCGAGCGGCCTGTGCCACAGTGTACAGGGCACCGTGTACATGATGGCTCACTGGATCGGCGCGCCGATGACCGAGGTGAACTACACCTGCGCCGGCATCAACCACCTCTCGTGGTTCGTCAAGTTCCTCTGGAACGGGGAGGACGCGTACCCGAAGCTGCGCGAGGTCGTGAAGCGCAACAAGAAGGTCTACAACGAGGAGCACGTGCGCAACGAGATGTTCCTCGCGCTCGGCTACTACGTCACCGAGTCCAGCGGCCACAACTCCGAGTACAACTGGTGGTTCCGCAAGCGCCCGGATCTCATCGAGAAGCACTGCACCCACGGCACGGGCTGGAACCCGGGCGTCTACGCGGACATCCTGAACGGCTACCTCGCCCGGGAGAAGAGCTGGCGCAAGGACATCCAGGCCTGGCTCGACAACCCCGCGCCGCTGCAC
>Ga0194125_10009736_pt1 | contig 13255 bp, 9 predicted proteins | sample TA2KigC250mmetaG_FD_148626 | JGI IMG/M metagenome (GOLD analysis project Ga0194125, IMG submission 148626) | Freshwater microbial communities from Lake Tanganyika, Tanzania - TA2015034 Kigoma Deep Cast 250m | ecosystem: Environmental > Aquatic > Freshwater > Lake | place: Tanzania: Lake... | reverse complement strand
GCTTTGGTTGCGGCTCTGCTGTGTTGCGAAAGAACCGGGGACAGGCAGTTCTGCCTGTCTCCTCGAGCTGTGGCCCGGTTCTTTCACAGCCTCGGCAGCGTCAGATCCACGGTGTAGTTGTGAAGCTCGCAGAGGTCTCTGAGGAATTGGACGGCGGCCGTAGTCGTAGCCAGCGGAGGGCCGAACGGCTTCCGGCCGTGGAACCAGACGAAGCCCTCCCCGCACCGGAGCAGGGCGAGTTGCATCTCGCCCCGCTCGAACTTGAGGACTGCCGTGCCCACCGGCTGCATGGGGCCGAAGTGCCCCGTGCGGCGCGTGTGGCCGGTTCACTGCACCGGGATCTTCACTTCTTCGCTTGGAATCCACGCCGCGGTGAGCTGCAAGGTGGTCATGCCGGGCGTGACTCCCGAGGGCATGCGGAAGTCCACACGATAGACGCCCACTTCGCCGGGCCAACCGGCCTTGAACAAGACCTCGGCGGGGGCGCCGTTTACCGTGACCTCGAGGTCGGAGTTGACCACGGGCAGCGGGTCGCCGGTCCACTTGGGGAAGGGCTGAGTGGGCAGCACCGCCGGGGTCGTGGGACCCAGATTCCGGGCGCGCATGACCAGCAACTCGCCGGCGCGGGCCGGCCGAGCGAGATCGACCAGCGACAGGTCATTGGCGTGAAGGATGGCGGGGCCCTGGGGCGTCATCTCAATCTCTGGGTAGGACTCCATAACCAGATAGAACGGAACCCGGTATCTGCCGCCGCCGAGCTCTCTCCGCCGCGAGGGGTCCTCCGACACCGAGGCGAGCCGGGTTGGCAGGCCCGCCACGAAATAGTGCTCTCCGGTGGCGGCGTAGAACGCGCCGGCGCCCCCTTTGATCACGTGAGGGACAGTAAGGCCGCCATCGAGGATTTGGCCGACGAACTTGCCGTCTTGCGCCTGGAAGTACCAGTTGCAGTCACAAAAGCTCCCCGACATGTCCGCAATGGCCGCACCCGGCGATGGGGTAGGGCTGAAGTTCATACGCATGTAGCGTATGGCATGGACCCCCTTGGCGGGCTTCCCATTCACCGCCACGATGTCATCGACCTCCACCCCCTCCATGAAGGCGTTGGGCAGGGTCGTGGTGGTGAGATTCGGAATGATGCCCCGCTTCGCCGGGTCCTCGACGTCGAACCGGTAGGTGACGGTGTTCTTGACGTCCACGTTCAAGATCACCACCCGCGGCCTCTGCGCCACCAGCGCGGCCGCCGTTGGACAGTACGAGGTGGCGGCATTCGTTCGACGCTTCCTGCGTCATCCAGCCTTCAGCACTCAAAGGAAGCGAATGGGCAAGATTGTCAGGCTATCGCCGAGCCGCATTGCCTTTTGGCGGAAGCATCGCCAGCAGGAGGCGCAACTCGGCTGCGCGACCGCTCCGTAACACTTCCTTGCGCATCACCCGCCGAACCACTTCGCGCCGGGCGCCAGGTGGCGCTTGCAGACTTCTTCGTTCAGCTCGATGCCGAAGCCGGGCTTCACCGGCAGGGGCAGGTAGCCGCCGGGATAGAACTTGCCGCCGTCGTTGACGACGAGGTCTTTCCACCAGGGCAGGTCGATGCTGTCGCTTTCCAGGGCGACAAATGAGCGCGTGGCGGCGCATACATGCGCCGCGGCGTAGGCGCCTACCGGCGTACACATGTGGTGGCAGGCCATGGTGAGGTAGTAGAGGTCGGCCCAGTCGGCGATGCGCTTGGTCTCGAGCAGCCCGCCCACGCGCTGCGGATCGGGGTGGATGATGTCGCAGGCCTGCTTCTCGATGAAGGGGCGGAACTGCGCGCGGCTGTCAAGGTTCTCGCCGGTGGCGATGGGAGTGCGCGTGGCCGCGCTGAGACGCGCCAGCGCGTCGGCGTTTTCCGGCGGCACGGGGTCCTCGAAGAACCACAGACTCAGCGGCTCGAAGGCCTGGGCCAAGCGCAGGGCGTCGCGGGTGTTGTACTCCCAGTGGCAGTCCACGGCGATGTCGATGCCCGGACCGAGGGCCTTGATGATCTCCTCGAGGATGCGCACCCACTGGCGCATCTCCTCCGGCGTGATGGTGCGGTTCCAGACCTCGCGGCGATAGCGGTAGGGCTTGCCGGCGATGCCGGGACCGCGCCCCTCCCAGTCCAGGTCGAACTTCATGGCCCGGAAGCCGTAGTCCTTCGAGCGCAGCGCCTCCTCGACCCAGGGCTTGGGATCGGCGGTGCGCGGCGCGCCAGTGTCGTGGTAGACCAGCAGCTTGTCGCGGAACTTGCCGCCCAGCAGCACGTAGACGGGCACGCCCAGGATTTTGCCGGCCAGGTCCCAGAGCGCGGTCTCGAGGCCCGAGATGGCGGTCGAGCGCGCGCCCAGGTGGCCCGAGGCGGCCTCCAGCATGCGCGTCAGCAGGTAGTCCACCTGGAGCGGGTCCTGCCCGATCACGTGCCGCTTCAGGTCCGCGATGTTATCGAGGATCCCAGGGCCGTGGTAGGCCTCGCCGATGCCGAATGGGCCCTGGTCGGTGGTGATCTTCACCAGGTGCGCAGGGTAGTTCATCTGGATGGTGGCGGTAGTGACGTCGCGGATCTTCACCTTGCCGAACACCGATTCGGCGGAGGGCATAGCCCTGAGGATCTGTGACTGCTCGAGGGTCCAGGCCGCGGCGGCCAAGCCGAAGAAACGGCGGCGGGAGAGGGATGTCATCGCGCCTCCTTGGGGGCAGGGTGCTTCCGGAACCCTACTATAATAGTCGGTTGGCTCTTCTGATACGCGTCTTGGTTCCGTTGGCACTGCTGCTCGGGGCGGCGGGTTGCTCGGTGAAGCGGTTCGCGGTGAACAAGCTGGGCGACGCGCTGGCTTCCAGCGGGACCACCTTCGCCTCCGATGAGGACCCCGAGCTGGTCGGGGAAGCGATCCCCTTCGCCTTGAAGCTCATCGAGAGCCTGCTGGCGGAGAGTCCGCGCCATCGCGGATTGTTGTTTGCCGCGGCCAGCGGCTTCACCCAGTACGCCTACGCCTACGTCCAGCAGCTTGGCGACGAACTGGAAGACGAGGATCTGGCCCAGGCGATGAGGCTGCACACGCGGGCCAAGCGGCTTTACCTGCGGGCGCGGGGTTATGGTCTGCGCGGCCTGGAGGTGCGTCACCAGGGCTTCGAGAAAGCACTGCGTGCCGGCGCCAGGTCCGCGCTGCAAGCCGTCTCCCGCCGGGATGTGCCCCTGCTCTACTGGACGGCGGCCGCCTGGGGCGCCGCCATTTCGCGGTCCAAGGATGATCCGGAGACGGTGGCTGACCAGCCGCTGGTCGAGGCGCTCATCGACCGCGCTCTGGAACTGGACGAAGCCTTCGACTCGGGCGCCATCCACTCCTTCCTGGTGACCTACGAGCCGAGCCGGCCTGGCCTGAGCGCCGCCGAGTCCGCGGCGCGCGCGCGCAGACACCTTGGGCGGGCGAAGGAGCTATCCGGGGGCCAACTGGCCGCGGCGCTGGTGGCGTTCGCCGAGACGGTCTCGGTGAGCCAGCAGAACAAGAAGGAGTTTCAAGCCCTGCTCGAGCAGGCGCTGGCGGTGGACGTGAATGCGCGGACCGAGTGGCGCCTGGCGAACCTGATCGCGCAGCGCCGCGCGCGCTGGCTGCTGGGCCGGACCGATCAACTGTTTCTGGAATGAACATGCCGTTGCGTCCTCTGCGTGTCCTTTGCGCCCTTTGCGCGATATCGGCTTCGGGCTTCTCTCAGAAGCCGGCCGCGGTGAAGCTGGCCACGGTGCTGCCTGCGGGCACTTCGTACCACCGCATCCTGCAAGCCATGGCCGAGGAGTGGCGCAAAACGCCCGGCGGCGTGCCGGTGATCATCTACACCGGGTCGCAGATGGGCGACGAGGCGGATATCGTGCGCCGCATGGGCATCGGTCAGTTGCACGCGGGAGTGCTCAGCGTGGTGGGTCTGTCGGAGATCGAGAAGTCGGTGACCGCGCTGAGCTACCTGCCCATGATGTTCCGCAGCCTCGAGGAGGTGGACTTCGTGCGCACCCGGCTCCAGCCCGACCTGGAGGACCGCCTGCTCAAGCGAGGCTACGTGGTGCTGTTCTGGGGCGATACCGGCTGGGTGCGGTTCTTCTCCAAGGAGCCGGTGCTGCATCCGGGGGATCTGAAACGAATGAAGATCTTCGCCTGGGCGGGCGACAACTATCAGGTGGACCTGATGAAGTCGATGGGCTACCAGCCGGTGCCGCTGGTGAGCGCCGACATCCTGCCGGGGTTGCAGACGGGGCTGATCTCGGTGGTCTCGACGGCGCCCTTCTACGCCTTGGCGGGGCAGGTCTACGGGCCGGCGCGCCACATGCTGGAGCTGAACTGGGCGCCGCTGGTGGGCGCCACGGTGATCGCCCGCAACACCTGGGAGGCCATCCCGGCGGCGACGCGCGAGGCCCTGGCGGCCTCGGCCCGCAAGGTGGGTGACGAGATGCGGGCGCGCGGCAGGGCGGAAGCGGATCAGGCCGTCGAGGCCATGAAGAAGCGCGGCCTCAAGGTGCAGCCGGTCTCCGCGCAGGTGGAAGCCGAGTGGCGCGCCCTGGCCGAAGGGGTCTATCCCAGGATCCGCGGCGCGATGGTGCCGGCGGAGATGTTCGACGAGGTCCAGCGGCTGCTCAAGGAGTACCGGTCTAAGCCGTCCCGATGAGCCGCCCGCCCCAGCCTCACCGGCTCGCCCGGATCGAAAACGTGGGCATCGCCCTGGTCCTGGCGGCCCTGGTGATCCTGCCGCTGGCCGAGAGCCTGCTGCGCGCCACACTGAAGACCGGGATCTCGGGCGTGAATTCCATCGTCCAGCACCTGACCCTGCTGGTGGGGATGCTGGGCGGGGCCATCGCCGCGCGGGAAAGCCGGCTGCTGGCGCTGTCGACCGGCGAGCTGCTCCCCCCCGGCAGGCTGCGCACCGGAGGCCGGCTGTTCGCGCACGCTTTCGCCGCCGCCATCACGGCGCTGCTGTGCCTGGCCAGCGTGCGGTTCGTTGAGGCGGAGCGCGCCGGAGGAAACATCCTGGCCTACGGCGTGCCCATCTGGGTGGTGCAACTGGTCATGCCACTGGGCTTCGCAGCGGTGGCGCTGCGGCTGCTGTGGCACGCCGGGGCGATCTGGAAATGGCGGGCGCTGGCGTCGGCGGGTGCGGCGGCGGTGATGCTGGCGGGGCTGCTGGCGCCGCTGCCTCCCCAGCAGATGACCGCGCCGGCGTTGGTGGCGCTGCTGGTGGCGACCGTCTTTGGCGCACCGGTTTTCACCACGCTGGGCGGCGCGGCTCTGATCCTGTTCTGGGGCGCCGGCCAGCCGGTGGCCTCGATTCCCCTGGACCACTACCGGCTGGTCACCAATCCTTCGCTGCCCACCATCCCGCTGTTCACGCTGGCGGGCTACTTCCTGGCCGAAGGCGGCGCCTCGAAGCGGCTGATCCGCGTGTTTCAGGCGCTGGTGGGTCAGTTGCGCGGCGGACCGGCGGTGGTGACCGCCCTGGTGTGCGCCTTCTTCACGTCCTTCACCGGGGCCTCGGGGGTGACCATCCTGGCGCTGGGCGGGCTGCTGATGCCGATTCTGCTGGCGGCGCGCTATTCGGAGCGAACCGCGCTGGGGCTGCTGACCGGCGCCGGTTCGCTGGGCCTTCTGTTTCCGCCCTGCCTGCCGTTGATCCTGTACGCCATCATCGCCCGCATCACCATCGAGCAGATGTTTTTGGGCGGCATTCTGCCGGGGATTCTGCTGGTGGCGTTGACCGCGTGGTGGGGCATCCGGCGAGGCCCCCGGCTGGAGGGGGCGCCCGCGAAGTTCGACGCCCGGGAGGCCGGACGCGCCATCTGGGACGCCAAGTGGGAGCTGCTGCTGCCGGTGGTGGCGCTGGCCGGGCTGTTCGGCGGGTTTGCCACGCCGGTCGAGGCCGCCGCGCTCACCGCGCTGTACGCCTTCGTGGTGGAGACCTTCGTCCACCGCGATCTCAAGCTGGCCGGCGACGCGCCCCGCGTGACGGCCGAGTGCGGGCTGCTGGTGGGTGGTGTGCTGCTGATCCTGGGGGTGGCGCTGGGGTTCACCAACTACCTGGTGGACGCGCAGATTCCCATGCAGGCGCTGGATTGGGTGACGGCCACCATTCATTCGCGCTGGCTGTTTCTGCTCCTGCTGAATGCGCTCCTGCTGATCGTGGGCTGCCTGATGGACGTTTTCTCGGCCATCGTGGTGGTGGTGCCGCTGATCGTGCCCATGGGCGAGGCCTTCGGCATCGACCCCGTCCACCTGGGGATCATTTTCCTGGCCAACCTGGAGCTGGGGTACCTGACGCCGCCGGTGGGGATGAACCTGTTTCTGTCCTCGTATCGCTTCGGCAAGCCGCTGCCGGAGGTCTACCGTGCCGTGGTGCCGATGCTGCTGGTGCTGCTGGCCGGCGTCCTGCTGATTACCTACGTGCCGCCCCTCACCACGCTGCTGCCGCGGTGGCTGGGGCGCTAAGCCGCGTCACCGCTCCCTGACCCGGACGAGCCGGAACCATGGAGGTGGCGCGGACTTCAGTCTGCCGCCTCGACACTCCTGTCGAGGCTTGGCCGGGCGTCGGCACGAGTGCCGGCGCGGCAGGTTAAGAACCCAATGTCACTTAGTTTTCGTGGGGCGGGCCCCCTGGCCCGCGAGCCGACCCCCTGGTCGGCTCCCCGGGGGGCCGGAAAAAGCCGGCCAGGGGGCCGGCGGCGGCTCGGGGAGCCGCCCCACAGGGGGCCGAGATGTGCAGTGGTGGCAAAACTAAGTGACATTAGGTCAAGAACCTGCGCCACGGCGGCAGTTCGAGGCCATTCTCCGCCGCCCGAACATCCTGCCGCTTTCGGCCAGGATTAAACTCTGTAGGTAGTCACGGTCGCGGCTCGGCTACGTGGCCCGACGCTGTCACCGAGCCGCGAGCGTAAGCGAGCGGTTGCCATCAGAAGTGGATGCGCGCCGTGTACTGCACCTCCCGCCCGAAGTTTCCGGCGGCGTGGTTGACGCACTTGCCGAACAGCGAGCTGGTCACGCTCTGATTAGGCTGGTTGAGCATCAAGGTGTTGGTCACGTTGTAGGCTTCCAGCCGCAGCTCGAGCCGGAACCGCTCGGTCATCTGGAAGTGCTTCACCAGCGTGCCGTCCCAGCTCCAGTAGCCGGGGCCGGTCAGGCCCGGATACTGCCAGGGATTGGTGCGGGGAGTGTAAGGCGTGGCGATGGCGAAGACTTCGGTCTTGAACCACTGGTCGCCGGTGGGGTTTTCCAGCCGCGGATCGCCGCTGACGTTGAGGTTGCCCCAGCGCAGGAACGGCCCGGCGTTCCAGAGCACGATATGGCTGGTGGACCAGCCGCCGATTACGGCGTTGAGCACCGGGTGCATATTCGGCCAGAGCAGGCGGCCCTTGCCGACAGGGAACTCGAAGGTGCCCGCCGCGCTGATGCGGTGGCGCGGGTTGTTGCTGCCGATCCAGGTGAGGCGCTCGACGTACTGGTCGTCGGAGTTAAAGAACTCGGTGGTGGTCTCACGATTGTAGTTGTAGCCGAGCAGGAAGCTGTAACCCTGGGCGAAGGACCGCTCCACCTTCACCTGCAAAGCCTGGTAGCGGTTCGAGAAGATGTCCCAGTAGGCCAGGCTCAGGCCGCCATACTGCGGGTAGGGACGCAGCAGGCTGCCCACGCTCACAGTGGACTGGTTGCGCTGCGAGCCGGGGAAAGTCTCCGGCGTCATGTAGCGGTAGAAGGGGTTCGGGACGCTCCTGGCAAGTTCGCCTTTGTATCTGTAAGAGAGCTGCGGGTCCGTCATGTTGATGGTGTCGTCCAGGGACCCCGTGCCTCCCCAGATATTGGGCGTCTGATGGTGATGGGTGTATGCGTAGAAGTAAGTGATGTCCGCTCTGACGGCGAGAGGCAACTCGCGCTGCAAGGTGACGTTGATGCGGTCGTTCATGCCCACCTTGAGGTCCTGCTGGAACCAGGTCGCCGCCGAGCCCAGGTTGGTGTAGCGGCCCCACTTCTTGCCGGCCGGGGGCATCAAGGGATTGGAGCTGGCGGGGAAGGGGTCCCTGAACACGGCTTTGGGAATGCCCTCGATGGCGGGAAGCGGGTTGCTGGTGGTGTTGTAGCCGTACACCGGGATGTACCAGCTCGAGCCGATGGCGTTGATCATGGGGAGCGCGTAGCGCGCGTAGCCAGTGCGCAGGGCGGTCTTGTCGTTCAAACGGACGGCGATGCCGAAGCGCGGCAGGAAGATGGCCTTGGGCGCCTTGTACAGGGTGCGATTCTTGCTGTCGGTGAACGCCCAGGCGCCGTTATAGACGGGTGGCGCGGTCCGCAGTGCGGTAACCGCGGCCGGCATCACGGGCGGATTCTTCTGCATCTCGGGGATCGGATCCGTGAGGTCCAGATACCGGGACAAGCGGTCCCCTTCCTCGATGGGCGCCGTCTCGTACTCATAGCGCAGCCCCATATTCAGGGTGATCCGGCGGTTCAGCTTGAAATCATCCTGGATGAACACGCCCCACTGGTCACGGATGACATTCAACGGCGTCTTGAAGTTGGCGTTGGAGCCGCTGTCGATCACGCCCAGCAGGAAAGTGGCCCAGGCGTCGCCGGAGAGCCGGGTGTTCGGGCTGATAAACGTATCGGCGGTGTAGTTCGGCGAAAAACTCCAGTTCATCAGGTTGGGGTTGACGTTGTTGCCGTAGGAGTGACGGTAGGCCCAGCCGGCCTTCAGATAGTGGCGCCGGCGGTCCTTGGCCACGGTGGCTGACACGCTGTACTTGCGCGGTCGCAGGAACCAGGTGCTGCCCTTGCCGAAGCTGCCCTTGCCCGAGACGCTGATGGCGGGGTAGTAAATGGCGGGGATGCCCTCGATGTAGGACTTGTACCACGGCGTGTTGGGCCAGATCTTCTGTAGTCCGGCCTCTCCCACCTTGGCCCACTCGGAATCGTAGTCGTCCTCCAGGTAGGAAGTGCCGAAGCGAACATTGAGCACCGTGCTGGGGTTTATCGTGTAGACGCCGTCGGCGGCCGCGTTGAGCGTGTCCATCAGACCGCCGTTGTCCGACGGCGTGGCCGGCGTGCCGCCGTAGTTGGGGTTGTCCAGGCGGGTGCGGAAAATGCTGTAGCGGGTGTACATGCGGAATTTCTCGTTGGGGTTCCAGTCGGTGCGGTTCGAGAAGTTATAGTACTTCAGCCACCAGGCGTAAGTGATCTTGTAGTTGTTGACGCCGGTGATGTCGTCTCCCGGACCGTTGGGCTTCCAGATGTCCTTCATGACGGTGGCCGCGGAGGAGTCGATCATGGCGGCGGGAATGGTGTTGCGGGGGAAGGGGGTCCGGGTGACGACGCTGGTGGCCGGGGTGAACTGGGTGGTAAAGGGATCGTAGATGGTCCGCAGCGCGCCATTGGCGTTCTTGGATTGAGAGAAATCGCCGACCCGTTCGAGGTCGGTCGGCAGCGTGCGGGGACCGCCCCGCGGCTCGGTCTTGCTCCACCTCTCGTAAGCGAAGAAGGTGAACAGCCGGTTCTTCAGCACCGGCCCGCTGGCCGTGCCGCCGCCGATGTGCTGGCGCACCAGGTTGGTGCTGCGGGTGTAGCGGTTGGTCATGGCGTTGCCGGCGGGGTTGCGTCCGAAGTAGTAGGCCGTGCCGTGATACTCGTTGGTGCCGGCCTTCATGGAGACGCTCATGTTGCCGCCGGCGCTGAAGCCGAATTCGGCGTCCACGCTGTTCTGCTGGATGGAGACCTCCTGCACCGCGTCCATGGAAGGGGAGTAGGAGCCGCGCGAGTCCACGCCGATGGGTACTCCGTCCAGCAGGATGTCGTTGCGGCCGCCGGTGGAGCCGCCCACGTCTACGCCGTTGGCGGCCTGCATGTAGAACGGATTGCGGTAGGCCACGTTGGAGTAGCGGTTTACCACGGCCGGGTCCAGCAGCACCAGAGTGAAGGGATTGCGCGCCAGGATGGGCAGATCCTGGAGCATCTTGCCGGTCACGGTCTGCGACATGGTGGTGGTGTTGAACTCCAGGGTGACCGCGGTCTCAGCCACGTTGACCGTCTGGGTGACGCCGCCGAGCTGGAGCTGGGCGTTGACGGTCACGTCGCCGCGCGTCAGGACGGTGAGGTTCTCCTGCGTGAACCTGCTGAACCCGGCCATCTCCACCGTGAGGGAGTAGGCGCCGGGGGGCACGAAGTCAAAGATGAAGCGGCCGGTGGCGTCCGTATCCCGCGCATTCTCGACGCCGGTGCCGGTGTTCTTGAGCATGACCTTGGCGCCCACGATGGCGGCCTGCGAAGGATCGGTGACCAATCCCTGCACCCGGGCACGATAGTCCTGCGCCTTCAGGAACACGGCGCTGGCCAGAACGCATGCCAATAGAGAAACCACAGTCTGTCTCCCACGCATACAGCCCTCCCATCGGGGAAGTTATCATCGCGCGGGCCGGAAGTCAATACAGTCCGCGGATGGAATCAGGATTCGGCGATCATCTGGCGCAGGCGGACAGCTACCCACTCCACCGCGATCTTGATCATGGCCTCGCCCTTCCAGGTGGCCGCCAGCTTGGCTTCGCGGTGGAACAGCTCGTCGTCCCTGGCGGAGCCTGGATCCTTGATGTTCAGGCGCGGCTTGGCCTGGGCGTAATCGACGCCCTCCCAGTGGATGCGCTCGGGGAAGGCGGCCATGGCGAAGGAGGTCTCGAACTCGGCCGCGTGAGCCGGGGCCTTGTTGGTCTCCATGTGCTTCTTGATGATCTCGGGCGTGTAGGCGTCCCAGTAGGAGTTGAACCGCACGTTGATGCCGAGTTTTTGCCGGAAATCCGGCATGGCCTCGGCCAGGGGACGGGCGTTGCCGCCGTGGCCGTTCAGCACCAGGATGTTCTTCACGCCGTGAGTCGTGAGGCTCTCGCAGATGTCGAAGACCACCGCCAGGAAGGTTTCCCTGCGCAGCGAGAGGGTGCCCTTGCGGTCCATCCAGTGCGGGGAGATGCCCACGGAAACGGGCGTGGCCACCATCGCTTGCGGATAGAGCGACAGCGCCGCCTGCTGTGCCACCAGGGTCACGCTGGCGGTGTCGTGGATCATGGCCAGGTGCTCGTTGTGCTGCTCGGTGCTGCCCACGGGCACGATCAGGGCCTTGAGCGCGCCGCTCTCGAGGGCTTCGCGGAACTCCCTGCGGGTGCTTTCCCACAACAGCACCTTGCGGGCGTGGACGTACTGCTCCGCGGCGCGGGTGAACTGCGAGCCGGCCAGCGGGGCGGCGGCCAGCGTTCCAAATAGGAAACGTCGGGGGATGGGGCGGGACATAGCGGTTAGCATGATAGCACCGAAACCGTGGTATGGTGACGCCATGGCGCAACTGAGCCGACGCTGCTTCCTGGCCACGCCCGCGTTGCTGGCGGCCGCGCCGCCGGGCGGGCCGCGCGTGGCGCTGGTGCGGTCCACCCACTCCAAGCTGGCGCAGCCCGTTCCGGTGGAGCACCCGCTGGACTACCCGCGCGTGCGCGCGATGGTGTGGCAGGCCATCGAGTATGCGGGTGGCCTGGAGCGGAGGATCCGCCCGGGCTCCTGGGTGGTCATCAAGCCCAACCTCGTCCATCTGCGGGGGCGGCCGGCCTATCGCCCGGGGGACGTCACCGACTGGAGAGTGACCAAGGCGGTGCTCGAGTACGTGGCCGAGCGCTCGCGCGCCCGGCGCATCACCGTGGCCGAGGGCGGTTCCTACCGCGGTTTGCACGACACGGCCACCCGCAACGTGGCTATGCAGAACGGCGTTAAGGTGGACGCTTTCACCTGCGATTGGGGCGACGACTACCCGGGTTTCACCGGGACGCTCGAGGGCCTGCTAAAGGACCTGAGTGCGCGTCATCCGGACCGCCAGTTTGACTATGTGGACCTCTGTTATGACGCCGTGCGCGACGCTGCCGGCGCTTTCCGGCGCATCGAAGTGCCTCGCGCCCGCAACGGGGTGGGCGCCTTCGGGGCGCGTCCCGACTACTTCTACACCAACACCATCCTGAACTGCGACTTCCTGATCAACGTCCCGGTCATGAAGGTCCACCTGATGTGTGGCATCACGGCTTGCTTCAAGAATTACGTCGGCGTCGCGCCGCGGCAGTGCTACGCTCCGCCGAGCGCCTTCTCCAACCTGCTGCTGCACGAGCAGCACCAGGTGGAAGGCCGGCTGGATCATTTCATTACCGACCTGGCCAGCTTCCGCCCGCCGGACTTCAACGTGGTTGACGGCATCCGCGGCCTCCAGTATCAGGAGCACAACAACCGCCGCCCGGATCAGATGCTACAGAACAACGTCGTGCTGGCGGGCGCCGACACGGTGGCGGTGGATGCCCTGGTGGCGCACCTGCTGGGCTTCAACGTCTGGGACATGGACTTCCTGCAACTGGCCGTTCAGCGCGAGATGGGGGTGATGGACCTGGCGCGCATCGACACCGTGGGAGACGATCCCGGTGCGATCCGCCAGCGCTGGGGCAAGCCGCGCGGCTGGTACGGGCGCTGCAACCGCAACTGGCTGGTGAGCCGTGATCCGAAAGCGGACTTGCGCTTCTGGGCCCGGCACACCACGCGCGGCGACACGCTGGACTTCGCGAGTTGGAGCGGCGCGCCGCCTGCTCCAGAAGGAGCCTACGGCGCCGCCGTGCAAGTGCGTGCCGACGGGGTCAAGAAGGCGGTGCTGTGGGTGGGCGCCGCCGGGCGCGTTACGGCCAGCCTTAACGGTGAGACGGTGATGGAAGAGGAGAACCTGACGCGCTACCGCATCGGGCAGTTCCAGAAGCCGGTCGAGCTGCGGTCCGGCGAGAACCAACTCGTCTTCCGGGCGGAGCCGCGCGAGGGCCAGGCGCGGCTGAGCGCGCTGCTGGTGGACCCGCGCAACGACGGCGACAGCATGGAAGGCATCCGCTGGGGAGTCTGAGATGCGATTTCCGCTGCTGGTGGGAGTGACGGTTCTCATGGCCGCCGCCGAGACGCGCCGCCCGGTGATCGCCGTGGGCGGCATCAGCCACGAATCCAATTCCTTCAATCCCGCCAAGACCGCGCTGGCGGACTTCGGCCTCCGCACGCTGACCGTGGCGGATCTGAAGGAGGCAGCCTCCGGGCACGACATCCTGGCAGGCGTGGTGGAAGGCGCGCGCCAGTTCGGCCTGGATCTCTATCCGGCGGTTTCCGCCGGCGCGACGCCGAAGGGGACCGTCAGCGCCGAGGCCTTCGAAGTCCTCACCGGCGAGCTGGTGAAGAAGCTC
>Ga0194125_10009730_pt1 | contig 13260 bp, 13 predicted proteins | sample TA2KigC250mmetaG_FD_148626 | JGI IMG/M metagenome (GOLD analysis project Ga0194125, IMG submission 148626) | Freshwater microbial communities from Lake Tanganyika, Tanzania - TA2015034 Kigoma Deep Cast 250m | ecosystem: Environmental > Aquatic > Freshwater > Lake | place: Tanzania: Lake... | reverse complement strand
CAATTTGGGTCATACTGAAGAAAAATGGGTGCAAGTAAATCAGCGCAACCTAAAGGTTGCGGCTACAAATCGCTCAATTTGGGTCATACTGAAGAAAGATGGGTGCAAGTAAATCAGCGCAACCTAAAGGTTGCGGCTACAAATCGCTCAATTTGGGTCATACTGAAGAAAAATGGGTGCAAGTAAATCAGCGCAACCTAAAGGTTGCGGCTACAAATCGCTCAATTTGGGTCATACTGAAAAAAGATGGGTTCAAGTAAATCAGCGCAACCTAAAGGTTGCGGCTACAAATCGCTCAATTTGGGTCATACTGAAGAAAGCATGTTAATAAAAATACATTATATCTAATTATTTTATAGAGATATGCATGGAAGGCCTGTACAATTGAGATGGTCGTCAAACGATCTCAATACGATACAGGAGCTTCCCATGCAAGCAAAAGATATCAAGCGACTCGTGATTAAGCAACTGAAGACCAACTTCCCTTACTGGCGGCGCCTGACCAAGAAACAGAAAAAGGCCTTGGCTGAAGAAGCGCTTCGTGATGTCGTGGCACATTATGAGCCACAAGGGGCAAGCCAGGTGCCGCTCCACGAATTGACCAACATGCCGGCTCCGCCAGTCGGAGTTATCCAACTGTCGGAGATGGGAAAATTTATCGAGGATCGCACTCGTGGTTTCCTGCCGTTTACCAAGCACTGTTATCAACGGTATCTTGACGATCCGGAACTCCACCTGACTGATAGCTTACTGGATGACCGGGTGCTCAATAGCCTTCTGGCTTCCCCGAGTTATACTCCGTCAATGCGGCGAGTCTCACCGGCGCACTTATTCCGGGCAGAACTCCTGAAGGCCTTACGCTATGCGGAAATGAGTTATCGCAAGTATTGTGCCCGCATGGTCAATAAGCTGAAAAATACAGCCGTGCGGGCTTTTGTACGTCTGCCGCTCCACAAGAACATTCTCGTGCATCATAGTCAGTCCGCGCAACTCTGACCCTTGTTTCCAGGAATACTTTTTTACAGGCTTTGAAACAGTTGTTAGCAAAATTGTGATAATTATTTGAAATTATTTCTTTAGCTGACGGCTGTAAGCTGACCGCTGAAAGATGCTCCATAAGAGTGAGCCAGCCGGGGCCAGCTCGGCCTCGGCCAGGCCGTAGAACCGCAGCGCTGCCGGCACCTGCCGGTTGGAGTAGCCCCGCTTTTCGTTTTCCAGCCAGACGGGGTTGGGGAAGGTCAGATACAAAATAATCGAGACATTCAACGCGCTCTGTGGTAACGTCAAATCCGAAAAAAGTCTCGGGGTCAGATTGATCCCGCCTTTCCTACCCTCGATCGTTTTAGGGAACTTGTGCCATGAACCGACTTCTCCAATGCGTGGCGGGACTTTGCCTGATAATCCTGTGCAGTCAACCCCTTTTCGGGGCCCAGGAGCAGGTTGCGGTCCCGGTGTTGAATTATCATCGTTTCGGTCCCACCGTGGCGGATAGCATGACGGTGACCACTCCGGTGTTCGAGGCCCAGCTGAAGTGGCTGCAGGAAAACGGGTATACCGTGATACCCCTGCGCACTCTGGTGGATTATCTCCGGGGCCAGGGTCCTCCCCCGCCTCCGAAGTCCGTGGTGATCACCGCGGATGACGCCCATAAATCGGTTTATACCGACATGCTGCCCCTGGTGCGCAAGTACAACATCCCCGTGACCCTGTTCATTTACCCCTCGGCGGTTTCCAATGCTTCGTATGTCATGACCTGGGAGCAGTTACGGGAACTGCAGCAGACCGGTCTGTTCGACATGCAGTCCCACACCTTCTGGCACCCTAATTTCAAGAAGGAAAAAAAGAAGCTCAAGCCGGAGGAGTATCAGAAACTGGTGGAGAGCCAGTTGGTGAAAGCCAGGGCCTCCCTGGAAAGACGGTTCGGCACCCCGGTGGACCTGCTGGCCTGGCCCTTCGGGATTTATGACGACGAACTGGAGAAGGCGGCGGACCAGGCCGGATACGTGGCTGCTTTCAGTATCGATCGCCGCCTGGCCGGCCCCACCGCAAGGATCATGTCTCAACCCCGTTATCTGATGGTCAACGGCGATGGTGTCAAAAACTTTTCGGCCATCATCACGGGAAAAGTAGTGGAAAAGTCCCCCAAAGGTGTACAGGGCAATACTGCTAAGCATCCACGCTATTAAAGGCGGGATGCGCTGCGCTTTCCCGCCCTACATAAGGCATCCCTCCGGGATAACCGTATATTGCCTGGCACGAGGGAACGGCGGTGCGTAACTTCCTTGGTTTTTAGGGCCAGGGATAGGTGCTTGGGGGCTGAGAGATATCCGCTGGCCCGTCTCGTCGATCAGGTGGCTTTGAGATGCGCGCCGGCTCAGAAAGACCAGCGCAGCACCCCGCTGACGTTGTGGGTGCTGTTATTGCTCTGCCCCACTTCGGTGTTATAGTTCGCCTGAAGAAATACGTTGTGCTTGACCTCCACGGCCACCCCGGCCCCCAGAACGGCAAAATCCCGGCGGGGCGATTCGGTCCGATAGGAAAAGGTCCCGCCGGTCTGGCTCAAACGAGCGTTCAGGCCGCGGCTGTCATTGGAGAATTCATGCTGGTAGGAAGCTGCAACCTGGGGGACCACCCGGGCTTTGCCCGCCTTAAAGGGGCAGCTGAGCCGGACGCCCACCCCGCTCTGGAGGGAATCCGCTTCCTGGGAGGAAATATTCAGGCTTAAGGCCCCCGCCCCGGTCTCGCTAAAACTTCCCACCCAGACCTTGGAGTAATTCAAGGAAACGTTCGGGGTGATAATCACCCGCGCCAGTTTCAGGTCGTAGCCGGTTTCAGCCCCGGCATTGAACTGGCTGCCGTTCACCGAGCTCTGGGCCACCCGGTTGATCCCGCCGAAAGCAAAGTTGCGCTTCATGTCGTAAAGGTTCAGGGTATATCCCAACGACCCGAACGCATAGAAATTCCCGGGATAATAGGCGCCGTAAACAAAGAAGGGAATACTGTCGGCCTTAGAGCTGCCCCCGGAGTTTTTATAGTCGGCCGAGGTGTGGTAATAACCGGTGCCGGCTCCCAGAATCAGCTTATCCCCGAAGCGGTAGTCGAATCCGAGGTTGAAGCCGAAGATGTTAAAATCATAACCGGTTCGATTGGGGGTGGTGCGCCAGTCTCCGATGGTGCCGAGAAAATCGGCGTAAATGCTCCAGGGGCGGTCCGGTGCCTGGGTTTGGCGTCCGGTCAAGAGGCTGCCGACGTCGGAGCCGTTATAAGCCAGCATCAAGCCCGCCAGCCGGGAGCCGGAAAACCGGGGGGTTCCCGCCCCGCCTCCGCCCTCTCCCCCTGTCCAACGGAGATAGGTGAGGCGGTTGGCCAGACTCCGCCACTGCAGGGCGGCTCCCGCCAGGCTCATGGCCGGCAGAATCTGCGCCTTATCCGGAGAAATCTGCTGATAGGCGTCCGGTAAGGCATTGGCCTCCATAGTGGACAGGGTGTCCAGGATCTGGGCCAGATCGCCGCTGGCGGTGTCCCGGACGCTGTTCAGCATGACCCCGACGTTGTACTGGTTGGCTGTCAAGGGCACGCCGGGATCGGCAAAGTCGCGCCCCCACCTGATCAGGTCGATGCTGTCAGGATGGTACACCAGCTTCCAGAGCAGGTCGGATAAGATAGTGGAAAACTCACCGCTTATCCCCCCGGTGGCCGTGATAATGCCGGGAAAAGCCTGGCCATAGGCGGGGTTGTAACCGCCCAGGAGCACCGGCTGCACGGTCCCGCCAACCTGGGCCATCCCGTCAACCTCGATTTTATCGTAATTCGTGGGGGAGGCTAGTTCCACCACGTAGACGCCGGCTGCGGCCTGGGTAAAAGAGCCCTGGATATTCAGGGTGCCGGGCGAACTACCGGGGTTTACCCGGCCGAAATTTGCCAGATCGCCCTCAATCAGCCCGAACCCTGTGAGATTATTGTGGTTCTCCAGGGGGCCGGTATAAATCCCGCCCCGAAGGTTGAAATCAGTAAAATTCAAGGTGCCGCCGTTGCGGATGAAGCGACCGCCGGTATTCAGGAAGAGGGTTCCGGCACTTAGGTTTCCTCCATTCTGGGTTATAGTGCCGCCGGCGCCGATTTCCAAACCCTGGCCGTTAAAGGTCAGGCTGCGACCCGCCTCCACTGTCAGGTCGGAAAAATGCGCCATGCCATTGCCCGCGGTAAAATCGGCGTTAAAAACGGCTGTCCCGGAATTAATCAGACGGCCCGTGAAGGTGCCGCTATCATAGGTATAGGTCCCCCGGTTTTCCAGGCTGCCCTGCACTTCGCCCCCCTGATGGTTGAATTGCTGGAAGTTGAGAGTTCCTCCGGTCTGGTTGAACAGGCCACCAGGGAAAAGATTAATGTTCTGGGCCGTCAGGGTTCCCCCTTGTAAATTATAGGTTCCCGAGCTGGCAGGTTCCGTGGCCAGGTTTAAATCACCAGTCAGGGTGTGGGTGCCGCCTGTCTGGGTGAAGAGGCCGGTGCCCGCATGGCCCAGGTGGAGATGAGTAGCGGAGAGAGCGCCGGCTTGCAGATTATAAGTGGCATTGCCGGTTGCCAGGGCTGCCATCCAGATGGTGTCAGCTACGGTCGCAGTGCCCCCCGACTGGTTGAAGACGCCGGTGCCCTCGTAACCGAGGTAGAGATCGGCCATGGTCAGGGTGCCGTCCTGCAGATTATATTCCCCCCGGCCGGACAGGGACCGCCCCACCCCTAAATGGTGATTCAGGGTGGTGTTCCCTCCTTCCTGGGTGTAGGTGCTGGTGCCCACCTGGCTGTCCACAAAGATATATCCCAGACTCAAATTGTTGCCGGGGGCCTGGTGAAAGTCGGCAATGCCGCGCCGGCCGACGTTTAGGGAGCCTTCGGCAGGATCGCGGAAGGTCAAAGTGCCACCCCTGAAGTGATACGTGGCCCGGCCGGTATCTTCATCTGCCAGGTAAATGTTGTTAGTGATGAGCATCCCGCCTGTCTGGGTGAAGGTTCCATTTCCGGCATACCCGACATACAGTTCCCCCACGTCCAGGTCGCCCCCTTGCACATCAAAAGTACCTATACCACCTACCCCGCGCCCGACGCCCAAATGACCGATAACGGTGTTGGTCCCGGCGGTTTGCGTAAAAGCGCCGCTCCCGCCGTCGCCGACGAAAAGATCACCGCCCACCTCCAGCGCCCCGCCGCGCAGGTCGTACGTGCCGCTGCCACCGCCGGATAGCCCGAGAACCAGGTCCTCGGCTACCTCATGATCCCCGCCGGTTTGATTGACAATGCCGGTGCCTTGATTCCCCACCCAGGTGTAGTTCGTCACCAGGATGCCTGGGCCTGACAGTTCATAATTTCCCTGGCTTCCCTCCACATAGCCCAGAATCAATTCGTTAGTCACCGTGTGCCTACCGCCCGACTGAATAAAATCGCCCTGGCCGGCAAAACCAACAAAGCTGTAATTAGCCGACAGATTACCCCCAAGTAATTCATAGCTCCCCTGGCCGCCGACATTGGTCCCCAGGCCGAAATCGTTTTCCACTATGACGTTTGTGGGAGTGGCGGTATTTTGAGATTGAATAAAGAAGCCCTGGCCGAATTCCCCCACCACCAGATTGTTTGCCCGGAGGTCGCCGGCCTCCATGGTATAGCTGCCGCTGCTGCCGGTCTGACTTCCCAGGTAAAGGTATTCCGTCGCGGTCAGGGACCCTTCGGTCTGGTGCAACAGACCCTGATGGGTGTCCCCGATATAAAGGGTTCCCACCTGCAGGCTGCCGGTGAGGCCGGGATCAGCCAGACTCAGGGTCATGGTGCCGGTGCCGCTGGCGTTTATCCTGATGAGGTTCAAGGCGGGAATAGTTGGGAAAATATTGCGGTAAGTGGCGATGCGGTTCTGGGTGTCAGCCTGTTCCAGGAAAGCGCTGTCCCCCGGGTTCGGCACATTCGGGGGGTTCCAGTTGGCCGCGGTCCCCCAATCCTGGGTTCCCGGCGCGCCTATCCAGTAATAATCGACCTGAGCCGACAGATTAGGGACCCAGCAACCCACCACCAGCCATACAACCAGGCTGGCCACCTTAAGCCAAGACACGAAAATTTTCCTTACCATCTTCAACCCCCATTGGCAAAGGTCAGCAGTAAGCGTTCAGCTTTCAGCCATCAGGTAACAGAGTAAATCAAAATAGCTCGAATATTATGACTGCCTCCAGACTTCTTTGAAGAAATGACTTTTCTCATTGGTTTTTGATGAAAGCTGATTGCTTATCGCCTTCGGTTAGCAAAACCGCTTTGGGGCCGGATTGCCCGGACCCAAAACGGCAACATACCCTAAACAGCGTTCCCTGAGAAGTCCTAATGTGAGGTTTCGGCTTTCCTGGAGCCGCTGATAACCTCGGGTTCGGTGGGCTCTGATACGGTTTCCGCCTCAATCTCCTCGCCCCTCGGGGCTGAGGCGATAACAATGACCTCTTCCGGGTCCGCCAGGATTTCCACGCCTTCGGGCGGGGTAATATCCTGCACCCTGATACTGTCGCCGATTTCCGCCAGGCCGGAGAGATCCACCATAAAGCGCTCGGGCAGATTTTCGGGGATGCTCTCCACCTCGAGTTCGGTGAGGTTCGTCAGGATAATGGCCTGGGCGTCCTTAACCGCCGGGGCTGTTCCGGTCAGTTCGATGCCCACCTTGGCGCGCATCTTGGCGGTGCGCGACAGGACCTGGAAATCCAGGTGCACAACCTTTTTGGTTAATATGTCGCGTTTCTTCTCCCGCACCAGGGCCAGGTATTCCTTGCCGTCGAGGTTGATGGTCACCGTGCTGGACGAGGTCAGAGAGGATAATTTCGGTAACACTTCAACGGCGTTCAGCATGATGGGGGTGGAATCGATGCGATGCCCGTAAATCACGGCCGGAATTTTTCCCTGGCGGCGCAGGGCGCCCACCTTTTTCCCGGTCAGGTCGCGTCTGCTTGCCTTTAAAACGACTTTTTCCATATTCATCAACTCCTTGAGCGATTTCAATAAAAACCCGGGACAGATGCGGTCCGCCGGTTCTCACGGCTCAGTGTAAGGGTTATGGCTGTTCTCCCGCCCCGGACACTGGTCGGGGGCAGGTTTAACAGCCGATGTTAAGGGCTGCTCGACAAGTAGGCGTTCAGCCGGCATGTCTCATTCCTGGGCCAGCTCTCCCAGGGCGGCAGCATAGGCTTCGAAGGCTTCCTGCCCGAACAGGACAAAGCGCACGAGCCTGATGTCCGGGTATTGCTGCAAATACGCCTTGACCTTGCCCAGGGCGATCCTGGCCGCGTCAGCCACCGGGTAGCCGTATACCCCCGTGGAAATGGAGGGGAAGGCAATGCTTCTGATACCCCTGGCCCGGGCCAGGGCCAGGCTTTCCCGGTAACAGGAGGCCAGGAGCTCGGGTTCACCCTGCCGCCCGTCTTTATAGATCGGCCCCACCGTGTGAATGACGAAGGAAGCCTTTAAATCGCCGCCGGTGGTGATCACGGCCTGGCCGGTGGGACAATAGCCGATTCGCCGGGCCTCTTCCTGGATGCGGGGCCCCCCGGCCCGGTTGATGGCGCCGTCCACCCCGCCTCCTACCCGGAGCTGCTCGTTGGCGGCATTAACGATGGCCTCGGTGTCCTGTCGGGTGATATCGCCCTCAACAATCTCCAAAATAGAATGGTTGATGATAATATGCATGGCTGACCTCCGAGGGAAGTGGAGTTGTTGGTCTTCAGACGGGCATTAGCCGTTTCGGCTATCTTTAACGGCACAGAGCACCTTGCCCCTGCACAAAACTTTTCAGGACAGTTCCTCATGGGCCGGGGGGCCCACCCGTAAAGCATGAAAAGTTTGCTGGAAGGCGGGATGCGCTTCGCTTTCCCGACCTACATTGTGAACTTTTAAGCTGGAAGGCGGGATGCGCTTCGCTTTCCCGCCCTACATTGTGAACTTTTAAGGACAGAACTTCGGGCCGGGGCAATTGACGAATTATGTCAAACAGTTTATATTTGTAAGCGTTCAGCGGTCAGCTTACAGCTATCAGCTAATGCTTTAAATTACAAATAGTTATTCCAAGGTGGCGGATCACTGGTTTTTCGCTTAGTTTCCCTAACCCATTGTTTTTGCTGAAAGCTGATTGCTGATAGCTGAACGCCTACTTATATTTTACCAGATAACTTAACGATTGACCTAAGAAAATTTTCCTGGAGGGATAAACTTTGTCATATCTCATCGCAATGGCCGGAAAAGGCGGCACCGGCAAGACCACCCTGGCCGGGTTGGCCGTCCGCTATCTCATGGAACACGGCAAAACCCCGGTATTGGCCGTGGACGCGGACGCCAACAGCAATTTTAACGAAGTTCTGGGCGTCGCAGTACAAACCACCGTGGGCGAGGCCCGGGAAGAGGTGAAGCAGGGCGGCGGCAGAGTGGACATGACCAAGGATCAGCTGGTGGAATTCCGTATCAATCAATGCCTGGTGGAAGCTACGGACTATGATCTCATCTGCATGGGCCAGCCCGAAGGGGCCGGCTGCTACTGTGCCGCCAACCATCTCATCGCCCATTACATGGATGTCCTGTCTAAGAACTACCCCTATATCGTTATGGACAACGAAGCCGGCATGGAACATTTGAGCAGGTTGACTACGAAGGACGTGAATCTCCTGCTCATCGTCAGCGACCCCTCCTTCCGGGGAGTTCAGGCCGCCCGACGGGTCTACGAGGTGGCTAAAAGTTTGAAAATCGTGATGGGCCAGGCCGCCCTCATCGTTAACCGCCTGACCGACGGCATCCCACCCCGCAGCCAGGAAGAAATCAATAACTGGGGATTACCCCTGGCCGGCGTGGTGCCCGAGGACCCGTTGATTGCCGAATATGACGGCTTGGGCAAACCCACCATCAACCTGCCGGCGGACTCCATCGCCGTCAAGGCTATCAATGAAATTTTCGACCGCCTGGTGCAATGAATCTGCTGGGCTTTATCATCTATCGCATTTAAAAAAGCCTGCATTCTTTCTCCCCTCTCCACCCGCCGGCGGGGGGAGAGGGTCAGGGTGGTGGGGCAATCACAGAGCCCCTCGCCTGCCGCCTCATTTTCTTACCTCAACCCGCAGATAACCTTAATCCACCAGTAAAGGGGTGGCCGGGCCCGGAAAAAAGGGCTGATCCAGGGGTGAATCCCTCAGGCCGAACAGTTTGGCCCGGTCCAGGAAGTTCAGGATAAGATACATGAGCTCCGGGCCGCGCACCAGACTGAGGCAGCCGCCCGCAGCACTGACTTCATCGAAACGGGCCACTGCGTCCCGGCGGGTGGTGGCGCCGATCATAGTAAGCGGCACGGCCTCCCCGGAGTGGATCATGCTCCCGGCGCTGTTGGTGGAGTGGTCGGCAGTGACAACCAGGAGGATATTCTCATCCGGAACGATTTCGTTCAGGGCATAGGCAAAGGCCCGGTCCAGGATTTCGATGACCCGCTTTTTGTGGTGCGGATTTTTGGTGTGGGCCGCAACATCCGGGGCCTTGGTGTGGACATAAACAAAATCATACCCGGGCAACATCCTGGCCAGCCTTAGCCTTTCCCGCAGATCGGCTTCCACATATCTGGTGTCCCGCAGGGGAATGAGGGGCATTCCCAGGAATGCGCCGAGGCCGCGATATAAGGGGCCGGTGGCCAGAGCCAGGGGGCGAAGTCCCCACCTGTCCTCGAATGGTACCACCGGGCGGAACTGGCCGGCCCGTTGCAGCCCTACGGCATTCAAGGCCGGCAACTTTCGAGCTGGCCGGTTTTGGTTCAGGGGATGGCGGCAGAGGCGGCGGTAAGCCCAGAGGAGATAGTCGTTTAATGCCTGACAGGTACGGCGGACCCTGGCATCCTGCTCTTTCCCCTGGAGGGGCAGGACCTGCATGAGGGGGCGGCCCTCGTGAATGGGATTAGAGTCGGTGATATCCGGGGAAACCTCGCCCCGCAGGACCAGCACGCCCTGGATGCCCTTGGTGGGGATGAATTCGATCTCCACTCCGGCGGCCTCATAATAGTGGATCTCTTTCTGGAGAATCTGGCAGGTTGTGGGGTCTACCTTGGGGTCCTCCACCGCCAGGATGAGGCGCTGCTCCTCTTCCCGCACCGTAAAAATCCGCCCCAGCAGGGCCACATCTCCCGGCGTTAGGGGGATATTGTAACCCACCGCCTCCAGGTAGCCCCGACCGGGAAAATCCTGCAACTCATAGCCGAACATGAGGAAGTGGGCGATTTCGCTGGGCAGGGCCACTCCCTGGAGGTGGGCGTGGTAGAGGCCGTTCATCCCCAGGGCTGCCAACCGGTCCAGGTTGGGGGTGCAGGCGGCCTGTAAGGGGGTTTGGCCGCCTAACATTCCGTGGCCGTGGTCTCCCAGGCCGTCCAGGATGACCAGGATACAGCGCCGGTGCCGCTTTCTGACGGGGGAGCCCTTCGATCTCCGGGAAGCTGTTCTGGCAGGCATGCTCACTTTCTCGGGAAGTTGCGCTTTCGGATGGGACAATACCCTGAATCTATGCCTTTAGAGACGTATCCCTCTGTTAATTCAGGGAATAATCAAGGCCCACCTGCTGCAGGAAGGTCAACAGCACCAGTTTCTGCAGTTCGATCCGGCGCTGGAGATTAAAGCCCCGCCAGGTCTCCACGGCGAAGCCGCCTTTTAATTTCAGATTGCGGACCATGATATCAGTGCCGCCGTCATATTGGGGGGAATAATAGTGATAAAATTTTTCAAAAAAATTCGTGTACCGGTTCACCCGGCGGAGCCATTCCCAGAGCAGCCGGGGCGGCGGTTCCACCCCGTAAACGATGGTCTGGCCGAAGGTCTTGGGTACGGCCGGGTTATGGCGGGTCTTGGCCTCGTGCAGGGTGAGGACATACTCCATCTTCTCCCTTTTAACCAGCAGATAAATTTCCCGGGCCAGAGGATATTCGTAAGGATGGGGAACGGTCAGGCCGGGGAAGACGGTGTTTAAATCCACGTTGAGATAACGCCGGTGGGCCAGCAGCGCCGGCGGATTCATGCGGGGCAAAAGGATCAAGGTCCCGGAATGGACCTTTATTTTGCGAAGAATCTCCTCCAGGGCATAGACCCCGGCCACTTCATCGCCATGGATGCCGGCCTGCAACAGGACCCTGGGGCCGGGAGCCGCACCGTTAAAAACATGATAGGCCGTCTGATAAACCTGGTTCCGGCCCAGAACAAAGGTTTGATAGTCGGCCGGGGCGGCAAAACCGACTCCCCCGGGGCAGATTGCCGAGTAAAGCAGGCATAACAGAATGGCAAGATTATATCTCAGGCTAAAAAAGAGGATGGCTCACTCCGCCGCGAGGATTATTCATTGCCGCTGTCTCACTATCTTAAAGGTACCTCCGGTCCATGTCAAAAAAATTCTGGCTCATCCGCTGGAAGCATTCTTTGTTTCGCTAAGGGCCAGGATTTTGAGCAATGCCATATCCTGGAGAATGCTCCTGAACCGGTAACTCTCAAAGATCCAAAGGAGATTCCGGCCGACTCCCTGCAAAGCCCGGCCGATCCCGATGCCACGTATGGCCGCCAGGGCAAGGGCTATAAGGCCTCCCTCACCGAGACCTGTGCGCCGGAAAACCCCTTCCAGGTAATCACCGATGTGGCCGTGGACGCGGCAGGGGATTCTCGTTAACTTCGGCTCGGCCTCGCAATACTCCCCGGAGCAGATCAGGGAAATTATCCGGGGGCTGAAAAAATTTTATCAGCTCGAGGAAGAGCAGCCACAAATCATCCCGCCGACGGGGAGTCTGGATTTCGGCTCCATCTATGCCATCTTCCGCCTCTGGGAGGAGATGGGCTGGACCCGGGTGTTCCATAACTTCCTGCGGGGCCGGCATTTCGAGTTCGAGGTCATTGCCAACCTCAAGGTCATGGTGGCCAATCGTCTCCTGGACCCCATGGCCAAGCTGCATATCCTGGATTGGCTGGAGGGGGTGCATCTGCCCGGCATTGACCGGGAGCAGATCGATTATAATCACCTGCTGCGCTCCCTGGACTTTCTCAGCGAAAACAAGGGGGAACTGGAGCCCAGGCTGGCCGGGCCGCTCCTGAGCCTCTTCGACTCTCCCCTGGACCTGGTCTTTTATGACCTGACCTCCTGGCTCGCTTCCCGGTGCAACGTTGTGTCGTGGTGGGCGACCGGGGCCTGCTCAGCCAGGACAACTTGTGGTACCTAAGCGAGGCCGAGTTTGATTACATCGTGGCCACGGAGTATGTCCGGGGGCGCCTGGCTCGCCTGAAAAACCAGGAGACCGGCATGCACGTGCCGGGAAAGACTCTCACTCATCCGGAAACTCTGATCCATTTCCATGATTATCTGAAAAAAGGAACTCCAGGATATCGAACGGTGTTTCCGGACCCTGAAAAGCTCCCTGGACATCCGCCCGGTGTATCACTGGGTGGACCGCCGCCTCCGGGCTCATATTTTCATCTGTGTCATGGCCCTGCAACTGCACCGCCTCATGCGGTCCCGTTTACATCAGGCCGAAATCTTCACCTCGCCGGAAAGGGTGCTGGAGAAACTTGCTCTGAACCGGACGGTGCAGGCCCGAATCAATGGCAAAAAGTTCGAAGGCCTCATTCCGCCAACACCCGAACAACTCGATCTCTTTAAAGCCCTGGGGGTACCCACGCCTCAACACCACGATCTGCAAGACTCCACCCTGTAGTGACGACAAAAAAAGTCAATAGGCTAATTTAACTTATATTTTTCGTCTTGACTGATAATCTCCGGCTGCTCCAAAAGCCCACCCACCGCAGACAAATCAATTTTCCGGGTCTTGATCCTGCCACTCCTATCCACTCGACCCAGCACCGCCTGAGCCCGGCGCTCACCGTTCACATACCAACGAAATTCCAGGTAGTCGGTCAAAATCAGGTTGGGCAAAGCAGCCCGATAGCGTCTTAACTGCGGACTCCTTTCCTCAACATCAAGATTGACACCTACGTCCTTGGTTTCCAGGTAACCCAGGAGTACCGGACCCTGGTACACCGCCATATCCGGCTTGCCGCACTCGGTAACTTGCCGGGGTTCGTTAGTTGCTGCCAAACGGTCTCTCAACGATTCTATCAGTATTTTCAGGGCAGTCCGGTGCGTATGCTCAGAAGCATTGCCGCGATCAAGATCGTCATGTAATGTTTTAAGATATGTTCTAAAAATGCTATCCATCCCCTACCTGCCTACCCGCTCCCTGTCCTCCCGGCGCCG
>Ga0194125_10009710_pt1 | contig 13275 bp, 7 predicted proteins | sample TA2KigC250mmetaG_FD_148626 | JGI IMG/M metagenome (GOLD analysis project Ga0194125, IMG submission 148626) | Freshwater microbial communities from Lake Tanganyika, Tanzania - TA2015034 Kigoma Deep Cast 250m | ecosystem: Environmental > Aquatic > Freshwater > Lake | place: Tanzania: Lake... | reverse complement strand
GTGTACCAAGATAGTGTTGACACAGAACCAGATGGCAAAATATAAAATTGAAGTAATCCACAGTTGCCTGGTGCGAATCGAATCGTGAAAGCTCAGTCCTGATTCTGCTGATTTCAAGTCAGCGAGTTTCACTCCGTTTTCTTGGTCTGGTGCCTGTCTAACATGGGCCGGGTCCCGGCGCAGCAATTGGGCCAGTGAGACGATTATTATGAAACCCAGAACCCCCAGTATCATGTAAGCAATACGCCAGCTATAGGACGATATGAATCCGGTGGCGATCAGGGGCATAATAAACATGCCCAGACCGGTGCCGGCTTTGATGATTCCGGTCATCATGCCTCTCCTCTGCACAAACCATCGGGCTACCGTGGAAAGTATGACCACATCGGTGGCACTGACGCCAATCCCGACTATGAGCCCGTGGAATAAGTATAACTGCCAGATGGAATCTATTTGCGACATTAAAAGATAACCCAGGCCGAAAAAGCAGCCACAAACTGCTATGATAACTCTGGGCCCATATCGGTCGTTGAGGTTGCCCAGTAGAATCCCCAGGAAGCCCCAGACAAACATGGACAAGGAACGGGCACCTGAAATCTCAGCCCTAGACCAGGTAAATTCATTTTGTAATGGTATGAAAAAGACCCCGTAAGTGTTGAATATGCCCCACATAATCACCTGGAGAACGATTGAAGCTCCCGCCACAATATAGCCATAGTAGAGCTGTTTTCCCTTTATCGGTGCACCAGGGATGCGGTGATTCTGCACTGGCAAGCCTTCGCCGTTTCTTCGCATAACTTTTAGGGTGGGATATTAAATGTTAGGATATCTCATAACATAAATCAAAGTCATGTAAAATGGGCCTGTTCAAAGGTTTTATTCAAATATGGTTGTTCTTTTGCTCACCCCCTTGGTCCCCCCCTCAAACAGGTTTGTCTTTGGCACTCCATTTTTAATAATGTTTGAGAGGGGGAAAGATTTTTGAGAGGGGGGCTCCGCCCCCTCTTCTCTATACTCCCCTCTCCAGCCATTTATGCCCGTAGTTTCTTGCCAGTGATTCTGGCTGGAGAGGGGCCGGGGGTGAGGCGTCAACGGTCAGCCAAAGGCAAATAAAGGCCATCCCAAAGAGTGTTGACAAATGGCAGGCAATTCATTTAACATTAAATTTTGAAAATATATTTCACTATTTGAAAATAACCATGTCTACCATTGGCAAAGCCCTGGATATTCTGGAAATCTTCCTGAAACGAGATGACGAGATTGGCCTTTCTGAAATCGCCAGGTTATGTGGCTTAAATATCGCCACAACTCACCGTATCCTGCACACCCTGGTGCAGCGGGGGTATCTCAACCAGAAACAAAAAAGGCAGAAATATTGTCTCAGCACCAAGTTCCTGCAGTACAGCAATGTGATAACCAGGCGGATGAAAATCAGGGATATTGCCTCCCCGGTTCTGGATGCCCTCAGCAAAATGGTGGGGGAATCGGCTAACATTGCTATCCTGGATAACCACGAAGCCGTCTATATTGAGCACATTGACACGAATAAAAGTCTGCGCATTTTCACCCAGATAGGCAACAGGGTGCCGCTATACTGCACCGGGGTGGGTAAAGTATTTCTGGCCCATATGGCCGATGATGAATTGCAGCAGGTTCTAAAAGGCGATGAGCTACGGCCGCAAACGGCCAATACGATAACGGAAGTGAAATTGCTCAAGCAGGAACTGGAGCAGGTGAAGCAAGAAGGCGTGGCCATTGATAACGAGGAAATGGAAATCGGCGTGAAGTGCCTGGCGGCGCCGGTGAAAAATAGCTCAGGAAAGGTGATGGCGGCGCTAAGTATTTCCGGTCCTTCCGCTCGCCTGAGCCCTAAAAGAGTCAGCGAGATTAAACCGCTGCTAAAAAGCTGCGCTCTGGAAGTTTCCCGGGCTCTTGGCTATAACGCCGAGTGATGCCGGCTGACTTCACTCTGGCACTTGATAATAAAAAGGAGATGATAAATGGGCAAGATACAGGCTGCGGAAGCGATGGTCAAAATCCTGGAAGATGAGGGTGTGAAGGTTATTTTTGGGATTCCCGGGGCGGGAATTTTACCTTTCTACAGTGCCCTGCACAAGTCAGGGAAAATCAGGCATTACCTGGCGCGCCATGAAGAGGGGGCATCGCACGCGGCTGACGGCTATGCTCGCAGCACCGGCAGGGTGGGTATCTGCGCGGGCACATCCGGCCCGGCGGGGACCAACATGGTGACCGGCCTTTATGCCGCCCAGGTGGATTCAATACCGATAATCGCCATCACCGGCCAGGCAGTAACCGCCCAGCTCGGCAAGGAGGCGTTTCAGGCTGTTGACATTGCTGAAATCGTTAAACCAATCACCAAGAGGAGCTATTGTGTCACCGTGGCTGACGACCTCCCGTGCATTACCCGGGAAGCTTTTCGCATCGCCCGGGAAGGCCGGCCCGGGCCGGTCCTCATTGACCTTCCCCTTGATGTTCAGCGACGTGAAATTGAATATGACCCGGCGGCTGATGCTTCTCTGAAAATCATTAAGCCGGTGCCTGATAAGCAAAAAATCAGGCAGGCCGTGGAGATGGTGCTGGCGGCGGAAAGGCCATTGCTCTTGCTCGGTGGCGGAGTCATCGGCGCTGATGCCTGTGATGAATTTTTGGCCCTGGCGGAATATCTTGCCGTACCCGTGGTCACCTCTCTCATGGGCAAAGGGGGGATTGCCGCTGACCATCCCCTGTACGCCGGGCAGGTGGGGACTTCCTGCAACACCATTTTCGGCAATAAAGTATTTCTTGATTCTGACTTGGTACTGGGCATCGGCTGCCGCTTCTCCGACCGGCACACCGGGGCACTTGATGTCTACACCAGAGGCCGCAAATTCATACAGATAGACATTGAGCCCACGCAGATTGGCCGCATTTTTCCCCCCGACCTTGGTATCGTCGCCGATGCCGGGCTGGCGCTGGAAGCCCTCAAGGCCACAGCAAGGGAACTGACGTCTCCCAGAACACCCGCGGAACGGGTAACGGATATACCGGAGCAGCGAGCACAATGCCAGCGCCGACTTGACTTCGACCAGGTGCCCATAAAACCGCAGCGGATTTTCAAGGAGATAAATGAGTTCTTTGATGAAGATACCGTTTTTGTCACCTGCATCGGCCTGAACCAGATATGGTCGTCTCAGTTCCAGAGGGTCTTCAAACCACGCCACTATCTCCTACCTGGCGGTGCCGGTCCTCTGGGCTGGGATTTGCCGGCGGCCATTGGTGCCAAAGTGGCCCATCCCGATAAAACCGTGGTAAATATCGTTGGCGACTACGGCATGGGCTTCTGCGGCGAGGAAATGGCCATGGCGGTCATGTATCAAGTCCCGATTATTGTGATCATCATCAATAACGGCTACCTCAGCCTTATACGCCAGCAGGAGAAGTACGTGTATAACATGAACTATGAAGTCAATACCTGGTACGGAGAGGGACTGGTGGATTTCATCAAGTTTGCCGAGACATACGGGGCTTATGGGCAGCGCGTTGAGCTGCCCGAGGAAATCAGGCCCGCGCTGCAGAGGGCCATTGATGCCAACTGCCCCTCTATCATTGAGGTGATTGTTGACCGTGAGACCGACGCCTCAATGGGGGCAAGTCTGGATAAAATTGTTGAATACGAGCCGCTGCCGGAGATGGTGGCAGTGGGCAGGCTTTAAACCCTGCCGCTCGAAAGCCTTCTTTTAAGGTTGGGGCGAAATGACCGCCATAGCCATGGACTCACGGGGCGACCTCTATATTGGTGAGGTCCCCATGACATGACCCATAATAAAATTGACCGGGGCGCCAGAGCGGTACAGAAATTTGCCCGAAAATAGGGTTTGCCGAGGGCCTATTCTGTTGGCAGGGTTAATATCAGGTTGCCGAACTTGTCGACGGCCGCCTGGTAGCCCGGATGGACCACGGTGGTCGCGTCTTTATCATCCACAATAGCCGGGCCTTTTATCATGTTGCCCCAGGTTAGCCGGTATCTATCATAGGTGGGGCATTCCACGAAGCCGCCAGCTTCCGCGAAATATACCTTTCTTCTCGACCGCAGCGCTTTTTCCGGGCTGATGTCTCCCCTCTCAATTTCCCTGAATTTGGGTTTAGCGATGAGACCGGTGGCCGACAGCTTGAGGTTGGCTATTTGCACGGGCTCTTCCGGTGCGCAATGTCCGTAAGCTCTCTCATGCTCCTTGTGGAACTGAGCCACCGCATTATTTATATCTCTCGTATTTAACTCTTTGTCAGGCAACGGGAGCGTCAGCTCGTATGACTGGCCGACATATCTCATATCCATGAATTTAGCGAAAAGCATGTCTTGGCTCTTCACACCTTCGTGAGACAGCAGGCCTCTCCCCTGAGAAGCAAAGTCCCGGTAAATGCTGTTGACCCTATCCAGGTCAATCCGGTCAGCCCGGCAGATATAGGTCATCACATAGTCATGCCTGAGGTCGGTCATGAGCAGACCCAGGGCCGAGGTTATGCCCGGGTTCATGGGGATTATAACTTTGGGCACCATGAGCTCTTTGACTATGCCGTTGACGTGCATGGGCCCGGCGCCGCCAAAGGCTATCAAAACATATTCACGGGGGTCATAGCCCCTCTCCACGGACACGATTTTCAAGGCCCTTATCATGTTGGCATTGGCTATTTCCACGATGCCAGCCGCCGCAGTTACCACGTCTTTGCCCAGGGCTTTGGCGCAGTGCTCGGCTAGGGCCATCTCAGCGGCCTTTCTGTCCAGCTTCATCTCTCCGCCCAGGAAGTAGTCCGGGTCTATCCTGCCCAGGACGAGGTTGGCATCGGTTACCGTGGGCAGAACGCCGCCGGTCCGGTAACATGCCGGGCCGGGGTCAGCTCCGGCGCTCCGGGGGCCGACCCGCAGAGAACCGCCGGTATCAATCCAGGCGATGCTGCCGCCTCCGGCGCCTATCTCAACCAGGTCGATAACCGGGGTGTTCAGCGGGTAGCCCGACCCTTTTCTCCCCCGGGCATCGGGGCTCATGGCGGCACTGCCCACCTCATAATTTGCCGCCAGCTTGGGTCGGCCGCGCTCCACAAGGCCGGCTTTCGCCGTGGTGCCACCCATGTCAAAGGAAATCACGTTGGGGAACCCCAGCAGGCTCCCCAGGGTTGACGCCGCGATGACCCCTGCCGCCGGGCCTGATTCCACCATGAACGCGGGCTTACCCCTGGCGACATCGCCGGTCATCAGGCCGCCGGCGGACTGCATCACATACAGTCCCGATTTGAAACCCCGGGAGGCAATTTCCTTCTGCAGCATCTCTATGTATCTGGCCACCAGCGGCATGAGGGAAGCGTTGATGACCGTGGTGCTGGCCCGGAAGTACTCCCTGAACTCGGGATTTATCTCCGAGGACAGGGTCAGATAAACTTCAGGGAGCTCCTCTTTGATAATCTCGCCTGTCCTCTGTTCATGCGCGGCATTGACGTATGAGTGCAGGAAGCATACCGCTATGGCTTCAACGCCCTCTTTTTTAATCTGCCTGACGACCTGCCGCACTTCGTCCTCCACCAGAGGCTCAAGCACCTCACCTTCTGCCGTCATCCGCTCCGCGACCTCGTAGCACAGATACCTGGGGATAAGAGGCGCCGGCTTGTCAAAGAAAAGGTCATAAAGGGCCGGCCTTATCTGCCTTTGAATCTCCAGGATGTCCCTGAAGCCTTTCGTGGTGACCAGGGCGCTCTTGGCAACTTTATTTTCAATGATGGCGTTGGTCGCCACGGTGGTGGCGTGAACGAGCTGTGCTACCTCCTCAGGGCTGACGGCGGCTTTGGAGACCGCCCTTTCAATAGCATGCAAAAAACCTCGGGCAAGGTCTCTGGGGGTGGTGGCAACCTTTGAGGTCAGCAATTCGCCGGTTTCAAGTTTCATCAGGACGCCATCAGTGAAAGTGCCTCCAATATCAACGCCAAGCCTGTACTGCGCCATCAAAAAACCTCCTGCTATTTCCTGGAGCTCCTTAATTTTGCCGTCTCTGGCCTGTCCACGCTCCAGCTCTCGGGGTCAATAGCGACGCCATATATTTCGCGGGCTCTGGCCAATGAGACCTTGCCGCAGCGCACATCGTCAAGCACCGCCGCCGGGTCTCTTGCCATCGGGTTCCCATAGCCTCCCCCGCCGGGGGTCTGCATGCTCACGATATCGGCGGGGCTGGCGTAGAAGGTGGCTTTAGAGCCCACGTTTTTAAAGTTTTCACCATCAGGGTTAAGCAGATATCGCGCCGTCTTACCGTCCAGACCGCCGTATATGCCCCGGGCGGGAAACTTGGCGGTATCCGCCAGTATGGTCACGTTCGCCTCGTGGTCCCGGAACTGGTAGTCCCTTCTTATGCCCAGCCCTCCCCGGAATTTACCCGCCCCCTCCGAATCAGGGATTAACTCATACCGCTTTATCAGGACGGGATATCCGATTTCAAGCTCTTCTACCGGCGAGTTCTCCGCGTTCTGCAGCGCCGGCTGAACAGCGTCAACACCGTCCTTGGTAGACCTGCCTCCGAAGCCGCCGCCAACTGTCTCCAGAAACACGTAATACTCCCCGCTGCGCGGGTCGGCGCCACCGAAGGCAATATGGAGGATGGTCTTCTTGGTCTCGGCGGGGACCCGGTCGGGCATAGCCTTGGAGAAGGCCCTGAAGACAGCCTCAACTATCTTCTGCCCCACCTCCCACCCTCCCACCACGGCGCTGGGATACTTGCTGTTCACCACCGAGCCTTTGGGTGCGATAATTTTAACCATCCGGTAGAAGCCGTCGTTGGTATACAGGTCGGCCGGGAGAAGGGCCCGGATGGGGAAGGCGGCCGAGGAATAGGTCTGGGCGATGGTGCAGTTCATCGGGCCCCGGCGCTGCGGGTCCGAGCCCGATAAGTCAACGGTCACGTCCCCGCCTTTGCTGATTACCTTGGCCCTGATATGTATCGGCTCATCGGTTATGCCGTCGTCATCAACATAGGCATCACCTTCAAAAACGCCTTCCGGAAACCGGGCAAACTCATGGCGCACCCTGCGTTCCGTATATTCGTAAAGCTGCTCTATCACCCCGTTGACCACCTCCACGCCATATCGGTCCAGCAGCTCCGTTATTCGCCGTATGCCGAGCTTGTTTGAGGCCACCTGCGCCCTGAGGTCGCCGGCGGACTCCTTTTTGCCGCGCACGTTGGCGATGAACCACTTCAACATATCCCGGTCAATTTCGCCTCGTTTCACGAACTTGACACCGGGCACGATAATCCCTTCCTGAAAGATGTCCGTGGTCATAGCTATGCTGCCCGGGGCCCTGCCGCCGATGTCTACGTGATGGGCAGCATTGGCGACGTACCCGAAGAGCTTGCCCTGGTAATGAATGGGGGAGATAAAGCAGACATCGTTCAGGTGAACCAGGCCGCGGTGGGCGTCATTTACCAGTATCCCGTCTCCGGGCTCAAGGTTCTCCACGCCGTACTCCTTCAGCACCGCCGGCACAGACAAGACCAGAGCGGCGAGGTGAGACGGCTGGTCGGTGGCCTGGTCCACCATCCTCAACTTGGCGTCAAAGAAAGTGCAGGAGTGGTCCCGCCGTGTCTTGATGTTGGTGGAGTATGCCGACCGTGCCAGGGCGGCAGCCATCTCCTCGACAAAAGAATGCATCAGGTTCCGGATGACTTCAAACCTGATGGTGTCAATGGGCGCGGGCATGTTTCTAGCTGAACCAGCTTTTTTCATGAGCTCTCCTTATTCGGGAATCGGTTAGCGCTAAAATTCACCGGCCTGAGGCACCGGTAATATTACTGATGCCTGCTATCGCCGCCGGGACATGTTAACTCTAATCTTAATTTTAAACGGGGGAGGTTGTCAAAGAGGCATAAAGCTGGTTCTATTTGCCTTTGGTTGGCAGTGACGCCTCACCCCTGCCCCCTCTCCAGCCAGAATCACTGGTAAAAGACCGCAGGCATTAATGGCTGGAGAGGGGAGTATAGAGGAGAGGGGCGGAACCCCCTCTCCAATTCTTTCCCCCTCTCAAACATTATTAAGATGGAGCACCAAAGACAAACCTGTTTGAGAGGGGGATTAAGGGGGTGAGCGAAAGAACAACCATAGGCAAATAAAACCATAAAGCCAGTCTCTACTGGCTATTTCTCTCTCCGCGGCTTGAGACTGGTCTGAAGTTCAGATATATTCCATTCCTGGATGTACCGCTGTTACTTACTTCAATGCCTTTGCTGACCCCTATCTGTTAAGCCCCGTTACCAGCCCGACTGTGAAATCAACGAGGCTGATGTTTGGCGTCGCTTCTATGCCACTCCCGAGTTTCCACAGGATGGGAGAAGTGTTATGCCTTTTTATCGCCTCATTTATGTTCAACCCGGCCTTCATGGCTTCGGTTACGGTCTCCCCATCCACAATACCGCCGGCAAGACAATGGGGTATACCACCGGAGCCGGTGAAGAACTGAGTCCCGGGTCCGTCAGTCCCGTCAGTATCAACCGATGCTATCACTATACGGCTGCTTCCGGCAATTCCCGCAGCCGCCGCTAACGCTAACTCCTGGTTTCGGCCGCCAATGCCTCTCTCGCTGCCCACGGTGACGACCACCTCACCGCTGGTGAACAGGGCACAGGGCGGCGGGAAAGGTTTACCGATACGCTCAATTGTTTGGCAAATGGCCGCCAGGCAAATGCCGGCATGGCGCGCTTCCACGCCCCATAGTTCATCGGTGAGCAGGACAGGCTTGAAGCCTAACTCCCTGGCTTTTTTCATCGCCGCCGGAAATTTGGCCGTGTATTTATATCCCGGCATTATCCCGAAGATGCGAGAAGGCATCTTTTCAAACTCCTCCGCTTTTACCGTCTCATACTTCGGGTCTCCCCTGGCCAGGAACTCCCTGACTGCGGAGGGGACCTCCTTCCAGGCATCCCATTTCTTTATATTCTCCACCGCGAGCTGGAAAGTGGTGCAGTCGGGAAGGGTGTGCAGCCAGTAGTTCTGGTGCATAAGCTCGTCGTAGATAACTGGGTCGCGGGCAATTATGTGTACCGCCGGCGCCGGATAGATATACCGGCTTATCCGTCCGCCTTTCATCATATCAAGGTGGTTACGGACTGAGTTCACGTCTCTGGTAGGGGCACCATGCTCTATCTGCATGATATGCGTTGTCTTTCTCACGTCCTCCAGGCTTACGCCGGGCACGGGCATGGTTAGCGTGGACGAGACGCCATTGCTGACGCAGGTGAAAACCAGGTCGTTCCTGGTGAGCCCCCTGGTCATCTCAAGAATCCTCTCACAGCCGCTGACGCAATCTTCATCCGGTATGGGATGTCCACCAAAGGTGACACCTATTCTCTGGAGAATGCTGGGATGACCTTTCTTATCGATGACATGGCCGCCGGCGATTCTCTCGCCAAGCACGTCCTCAAGGGCCTTGGCGACTCTCTGGATTCCCTTGCCAGCCCCGAATACGTAGATGTTTTCTATTTGAGACAGGTCATAGACGGCATTTCCCGAATGCGGGTCTCCTGCCGGCTCGAACTCTCTGCACCCGACGGTAAGTTTATCACCTCTTAAGTGGATAAGCTTTCTGGCATTATGATATGGGTCCGCCGCCTGCAATCCGGCCTCAAGTATCTCCAGCATGGCCTTCCGGCCAGGCACGTTGCCGTGAGACACCAGGCTCCCGGTGTTCTTTATCCTCGGTTCCATCTTTTACTCTTAAAAAAGGTGTCTAAGTAGATTCAGGTGTCAGTTTCCGGAACGCCTGTGCGCCTTTATATTTTGCCTCATCACCCAGCTCTTCCTCGATGCGCAGCAGGCGATTGTGTTTGGGGATGTTCTTGGCGATTGGGGGGCCCGTTTTTATCTGGCCACAGCCATTCAGCACCGCTAAATCGGCAATAGTCGTGTCTTCTGTCTCGCCGGAACGGGTGCTCAGCATAGCGGCCCATCCCGCCCCGCTGGCGATTCGTATCGTCTCCAGTGTCTCGGAAAGCGTCCCTATCTGGTTGGGCTTAATCAGCACGGCATTGGCCGCGCCCAGCGCGATGCCTTTTTTCACCTGCTCGGGGCTGGTGGTGAAAAGGTCGTCGCCGACCAGTTGCACCCGCTCCCCGATACGCCTGGTGAGGACCTGCCAGCCACTCCAGTCCTCTTCGGACAGGGGGTCTTCAATGCTGATGATGGGATAAGTTTCTATCCATTCGCTCCATAAATCGGTTAGCTCCGCTGACGTTACTTTTCGTCTCTCGCACCGTAGAACATACTTGCCGTCCTGATACAGTTCCGAGGTAGCGGCATCAATGCCGATATAACACTGCTCGCCGAGGCTGTATCCGGCCGCTTCTATAGCCGAGGCAATCACCTCCACGCCTTCCCGGTTGGAGCGGAGCGGTGCCGCCAGCGGCCCCGTAGGCTGGGCGCTGACCCCTCTTTTCTGGAGCAGACTTATCAACGCATGGTAGATAGCAAACCCGGCTTCCAGCGCAGCCCGGTAACTGGGGACCCCGGCCGGTATTACCAGGTATTCCTGAAAGTCCACCGAATTCCGGGCGTGGGCGCCGCCAGTGAGCATATCAAACGCAGGCACCGGCAGGGCAAAGGGACCTTGGCCACCTAGGTACCTATACAGGGGTAATTTCTGACTGGCGGCGGCCGCCTGAGCGGTCGCCAGGGAAACGGCCAGGATAGCATTGCCGCCCAGCCGGCTTTTATTGGATGTGCCATCCAGCTTTATCAGTTTGCAGTCAATTGCCTCCTGCGGGGAGGCACGCATGCCTCTCAGGGCCGGCGCGATTATCTCACGGACATTTTGTACCGCCCTGAGGACACCCTTGCCGGCGAACCTTGCCGGGTCACCGTCGAGCAGCTGGCCTACTTCATGGCTGCCCACGCTGATGCCAGCGGGGACGGCGCCCCGACCGCAACTGCCATCTGAGAGCCATATCTCTGCTTCCACCGTCGGGTCGCCACGGAAATTCAGTACCTCGCGTGCCCATACCCGTGAGATTATGTCCGTATTCTTCATTTCACTTTGCCCCACAAAAGTCCTTTTTCTCAAATGAATATCTACCCATATGGTTAATTGGTGAGCATATTATCACACATTTACAATCTGTGTAGCAAAAGCTTTGTAAGGGCGGGAATTGCCACTGCCTCGACAATGTGGAGGAAATATTGAAGATGACCGGGCAAGTATGTTAACTTTTACTTTACCCGGACGGAATTTGCTTAATCGGTAAACGGGGTAAATTCTAGGAGGTAATGGACGGTAATGGAGAATGTTAAGGTTTCAGTCCGTCAGGCACAGGATTTCTGCGCTGAGTGTTTTGAAAAATCGGGTGTTCCCAAAGAGGATGCGGAGAACATTGCCGATAACCTGGTTCTGGCAAACCTGAGGGGCGTTGACTCTCATGGCATTATACGTATTCCCTATTATGTAGAGGGCATTCGTAAGGGTCTGGTGAAGGCCAGCTCTGATATTCGCATTGTTGAAGAATCGGCCAGCATAACCCTGCTGGACGGGGGGAATGGACTAGGCATTCCGGTGGCCACGAAAGCCACTGCTTTAGCGATTGATAAGGCGAAGTCCACCGGCGTGGGCATAGTCGGTGTCAGGAATCTGGGACATGTGGGGATGCTGGCTTATTACCTTAAGAAAGTTATCGGGCTCGGCTTTATCGGGTTTGCCTGTGTCAACGCCGCGGCGGTTATGATTCCCTGGGGTGGCCGGGAGAATTTGTTCGGCACCAACCCGCTGGGCATAGGCTTTCCCGTGGACGAGGGAAGCTCAATAATTCTGGACATGGCCACCAGTGGTCTTGCCCGTTTCAAAATCAGGGTGGCGGCCCGGCGGGGCAAGGCAATACCGGAAGGGGTGGCTCTGGATAAGCAGGGCAAGCCGACCACCGACCCCAAGGCGGCACTGGAGGGATTTTTACTACCCTTTGGCGGGTATAAGGGTTATGGGCTGGTGCTGGCGGTTGAGGTATTAGCCAGTGCGTTGCTGGGCGCTCTGCAGAGCAAATATATAAAAGCACATGCCTCAACACAGGGCGGTTTTCTTATTGCGGCCATTGATATCCGCAAGTTCCGGGACTACGGGGCATACCAGCAGGACGTTTTGCATTTAATCGGCAATGTTAAGTCATGTCCTCCCATGGCTGGTTTCACTGAGGTATTCCTGCCCGGGGAGATTGAGGAGCGCGAGGCGGGGAAGAGAGCCAAAGACGGCATACTGATAGAAGACGAGACCTGGAAAGAGCTAACCAATCTGGCGAAAGAGTTGAACATTAAGCCGCCTAGGGCACAGCGCTCGCTGTAGACCGATGTTACCTGGCGGCGTTCGGCGTTGAGGAAGAGCGATGCTTTGCGCCAGCGTGGGTCATGCAGGCGGGCGCGGAAGACAGACTCAATATCCAGGTCAACTGCGATTAAGTCTTCGGCAAACTGTTCGCCCCGGGCGATAAGTTCACCTTTTTCGTCCAGTACCATGCTGTTGCCGTCAAATACCAGTTCATCTTTGGGGTCAACAAAGCCAACGACAACCGTTATCCCCGTGGCACTGCGGACGACCTCATCCAGTGCTTTAAGGTTCTCCGAGATGAACTGCGGCTTGAAAAGCAAATCTTCCGGCGGGTAGCCACAAATAGCCAACTCCGGAAACGTCAGGAGGTCTACCCCCAGGGCCCTGGCATCATCAATGGCTTTTAATATTTTTTGCTTATTGCCCGGGAAGTCGCCGATGGTGGTATTAATCTGAGCCATGCCCAGGCGCAAGCGGCGCATATTTATCCCTCCATGGACAGCCCAGAAAAAAGCTCACAGAATCGGCAGGTATCTCTTCAACTCGTATTCGGTCACCTGTGTCCGGTACTGGTCCCACTCTATCTTCTTGTTCTTAATGAAGGCATTGAAGACGTGGTCGCCGAGGGCTTTCTTTACTAGTTCGCTCTTCTCGGTCAGCAGGATAGCATCCAGCAGGCTGGCGGGCAGGGTGACGATGCCTCTTCGCTCTCTCTCCGTCTCACTCATTTCATAGACGTTCTCTTCGATTGGGTCCGGCACCTCGTAATTTTTCTCAATGCCCTCCAGGCCGGCGGCCAGCATCACGCTGAAAGCAAGATAGGGATTACAGGCCGGGTCCGGGGAACGAAACTCAATCCGGGTTGCCTTCTCTCGACCTGGCCGGTACTCGGGCACGCGGATGAGGTCAGACCGGTTACGCCGCGCCCAGGAGAGATAGACCGG
>Ga0194125_10009703_pt1 | contig 13280 bp, 10 predicted proteins | sample TA2KigC250mmetaG_FD_148626 | JGI IMG/M metagenome (GOLD analysis project Ga0194125, IMG submission 148626) | Freshwater microbial communities from Lake Tanganyika, Tanzania - TA2015034 Kigoma Deep Cast 250m | ecosystem: Environmental > Aquatic > Freshwater > Lake | place: Tanzania: Lake... | reverse complement strand
AGCGTCTCGCGGAATTATTTGATAAAGTGACTGCTCTCTTAAAATCCTATCATCCTGACATCCTGGTCTTGGAGGATCTATTTTTCAATACCAATGCCAAGACCGTGATTACTATTGGCGAAGCCAGGGGCGTGATTATGCTGGCGGCGCAAAAGCAGAAAATTCCTGTTCTTTCCTATCCGCCTTTGGAAATTAAAATGGCCATTACCGGTTATGGCCGGGCCGAGAAAGGACAGGTACAAAAGATGGTAAAAAACATTCTGCATTTGGAGACTATTCCGAGACCCGATGATACCGCCGACGCCTTAGCTGTGGGCTTGACCTATTGTTTAGTGAATAAGTTTAAAAGAGAAACCAATATTTAATGTTAATTTTCTAAACTGGACTTGACAAGAAATTAAAGATCTTATAAACTTGACTTATTATGGATGAGAAAATCGCCGAGCGTCTCTATTTCCATAACCCCTGGTGGGTAACGGGGAAAGTTTCTCCCAACTTAGCCTTGCCCTTTAAGAGAAAGGCTTTCAAAAAACTTTCAGAAAACCTAAATTTAGACCGGGTTTTGATCCTTAAGGGCCCGCGGCGAACAGGGAAAACCACGATTATTTATCAACTGATTGACTGCCTACTTCAAAGGGGCATCGAACCCTTTAATCTTCTTTATCTTTCTTTTGACGATCTTGATTTAAGAATCCGCCTGCCGGAAATTTTAAGAACTTGGGAGAAAGAGGCAAAAAAGAGTTTAGACAACTCGCCGCTGCTTTATGTTTTTTTAGATGAAGTTCAGTTTTTAGACAACTGGGAAACAGACGTTAAGCTTTTTTACGATAAAAAATACCCGCTTAAATTTTTGGTTTCCGGTTCCTCTGCCAGCTTAATCAGGAAAACCAGCGAGAGCTTGGCGGGAAGAACGATCGAGGAAATTTTACTGCCTTTGGATTTTGAGGAGTACTCTTTGCTCCAAGGAGAGGAATTTGGCCTCGATAGCCTTACTTTAGAAAAACTTAAAAAAGCCAAAGTCAGTTTTCTTCCTTATGAGGACAAGCTTTTTCTTCTTTGGGAAAAGTATCTCGAAAAGGGTGGCTTTCCTCATCTCGTTGGCTTAGAGTCGGCCGACTGGCAACCAATCCTTAAGGAAGACATTGTGGATAAAGTTATCTATCGGGATTTGGTCCAGCTTTATAATATTAAAGAGCCAGAAACCTTGGAAAAAATGTTTCGCTATCTGGCCGCAACCAGCGCCGGCATTCTCAATCTCTCCACCCTTTCTTCGAACTTAAAAATTAGCTGGGAGACAACCTTGAATTATCTGACTTACCTTAAACAGGCTTATCTTGTTTTTACTCTCCCAAAATACAGTCATTCGCCTAAGGAAACTGCCCGCAGCCTTGAAAAAGCCTATGTGATTGACCCAGCCATAATGACCATTTTTTCTTCAGCCAACAAGGCCGCTCTTTGGGAAACAGTCGTTGCTCGCCATCTTTGGCAGGCCCGGCAACGAAGCACCTATTTTTGGCGCAATACGACCGAAGTGGATATTGTTTTAGAGGAAGGCAGTCGCCTTTTGCCGATAGAAGTAAAATCAAGCGACGAAGTAGATAAAAAAGACTTAAAAGGCCTTTTTGCTTTTATGAAAAAGTATCGGTGCCGAAAAGGAATAGTTTTTTATGGCGGGAAAGAGGAAAAACAAAAAAATTCTTTAGGCGAAATTCTCTTTTATCCGGTTTATAAATTGGGATTTGATTTGCAGGAAGATTTTTTGAAAAATGTTTAAATGCCTTTGGCCAAGATTTGAGAATACCAGAGAATAAAGATTTTGACCACTAATGAATTTTGTCTGGAATCGAAAAAAGTAGACCGAATTCTACCCTTTGTTCTAATGATTTAAATCATGATAACAGGGGGCAAGATAATTTCTAGACCATTTATGTCTATCCTTTATTTTCCGGATTTGATTCGGTTGTCCTGTTTGCACAACATTTGACAATTCTCTGAAACCGTCTTTCCGCCTTCGTGCCAAGGAGTAATATGATCAGCTTCCATTTCTTCTATTTCAAAACGCCTCCGGCATTTTACGCAGATGCCTTTTTGCCGTTCATACGCCTCTCTCTTTTGCTTATCGGTGAAATCACGGATATTTAGGAATCTTTCATCTCGAGTTAAAACATACGGATAAACTCCAGATTTTTTTGTTACATCTTCGTCCTGCATTAACTCCTTGATTTCAACTTCAAGCTTGACAGCGTTCAGTTTCGCGTCTTTGAATTGGTTATATAGCTCGCCCCATTGTACACTGCTCATTTCGTGGCGGTAATTCGGAAAAATAGCACGCGCCCAGGCAATCACGCTTTGAAAATACTTCCACAGCTCATCGGCATCTTTATTATGTTGATGTCTAGCCATATAATCTTCAATTTTCCCGTCATTTATCCACGAAAGCGCGGTCTCTAAATACTCTTGCCGTATTGGCGAACCTTCTACTAATTTTCCGTATTCATTCGCCAAAAGATATGCCACGCAGTTTGATTTACTGAATTTCAATTTTGCTTCTGAAAGCCACGGCCCTGTATAAACCGCGTTGCGGATTTCCTGTTCGTTCACTTTTTCCCCAAAGGTGTTAATAACCCTGAACCAGTCCAAACGCTCTTTGTCCGTGCCTTCGCAAAAATAAATCATCAATTCGTAATCCAAGATCTGATCTTGTTCCTCCCTAGTTAAATTATGGAAGTATCTTTCGTTCAGCGAAAAATCACCATTCACATATTGGCCAATACTGATAGTGCGCTGTTGACCGTCCAACATTTCATAGCCACCGTCTTCTCTAATCATCCAATACATCACATTTAGCGGGAAGTTGTTTTTGATAGTTTCTATCACGGCGTTGCGTTGCTCTTCCTTGTACACAAACTCGCGCTGATATTTTGGCCTAATATCCAGTTTGCCGCCATAAGCCGTTACGCCTTCCTCGGCGCTATCTTTATATCCGGCAATCACTTCGCGAATTGGAATTCTATGTAAATCAATTTTCATAATTACTAATATTTTTCTGTGGATTTATTAACATTAGCAAGCTCTGCGAATTTAGCTGTCATTGTAGGATTTCCGCGCGTTAGTTTTTTGATTGTTAAATCTTCTGCTTTGTCATTAGCAAGACGAAGATTATTGTCGGATGACAAGAGAGCTGCTCTGGTTTTTTGGAGATGATCTATGGTTTTGTCTATTTCTTCAATGGCGGTTTTGAACTTCTGACTGGCTAGGCCAAAATTTCTTGCAAATCCCTCCTTAAATTTATTTATGTTATCTTCAAAGTTAGTGATATCAATATTTTGATTCTTTACCAAAGCGAGTTCCGCTTTATATTTGAGAGAGTTCATAGCGGCGTTGCGAAGCAGTGTTATAATTTGTATAAAAAATTGAGGTCGGATCACATACATCTTGGGGTATTTATAGGAGACGTCGACAATGCCGATATTGTATAGGTCATTTTCGGCTTCCAAAAGCGTAACTAGAACAGCATACTCGCATTTTTTCTCTACACGATCTTTATCGAGCTCGCGTAAAAAATCCTCGTTTCTGTGCTTTGTAGCGGTATCGTCGCCCTCGTTTTTCATTTCAAACATAATTGAAATGATTTCATTGCCAGATTTGTCGCTCTCGCGATAGATATAATCGCCCTTGCTACCACCCCTGGAGTCACTATCTTTTTCAAAGTATGCATTTTGGAAACCGGTGGCACGAAGTTTATTAAACTCGGTCTCACAGTGCTGCTCGAGTGTTTCGCCTACCATCTTTGTCGAAAGTTTGATCTTCATATCTTTGCGAAGGGCAATTTCTTCGTCTTTCATTTTAATGATGTCGTCTTTGGTTTTGAGTTCAGCGGAAAACTTTTCATTTAAAGATTTCTCGAGTAATTGCTTCTCTATCTCTTTGCTTTTCAGCTCACTAACCAGTCCATCACGCTCTTTTTCAATTTTATTGGTTGCTTCCGTGATAGCGAATTTTTTCTCGGTCTCCGCATTATCAATTTTCGATTTCATACTGGCTATTTCAGATTCCTTCTTGGTCAAGAGCTCGCCAAGTTCACGATCTTTTTCAGCTTTTAGTTCAGCTAGCTCTCTGTCTTTTTTTGCAATGTCTGCTTGCGTTGAATTTTTCATATTGGCTTCGGCGAGTTTGACGGCGCTTTCTTTCTCTTTTTCTGCAATCTCTAGCCGCTCATGCAATTCTTCCTCAAACTGATGGTCACGAACTTGCCTGAGTATATCTGCAAATCCTGCCTCATCAACTTTGAAGACCTTTTTACAATTTGGGCATATAATGTCATTCATATTCGATTTAGCCCCCCCGAACCGACTATTTCCTTACTTTCTTATTTTAATTAAAACACGAGCGTAAGTATTTTTGCCATTTATTAATGGACGCGCGTCCTTGAGTCGCCCTATTTTTGGTATTCCCACTACATCAGCACTATAACCGGCACTCGCCGACATCCCCAAAATCTTAAATTGTTTTGGGTTGTATTTATCAAGAAAAGTAACGGGCACCCCCATCACGCCGTCATAATCGTGAGGAATATCGGTGTATTTATCTACGTTAATCGCGTCATAATTGTCGTATTTGGGATATTCCTTAGGATCGTATTTTTTATATAGCGTTAATTTTTCCTTATGCTTCTCAACTTCAAGATTTGTAAACCAGCACGAAGATGCCACGCGTGCAATTTTTTTCCCATTCTCATCAATGTGATGAAATAGTTCCCAATCGTCTGGCACGATAAAAAACATCCCTACATTGAAATTCGTATAGCCAGTTCGAATCTGGTCTTTTTGAAATAATTTAAAAGTTTCCTTATAAGTTAACGCGTTGGTATTGCCGATAATCAAAAATTTTTTGTTATATTCTACGAGTTGCGCGACATATTCACGGAACAATGAAAATGGCGGGTTAGTTACGACGATATCAGCCTCTTTAAGCAGCGCGATACACTCTTGACTACGAAAATCGCCGGTATCAATCATTTTGGTCATAAACTCGCTAGGGTCGGGCATGCGATTACCATATTTATCGCCGGTATATTCCAATTTATAAGGCGGCTCGTGAGCAAATAAATTTGCCTCTTTGTAATGCGTTGCGATTAACTTTTTTAGCCTTAAATACTCAAAGTTATTGCTGAAATATTTGACGAAGTTACTCTCTCTTGGGTCATCACAGTTACAAAAGATCACCTTGCCGCGAAACTGATCTTTATAATGTTTTAGCTCATTTTCAATATCAACAAGCTGAGTATAAAACTCGTCTTTTCTTGACCGGCCTGCCTTATGTAAATGTCTACTTGGTGTATTTTTCATAAAATTATTTTCCACTTTCAAATCTTCTTCTGCGCTCATCAAGTGTTTCTCCGTCATACATCCAATAATCGGTTCCAGCTACGCCATATTTATAACCGAGTATTTTTTGCGCAGATTTTGAAAGACTTGTCATTTTCCCGTTATATTCGATCGATTTAGCCGAGTTAAGATCAACTACTTTGGCTTTTTTAGTTTTATCACGACTAAAGTAAATTTCTGCACCCAATGGAATACCGGCTAGCTTAAAGTTGAATCTGCCGCGCTTTTCTTTTGCTTTCTCTAGGGCTTGTTTATCTCCCTCTGATTCAACGTATATTTGTTTAGGCGTTACGTCTTTTATCGCTTTGACTCTCAATGCCGCCACTGCGCCCTCAGGTTCAATCCGAAAAAATTCTCTGTCTTTGCTGACACGCCATTTATTAAATATTTCAAAAAGCCATCCCTCAGTTTCTTTTCCGTTTTCTACCGCACACGCATAATGACATTCAAAAGGCAATGGCACAGAAGTAATATAGAGATCTTTCAGTCTGCGCATCAGATCACTAGTCCGGCCAATTTTTACATAGCCGAGCATTGCTTCGTTTGTAAGGATGTAAATGATTTCTGTCATAAGTTTATTTTATGTCAAAACCCCTTCTTTCTCAACTTATCCAAGAAGGCGAAAAGGCCGGGTTTTGACGAGCGGCGGCGGGTAACTGAATTCTTTCCCACCAAAACTTTTTTTAAAGTGGGAAAATCCTTGCCAAGATTTAATGGGAAATCTTGCATCGTAAATCCCTTCAAAATCAAAAACCTTGCAACCGACGTTCTTTCTGTTTGGGTTTACAGATTGAAAAGAGAAGGCAAAGTGCGCTAAAATAAAGGCGCAATGATCGGGGCACTAAAAGGCAAACCACAATTTTTTAGCAGTAATTGTCTGATTCTTTTTACTGGCGGGGTGGGCTATAAAGTCTTTGCCAACACCCGGCTTTTGGAAAATTTGCCGGAAGAAGAGTTGCTCCTCTATACCCACGCCTATTTTAGAGAAGACACCCAGGAACTCTACGGCTTTTTAACGCGGGAAGAACTTTTCTTGTTTGAGCTAATGATTGAAATCTCCGGCATAGGACCAAAAATGGCCCTGGCCGTTTTGGAACGAGGAGAAAAAGAAATTAGGGAAGCGGTATCTTTGGCTGACGTCGATTTCTTTACCGGCATTCCCAGAATCGGCCGCAAGAATGCCCAGAAGATTATAATCGAGCTTAAAGGAAAGTTGGGGAGCTTAACCGATTTGGATTTAACCGGCAAAGTTGACAGCCAAACTAAGGAAATAATCGAGGCGCTTTCGGGGATGGGCTTCAAGAAGGGTGAGGTCCAGGCTGTCCTGCGGCAGCTGCCCGAAGGGCTGGAAACGACCGAGCAGAAAATTAAGGAAACCCTAAAAAGGCTGGGAAGATCGTAGGAGGGGAAAGACAATGAAAAAAGACGAAGCAGTCAGGCCAATCATGGAAACCCCGCCCGAAGAAGAGAAAATCTTCATTTCTCTGCGCGCTTCTTCCTGGCAGGATTTTTTTGGCCAGGAAAAGGCCAAGGAGGCCCTGCGGATTGCCATTGCCGCGGCCAAAAAAAGGAAAGAGCCGATGGAGCATGTGCTCTTGTACGGCCCACCGGGCCTGGGGAAAACGACGCTGGCTCACTTGGTTGCCAGGGAAATGGGGGTTAATATTAAAGTCACTTCCGGCCCCGCCTTAGAGCGGGCGGGGGATTTGGCCTCAATTTTGACCAATCTTGAAGATAACGACATCCTGTTTATTGACGAAATTCACCGCCTGAACAAAGTCGTCGAAGAAACACTTTATCCGGCGATGGAGGATTACGCCATTGACATTATTATCGGTAAGGGCCCCTCGGCCAGAACCTTGCGGCTTGATTTACCTCGCTTTACTATTATCGGTGCCACCACGAGAATTGGTCTTTTATCGTCGCCGCTTCGCGACCGTTTTGGCGTCGTCCACCGGCTTTCTTTTTATCAACCGGAGGAGCTAACCCAGGTAGTGAAAAAAGGCGCGGAGAAATTGAGTATTCCCATTTCCCAAGAATCCACTTACGAGCTAGCGGTGCGAGCGAGGGGTACGCCAAGAATCGCTCTTAAACTTCTGAAAAGAACCCGGGATGTAGCCCAGGTGAAAGGCGGGGGCGAGATTAACCAGGCGATTTTGGAAGAGACTTTCAGGATGCTGGAAGTTGACCCCCTGGGGCTGGATGAATCTGACCGGCGTTTAATTTCGACGATTATTGAGAAATACGAGGGCGGGCCGGTGGGAATTGAGACTCTGGCGGCTTCGATTTCGGAAGATATCGGCACGGTTGAAGAGGTTTTTGAGCCGTATCTCATGCAGATTGGCTTTCTGAAAAGATCACCGCGGGGAAGAATGGCTACCCCCAAAGCCTATGAGCACCTCGGCAAAAAACTCCCAGCCCCAAAATCCCAACCCAAGCTTTTTGAGGAGCAAAAGTAGACGCCCCGCCCAAGAGCGCGGTAGGCGCTAGAGCAATAAAGAAACGAAGTCCAAATGAGAGTAAGCGAAATCAATCATTGCGGGAAATCGCCAGAGAAGAGTAAACACAAGGTTTTTACCGCTTATCCTCCTGTTAACCAGTTGCTCGGTTGTCTCCTCAAAAAGGTAACTGATATTTTAAGTGACGAGTTTGTCGGTATGTATATTCAGGGCTCTCTGGCACTAGAAGACTTTGTTCCGGATAGAAGCGATATTGATTTGGTGGTAGTCACACAATTTCCTATTCGGGACGATTTGTTAAAGAAATTGGAATCCATGCATAAGAAAATTACTGATGGCAAAATGCGGTATGCTAAAAGATTTGAGTGTATCTATATACCAATAGATGCGTTGCGTCACCACTCACAAAGGAAAGCTTATTTTCCCTGTCTCCACGTCGGCGGAGAATTTTACACCGATGGTTTCGGTATTATCGAGAAGCATATATTGAGAGAAAAGGGAATGGCATTAAAAGGACCAAACCCAAAATCATTTGTAAGGTCTGTAAGTCTAGATGAATTAAAAAAAGCGGCCTTAAATTCTTTACAGAATTGGTGGCTTCCCCAACTTAAGGGTAATTCACGGCTAAAGAAGGATGATTATCAGGTTTATGCCATTTTAACTATGTGTCGGGCAATTTATACCATTGACAAAGGAGATGTAGTTTCAAAATCTAGAGCCGCTTCCTATGCCCAAGGGGTATTAGATAAGAGATGGGCACCACTGATCGATAAAGCGCTATCGTGGAAAATAGGCAATAAATTCAACCACCTAGAAGAAACGTTAAATTTTATTAGATATGCGCTGCTTTGGACAAAATAACGCCATAGCGTTATTTTGTCAATGGGCTCCTCTTTAGATTTACTTACTTCAATAATTCAAATTATTAAAGTGGGGTGAAATTTTTGGCTATTGACAGATATAATAAATTTGTTATAAAAGAAGGCACGGAAATGGACGGCTATTTATGAAAAACAAAGATAAACTGATTCCGTTTGCGAGATTAAAAGCAGACCTAATGAAAGATGCGGAGTTCCGCCGCGAGTACGAAAAGCTCGAGCCGGAGTTTCAGCTGGCGCGGGCATTAATTGATGCCAGAGTTAAAAAGAAAATGACACAGGCAGAAATTGCCAGAAAGGCCGGCACCAAACAACCGGTAATTTCCCGTCTGGAGGGAGCCGTTGGCAGCCCCTCGCTTTCTTTAATTAAAAGAATTGCCCAGGCCCTAGATGCTCGCCTAATCTTTCGTCTTGAACCAAGATAATGCACTGTCTGCTGGATGGGAAAGTTGCGGGCTGGAGAGGCAAGCCTTCGATCTCAATGTTCCATGTTATATGTTCAATGTTTAATGAGGCAGAAAGGTAGCGACAATCTTTGGGACGTTACCGGCCTCGCCGCCGGGCCATAACAGAAAGAACTCCCCGGGCGAAGATCTTCGCTATCAAGTGCGATATCGCCGACGAACCGGGTGGGGATTTGAACAGCTGACACTCTTTTCTGGGGGATGCCAGGAACATCCTTGTCGTAACCAATTCGTGTATTGGGGAATTAGTGTCAGGAAGTTACACTAAACGCAGCTTGAAGCCAGGGGCTATAAGAGGATATCTAGGATCATAATGGGGGAGACTCGAATGAATTTTCACTTCGCCCAGTCTTCTTCCCAGCTCGGTGGCTAACTCCCGCCCATATCTGCCCGGGTGGTCCCCGTGCGTTAATATTATCTGTTTGCCGACCCTGCTTTCTCCTAGCAAGGCGTCAACGATATTGACTATTTCCCGAAAGCTGGCGTGCCCCGAGGCGTGCAGGCCCCAGGGGAAAGAACTCGGAACTACCGTCCCGCCATATCCATGAATATCGAAATCAGCATAAAATTTCCCCCCCTCCCCTCTTACCCAACGCCAGCTGTCGGCGACATTATATTTCTCTCTAGCCTCAAAGGGGAAGTACGTAGCATGGAGTGCTGCAATTTTGCGGTGATTTCTTAAGCCGCTGAATTCAGTACGCAAGAGTTGCCAGGGCGGAATAACAACAATCCATTTACTGGGTTCATTTGACAGGCGCCACTGGTCGACTACCCCAAGATTCCCCTGCCCGGCGAGGGCCATTAACACCTTTTGATATTTGCTGAAGGAGGTCATTTCTCGAACCCAGAGGGCGACGTTGTCGCCCAAGAGAGGTAAGGGGCAGTCAAAACCCTCAACGTCCGGGGGGGCCATTTCCCTGAAGGCTCGTAGTTGCCTAGCTATCTCTGCGTGGGTAGAATCGATCGCCAGATGGCGTCCGGTGGCTTCAGCAGCTGCCATCAAACTGGCTATTCTTTCTAGATTATTAGGCGAAGCTATGGCTATAATATAATCCCGGGGATGTTCCCGGATCAACCTGATGAGCGTGTCTCTTACCTGATTTTCTGTGAATCCCGCCGAGATTTTGGGTTCATAAAGATCATTGGTGGTTTCTACCATTATTACAGGAAAGCGACCAGCGCACTCATTAATTGCTCTTTCGGTTTTCGGGCCCATTCTTAGATCGCTGGTATATAATAAGCCCCAGCCCTGGGTTTTATCCGACCAACCTACCATGGCTGTTCCAAGGATGCTGTGGTCAACCCCGTGCATTTCGACCTCTAGGTTTCCAAACCTAATGCGCTGTTTGGCATAGTGAATGGGACACAGCTCTCGAGGGAATCTTTGGTAAGGGGTAAATGGCCTATAGCCAGCAGTAATTTCAGAGACATCGCCAAATCTGTCTCTCCACCAGCTAGCGGCAGTTGTTTCTCCGACACAGATGGCAACAGTTGGTGTCCGGGCGTATACTGGCGCTTCATGTGTAACAAGTGCTATATGCTTTTTGTGGTCATCGTGAGCGTGACTAAGGAAGACGCCGGCAAGGACAATGTCGCCTTCCCTATACCATACTCGCTCGTCCCTGTCGCCAATCCGCATGAGCTCAGCTGTGGCTTCTTTACCGAGGAAGACACCTGTTTTTTCCCGATCGCCCCGGTGGTAGAGCTCTGCCCGCAAGAAACTAGCTTTTGAATCATCCGGGTTAAAAAGCCCTGGGTAGTTGGCAGAAGCCAACAGGTACTCCGGATCGTAAACACCAGGCACCATTGTCAGCTCCCCCCCCAAACTTCTTCTTATTCCCATCTTAGTTCTCTCGCGAGCGGTAAGTTCGTCTTGGGCGCGCGTCTCGACCCCCCAACTTTTACCGAAGTCCCCCATAAATATGACGGTATCCCCGCCTCGCTCTCTCTCTAGCCGGTAGTTGACGCCGCCGATCAGCGGTTTTTGTCGACAAACGCATAAAGTAGTCGGCCCGGACTCAACACCCGTAGCGCCGTATGACACCCTTCTGCTAAGCGGGCCGTAGTCAAATTTTTCTTCAGGTTGAGCAAAGGCTGAACCTCTTTTTTGCCATTCTTTGAACAACCGCCCGTTAACAAATAAGACAAGATTAGCCCGGCCGCCTGTACGCCGATTGAAATCCGTGGCCCGGTCCGCTATATGTGCCTTTGTTTGCTCAATTGTCCAGTCGTCAGGAACAATGGCAATGCCAGCGACGCCATTGACCGGAATTACGCCCCAATCACCCCTCTTTACCCTATGAAGATCCACGCCCAATATTTTGTTTACCGGCTCAAATTGCCGCGTCATCGTCGGCCCTCCCCTTCTAAGGAAAACCACATCAAGCCCAAATTCGTTGCTAAAGTAAGGTAAAGAATAGCCCATTCTGGCCAGTTCGCCAGGACGCAAAGTGTCCCGCCCAAAATATAAAAATCGTATCACCTGCTCGGCCGTTACGTTTGTGTCGGGAATATGTGCCGTTAATTCGCGACTAAGCCCCATTTTTTGCCATAAGTTAAGTTGTCCCTCGCTAACCACCGGAACAACGACTTCCTCTAAAACCTCGAATTGGCTGCGGAACGCCTCGGCCAACGCGTGCGCTCGGGTATAGGCCTCACATTTATTTTCTCCCGCTCCGTGCAGTATCAGGCCTGGACATAAGGCCGCGCCTTCTTGTACCGATTCGACGAAAAAAGGGCTTTTTGGTCCCTCTTTTTCACCTTTTCGGACATGGTAAATTGGTACAGTTATTGGCCCGTCTTCTCCACAGAAAAGCACATCAAACCCATCCGCTGGGCCCAACTCCTTTACGCCGCAGATCTCTAGATAGTCGCTATTAGCCTCTAAAACGGCCGTTAATTGTCCGGCGTGGCCGGCTCTTTCCGTCGCGGTGATCCGTTTTAGACCACTGGCTTCGCGCACTCTTTGGCCGACGCTGGCAAGCATTCCCCGCTCATCAATGGCTCTATAAAATTCCACCCAGGCAGCAAGGTCACTTTTAGTCAGTAGGGCGATATGCGCTCCTTGTTGGAGAAGGCGAAAAGCCGCGGGACTCCATTCGAGATTTCTCCCTCCGTTGCCGACGACAGTACGGCTTTTGACGAGGCGGACCCCTACACAATCTGGTACACTAAAGGCAAAGATTCCGGCGTAATCAGTCCTGTCGCCTTGTCCGACAGTAAAGGCCAGTTCAAGCTCGGGCATTGCTGGTGGCCTACTTTCCCAGGTTGCTCCGGGATGCCGGGCAAGCAATTCTTGTACGGCGCCACTTTCCGCAACCGTGCGTATTGCCCTAGGAACGTCTAGTGCCCTCGATTGGCGTTTTCTCTCATCATACCCATTCTCGTCAAGAAAAATAGATGCGCGTTCGGGTGTCATGTAAATAATTAATCGGCGGGGGCAGGTTTTAGGGCCGGAGATATCATAAAGAAATTGGGGCTAGATATCAAGTAGCAACTACCTGGCTTTTATATGTTCACTGCGCAATGAGGAGGAAGAACAAAATAAGAAGGGTGAAGCCGAGGGACCAGCCGGTGGTGTAAATGACTAGCCACAGCGCCCGGATTGGCTCTTTCTTTTGCCAAAAGAGAATAAAAGGATAGCCGAGGGTGATCAGCCCGCAAATTAAAGCGGAAGAGGAAAAGAGAGCGAGGAAGAGCAGAGGGCCAAAATAATTGGGCATCATGCCGACGATTTGATTGCCGTGGGCCATCAGAAGCGCTACCAAGCCGCAATATAAAATCAGCCCCAAGGCCTGAAGAAAAGCAATAAATTTAAGCGAGTATTTCCGTTTCCCCATGTTGATTAGATTATAGCAAAAACGGGAAGTTTAAACGGGCTTACCTGTTTACCCTGAGACTGTCGAAGGGTTTACCCTGAGGAACTCGAAGGATTCATCCTGAGACTGCCGAAGGATTCATCCTGAAATAATTGAAGGGTTTACCCTGAAAGCCTGAAGGGAGCGTAGTCGAAGGGCTTGCCCTGAGCGTAGTCGAAGGGGTAAAATAGGAATAAATGATAAAAAACAAAGAGACGCCTACTGTATACGCTTT
>Ga0194125_10009698_pt1 | contig 13285 bp, 13 predicted proteins | sample TA2KigC250mmetaG_FD_148626 | JGI IMG/M metagenome (GOLD analysis project Ga0194125, IMG submission 148626) | Freshwater microbial communities from Lake Tanganyika, Tanzania - TA2015034 Kigoma Deep Cast 250m | ecosystem: Environmental > Aquatic > Freshwater > Lake | place: Tanzania: Lake... | reverse complement strand
AAGGTGGGGAATTATCCTGATCCCAAGTGGGGAATTATTCTGAAACTAACTGGGGAATTCTTTTGGAACTAAGTGGGGATTTTCGCTGAAACTCGACAAAATCCAGATTTTTTAAGTTGATCGATATAATCTTTAAGTTTTTTGGTTAAATTTATCCGGCAATCTGTGCTCTGAAATCTTCCGAAAACACTCTCCATTTCCTCAAGAGAGCAATCATAAATATCATTAGGAAGAACTCCTTGTTGTGTAAATCCCGGAATCGGCATTATAACCCCATTTTTTTGTGTGAAACCAAAAGGCTCAAGTTTATTTTATCCCACATCATACCATTAACTCCCCCGCAAAAGCCCTTTGCATGAGACTCTGAAAAAGTTCGTCAAGTTTTTTCTTGCTCTCTGCCTGTCGGCCTTTTTCAGCTTCGATTTCCTCTACACGTTCAGCAAATTCCTGCTGCAGGGAAAGAGGGGGAAGAGGAATTTTAAAATTCAGTAGTTTCTGTTTTGAGATATTGGGCATAGAGCCCGCGCTTCCACTTGCTAATACTTGAATTGATTTCCTGAAATTTTTTTCGATCAATAAGCTCCATAAATACTGCCCCCAAATTTTATCTTTTTTATAATCTAATCGAAATATAGTATCTGACATCAAGAGTTTTGGATAAGTATTAAAAACATATACACATGCTCCAACTAAGTCTTTTGTATTTTTCCTACAAAAAAGAACATCGCCTTTTTTTACTTCTATTTGCTTTTTGATAACAAGATGAGATGGTAATAATTTATTTTCAGTGGGTTTAAAATAACAGGTTGTTATAGCGCCTAACGTTAATACCGCCCAATCACTGTTATTTGATCGAGCATTTTGTTCACAGATTGGGCTCCATCCACTATCGATTCCATGCAATATTTCCCCAAGTCTAACAATATACCATCTTTTCTCATTCATAACCGGATCTCCAAACATATCAATAAAAATTGAGGGAACAAGGTTTTTCATCTTTTCATCTGCCTGCTGGCGGAGCTTTCGGAGATTGTCTGCCTCTTCAAGTATTTCAACAATCTTGTGTTGGGTAGGGAGAGGGGGAAGAGTGATTTCTATTTTTTCAAGTCTTGTTTTTGTTATGTGACTTAAACCGACTCCGCCATGAGCATTATGAATAAGATCATTCAGTCTCAAATTAACAGCGTAAACAAATATTTTCTTTAAAAGTCTATCTTCAGATATTTCAACGCGAAAAATGTGTTGATTTAGTACCGCATCACCACCTTGCCAGATGTGAGCACCAAATGATGTTCCGGGCGTGCCAGACCATGAGAGCAAAACATCTCCATTGTTAACATGATATTTAGGTTCTACTTCTCCATTGAAATAATTATACGGCTTAGTTGGATCGTTTAAATTCTGTATTCTAATTATTGGCAGGCCTGTTACAGTCCAATCAGATGGTTTGAAAGCCTTGCCGTTTATTAAGTTACTAATTTCGTCTATTTTTACATTTTTCCAACCTTCTGGTAGTGTCTTTTGCATATTATTTTTTAACCTTATCAAGGAGCTGCTTTAATCCTTTACTTATTTTGTCCTCTATTTCTAATACCTCATTAATAATCTCTTTAGGCTTAGGATACTCAACTTCTTCATACACATTAGGCTTATAACGCCCAGCAGTAAGGTTTAAATCATTTTCTATGATCTCTTCTCTTGTGGTATACCAGCTATTATTACTTTTCGGTTTCTCATCCCATTTCAAAAGAAGGTCAGGGATGTCATTTTTCTCTGGCTGAGGTGTCCGCTTATCGTCAAGACTATATCCATCTCCTGTTATCTCGTAAAACCATACCTTTTCTGTTTTTCCATCCCGCTCAAATGCAACAACTGATGTTTTAACGCCTGCATATGGTTTGAAGACACCGGAAGGGAGGCTTATAATCCCGTGAATCTTACATTCATCCATCAACCACTTTCTTAATTTCTTGTGTGCCGTTGTCGAACCAAATAAAACGCCTTCAGGTACAATAACAGCAGCCTTGCCTCCTGGAGCAAGATGCTTATAGAAATATTCTCCAAATAAAAGCTCAGTCTTTGCTGTGCTGAGGTCAAAGTCCTCACGAATTGCTTCCTTATTAACAGATCCAGCAAAAGGAGGATTGGCAAGGATAATGTCATACTTTCTGTCAGTTGGGTTAGGAAGTGTAAGGGGATCAAAGTGCTTCACATTGGCATTTTCAAGACCGTGCAAATAAAGGTTCATAATTGCGATCTTAACCATATCAATATCATTGTCGTATCCTGTGAGAGCGTGCATCTTTAAAAACTCGTGTTGGTCAGGTCTGAGTTTATCCCCTGTGATACGGCCATCTTGCTTTGAATCTTCGCTTGTATTTTGCTCCATGATGTAAAGGTAAGCCTGAATAAGAAAACCTGCTGTACCGCAAGCAGGATCAAGGATATACTGGCCTGCCTGTGGTTTTACAAGATTCACCATCATCTTTATGATATGTCGTGGTGTTCTAAATTGCCCATTCGTCCCGGATATTGCTATCTGGCCAAGGAGATATTCATAGAGGTCGCCTTTAACATCCGTGTCATATTTCTGAGTATTGTTGTAATCCATCTCGTCAATGATTGATACAACCGATCGTAGTGTAGGTCTATTAAATATTTTTAAATGAGCCTGTCTGAAAAGAATCTTACCTATTTGTGAAAGGTTCGGAAGCTCATGGAATTTCTCAAAGGCTTCTGATAGAGTCACATAAAGGGGATCGCCTGAGAGCCGTGCAACAGTTCTCCAACTGTATTGTGCCAATGAATTTGAAAAAAGGGGCGTATATGGATTACCCATGAGCTTTTGTAATTGCTCCTGCTTTTCATCCATTTCAGTGAGGCTTTTAAGGAACATCAGGTAACTGATCTGCTCAATGGCAGTCATAGGGTTATTGACGCCTCCCGCCCAAAGCTCATTCATAAGCTGTATGACTTTCTGTTTCAAGTCAGAATTTACAAAATTGGTTGGCATATTATCGTTCCTCAGCTTTTTCTATTTCAGTTAACTTTGATTTCAAGGTATCAACTTCATGTGAATATAAATAACGCAAAAAACCAATGATTGCATTGTCAATAAGTTTGGGTACAGATGTCTTCCATCCTTCACCATTTGCATCTTCTTTTTTAAGACATAAATTTCTTTTAACCTGAAAAGTTTTCTGAAAAATTTCTTTGAAAGTCTTAAATTCTTTATCGCAGGTTTTTGAATCTATATTTGTATTGCCATAGAAAAAATTCAGGATATATCTTCTATCAATAGGCATTATCAAATCGGGCAGTAAAAAGTGCATGGCTTTTGATACCCCTACAATTCTTGTCTTTGTTTTCATTACCTTTAAATTGCAGAAGATACTCTTGAGGGGAGTAGCTATTTGCTCAATAATAGCCCGCCTATCAATATCATAGAGCTTGTATTTATACATCTCATATAAAGCTGGCTTTACAGTCTGAACAGATGCTTTAAAATCATCAACAGATGTGAGTTCAGCTCCCTGCTGATCCATGTTCCATGCGCTCAATGTTTCCATTATTAAATTGTAAAAGGAATTTTGATTTAATAGCATATCTAAATTATTATTTCTTCTGTGCAAATCAATTATATCTCTGTATAAGCTCAGATCATGACCGGAGCGATATTTGTTATTGCAGTAATCTACAAAGTAAAAAAATATCTTTCTGTTTTTGAAAAGGATTTCTTCCAACATGTTATCTCATTAACGCCAACTTTAAAGGATGGCTTTGTTTTATATGGGTAAAAACAGGTTTTGTTATGTCGCCGAAAGTTGATATATAAGCGCCAACTCCTCCATACGAAGCAAATGGTTGGTTATTAAGAAATTGGAAATCCCCCTTTTCAAACTGTTCTGCATACTTGGGGCTCTGTACGAGCTGTTCTATGAGAACCCTGAGAAGGCGAATTTGCGAGAGATTGAGGCTATATTCAACCTTGAGAAACTCAATCAGTTCCTCAAGCTGTTCTTTTTGTGTTGGCAGCTTGCCGATACCCAAAGCCTCTTTTATAAAGTCAGTAATATCGGCAAATATGCTGTAAACCTTGGCAAGATTTGTCTCATTGAAATACTCAACCGGCCGGTTTAATACTTCTGTCTGGAGATATTCCATAAGCTCATCAGTGAAATTGCCGGTTCTGGCTGCCTCCATAAGCTCTGGTTTTATCTCAGCCACTTCCCTTATCTTATCCTTCCATTTGTTCTGATAGTGCATTCTATCAACTTTCTCACCCTCTGGGCCGATCTCTATAAATTCGGTAAAAACTATATGGTCAGGTTCATGAGAAACAAGTTTCCCCTCTGGTGGTGGAGGCGGTGGCAGAGGTGGCGGGGGAGGTTCAGGCCCTGGCCCTTTTGGTTCTTTAGGCACTGGTAGAGGTTCCGGAGCGGTGTAGTCATAATCTTCCTCAAAATATTCCACGACTTCACAGAAATCATGAATTATGAAATGCTTTTTCTGCGAGCCATCGGGAAAAGTGTACTTGCGGGTACCGCGACCTTTTATCTGAATGTAATTGGTAGGAGATGCAATTGGACGGGCGAGTACGATATTCAATATCTCAGGACAGTCGTATCCTGTAGAGAGCATATCAACACTAACTGCTACCCGCGGCCAGTAGTTTTCATCCTTCCGGAACGATTTAGCAAGATCTGAAGAGCCTTTCACTCTTGAAGTTATAACCTGTGCAAACCTGCCGTTCGCTTCAGGTGCAAGTGCATTAAGACTCTTGGCAAGTGCAGCAGCATGATCCTGAGAGACAGCAAAAAAAATCGTCTTTCCAACAGAACCATCCGGAGTTTTTAAGGCATATTTCAGAAATTCCTCACAAATAAGCTGATTTCTTTTGGGGACATTCACCTTTTTCTCAATCTGGGAAATGGCAAAGGTATAATCTTCACCATCAATATCTACACTCCAGCCTTCTTCTGATGCAGATTCCATGGTAATTAAAGAGTAGAGCTTATATATCTTCGGAGGAACAAGATAAGGCCCTGGGGGATTTGCCGTTACAGCCTCCTGTAATGTATACCTATAAGTCGGCTCACCGGGTTCACATCCGAAATGCTTGTAAGTATCACGCATCATTCTGTATTCAAGGGCTTTAGGATTATTCTCGCTTAACTTTTCAATATCAATGTTTTTCAAGAAATCTTTTGGCGTAGCAGTCAGGCCAATCCTCGTAGCCTGAAAATACTCTACCACCTGCCTGGGAAGTTCTCCGTATATTGACCGATGACATTCGTCATTGAATACAAGATCAAAATATCCTGGAGTAAAGTCTTTCTTGTAATGGATGTTGAGGCTTTGAATGGTTGCTATTACAACAGAAGCTCCACCCCATTCGCCATGACGCCCCGGTTTATAACGGACACTCTTATATTTGTCCCTGAATGCCATTTGAAAAGCTTCAAAAGCCTGCTTTGCAAGTTCAATTCTATCAACGATGAAAAGCACTCTTTCAGCCTGATTTGACTGTAAGAATCTAATAACAATTGCTGCAGCAAGTCTTGTTTTTCCCGTCCCAGTTGCCATTTCAAGAAGAAATGCCCTTTTGCCCGTATCGTATAGCCTTGAAATGATATTACTTGCTTCTATCTGATATGGTCTGTCAGCAATATCGGCAGGATGTTCGATTTGCAATAAGGGCTTCTTTAGTACTTTAAGGTCAGCACGTCTCTGAAGGTCTTCTGGAGATATAAAACGCTCAATAGGTCGGGCATCGCCTTCGTCAAGATCCCAAAAGTAAATCTGTTCTGAATTTGCAAGAAAGACATATCGGCAGCCCATTGCTTCGGCATATCCACGGGCCTGTTCTTTGGCAAGATAAACATCTCCTTGGTCATCATCTTTCGCTTCGAGGACTGCAAGATTTTGACCTTTTCGGCCCAGGAGAAGATAGTCAGAGAATCCCTCGCCTGTATACTGCTCAGTTAGTACGTTCTTGTTGGGGCCTTCAAGTATCCAGCCGGATTCGGTAAGTTTCCGATTGATAACTATCCTTGCGTCTTGCTCGGTCATTAAGAATCTTTTCTCTTTCTCTAAAAGGGGAAAAAATATTTGTCCAATTATAACAAAACTCTACTATGAATATATGGGCGGGTTACCAAGTAATGACTTATTTTATGAGAAGTATGGCTTTTATACCCCCCCTCAATATTCAAAATCTGCGAGGGAAAGGACGCCCCCTGCGTATGCATCCCCCAGAGGCCGGAACCCCTCCCCCCTTACCCCTATCGAAAAATCTCCCTTTTCTTGACCTTTTCCCTATCTCCTTAATTCTAAACCTCTGTAAAAAAGACCCCTAAATCGTTACTATTTCCTTTTTAAAATACTTTCAAGACAAAAGCAAGTCAGTTGATTAACCTTAGCCCATTGCTCACATGCTTGAGGGAGTGAGCAGTTCCTACACAATTGACTTAGTTCTTTTTTAGATATTTCAAGAGTACCGGCTGTTTCATGCAACCTCAACAATTGCTTCAGATACTTTCCAGCTACCAATCTGTGTAAATTGTCTTTCTTTTTAAGTCCGAGCCATTCAAATATACCCTTGTCCCCTCGTGAGATATTACATAATCTACACGCTAATACTAAGTTATCAGACGAGTCGTCACCGCCCCTGTTGCATGGTATTAGATGATCGGTTGTTAAGTCTGTTCTGGAACCACAAAAAACACACTCCTGTGGGAGTTCTTGCTCACGCTCCCATTCTCTGATCGTACCTGATATGCTTAATTCTCCGTTCCTAAGTTTCTTAAAGCGATCAGTAATAAAAGCACGTTCAAGCGAACCATAGGCAGATCGAGAGATAAGTTTAGCGTATTCATATAGAATCTCTTCACGAATCGTCTTCACATAAGGCGGCGGCATGATTGAAAGTATATCAAAATTTTAGGAAAGTGCAATTACAATATTACTTCATCTACTACGTAAGCCCGATGATTTTTTGGGGATGCGACTAACACCTACAAGTATTGCCTTGTGAGTAGAAAAAGAGAGTGTGAATTTACAAAACAAATACTCAATAAAAACCGACTGTCAATTATTACCCAATAATTTCAGAAGTTCATCTTTGACTTTGGCTATCACTGATTCCCAGTCACCAGGAGAAGGTTGACGGAAAAGCCTCATGGTTGGATACCATGGTGTATCTTGACGATTTAACATCCACCTCCAATCATGCACAAATGATAATAATGTCCACACAGGTACTCCTAATGCTCCAGCCATGTGTACAGTTGAATTGTCTATGGATATAACCAGATCTAAAGACGATATTTCAGCAGCAAAATTATCAAGGTCTTTAAGAGGATCAGCATCTTCCCAATCGTATATAGTGATTCCTAATTCATCCTGAATTTGTTTTAATTCATCTCTGACATCTCCGTATTGCAGATTGATAAAATATGACCCAGGAATCGATAATATTTCCGCCCATTGTGTTAGCACCATCGAACGTATTTGTTTGATAAAGGCATCTTTACCGCCACGCCAAGAAATGCCTATCTTTGTGCCTTCGCCTAATGCTTTAAAACGTTTATTCCAAGTATCAACTTTCTCAGCATTAGGAATAAGATAAGACTTTCTTGATGGAAAATTATTAAGACTATTACGTAGATATAAAGGAAGGCTACCCATGGCGATTACAACATCAAAAGACAGTAATGCCATTGCACCATTGTTATCTGTATTGAATCGCTCAATTATTGTAGTTCCGGGAAAAGATCGAGAAAAGATCGGTACGAGTCTCTTGTCACATTCAATAATACATGAGTCAGCCTGTTCAATTGCATCAGGGAAACATGATGCAAACATGATCTCATCGCCCACCCCTTGTTCGGCATAAATCAACAGCCTTTTACCTTTAAGCGATGATCCATCCCATATTGGTTTAAAGAAGTCTCTTTTATGAGAACCACTTTCTTTTGTCTCCCATCTATATTCATAATGTTTCCAGCCTTTTTCAAAGTTGCCGAAAGTCAATTGTATAAGTCCTATATTCCATTTGGCATCGCTGAGTTTAGAATTAATTCCTAAGGCTTTTTCATAGCAGGCTAACGCATCACTCAAATGTCCTGTATATTGGAGAGCATTCCCTAAGTTGTTAAATGCAAGAGCAAACTTTGGAGAAAGTTGAATTGCCTTTTTAAAATATGTGATAGCTTCATCAAGTTTGCCCAAATCCTTTAAGACTAATCCAAGGTTATTATATGCCCAGGGAAATTCAGGATTTAGGCTCAAAGTTTTCTTATAATTTAAAATTGCCTGTTCTGTTTGTCCTTTTTCAAAAAAAGCATCAGCAAGGTTATAGTATGGTCCAAAATCATTTGGGTTAAACTCGATAGCTTTTTGATACCAAACGATAGCTTCATCAATTTTCCCTTGGTCCTGTAAAATATTTGCAAGATAGTTGACAACAAATAAATTATCTGGTTGATAGTTGAGTATAGCTCTGCAAAGATTCTCTGCTTGTTTTAAGTTTCCTGCTTGATACTGCTTAATGACTATTTTAATTGCTTCATCTATATCCATTTCGTCTGCCTAATGATTATCAAAGATACTATTGATTAATATAGCAGATATTATTGTTGTGAACTACAGGAAGATATTGAGCGGGTGACTTCCACCTACAAGTAGTCAGCGTCAAGAAGCTATTTGAAGTAACAATTTCTGGTAGAAGAACTAAACCGCTGCGCGGTGGTAACGAGTCGTCAGCGTTTTCTGGAGAAGATAAAGCTTTTTCTGCGTTGTAGAAGTTAGTCCATTATTTTCTCTCTTGTTGAACAATCGAAGTCATTTTACAATCTCCTTTTGTTTTCCCGTCGGCATGAGCTGGCGGATATTTGTTTTCAAAGGAGATTGTGATATGAGCAAGTTGAGACAACAGATGTTGGCAGACCTTCAGTTGAGAGGGCTTACCCCGAAGACCCAAAAAATCTATCTGAGAGAAGTAAGCAATTATGCAAAGCACTTCAATAAGTCGCCGGAGCAGCTTGGAGAGAAGGAACTCAGGGAGTATCTGCTGTATCTTTTGAATGAGCGGAAGTTGTCCAAGGGGACATACCGGTTTTATTACCAAGGTCTGAAGTTTCTGTACAAGCACACGTTGAAACGGGAAGAGGTCGTGGAGAAGATCCGTTGTCCCAGAGGGAAAAAGAGGCTTCCGGTGGTTTTGGACCTGGCTGAAGTCAAGACTTTGCTTTCCGTCATAGAGAATCTCAAACACCGGGCGATCCTAACGATCACCTATTCTGCTGGCCTCAGGATAAGCGAAACGGCACACCTTAAGGTGAGCGATATCGACAGCAAGAGGATGATGGTTAGGGTGCAGCAGGGCAAAGGGGGCAAAGACCGTTACACTATCCTGTCCCAGACTGCTCTTGAGTGCTTGAGACAATACTGGAGATTATATCGCCCCACGGAATGGTTGTTTGAGGGGCAGAACAAAGATACCCACATATGCATAAGTTCGATTCGACAGATATTCCTTGAAGCCAAAGAGCGCGCCGGCATAACAAAACCGGCAAGTCCTCATACATTGAGGCATAGCTTTGCCACTCATTTGGTTGAAGCGGGGACGAGCCTGCACCATGTCCAATTACTCCTGGGCCACAGGTCTCCCACAACCACGACCGTTTATCTTCATGTCAGCAAGATAAACCTGGCACAGGTCACCAGTCCCCTCGATAGTATACCCGAAGAGCTTTAGAGCATTTAACGGTATCTTTGATGCGTACGTCTCAGGGTGTCGAGGTGGCGGATATCTTCTGTCAGTACGGTCAAGAATATAGAAGATCCCACCCGATGCCTCTTAATCATCTGCGCACCATGCATGCCATTGAGGTATGCAGGACCGCAATCCTTGGCGGGCATAGGTATAAATATAGCTGTGGTCATGTGGATATCTCATACAACTCCTGCCGGAACCGTCACTGTCCCAAATGCCAGACCCTGCAGAAGGAGAAGTGGATTGAGGCCAGATGCGAAGACCTCTTGCCTATTCGATACTTCCACGTAGTCTTCACAATCCCCTCAGAGTTAAATCCGCTGGTCATCATGAATCAAAGGGTCATGTACAATATACTGTTTCGCTCGGTCTCAGAGACGCTTATAGAACTCTCCAATAATCCAAGGCATCTCGGAGCACGTACAGGGTTTATCGGCATCCTTCACACCTGGGGACAGAATCTTATGGATCATCCCCATATTCACTGTGTTGTACCTGGCGGAGGACTATCTCCCGACGGAAGCCGCTGGGTATCATGTCGCAAGGGTTTCTTTATCCCTGTAAGGGTCCTTTCCTCATTGTTCAGGGGTAAGTTCCTTGACTATCTCAAAAGCAGCTTTGAATCAGGTGCTCTTATCTTCCCCGGTGGCATCCGTCATCTCAAGGAACCACGAACCTTTGAGGTATTCAGAGGACAGTTCTATAACAAAAAATGGGTTGTTTATTGCAAACCACCTTTCGACGGCGCCGAGGGTGTCCTTCAGTACCTGGGCAGATATACCCACAGGATAGCTATCAGCAATAACCGTATCCTCAAAGTCCAGGGGGGTAATGTCTCCTTCCGCTGGCGGGACTATGCCGATGGCGATAAACAAAAGACCATGACTCTCAAGGCCGATGAGTTCATCAGAAGGTCCCTCCTTCATGTATTGCCCTTGCGGTATGTGCGCATCAGACACTTCGGACTTCTGGCAAACAGAAGCCGTAAAGACAACATCGCCCTATGCCATGAGCTCCTTGGCAGTTGTAAAACCGTAACAAAAGAAAAAGAGAAACCAGAGACCTGGCAGGATCAGTTGCTCAGGATCTGCGGTATCGATGTCACTACTTGTCCAGTTTGCAAAAAAGGCACGATATTCATGGTGGAGCTTCTGCTTCCTTCCAGGTGCAATAGCCCTCCGGATCAATGTTGATGAACATCTTGAACAGCGCAAAAATCATATCTCTATCAGCTTGCGAAAACGGCCCTCCATTTCGCCATATCCTACTTTTGTCTGAAATCACCCCATGGTATGCTACTCGAACACCATGGACGCAATACCAACCTCTATTTTCATCTCAGAATGATCTCATGCAGGTCAAAAGAGGACCAATTCGATCCAACCTATATTCAATCCGATAGAAAAAATACCGAGAGAATTAATCGAATCCCCATATCTGGCGCAGCGGCTTAGTCCTTCACACGTCATTCCGCAACTTCGCAGTCGGAATGACGCTTATTCGCTATACGTAAAAAGGGCAAGCTTTTAACCTCGTCATCCACCATATTATCGCGTAGCCTGGTTTAGCTTTCTATCTTTCAATAATCAATAAGCACGTGATTTTTATATGTGATATAGATATAATAAATTTAATAATGATGACCAGAGAAGAAACATGGGCAAAACTTGTGCAGTTTGGTATTGTTAATGGCAATATGCCATTAGGAAAGTGGGATCTTATATACAAAGTTTTAAGTGAAGCAGATCTCAGCAATGCAAATCTTTCTGGTGCTGACCTGTTCGGATCAAATCTGAATTATGCTAATCTCAGTAATGCGAATCTGAGTGAAGCCTCTCTTATTGAAACATATTTAGTAGGAGCTAATTTAAGCGGATCTAATCTTTATAAAGCATCACTGAAAAGAGCTTATCTCTCCAGAAGCAATCTTCACGGTGCAAATTTACGTTGTGCCGATCTTAGTGGGGCAGATCTTTTCGGTGCGGATCTTAGTGGAGCTGACTTGGAAGGGGCTAATCTAAAAGGAGTAGAACTCAACACAGCAAATCTTACTAACGCTAAACTTGATCCTGTAGCAGATTGAAATAGTCTCTTACTCTTTCAAGGTCAACAGATCACAACCTCACCTAAAATTAATAACTGATTTGATGAAACGAATTCCGAAGATTATTGGTTGAACTATGTACCTTTCAGGTTGAGTTTCAAAGTGTCTGCTTCAGGAAGTTGTCATTAAACGAGGCAGGAAATTCCCCAGTTAACAATTGTCATCGGAATATTTTGTTTATTTATTTCTGATGAACACTTTCGCCTACAGGTTTCACCTTTAATGTTAGTCCCTCTACATTTTGAATAATCGCTTTCTCACCCTTCATTAAAGGAACCTCACTAACTGCTCTCCACAGTTCACCTTTAATAAAAACTTGTCCTTCTGTTTCCTTCCACTGTCTAACTTCAACAACTTCTCCAAGTAGGCTGTCAATGCCAGTAATAGATTTTTTCTTGCGTTTCAAAAAATAGAAAACTATTGGGATAACTATATGCTCAATAACCTCAAAGAGAAAAAACCCAATAACCAGAATTAAAATAATATTTCTTATTTCCATCATCCGTTGGCTTACGACTAAAAGTTTTTACATGACTACTATTCTAAAAATTATATGCCATCTTTTACATTTTTATATTGATTTCCATTTGTAATAGTGTATTGTTAGGCAGGATTTAAAAATCACACTTACAGGAAGGATTGTTTTTTCCTTGCCATTAACAGGGCATGTGCATTTTTTACCTAAATGGATGTAATTGGGTGGGGTCTAATTAGTTTAGCGATGTCTCCAACCGCTCCAAACAGGGACCCCCTTTTCATCCCGAAGTTTCAGTATTTCATTGCCTTTCTTTATCTCGGCTGCAATAATGGCGGGTTTGCCCTGAAAGGTGATTTTTGAGCCCTTCACTTCAAGTTTGTCTTTTGGCTCAATCTTAATGTCTTGATTTTCAAGATACCAGTCAGGACCCAGATGAACGGAAATAGTTTCCTTGGTTGTCTTCAACATCATATGTACACCGTGGGACATCCCTTCCATCGGTGTGATTTTGTCCACGCTGATTACTTCCCCAGTTAAAGTTTCAACCGTTTTAGGATCATACATTTTGCTATATTGCATACCTATGCCCCAGCCGCCACTTCCTTTCCACATCGGACCCATTTGCGCAAATGAGCCAAAAGTGAAGAAAAGGCTGAAAATGGCAAGCGCTGCTATTACAATTCCGGTCTTTTTCATCATTTTGCCTCCTTTCCGAAAAAAAATATTTTTCCCACCCAATTCATTAGTTATATGTCTATTAATGGCTGTCACCCTTTGGCCGCTTTTTATCGAATATCATTTCAATTATGCATAACCCTACAACGATACTTATTCAATTAAGAGCCTCATTTTCTTATTTCTATGTGAAATATAAGCAGCATAATTACGTCTTTGAATCCAATTCACTAATTTTATAGCCTTATTA
>Ga0194125_10009692_pt1 | contig 13292 bp, 7 predicted proteins | sample TA2KigC250mmetaG_FD_148626 | JGI IMG/M metagenome (GOLD analysis project Ga0194125, IMG submission 148626) | Freshwater microbial communities from Lake Tanganyika, Tanzania - TA2015034 Kigoma Deep Cast 250m | ecosystem: Environmental > Aquatic > Freshwater > Lake | place: Tanzania: Lake... | reverse complement strand
TGTCCGAGACAGTACCTGGGACGCAATGTCTATGTAATCATCCGTCGTCCGAAGAAGGAATAGACGGCGGTAGGGGTTGTTACCGCATCGGGCAGGGTGGGGGATCAGCTAATTGTGTCCCACAGCCCAGCCCCGGCGCAAGCCGTAAATATTGAGGCCCCGATAAGCATCCGATGCCCAAGATACCCCTGGCCAGGCCGTTCTACGACGGGCGAGACCTCGAGGCCGTGAAGAGGGTCCTCGACAGCCGCTGGGTGGCCCAGGGGCCGACCGTCACCGAGCTCGAGAGGCGCTTTGCCGCCTACTGCGGGGCGGGGCACGGCGTCGCGGTCAACTCGGCCACGTCGGCGCTCCAGCTAGCCCTCATGGCCCTCGGCGTGAAGCGGGGAGACGAGGTCATACTGCCGGACTTCACCTTCCCGGCGACCGGCAACGTGGTGCTCTTCCTGGGCGCCCGGCCGGTGCTCTGCGACGTCGACGAGGGGGCCTTCTGCATGGACCCGGAGGACGCCGCCTCCAAGGTCACGCGGCGCACCCGGGCCATAATCCCGGTGCACATCCTGGGCCACCCGGCGCCGATGGACGAGCTGAACGCGCTGGCCCGGGAGCGCCGCCTCAAGGTCCTGGAGGACGCCGCCTGCGCCCACGGCACGGAGTACCGGGGCCGGAAGGCCGGGGCGCTGGGGGACCTCTCGGCGTTCTCGTTCCACGCCAGAAAGGTGCTTTCGACCGGCGAGGGCGGGATGGTGCTCACGAACGACGGGAAGCAGGCCGAGCTCCTCTCGGCGCTGCGCTCCCACGGGATGTTCCAGAGCGCCTGGAAGCGGGAGCAGAGGTTCTCGCTGCCGCGCTTTGACATACTGGGCTACAACATGCGCATGAGCGACGTGACCGCCGCGCTGGGCCTGTCCCAGCTCGAGCGCCTCGAGGAGTTCATCGAGAGGCGCCGCGCGCTGGCCCGGCTCTACGACGACCTGCTCTCCGGCTCCGGCCTACCGGTCGCCCCGCCGCGCGAGGCCCCCGGCTGCCGCCACAACTACCAGACCTACGCCATCCGCCTGCTGAGGAAGGGCATACGCGACAAGGTCCTCCTGCGCCTCCAGGCCGCCGGGATAGGCTGCACCATAGGCACCTACTCGCTGAGCCTGCTCCCGCTCTTCAAGGGCAAGTGCCCCCGGGGCCGCAGCGCCTTCCGAAACACGGTCGCATTGCCCCTCTTCTTCGAGATGAGGGACGAGGAGGTCCACGCTGTTGTGGATGAGTTGAAGAAAGCTGTCAATGTGTAAAAGGCAGCAAGGCAGCAAGGCAGCAAGGCAGGAAGGGAGAAAGGGGGGCAGCAAGGCAGCAAGGCAGGAAGGGAGAAAGGGGGCAGAACGGCGGGAATGGGACTGCCCTCGTCCCTTTCTGCCTTTCTGCCTTCCTGCCTTCCTGCCTTCCCTAGCTGCCTTTCTGCCTTTCTGCCTTCCTGCCTTCCTGCCTTCCTGCCTTTCTGCCTTTCTGCCTTTCCGCCTTCCTGCCCCGCCCCGTGCCTCGATTTCTGAGAATCAAAGTACTTCAATAGGTTGTCGCGATATGAGCCATGATAATCCGTGGCGTTCAGCTTCACGCCGTATGCAGTTCCGGACCTGCTGGGAGCCCTGCTCACGTTCGTGATGCTGTACCTGCTGGTCAAGTTCGCCCCGGAGAACCGGGTCAACCTGGTGCTGGCGCTCTACCTCTTCTTCGCCACCCTGTTCACCCTCTCGCTGGCGCTCCTGATGGAGGCGACGGACGAAGCCTCCGCCCGGCCCTGGAGGGCCTTCGCCGACCTGTCGCTCGTGGTCCTGTTCCCGCTCCAGATACACTTCCTGCTGCTCTACTCCGGGAGGGGGAAGTGGTTCACGGAGCACCCGTTCCACCCGGCCGTACTGTACACTCCGGCCATCTTCCAGCTCTTCTTCCTGAACATCCGGTGGGTCTTCGAGCTGGTGTTCATATTCTGGCTCGTCGTCCTGTACATCGTGATGTCCCTCTCGGGCTGGTGGCTCCTGAACGAGCCCAACGCCTACCGCAGGGCCCAGAACACGCTCGTCTACCTGTTCATGATGCCCCCGGCGCTCTGGCTGCTCATGCACACCCTCTCCGCGCTGCTCGTGCCCGGGGCGGTGGCCTGGACCGCCGGCTGGTTCTTCGCCGCCTCGGCCGCCCTGGCGATCTACGCCATGCTCCGGCACCAGATGCTCAACACGAAGATAGTGCTGCGCAGCGGGCTGGTCATCTTCATTTCCTCCATCATAACGGGGCTGGCCTTCTTCCTGGCCCTCTGGGCCATAGGCTGGCTCTTCGGAATGCCCCTCAACCGGGGGGTGATTGCCATGGCCGTGGTGATCGTGGTGGTGCTCAGCTGGTTCTTCAAGCCCCTCCTGGACGCCGGGACGCGCCTTCTGGAGTGGCTGGCCCCGGACCTTAAATGGAAGGAGTGCCGGCTGGAGCAGGTCTTCCTGATGGACTACAACGGCATACGCGTCGCCTCGGCGCGCCGGCAGGACTCGCAGGTGGACCTGGACCTCGCCGGGGGCATGCTGACCGCCGTCTCGGACTTCCTGCGGGACGCCTTCCAGGCGGAGAAGAAAGACAGCGTGAGGACCATCGGCATGGGCCGGTTCAATCTGCTCGTGGAGCACGCCCCCCCTGTGTACATGGCCATAGTCTTCACGGGCGACGAGACCCCGGAGCTGCGCCGGGACGTCCGCAACATACTCCGGAAGGTCCTGGCCAGCCACGGGCCCAGCCTGGCCAGGTGGGACGGCAACCGCTCCGGCCTGGAGGACGTGGACAACCTCCTGCAGGGCCTGCTTTCGAAATCGGGCTCGAGGGCTGCGACGGCCTAGACGAAAGGCGCAGGGCGCAAGGCGCAGGGCGCAAGGCCTTGCGCCCTGCGCCCTGCGCCCCCGTTTCTTCAACATGTAACCAATTTGTTGAATTGTAGGTTACATGATTTCCCCCTGTTTATATATACGGAGGGAGGAAAGGAAGGGCCATACCCGGAGGCGCTGGCATGGCTTCAAGAACGGGCGCGGGGCGCAGGGCACACGGCACAAGGTTCCGCTTCGGGAAGGCGGTCGTCCTGGGGGGTCTTCTGCTCTTCGGGACGGTATTCGGGATGGCCACGCTGGCCCTCCGGTCGGGCACGATCTGGCCCGGGGAGTACAGCCAGGGGGCGTTCGTGTTCACGAACGGCTACCTCAACGGGGGCGCCGAGAACCAGCTGGTCGTGGTGACCTCCGACCGTATGAACCATCCCCTGGCCGGAGAGAAGGTGGTGGTCACCCTGTACAACTCCAGCCGGCACACCCTCCTCGAGGGCCGGACCGATTCCCGGGGCATGCTCGTGGCCGACCTCTACATCCCGCCCCAGCCGGCCAATGAGGTGGTGCTGACCGTGGAGGCGGCCGGGGAGACCGTGACGAAGACGATGGCGGTCCAAAACACCCCCTCCTACTCCGGACCCTTCGCGGTCTTGTCCTCCTACGGCGGCCCGGGCTCCGGGGCGGGAAGCGGCTCCGGGAGCGGGGACGGTGCCGGGAACCAGTCCCTCCCGGCACGGCTCTACCTCTCCATGGACAAGCCCCGCTACCAGCCGGGCCAGACGATGCACCTGCGCACCCTCTGCTTCCGCGAGGGCGCCGCGGTGACCGGGAGCGTCACCTACGAGGTGAAGGACCCCGTGGGGAACAAGCTCTTCCGCCAGACCCTCCCCGCCAACAGGTTCGGCGTGACCTCCCTCGACTACCCCCTCGCCGACATACTGCCGCTGGGCGAGTACAAGGTCTCCGCCAGCGTCGGGACCGCCTCCGCCGTCAAGAGCGTCCCGGTCGAGCGCTACGTCCTCCCCAAGTTCTCCGTGGCGTTCGGGGGTCTCCGGGACTACTACACAATCAACGAACAGGTGAAGGCCTCGCTCGACGTCGACTACTTCTTCGGAAAGCCAGTGGATGGCACGGCCCTGGTCACCGCCCGCCTTACCGGACAGAGCTACGGCTGGTACAGCCCGCCGCCCTACATCGACAGGGAGGTCCTCAACATCTCCGTCCCGGTCTCGGGGGGCAAGGGGGAGTTCACGGTCCCGTCCGCCGAAAGCTATGTCTCTTCCTCGTACACCCGGGCCATGTACGACCTGGAGCTCGCCGCCTCGGTGACGGACACGGCCGGCCACACCGAAAGAAAGACCACGACCGTGACGGTGTCCCCGCGGCCGTTCTACTTCACCTACATCTCGGACACCACCACCCCCGGCCAGCCCACTACCCTGACGGTGGTCGCCCGCGACCCGGTCGGCAAACCCGTATCCGGCCTGGAGGTCCTGCTGGTCAAGGGCAACGCGGCCATCGACGAAGCCACGACGGACGACCGGGGCATCGCCCGGCTGGAGTTCGTGTACGATTTCGAGACCGCCCTCGGCATCCGGGTCCGGGGGGGCGCCAGCTTCTCCGAGCAGTCCTCGACCGTGTGGCTGGGCGGCCCCAGCGCCCTCAAGGTCGTCCCCGACAAGCGCTTCTACGAGGCGGGCGAGACCGCCACGGTCTCGGTGCTCGCCGACCCGTCCGACGACCGGAGCGGCGTCGCCGGGATAGCCCTGGCGGACGTGGTCGCCGGCGGCGCGCCGGTCCTCCGCAGGGAGCTCGAGCTCAGGGAAGGCCGGGCATCGTTCTCGTTCCAGGTGACCAAGGACATGCTCCCGGCCTTCGAGGTCCGGGCGGGGAAGCTCTCGGTCAAGAGCTACGAGCAGTTCTGGAGGAAGTACTACGAGCGCTCGAACGACATCTACCCGATGGAGTTCTCCGACCGCTACACGATGGCCCGGGACCGCGTCTCCATCGGCGTGGGGCTCAGGACCGACCTCGATGTGTCGGTGACCGCGAGCAAAAGCTCGCTTCGTCCCGGCGAGGAGGTGGAGCTTTTCTTCGAGACCATGAACGGCACGACGCCCGTGAGCGCCGCGCTGGCGGTCGCCATCGTGGACGAGGCCCTGCTCTCCATGGGCGGCGGGAGCGCGTTCGAGGAGATACGGCAGGACCTGAGCCAAGACCCCGGCTACCAGCAGTACAGCATCTACTCCTACATCTGGGGCCCAAATGTCCGGCGGGCGCCGATGTTCTCGGCCTCGGCTTTCTACGACTACGCGCCGCAGGAGGGGCTGCTCCAGTACTCCTCCATGAACAAGGCCGGCGACACCGTCCGGCCCGTACCGGACCCCGCCAAGGTCTCCGAGCTCTCGCTAGGAATGGCATTCCTGTCCGTTCTGGGCTACTTCGGCATCGTGGGATTGGGGGTCATGTACCGCAAGACCGCCGTGGCCCTCCTCGCCGGGAGCCTCGTGCTCGTCGCGGCGGTGCCCCTGGTCATGGAGGACGCCCTCCGGCCCAAGCCCGTGCTCTACCAGGACACCTCCCAGCAGCTGAGCTTCAACCAGACCACCGGCAGCGTCTCGCACTACCCTGTCAACGAGGCGAACGGGGTTCCCAAGGGTGGTGCCGGAACTAATTCACCCCCGCCGATGGCCGACCGCACCCTGTCGGGTGGGTCATGGCTGGATGCACCCGAATACACGTCCGGCGCCGGCCAGGGCTCCTCCGGCGGCGCGACCGGTTTCGTCGCCCCCTCCAAGGCCATAACGGTCCGAAGCTGGTTCCCGGAGCTCTGGTACTGGAACCCGATGGTCCTCACGGACGATACGGGCCACGCCTCCCTGACGCTCAACGCCCCCGACTCGATAACCACCTGGCGCATCGACACCCTGGCCTCCACCGAGGACGCCCGAATCGGCGTGGGCAACGGCAGCCTCGTGGTGTTCCAGCCTCTCTTCGTCGACCCCGACCTGCCCGTCTCGGTCGTGCGCAACGACCGGTTCACCTTCAAGGTCGCGATATACAATTACGAGGCGACCGAGCAGACGGTCTTTGTCCGGCTCGCCCCGGCCGCCTGGTTCCAGATAATAGGCACCGACCAGGTGACCGCCGTCGTCGCGGCCAACACCGTACGATCGGCCCAGTTCACGATAAAGGCGCTCAAGGTCGGCGTCCAGCCCCTTACGGTGTCCGGCTCCACGCAGACCAGGGAGGACATCGTCACGCGCGAGCTTCGGGTGGAGCCCGACGGGCGGCTGGTCGAGGACATCCGCAACGGCATACTGGTCGACGCCTCCTCGGTCGACCTCCCGTTCGTCCTGGACGGCGCCCGCATCGCCGGCAGCGAGAGCGCCTACCTCAAGCTCCAGTCCAGCGTCGAGTCCATCATCATGGACGGCGCCGAGGGCTTCATCCAGGTGGTCCAGGGCTGCGGCGAGCAGTCGACCTCGATACTCTCGGTGGACATACTCGCCTACCAGAACTACCTCAGGGGCGACGTCGACCAGAGGAACCTGAGCCGGTACAGGGACACGATCTACAAGGGCATCCAGCACGAGTCCCAGTACCTCTCCACGGACACGGACGGCCACGGCCGGGCCATCGTGTGGCATGTCGGGGAGAAGCCCGACATCTGGCTCACCGCCTGGGCCATCCAGGCGTTCAAGAACCTCGAGGAGGCGGGCTTCGACATCGACGAGCGAATCGTCCCCGACCTCCAGACCTACCTCTCCTCCGCCCAGGCCCAAAACGGCTCCTGGGACTTCCCCGACGTGGGCCACTGGTCCATAAATTCCGAGCTCGAGGGCAGCCTCGTCGCGGCCACGGCCTACGTCCTGCGGGCGCTGATGATCTCCGGGATGAGCCCCCGCGACGCGGTTGCGACCAAGGGGAGGACCTTCCTGGAGGCCAGCGCCGGGCAGATCAAGGACAGCTTCACCCGGGCGCTCTCGCTCGACGCCCTGGAGCTCGCGCAGGGCAGCCCCTCCCTGCGCGGCTCGCTAGCCCGGGAGCTCGCCTCCTCCGCCAAGGACGGCGGGAACGGCGCCGTGTTCTGGGAGTACGGCCTGTCGGGCGGTCCGGGCCGGGGCTTCTACCGCAGCGACAACACGATAGAGACCACCGGCTACGCCATTATGGCCCTGGCGCGCTCGGGCGCCGACATGGGCCTCATCCAGGGCGGCGCCAGGCACCTCGTGCTCTCGAGGACCGGCGGCGGGTTCTATGGCTCCACACACAACAGCGCCGTGGCCTTCACCGCGCTCAACAGCGTTCCAGAGATAACCCCCCTGAAGGAGATGGCCGTGGAGGTCCTGGTGGACGGCGAGAGCGTGAATGTGGTCTCGATCGACCAGTCCAACAAGGACCTGACCTTCCTCACCGATCTGCGGCCGGCGTTCGTCTCCGGCGACGGGCCGGTGGGGCCCCTGAGCGTGACGGTCACCCTCCGGAGCGCCGGCGAGGGCGGGGTGTTCTACCACCTCTACACCAAGCAGCACATCGACTGGACGCGGGCCGCCCCGCCGCCGGCGCCCCTCCTGGCCCTCTCGGTCTCGTACTCCTCGACCGGCGCGCCGGTCGGCACCCAGGTGCGGGCCTCCGCGGTCGTGAACTACAGCGGCCCGGCCCCGATGCTCCGGATGGTGCTCGTCGATTTGCGGGCGCCGACCGGGTTCGTGCTCGACGAGACCGATTTCCTGGCCCTCCAACAGAGGGGCGCCATAAGCTTCTACGAGTTCCGCGGGGGCGGCCAGGCGCTGGTGTACATCGACGGCCTCCGGTCCTCCCGGCCCCGCTCTCTCGACTACACCCTGACGGCGATGACCCCGGCGACCTCCCTGCTGCAGCACGTGAACGCCTTCGACATGTACAACACGACGCTTGCGGTGGAGCTTTCGCCTGTGATGTTCAATGCGTTGTAGGGCAAAAGGGCAGGAAGGCAGGACCGTAGAAGACCGCTGCGGCGGTCTTCTACGGTCCTGCCTTCCTGCCCCTTGCCTGCCACATTAAAACTATATAACGCCCCTTCCGATTTAGGTCCATGGACCTCAGGAAGATCCGGCGCGACTTCCCGACCCTCAACCGGGAGGTCGGGGGCAAGCCCATCGTCTACATGGACAGCGCCTGCATGTCGCTCAAGCCCCGGCAGGTCACCGACGCGCTCGTCGACTACTACACGCGCCTGGGGGCCTGCGGCGGACGCTCGGTGCACAAGCTCGCCACCGAGGTCTCCATAAAGTACGAGGAGGGCCGGGAGCGCCACCGCCGCTTCGTCAACGCCAACGACCACCGCGAGATTGTGTTCACGCGCAACACCACCGAGAGCATCAACCTCGTGTCGCAGTGCCTCGACCTCGGGAAGGGCGACATCGTCCTGACGACCGACCGGGAGCACAACTCCAACCTGGTGCCCTGGCTCCGCTTGCGCGACACGAAGGGCATCGTCCACGTCCCCTTCAAGTCCAACGAGGACAACACCTTCTGCCTGGACAAGTTCTCCGAGTTCATGAGCCGGAAGGTGAAGCTCGTCTCCATGGCCCACACTGGCAACCTCGACGGCTACACGATTCCCGCCGCGGAGATAATCAAGATAGCCCACGACCACGGGGCGCTCGTCATGCTCGACGGGGCGCAGAGCGCCCCCCACCAGCACGTCGACGTCAAGAAGCTGGACGTCGACTTCTTCGCCTACTCCGTCCACAAGATGCTCGGGCCGACGGGCATGGGCGTCCTGTACGGGAAGTACCAGCTCCTGGAGAGCTTCCCGCCCTACCTCGTCGGCGGGGACACGGTCGAGACGACCCGCTACGACAGCTACAAGATGCTCAAGCCCCCGGCCAAGTTCGAGGCGGGGCTCCAGGACTACGGCGGCGTCATCGGGTCGGCCGCGGCGGCCGAGTACCTGATGAACGTCGGGCAGGAGAACGTCCACGCCCACGAGGTGCGGCTCTCGCAGATAATCACGAAGGGCCTCAGCGAGATCGAGGGCTGCCAGATCATCGGCCCGCCGTCCGCCGAGCTTCGCGGCGGCATAAACAGCTTCGTCATCAAGGGCCTCGAGCCGCACGACATCGCCATGATACTGGACGAGGTCGCCAACATAATGATACGCAGCGGGATGCACTGCGTCCATTCCTGGTTCAACGCCCGCAAGATGAGGGGCTCGGCCCGGGCGTCGCTGTATCTCTACAACACTGAGGACGAGTGCAGGCTCTTCGTGGACACGCTGAAGGATGTGGCGAAGAGCTTCGCTTGAGCCAACTGATCGCTTCGTACCTGGCGAGTTTGAAGCCTTGGGCCCCGGCTCGGACCAAATCGCGGATTGTCCGCACTATCCCCTTGCAGGCCTGGTCAGGTGTGGCGGCCCCGGATTTACCGTTCTTGGGAGGAATCACCGTGATATGGTAGACTAGCCAATGGAAGAAGAGGAACGCCATCACGGCCATTGCCAACGCGAGCAGAGGGACCAATATGATCATGGGGAGAAGATCGCCCGGCGCCGTTTTGAATGTTGGATGGGCCGGATCCTCGTTCAGCCGCTTCCCGTTCCGGGATTGAATGCATCCGTCATAGGGAGATACCGTAGATCGCCCCGTACTTCTGCTTGAGGTAGCGCAGGAAGTGGTCCTCGTTGAGGCCCTCGCCGGTCACGCGCTTTATGAGGTCCGAGGCCCCGTAGCGCTTGCCCTGGCTGTGCACGTTCTTGCGCAGCCACCCCAGCAGGCCGCCGAAGTTGCCCTGGGCGAACTGGTCCTCCAGGCCGGGGATGTCCTTCTTGGCCTTGTCATACAGCTGGGTGGCGTAGATGGTGCCCAGGCTGTAGGTCGGGAAGTAGCCCAGCGCGCCTATCGACCAGTGGATGTCCTGCAGGCAGCCCTGCGCGTCATCCGGGACCCTGAGGCCCAGGTAGCTCTCGAACCGCTCGTTCCAGAAGCCCGGTATCTCGGGCGTCTTGAGCTTGCCGGAGAATATTGCGTTCTCCACCTCGAACCGGAGCATCACGTGCAGGTTGTAGGTGACCTCGTCGGCCTCCACCCGGATGAATGAGCGCTTGACGGTGTTCACCGCGCGCTGGAAGTCCTCGACCCGCACGCCCGACATCGACGGGAAGACGCCTTGCAGCTTCGGCAGGAAGTGCCTCCAGAAGGGCAATCCCCGGCCGACGATGTTCTCCCACATGCGCGACTGGGACTCGTGGATGCCCAGCGAGATGGACTCGGCAAGCGGGGTGTGGTAGTACTTCTCCAAATAGCCCTGCTCGTACATCCCGTGCCCCGCCTCGTGGATGGCCCCGAAGACGGCGGGGCGCAGGTCGTGCGGGTCGTAGCGCACCGTTATCCTCACGTCGCGCATCGAGCCGACGGTGAACGGGTGGGGCGCGACGTCCATGCGCCCGCGCTCGAGGTCGTAGCCTGTCTGCCTGATGATCTCCATCAGGAACCGCCTCTGCCCCTCCTCGGGGAAGTCGCCCCGGGCGGGCGAATCGTCCACCTTCGTGCTGCAATCGAGTATCCTCGACACCACCGGCACGAGCTTGTCCCGAAAGCGCGAGAAGAGCGCCTCCACCTCGGCCGTCTTCATGTACGGCTCGTACTCGTCCAGCAGCGCGTCGTAGGGCCGGTCCTCGTACCCGACGCACTCGGCCACCCTCGCCTTGAGGCCCAGCATCTTCCGAAGCAGCGGCTCGAACGAGCGGTAGTCCCTGGCCTTGCGCGCCTTGACCCACGCCTGCATGGCCAGCGACTCCGTTTTGGAGATCTCTTGCAAAAGCTCCTTCGGGATGGCGGTGGCGCGCTTGTGCTTGCGGGCCATCTCCCGCACGATGACCCTCTGGTCGGGGGCCAGGCGGGGCCGCTTCTTGAGAACCGACAGGAGCCGGCCCATCTTTTTCGAGGTGAGCCTCTCGTGCACGATGCCGGTGAGGGCCGCCTTCTGGATGGCCCGGTCGGGCACGGCGCCGGGAGGTATGTAGGTCTCCTCGTCCCAGGTCAGGAGGCCCCCGATCTGGTCCAGCGCCCCGAGCTCCTTCACCAGGCCCAGAAAATCCGAATAGTCCTTGTCCATGGCCCTTCCACCAGCCTTCTGCCGTATATATTGTGAATATATGAACATTCCAATGGCAAGTCTCAGAATCGGTGAGACAACCTACATATATGCCCGACCCGCATCTAAATGGTCCTTTGGTCCGGGGAGGGTCGAGGAACCATGGCCAGCCGCCTGCCGCCGGAGGTGCTGCACCTTCTGAACAACCCGGAGGGCCGGTTCGTGCTGGTCAAGGGAAGCGCCGGCACCGGAAAGACGCTTTTTTGCCTCGAGCTCGTCCGCGAGTGCGGGGGGCTCTACATCTCCACCCGCGTGAGGCCCGACCGCCTGTATGCGGACTGCCCCGGCCTCGAGGAGTGCGTCCCGCCCGACTTCATAATAGACGCCGCCACCGACATCGACGAGAGCATCCTCAGGGAGTACATGGCCAGGCCCTCCGGCCCCCAGGCCGGGACCGCCTCGTCTTCCCCGGCGAACAACCGGAAGCGGTCCGCCACGGGCTTCATGGCCGACCTGGCGATGCCCCCGCTCCTCCGCAAGATCCTGGACAGGATAGAGGTCGCCCAGATACCCTTCGTCGTGGTGATAGACAGCTGGGACGCGGTGTTCTCGTACACCGAGGGACAGCGCAGCGACATGCGCCGTGGCTGGTCCCGCGAGGAGCTCCGGGCGCTGCTCTTCAACGCCTTCCGCAACCGGAACGTGAACCTCGTGATGGTCGGCGAGAACGGCCAGAGCGGCGAGCTGGACTTCCTGGTCGACGGCGTCATAGACATGCGCCGGGAGCGCTGGAACGGGCGCATCCTGCGCGTGATGCACCTGACCAAGACTCGCGGCACGGAGGCGGTCCACCCCGAGTACCTGTTCACCCTCCACGACGGCCGCTTCCAGTACTTCGAGCCCTTCGTGCCCAAGATACCGGCCCGGCCCAGGCGCTGGAAGCCCATGGAGGACACCGAGGCGCGCTTCTCCTCGGGCTCGGAGGACCTGGACATACTGCTGGGCGGCGGGTTCCGCAGGGGGACCACCGTGCTCGTGGAGCTGGGCGAGACCGTCCCCGACGAGGCGCTGGAGCAGTTCGTGACCCAGCTGAGCGCCAACTTCCTCTCCCAGGGGCGGTCCCTGCTCATGGTCCCCCCGGGCGGGATGGATATCGAGTCCATCGCCCAGAGGGGGGTGCGCGACGTCGGCGAGGAGGTCTTCAACCCCAACGCCCGGCTCGTCGAGAAGGGCGGCGGGCCGGTCCCGAGGGACAAGCCCTACATCGTGTCGCTCAAGTTCGAAAGCCCCCGGCAGGACTTCAACGACTGGCTCTACATCTACAAGTCCCTGCGCCAGAGGACGGGCCAGCCGGTGCTGGAGATCGTCGGCATCGACACCCAGGAGGCGCGCTACGGCGAGGACGCCTACAAGGAGCTCCTCAGCGTCTCGTCGGAGCTGACGCGCAAGGAGGGCAACCTGACCATCCGGATAACCCGCCCGGGCATGGAGGGGCTGACCCGCCGGTGCGCCAACGTCTCCGACGTCCACCTCAAGATGGTGGAGCTCAGCGGGGCGGTCCTCGTCTACCTCGAAAAGCCGCGCTCGGGCCTCTACTACATGGACACCGACGCCGGCGGCGGGAACATCCGGATAACGCTGTCGCCGTTGGTGTAGGGCAGCGAGGCAGAAAGGCAGCAAGGGAAGGCAGCAAGGGAGCAAGGCAGCAAGGGAGCAAGGCAGCAAGGCAGCAAGGCAGCAAGGGAGCAGGGGGGACGGAACGACCAGTCGTCCCCTTGCTGCCTTGCTGCCTTGCTGCCTTGCTCCCTTCAACAAATTTAATACACTCCCGCGCCATAACGTCGTTTCGCGCATGGGGAACGAGGTCTACATCGGGGCGGCGATACTCGCCGTGGCGGTCGTAATAGCCTGGGTGCTGGCCTGGCGGGGACAGAAGTCGCCCCAGAAGAGGCGGATAGGCTGCCCCCACTGCGACCGGCAGATACCCCACGACGCGCGCTCGTGCCCCCACTGCGACGGGCCCATCCGCTCGTGCCCGACCTGCGGCGCCATGATACTGGACGAGAGCGGGCGCTGCGAGGTCTGCGGCGAGCGCACGGTCCGCGGTCCGCCCAAGGTCCACCGCTGCCCCAGGTGCGACACCCACGTCGACGGCACCTCCCGCAAGTGCCCCCGTTGCGGCGAGGAATACTGGTCGCCCATCGTTTCTGAGAAATAAGGAAAGGGCAGCAAGGGAGCACCTATGTGAAAGCCGGCCGTCCCCGTGACGTGGACGGCTTCTCTCCTTTTTAAACCTGTCCTTCAAAATACCCAATCCGGTCAAAGCTATCGCTAAAACGGACCCCGGATGCATCTTGGCCGTTT
>Ga0194125_10009686_pt1 | contig 13302 bp, 8 predicted proteins | sample TA2KigC250mmetaG_FD_148626 | JGI IMG/M metagenome (GOLD analysis project Ga0194125, IMG submission 148626) | Freshwater microbial communities from Lake Tanganyika, Tanzania - TA2015034 Kigoma Deep Cast 250m | ecosystem: Environmental > Aquatic > Freshwater > Lake | place: Tanzania: Lake... | reverse complement strand
TTGCCCGTCGTTTTCATCAGCTCGGCGCCGGGGATTGCCGGACCAGCCTCGCATCCATAGACTGAATCAAAACACACGTATGATTGAAACGCGCGTTCGAATGAAAAATCGGTTCGGGCGGAGAGAAGAAAAGAAGTGGCGACGATGGGCGGAAAGACGGACGACACGCGGACGCGGCTCTTGGAAGCCGCGGGCGAAGTATTCGCCAAGAAGGGTTTTCAGGCGGCCACGGTGCGGGAGATTTGCGGTCGGGCGGGGGCGAATTTGGCCGCAGTCCACTATTATTTTGGCGACAAGCAGCGGCTGTATCTCGAGGTGGTGGCGTATGCACACCGCGGTCTGGCGGCTCAACCGGTGCTCGAATTCCCGCCGGACACGCCGCCGACCGAGAAGTTGCGGCGGTACATCGAGCAGTCGCTGGGCACGTTGGAGCAGGAACCGCGTGGTCCGGAGTGGGGTCGGCGTTTGATGATGCGTGAGATGGCGGAGCCGACGGAGGCATGTGTCGCCGTGGTGGACGCTTTCATCCGTCCGAAGGCGGAGGCGTTGCAGCAGATCTTGTCCGAACTGTTGCCGCCGGAGACGCCGGAGGTTGACCGCCATATGATAGCTTTCAGCATTGTGGGTCAGTGTTTGTTCCACCGCCTTCACGGCCCGGTGGTGGCGATACTGATGGGCGACGAGTGGAATCGGAGTCTGGACTCGGCGCTCGTCGCGGACCACATTGCGCGATTCACGTTGGCCGCATTGGGGCACGGCCCCGCTGTGGCTGAGCCGGCTGCGGCTGAGCCGGCAGTGGCTGAGCCGGCAGTGGCAGAGCCGGCAGTGGCAGAGCCGGCAGTGGCAGAGCCGGCAGTGGCTGAGCCGCGTGGGGAGACCAAGTCGTGGAGCAGGCTGGCGCCCTGTCCCACAACCGAGGTGTGACATGAGTGTACCGAGCGAGAAGAGTCTCAGCGCTTACCCCGAGTCGGGACTCGATTCGGGCCATGGTGGACCGCCATCGCTGTTGAGCCAGCGTGTCCGCTCGCTCCGCCTGCCGGCGTCCCAATCATCGGGAGGCTCACGTCTTGGTTGGCTGGCCTGGTTGTTGTGCGTGTTATTTGCGGGTAGCACGGCGGTACTGGGCTACATGGTGGCGATGCGCGGCACTGCCACGGAGGCCCCGCCCGGGTCCGGCGAGACCGAGGCGGCGGCGAGTCCGTCGGTCAATCCGTCGCTTTCGGCCGGCGAGATCGCCTTGCATTCTCGAGGATATGTGGTGCCCAGTCACCAGTTGCTGGTGAGTCCTCAGGTTTCCGGCCGGATCGAGGTCTTGAGGTTCCGGGAGGGGGACCGGATTGACAAGGAAAAAGACGACGTTCTTGCCATCCTGGAGACGACCGACTACAAGGCCGACCTGTTGCGTGCGCAATCCGCGTTGGAAGCGGCCCAGTACAAGCGTGACGAGCTGCAGCGGACGCTGCCGGAGGAGACGATCCAGGTGGAGAAGGAGTTGGAGGAGGCGAAGGCTCAATTGGTGCCGCTTCAGAAGGCCTTCGAGCGGAACAGCAAGCTCAGGAAGTCCAATGAACAGTTTGTTTCCGAGTTGGATCTGGAGGAGGCGGAGAGCCGTTCCGTGGCGGCCAGGCGTCGCGTGGAGCGTCTCACCTCCGTGCTCAAGCTGATGACTGACGGAACGCGCGAGAAGCGGTTGCTGGCGGCCGAAGCCGACGTGCGGCAGGCGGAGGCGGAATTGTCGAAGGCCCAGTGGCGTCTGGACAACTGCACGATCCGAGCGCCGATCTCCGGCACCATCCTCCGCAAGAACGCCGAAATCGGCAACCTCGTCAATCCGATCGCCATGAACGGCTCCTACAGCCTCTGCGAGATGGCGGACCTGTGTGATCTGGAGGTGGAGGTCGACGTCCAGGAACGGGACCTGACCAAGGTCTTCACCGGTCAGAAATGCACGGTCTACGCCGAGGCCTACCCGGAGCGGAAGTACGAGGGCGAAGCCCGTTTGATGCCGATCGCCAACCGCGCCAAGGGAGCACTTCCGGTTCGGGTCAAGGTGCTCGAAGTTCCTCGCGAAGAGGAAGGTCGCTACCTGAAACCGGACATGGGCGCGATGGTGATCTTCTGGAGTCCGAAGTCCGAGCAAGCGTCGGGCGAGCCGGCGGATCCCGCTTCCGCGGCGACCGTTCCGGCCCAAGCCGCCCCTGTGTCTCGCAGCGAGCAAGTCAAGGAGCATTCCGACTGATGACCAGTGCCAATGGCAGCATCGTACGGGTCTTGAGCGTCAGCAAGTCTTTTCGCCGCGGCAGCGAGCGTGTGGACGTGCTCAGCGACCTGACCCTCCACGTTCCGGAAGGCGAGTTTCTCGGCCTGATGGGCCCGAGCGGTTCGGGAAAAACGACGCTCTTGAACCTCATCGCCGGGCTGGACTCGCCGGACGAAGGCGACGTGTGGATCGGCGATCAGCTTGTGTCGCAAATGTCGGAGGGACAACTGGCCCGCTGGCGCACGCGTCACGTCGGCTTCATCTTCCAGTTCTACCACTTGCTGCCCGTACTCAGCGCCTACGAGAACGTGGAGTTGCCGCTGTTGCTCCTGCCGCTGTCGGCCGCCCAGCGCAGGCAGCAGGTGATGACCGCCTTGGACCTGGTGGGTTTGGCTGACCGCATTCGCCATCGCCCCGGGCAGCTTTCGGGCGGGCAGCAGCAGCGGGTAGGCATTGCTCGAGCGATCGTGACGGATCCCACGCTGGTCGTTGCCGACGAGCCGACGGGCGACTTGGACGCCCGGTCCGCCGAGGAGATTCTCGATCTGTTGGTGGAGTTGCGCAAGACGCTTCACAAGACGATCTTGCTGGTGACCCACGACCCGCGAGCGGCGGCGCGCGCGCAGCGATTGCTGCACCTCGAAAAGGGACAACTGGTGGAGCAAGCCTCATGAAGTTCTTCCTGCTGATGGTCAAGAACGTGACGCGCAACCCGCTCCGTTCGGTGCTCACCGTGCTCGGCAGCATGGTGCTCGTGATGGTCGTCACGTTGGTCTGGTCGGTCCTCTGGTTTCTCGATCTCGTGACGACGGAGCGGAAGGAGAATCTGAAGGCGATCGTGACGGACCGGTGGGTGATCCCCAGCCGACTGCCTTCCGATTACGAACGGACGCTCAGCGAGGGAGCCGCGGATCCTCAACGCGCGGGCGACGTCAAGCCGCTCGACCACATGACTTGGCAGTTCTACGTCGGCTCGCTGGATCCGGCGAAGATGGCCCGGGAGAACTTCGTGGTTGCCGTGGCGCTGGACCCCACCAAGGTCACCTCGATGATGGACGGGCTGGACATGCTCACGGGAGAGGAGGCCGTTCAGGTAGAGGCGCTGGTGGCCGCGATGAAGGAGAACCGCCAGGGTCTGGTCATGGGCGCGAATGTCCTGAAGCTGATGAACAAGAACAAGGGCGACCGGATCAAGGTATTCGGCATTGCGACGTTCAAGGAACTCGATTTTGAATTCGAGATCCTCGGCGCGCTGCCCAAGGGCCGGTACGACAACATGAGCATCATGAACCGTCAGTACCTCAACGATACGTTGGACGCGTACCCGCGCGTTCACAACGGGCGGAGCCATCTCATGGGCGACCGCCGCGTCAACCTGGTATGGCTGAAGGTGGCCGACACGGCCGCTTTCACGCAGGTCGCCAAGCAGATTGACGCGGCCCCGCAGTTGCGGTCTCCCACCGTGAAGTGCGAGACGGCCGCATCCAGTTTCGGCGCCTGGATGGAGGCCTTCCGCGACTTGATCTGGGGCATGCGCTGGCTGCTGGCGCCCGGCTGCCTGATCAGCCTGTCGCTGGTGATGGCCAACGCGATCAGCATCAACGTGCGTGAGCGCCGCGCGGAGTTGGCCGTGCTCAAGGTGCTCGGGTACCGTCCCTGGCAGCTCCTGGTCCTGGTGCTTGGCGAATCGCTGTTGTTGGGTGCCGGGGCGGGGCTGGTCAGCAGTGCCGGGACGTTCGTCGTGGTCAACTGGGTGATGGGCGGCTTCCCGTTCCAGATCGCGTTTTTCGACACGTTCTTCATTCCGGCCGATGCCTTGTGGTGGGGAGCCGCGGTGGGCGCCGGCACGTCGCTGGCCGGAAGTCTCGTTCCCGCGTGGTCGGCCCGCCGCGTCAAGGTTGCCGACGTATTTGCGAAGGTGGCGTGAGGAGATCATCGATGGTCCTGTGGAGCCTGCTCGGTATCGGCGCTGTCTTGGTCTTCGTGCTGATGGTGATCACCAAGGTGCCGCTCTCCTACAATCTCCGCAACCTCAAGATCCGCTGGCGCACCAGCGCAATGGCCGCTCTGGCCTTCACGCTCGTCACCGCGCTGTTGATCGTGATGCTGGCGTTCGTCAACGGCATGAACCGCCTGACCGCCGGCAGCGGTCAGCCCGGCAACGTGTTGGTGCTGGCGGAAGGCGCGACGGACGAGTCGTTCAGCAATCTCAACATCGGCGATGTGGCTGAGATCGAGGTGCAGCCCGACGTGGTTCGGGGCGAGGACGGCCGTCCGATGGCCAGTCGCGAGACCTATATGGTCGTCAACCAACCGGTGCCTGCCGACGCCCCGCCCGGTCGACCCAAACGCCGCTTCCTTCAGCTCCGCGGCGTCGAAGACGCCAGGTTATCCGCCGAAGTCCACAACCTCCGCTTAATCGCCGGCGGAACATGGCTCTCTCCGTCCGGCAGCCGCCTCGATACGGCGGCCGACGGCAACGCGGCGATCGGCCAACCGATGATCGAGGTCATCCTCGGCGAAGGCATCGCGCGGGAGCTTGGCCGCGACCGCTCGCAGGAGAAGCGCGCCGCCGCGCGCAACCCCAACAGACTCGAAGTCGGTGACGTCTTCACGTTGGGCGAGGACCCGCAAGCCATGGAAGAGGGCGGGTCGCCGCGGGCTCGCAAATGGATCGTCGTCGGCGTCATGGACTCGGCCGGCTCCACCTTCGACTCGGAACTGTGGGCCAAGCAATCGCTGGTGGCGCCCATCTTCGGCAAGGACACTTTGACGTCACTCGTCGTTCGGACACGCGACGATCGGGCCGCCCGCAAATTCGCCGACTTCCTCAACAACACGTCCCAACAGCCGGAACCGGGCAAGGAATCGGGCCAGCCGGCCGGCGGCGGGCTCAGGCGAACCACCGTCAACGCGCAAGTCGAGACGGAGTATTACGCCGGAATGACCCAGATGACCGAGGTGTTCCTCGCGGCCATCATCGTGGTGACCGTGTTCATCTCGATCGGCGGCATCTTCGGCGTGATGAACACCATGTTCGCCGCCATCAGCCAGCGGATCAAAGATATCGGCGTCCTCCGCCTCCTGGGATACTCCCGCCGACAGATCCTGGCTTCGTTCCTCATGGAGTCGCTGGTGATCGCGCTGGTCGGCGGCATCCTGGGTTGCCTCCTGGGCTCGGCCGCCAACGGCTTGTCAGCCACCGCCGCCGTCACCGGCCACACCGGCGGCGGCAAACTCGTGGTGCTGAAACTCGTGGTCGACATCTCGGTCCTGGCCGTCGGCGTGCTGGTGAGTCTCAGCTTGGGCCTGTTCGGCGGACTCCTGCCCGCCCTTTCCGCGATGCGGCTCAAGCCGCTCAAAGCACTCCGTTAACCGGCGTCCCGCGCGCGGCCGTCTATATACTAGGTCTAGGTCAAGCGGCAGTCGCAAGATGCAAGCCATTTCGCAATCCGCACCCAATTCCTCTTGTCACCAAATCCATCAAGTTCAAGCTTGTACCCTCGTTCCAACATCCGAGCGCAATTCTCGCACACCGCCGTGGCAAGGTCGGGAAGGACTGTCTTCAAAAGTGGAATGGACTGCTGTTCATAGGGATCGCATGGAAGCCAAAGAGCCTTGATCGTCGAAACCTCGACTGCCTTGATGAACGCGTCATTGACGCCAACCCATGCAACACGCATCGGAGCGACACACCGCGACGGTGACCAGCTCCGCGATCCCTGTCCGGTGCACGGCTCGATGTCGCCGCACAACCGCGTGTTGCCGCATCTGGCAGCCGCAAGAGAAATGAACGCCGACCCGCGACGCGGTGACCCCGCGGGTGCGGGGGTTCATTTCAACTTCTGTTGTGTTGGGCATCGAGTGACGGCTGGAAGTTGGACGCTTTAGCGCGACGAGTGAAGGGGCGGCCCGGGCGTTGGTGGATGCCGCCGCTCTGAACCTGGATGACGGCTTCTCCACCGACTTCACGTCGGTGGATCCACGACTGACCAGCTACGGCGACCGACTGCATACCGCCCTCCACCGACATGAAGTCGGTGGAGGCGAAGACGAACAACGCCACACTAGCGCAATCGCGCCGGCCCGTGGCGATGTGCGGAGAACTGCCCTGGACATTCCCGCCCTTTTCGGGTACGAAACTGCCCTTCGAATTTCGGGCGGCACTGCATGCCGATTCGGCAAAATGGGTAGTTTAATGCGAAGCAACATTTGTGTCCTGCTGGCGGTCCTTGCTGCCGCAAGCATCAGTGGATGTGCCAAAGCCAGGTTCGTCGAGATCACGCCGCAGGGTGGAGTCGTTGCCATTCCGTCCAATTCCAATTCCTGGCCCAGTTATTACCGCGATCAAGCCGAGGAATTGATCAAGAAGAAGTGCCCGGACGGCTACGAAATCGTGATGGAAGAGGAGTACGTGAAGGGGCAGGTTGCCCACACGCATTCGCGTTCCAAGACGCGAGAAGCTCCGTCGCTCGGGATCGGCGGCGATCAAAACGACGCGAAAACAGGCAAGAACCGCTCAGCGTCGTTTGCCGGTCTGTCCATTCCACTCGGCAAGACCGAAGAAGAGACAAACGAAACGACGAATTACACCGACGTGACCGAATACCGCATCCACTTTCGGCCGAAACCTCTCTGACGCGGCGAATTGAATCAAAGGGGTCAGGCCTCTTTTCTGCACAAAGAGGCCTGACCCCTTTGCTCGTCTGCCCGCGGCGGTCGTCACGCGTCTGCACGTTCAGAACCTCACCGATGCTCCCTGCCACTTCCCACTGTAGGCCGAGGTGCGCGGAGGCCGTCCGGACCCCCTCGTGCGACGAGGGCAGTTGCTGTGCCGCGGAGAAGACGTCGTGCTCGTGGCACTGGCTTCCCACACTGCCGGGGACGGCGACGGTGACAACATGTTGCGTCCGGATGCGACGATCCCCGCTCGGCCGCGTCATTGACTTCGCACGAGGATCCCGCCGCCGGGCGGTAGACGCAGCGAGGCGCGCGACGAGTCAGTCCCGGACCACTTGCCCGTGGCGGCATCATACAGCGCGAGCGCCGCGGGACCCACGATGTCGGCGGTGGTGCCGGCTCGGTAGTCCAGATTCACCACCAGCACGTGCGTCACGGTTGACCCGGTGCCGAAATAGCCGAGCAGGAGCCCTCGCTCCGCGCCCGCGTCTGTCTCCGTTTCCGGCCGAAATGCGACGTCTGCCGGCAACGGCAGACAACCGGGTTCCTTCATTGCCGTGTGGTAGACGGCCAGCGACTGGAGCGGTTGAAGTTGCGTCGCGATGGCCACGAATTCGGGATTCAGCGGTTTGACTGCTTCGTAGATGGCGGTGGGCGTGCCGTCGTCGTTCCGCATGCCGCCCTTGTGGTTGGCGGCCGAGTAGACGTAATAGCTGATTCCCTCCGCACCATAGGCCAACGTGGTGTAGACAAGGTATCGCAGTTCGTCAGCCACCGGCACGCGCACCTGCGGCGCCCAGGAACACGCCTGCACGATGTTCAGAAACGGAAGCCCACGGCTCCGCGCCGCCTCGCGGATCATCTGGAGATTGAGAAAGTACTGTTGGGTGTCGTGCCCTACCATGAACTGATAGTGGTCGTAGCTGACCAGAGCCGGCTTGACGACGTCGAGGTACTGCCGGAGATGCTCGCCGTAGGCGGTGACCGTATCACCGGTCGTGCCCAGTTGCTGATTGTTGGCGTACGTCGGGAACAGGTTGATGTAGGCCATGCGGCCCGGATCGCGCTGGCGCAGATAGGCCACCAGCTGTCCGAGTCCTGGGAAGGCAGCCGCGCTGGGTTCGTCGGTGATGAAGTAGCTGTACAGTGCCGGGTGTTTGCACACGCGGGCGATGAGCGCGTCGAGACGCTCGCGCTCCTCGGCGGAATCGAGCGTGGCGGGTCTGAGAAGTCCGTCGTGCAGCATCCCGCGGAGTCCATGCCGCTGCAACAGATCCAGGTCCGACTCACCGCACCAGACAACGTTGAATCCCCCTTCCGCCATCTGCCGCGCAACGCCGTCCGACATGGGCGGGCCCGCGTAGTACGTGACAATCGGCGTGCCAACCTGCCACGCGTTTTCGACTACGGGCTGAGACGCCTGGGCGGGTAAGGTCCGAACGGTGGCGCACAGCAGCAGCGTGGCAGCAAATGCAAGACGGTAATCCATGGCAACCTCCCGCGGAAATGAGGTGGACAGCCAACGAAAACGAGTCTGGAAAACGAGTCTGCCTCATTTCTGGCAAGCTGGGTAGTGTCACGGTTTGCGCAGAGTGACAATATTGAGGCAGACTCATTTCTTACGCTACACGGAAAACGAGTCTGCCTCATTTCTGGCAAGCTGGGCAGTATCACGGTTTGCGCAGAGTGACAATATTGAGGCAGGCTCATTTCTTACGCTACGTTTCTGATCTGGGCGGAATGCTGGCGAATTCCGCTACAGGGTCTTCAACAACGTGGCAACGTTGTCCTCGAACAGCGATTGCCATTCGGGGGCCAGGATGCAGTCGCAGTCCTCCTGAGCGGCGCCCGGGTTGCGCAACTGTTCGGCCGTGGGGGCATAGTAGATGTACCCGTTCGTGCACCCGGAGACGAACGTCAGCTCGTGCGGCGCACGCTGCTTGATGTTCAGCCCGATCTGCACGGACAATTCGCCGGGAAAGGTCACCAGCACGAACTCACCGATGCGGACGGCCAGGACTTCGACATCGATCGTGCGGTTGCCGGAATCCGCCAGGTCGGCCTGATGTTGCCGCAGCAAGGCCAGGTTCGTTTGCACACGCGTGATTTCTTCCATCGCGAGGATGTTCTGGACATACGTCCTGAGGTTCTCGCGGTTCTCGGCATCGAGTTTGCCCAGGGCATCACGTTCCAGCATTCGTTCGTGCAGGTACCGGTGCGCGTGGGCCGACGGGAATTCATCTGACAAATTGTACTTGACCACTAGCGGAATGAATGCCTTCAAGTTGAGGCTCGTGCCTCGCAACGACCCAACCAACCTCTGTTTCTCGGCTTCCAGCGCGGCAATGCGTTGTGCGAAATCGGCGGTCGGCAGTTTCAAGGTCCGGTTGACGACCGCCAGCCGATCGTCCTGTCGGGTCTGAAGCGCGCGCAGGGCGCGCAGCGTGCTGAGTCCCAGCATGTTCCCGAGCGGCTCGGCGTTGCGTGGAACGTCCACGTCCTTGTACGACACCGGGTTGATGTCGCCGCTACAACCTTGCAGGAACAACGCAACCGTTCCGTTGCCGAGATTCTCCTCGATGACTTGTGACGCGAACCCCGAGATGTCGGCCGTGTTGCCGCGGCTGGGAACTCCTTGGATCGGATGGCAACTGAAGTTGTAGACGACCGCCAGGGTATTTCCGTCGAGCGTGTCGAGCCGGAGGATGCCGATTTCCGGGTCCACGGGTCCCACACCGGCAACCTCCTCGTCGGGTGGCAACGAGTAGGCGTGGCGAACGTCCGCCTCGCGACCATTTTTCAGCTTCAACCGCCGGTTCTCCATGATGCGGTCCTCGCGGCCGACGCCGGCACCGACGTGGACGGGGACCATGGCCCGCCATGCCGTATTCACTGCCTGCACGGTCCGGTCTTCGATCTCCGCGCACACCGCGCCGTGGCAGTGACTCGCGTTGACTAGCAGCTGCGACGGTTCGATGCCCAACTCCTGCTGAAGCCGCAACCGCACGTTGGCCAGGTACTCGTTGCGAATCGAACCGATTTCCGCGATCGCGACGGCGTCCACCGTGACCAGCACGGCCGTCGTCGCGCCGTCCGTCAGCACCAGTGCCTTGACGAAGAGCGGATCATTGACCGGCCCGGCGTCCCGATTGGTAACGTCCACTTTGGCAACGCCGGCGTGCAACTGGGCCGCCTCGATGCGGCCGCTGGGACAGGAGCCGGCCAAGACGAGAATCAGGATGGCCGTGCCTTGGCGGAGGCAGCTGTCTCGCGTTTCGCGATCCGCGTGGCATCGAGGGAACAGGCCGAGTTGCCCGTCCGGAGCTCTTCGTGTTGTCATGCTGCGCGAACCTCGCGTGATTGCGTTCAAAGCCGGGGGTCCCGTCCGGTCTGATGGGAGATGATGACGCGGAATCCGACGTCGTAGACTTTCTGCCAGGGCTCGAAGGCACGTCGCACGGAGGAACCGGCGTCAGCCGGCCGATCGGCCCACGACCCACCGCGTGCCACCTTGCGATCTGGTGCATCCACCTCGTTGCGACCGTCGCCGTCCTGGTAGGGATAGGGCCGGTACGTACTGCGGGTCCATTCGCTGACGTTGCCGACCATATCGCGCAGGCCCCACGCGTTCGGCTCGGTCTGGCCGACGTAGTCCACGACGTGGTACTTGTCGCGAAATCGCTCGTCGCGCAACGGGAAGTTGTTTCCGGCGGGATAGGGCATGCGAGGCTGCAAGTTGCCGGGTCCGGGATAGCCCATCTGGAACCAGCGCAGCGACAGGTCGGCCAGGTTGGCGAACGGGCCGAAATCGGCATCGAGGGTTCCGAAGAAGAACTGGGAATCGGTGCCGGCTCGGGCGGCCCACTCCCATTGGGCCTCGGTGGGAAGAGTCGCGTGCAGGCCCGTCTTGCGGCTCAACCATTCGCAGAACCGCGTGGCTTCGTGCCACGACACGCGTGCCACCGGCTGGTCCGCGTGGTTGGCGATGTACCCGGGGGTCACGCGGTCCATGTAGTGCATGTCGATGTAACGCGTGTCGTGCGCCGGGTCAAACAACGCGTATTGAGCGTTGGTGATTTCGGTGTGGGCAATCCAGAACGGCTCGGCGATCGCGACCCGCGTCACAGGCCGTTCGTCGGCTGCGCCGTGGCGACGGCCCATCGCGAACTCGCCGGCCGGAATCCAGCGGAGCGACAAGTGCTGACCTCCGCCCAGGTCGACGGTTTTCACGCCCCCGTCCGGCGCGGATTCCAGACGTGCGAGCGCTCCGGCCGCATCGAACGGGAAGCCTGCCACGTGCGGTACGTCGACTGATTCCTCCACGGGTTTCGCGGGAGGTTCGTAAGCGACCGGGGCTGCCTGGCGCGCGGCCTCCGCCAGGTTCCGCGCTTCCTGCTCCGGGTCCGCATCGATATTCGCGAGGACCTTGTTCAACTCGCAGCGGCGTCTGGCGATGTGCTGCAAGGTCTCGGGCAGGTCGAACGAACCGCGGCGGGGCACGTTCAGATCGATCCAGCAGTAAAGGCGTTCGCGGGACTCGCGCGGGAGTTCGCCGAGCGTGACGCCGTGGTGTCCTTTTTCAAGCATCTGGATCAAGGTGCTGGTCGAGGCGTGGTATTCCATGGGGTTGAGCAGCGCCATGTCGGATTCGGGCCCCGGGCGGTGGACGTAGGGGTGCAGCGTGTCGTAGGCGATACCCGGCTCGCGGAACGAAGGGCGGCTGCGGGGGCCGACCATCGGGTCGCCGTCATGGCAGCCGAGACAGTGCTTTTGCAGGACGGGGTACACTTCGTAAGTGAAGTCGAACGGCCGTGGCGGCCCGTGCCAGGGCGTCAAGGGCTCCGGGGCACGCTGCTGAGCCAGGGTCCGCGCGGGCGGGAACGTCGCGGACCGGTTCTCGTGGCAACCGACGCAGGAAACATGTTCGCCGGGCATGCCGACGAACCAGCTTCGCATCAGCTGCACGGCGCGGCCCTCGCTGTCCAACGGCTGAAGGGAGACGGCCGTGTTGGCCGGGATCACGAAATAAGCCGACCCGTCGGCCGCCACCTTCGCGGTGCCGAGAACGCGTTTCACGTCCCAGCCGGCCTGCGTGCCGATCAATTCGAAGCTGGCCTTGCCGAGGAATCCGAAATGGTAGGAGAAGACGCGCAGCGACGCGACCGTGCCGCGGGGCACGCCCTTCAGCCCCGGCCCGGCGTGAATGTCGGCGATTGAAACCGTGGCGGTCGATTGACCGGGATTCACGCGGTCCCGGATCACCGGCGGGCGAACCCGCGGCTGAAGCGCGATCGGCTCAAAGAGCGCCGCCCCTTCGCATTCGGCGATGAGCGTCATGTTGTCGAAGACGTCCACCAGATAGATGCCCCACAGACTCGTTGGGGTCGGCTTCATGGAGACCAGGAAGTACTTGCTGCTGAGCGGGTACGGGTGCGTCATCAGCTCAGGTCGCTGCTTGAGGTAGACGCCGGTGACGATGTTGTCGCAGACGGTACCGAGCACCGTCTTTCCCCAACCGGGAACGAGCTGGACGAATCCGGTTTGCTCCGCCGGCAGGACATCGGGCGTCAGCGCCACGTGCTCGCCCTCCACGCCCCACTCCTTGGATGCCGGCCGGAAGCGGAAGGGATATCCGCCTGCGAGGCCCGGATCGAGCAGCGCCAGGCGACCGCAGTCGCCGTGATCGTGATGGCCGCTGATGATGCCCGCCAGCAGCGTCGGGTGGTCCGGGGCGGGTTGCGCGAACCGGAAGGCGGTGGGGAACCACGTGTTGCTTCCGTGCAGCGCCATCTGCGCGGTGCCGTCCGGGTTCATGCTCATCCGCCGCCGCGCGAAGTAGTGCGGGATATCGCTGTACTCCCAGCGCTGGAACAGCACTCGCCCGTCGTTCAGCACGGCCGGATCATTGCTGTGGTCCTGGTCGAAGGTCAGTTGCCGCAGGCTGCCCGTCGCGGGGTCCAGCAGATACAGAGTCGCGACCGGTTCGCTGCCGTTCAGGCAGGGCACTCCCTGGTAGTTCGCGGTGGCGGCCACGACGACGCGCCCGTCGGGCAGGTAACATGCGTCGAAGAAATCGATGTCCGGATACGTCTCCGGCGTGATGCGGCGGGCCTCGCCGCCGGTGGAAGCAACCTCAAAGACGGCCCATCGCCCGTGTTGGTCGATGCTCGAAAACAGCAGCCTGCTCGCGTCGAAATCCAGGTTCACGTCGCGCAGGATGTGTGACGCCGACGGCCGGTACACGGTCTCAAGACGCGGCTTCCCGCGCAACTGCGAGAGCATCGCGATCTCGTTGTCCCACCCGGTCCGATCAGCCATGCTCGCATGTGACAGGTAATTGGCACCGACGAACCCCGTGCTGT
>Ga0194125_10009683_pt1 | contig 13307 bp, 9 predicted proteins | sample TA2KigC250mmetaG_FD_148626 | JGI IMG/M metagenome (GOLD analysis project Ga0194125, IMG submission 148626) | Freshwater microbial communities from Lake Tanganyika, Tanzania - TA2015034 Kigoma Deep Cast 250m | ecosystem: Environmental > Aquatic > Freshwater > Lake | place: Tanzania: Lake... | reverse complement strand
AACTTGGAGCATTCGAATTCTAGTATTGTCTAGGATTTCGTGCTTAGGATTTCGAGTTTCCCGATCGGTTCTGAGGCTGTCCAAAAACAATTAGACTGTCATCGTGAGCCCCGATGCAATCGGGGCGTGACGATTCCGCGGGATCAATGAGAACCCGCGAGCTCCTTGTGATTGTCATTTCCGGACAGCCTGTCCACTTTTCTAAATCACTGGCAAGTTGTTGGTGAAGGCGTATAGCCTGTATAATTGAACTCACTTCAGACTGTGGGGCTGTAGCTCATTTGGGAGAGCGCCTGATTTGCATTCAGGAGGTAAGGGGTTCGAATCCCCTCAGCTCCACCATCGAAGCTAAAACAACAACCATTAAGGACAGCTCCCGAACCTTTTCCAAATTTCTCACTTGTAAGAATGGTGATGTTATCACCATAAAGAACACGGAGTAGTAGGACACGTTCACTAAGATTGTGCAGTGGCTATTAGTCGAAGATTTTACTTTGACATAGCTTTATACGTAGCAGTATTATGGGAAGTGTGAGAAACGTCCATCTATCAAATAGACGAGGTGCATGATGAAGATCGATAAGAACAAGTATTACAGGATGCCATTTATTATGGGACCATGGGGTGGTTTCGAGAAAGACAAACCTCCCCAGATTGCCTATACTGAGGTTGAGGTATTGGCCATGCAGTATCAGACTGATTTTGATGCCATCCGAGCACTATTGCCAGATTGTTACCAACCAGACAAGGAACCAACTGTAACGGTTCTGTTCTGCTATAACAATGGTCTTTTCTTCATGGCTGGAGGAGGATATGTGATGGCTATAGTGCAAGTGGCAGCCCGGTTTGATGGGAAGCAAGACCATGTCGCGGGTGACTATGTGCTGGTAATATTTGAAAACGACACTCGGCCGATTATCGGTGGCCGGGAAGATTTAGGCGCACCCAAAATTTATGCGGATATCTCGCAGATAAAGACCCTCACCAACGGTCATTTGCGGTGCGAGGCTTCTATATGGGGACATATGCTGTTTGGTCTTGACTTATCACCGCTAAAAAAACAAAACGCGGTAGTCCGTCTTGCTGCTAGTAAGATGGTCAATGCAAGACCTTCTCTGGCATACAAATACATTGACACTCTGAACGGTCCCCCAGATGCAGATTACCCGACAACTTGGAAGATGGAAGCGAAGATCGAACAGTTGTGGATGGGACAATCGGGAGAGGTATATTTTGGTTCTGCGGGGACAGAGGATATTGCAGAATATAAACTTATTATGGATGCTCTGAAGACACTGCCAGTGCGAAAGATAACACAAACTTTACGGTTCCGGGGTTCAGGAGTCAACAGATACGACCTTTATCGCCGGTTGAGGTAAACTGCCAATCTGCTGATAATTATACATTTAGGCGTGATGTTATCACGGCGTATGCTGTAAAGGTGTTATCAGAAGCTGTTGTATGGCAGGGATTAACTGTTTCTTCTCAAATAAAAGTTCGTGAACTGTCCACACTGCCCCACCACAATGGATTCGAACTAAATCAGGCGAGGTTAAAGGAGGTAGAGAAAGTTCTACCTATTGATGCCCTAGTCCCACCATTTGAGACATGGAGCCTTTGTTCCGACAGGCCTAGACAAGAGACTTCACCAGGCTGGCAAGCTCAAGGCTAAGCCTGTATAATCAAGACCGGAAAACGTGACCTGAAATCCAGCGGCACTGAAACAAGCAACCAGAAACACCAGATAATCACGTGTTTTGCAACAATGCCAACACGCCCTATGTTCAGTAATCTTCAGGAGATGAATTTATGAAGCAGCCTCTAGAAGGAATACGGGTCTTAGAGCTTGGAATGTTCCACGCTGGCCCGGGCGGCTCCGCCATCCTGGGCGACCTCGGCGCAGAGGTGATAAAGATAGAACAGCCAGGCACTGGGGACCCAATGCGACACATGAAGATGGTAGGAAGCGTACCTCTTCAAATTAAAGGGGAGAGTAGCGTCTGGTATGAGGCTGCTAACCGCGGCAAGAAAAGCGTTACCATAGACTTGCACAAGGAAAAAGGAAGGGAAGTAGCCTATCGCCTGGCAAGTAAATCAGATGTCTTTCTTACCAGCCTGCGAAGATTGGCGGTGGAGAGGCTGAAAATGGATTATCCCGTTCTCTCCAAAATCAACCCGAAAATTATTTATGCGTGGGTCTCTGGCTACGGTCCCAACGGTCCTGACCGGGATGTGGGCGCCTTCGACTATCAGGGACAGGGAAGGTCAGGGATGATGTTCTGCGTGGGAGAGCCGGACATGCCGCCACTTGTCTCACAGTTTGGAATCGTTGACCAGGCGACTTCTATAATGGCAAGCCATGAGATAATTACCGCTTTGCTAATGCGCGAGCGTTTTGGTGTTGGCCAAGAAGTGCATGTCTCCATTCTGAGCACTGCTCTCTATCTGCTCTATTGCAATGTTCTGATCTCACTGGTCGCTGGCTTAGAAGTTCCCCGGCATAAGCGGTCAAGCGAGTATCCCATGCGGAATTATTACCAGTGTGGTGATGGCCGCTGGTTCATACTAACAGCCACTCTATTCGAAAAGTACTGGCCAGCGTTCTGCCAGGCAATCGGACATCCCGAGCTAGCAAAGGACGAAAAATATGACACAGTCGAAAAACTGCTCGCCAATTCTGAGCAGCTTATCCCATTTCTCGACCAGATTTTCGCCACGCAGCCCCGAGATGAGTGGCTTAAACTCTTTGCCCAATATGACTTACCGGCAGCACCGATTAACAGGCTCCGTGAACTCACCGACGACCCACAGATAATGGAGAATGGCTACATAGTGGACTTTGCCCACCCCAGGCTGGGAAAGATAAAAATCCCCGGCTACCCTGTCCATTTCAGCAAGACATATGCCGGGACTAGCAGCGCTGCTCCTGAGATAGGCGAACACACCGAATCTGTCTTAAAGGAAATCGGCGGCTACTCGGAAAAGCAGATAACCCAACTCAGAGACGACGGCGCGATTTAGCTCTACGCCCAACCCTCAGAAGCGGACCATTGTTGATTCCCGCCGCAAAGCATACACATAGAACGTACATTGCGACTAACACATTTCAACAAGAGTTCGGGAACTATCCACACCGGCCCACCGCCTTCAGAAGCCCCCAAGAAGGCAACTAGCTCCGACCACTCAATCCGATCTTTCTCATTGAGTAGCCCTAAAAGCACTTCCATCACTGTGAGCTGTCCCCTCGTTTGTTTTGACACTATGTCCCAATTATAATTGCCATCATACGTCTCGACACTACCAGGAACAAATGATAAACATGACGCAGAAGCTCGTGCTGTCATTGACTGGGCTGGTTATGCTGGTCACGATGAGTTGCGCTGTGCATCCCCAGAGCGGCTATCTTGCTCGTCTAGAACCACCATCTGGCACGTATTTCGGCGTCTTGTTGGATTGGGAACAAGATAGTCCTAAAGCCTTTAATAGCCGCCTGGGCCTTCCAGCGGCTGTATATGGCGAATATATTAGATTCCCCTTCAACATCGACAACCAAAGGCATCTCGATACTATCGTCAAGTTGGTAGCCAAAGAACGAGGCATCGTCTTTCTCACCCTGGAACCCGAAGATGGCTTGAAAAGTATAACACCCGATGTAGCTCAAGAGCTGGCAGTGCGTCTGGCCACGTATAACCAGCAAGGTATTCCTATCTTTGTACGGTTCGCTCATGAGATGAATGGTTCATGGTATACATGGTGCCAGCAGCCAAGAGAGTTTGTACGAGCTTTTCGCCTTCTAGCTGAGGCTATCCATAGTACTGCTCCGCTTACTGCTATGATCTGGGCCCCAAACTACGGAGGAGGATATCCTTTCCCGTTTGGCCATTATCGAGCTTTACCCGGCACCAGTGACTTTCAACTGCTTGACACGAACAGAGATGGTCAGTTGAATATGGCTGACGACATGTACAGCCCGTATTACCCGGGGGATGACGCGGTCGACTGGGTAGGGATGTCGCTCTATCACTGGGGCAGGCAATACCCCTGGGGAGAAAATGAAGTCCCCGAGGACGCGACTTTCATGGCTAAACTCACGGGCACTTACGCAGGTCTTGAGGGCGATCATAGGCCTGTCCCCAATTTTTACGGAACGTATGTACAAGAGCATGGTAAGCCTATGGCTATTACCGGAACCGCAGCCTTCTATAATCCCTCTGCCGGAGGTGCCGACGAGCGGGCCATCAAGCAAACGTGGTGGCGACAGGTGTTTAGTCCTCAGGTTGCCAGGAGGTTTCCCGGCATAAAAATGATCCTCTGGTTTGAATGTCGCAAGTACGAAAGGGAGATAAACGGAATAGTTGACTGGACAATAACATCTAATCCCGAACTAACTCGAGCATTCTCGAATGACCTGCCTCGGTCACATTTGATTTTTGCTGACGACCTGCCGACCTTCATCACCTCACCCAACACGAAGAGGAATGCGCCCTAATAATTCATTGAGTATCGACCAATGTTAAGATTGCATCCATGCTGCCAGAGCATTGACTGGAGGAGCAGCATTCGGGTACACTCACGGATATAGGCTAACGAAGTCTGTATTTGCATAGCATAAGGGGCAACAACGGAAGCTTTGGCTTGGATCAAAATAGTAGTCGTCTCCACGCCAAAGCCATCCCAATCCGGCATTCGTAGTTCTCACACTAGACGGCGGCCTGAACAGTGAGTAGAGGAGAACCAAGACGCGCACCCGAGCTAATTATCCGGTGCGTTACCGTAATTGTCATCGCCTTTACTTCTTACTACCTAATTTGGCGCTTGTCAATCTTCAACCCCGATGCAGTAATCCTTTCCCTGGTATTATGGCTGGCGGAAGCCTACGGCTTTATGATATTCCTCTTATACGCATTCATGGCCTGGCGCCTGGTAGACCCAGTCCCTCCGGAAACAAAACACCACCCTACCGTGGATGTACTTATTCCTACGTATAACGAGCCGGTGGACGTGCTCAGGGCCACGCTTGCTGGCTGCGCTCATATTCGTTATCCCCACCAGACATATGTGCTGGATGATGGCGGGCGGGATGAAGTGCGAGCTCTTGCCGCCGCTTTCAACTGCAACTATATTGCCCGTCCCACACACGAGGGGGCAAAGGCAGGAAATTTAAACTATGCACTTAAGCAAACCACTGGCGAACTGATTGCGACTTTGGACGCTGACAACATCCCACTGCCCGGCTTTCTCGATGATACCGTCGGATTTTTCGATGACCCCTCAGTAGCTATCGTTCAAGGGCCACAGTTGTTTTACAACCTCGATTCATTTGAACATGAGCATTCCATCTGGCATGAACAGAGACTCTTCTTTCATGTTATTTTGCCGGGAAAGAACCGCACTAACTCGGCATTTTGGTGTGGCAGCCCGGCAGTCGTAAGACGCTCCGCCCTAGTAAGTATTGGCGGAGTAGCTACTGAAAGCGTGACGGAGGATTTGCATACTACCATTCGCCTACTACGACGTGGCTATCATGTTATATACATAGACCGACCGCTAGCGTCAGGGCTGGCACCAGCGACCGTAGAGGATTTCTTGGGCCAGCGCTTTCGCTGGGCACAAGGCGCCATGCAGATTTGGCGCAAAGACAACCCATTCACCATCCCCGGCTTGAGTATAGGCCAGCGCCTGAGCTTATTTGCTTCAATGGTGACGTATTCGATGCTCTCCAAAGGTTTGTCCTCTTGCTTATACCTATGATTGTCTTATTTACGGGAGCACTGCCAATATGCACCCTGGATTGGGAATTCTGGGTGCGCTTTATCCCCTATTTCCTAGTCACCTTTGTCGCTATCTGGCTCCTGGGTCGAGGCTTTTACAATACATGGGATATATTTCGCTATGACGTAATTAAAACGTTTACCTTTATTTCAGCGCTTCGAACTATAGTGACAGGACGTGCCAAGCCGTTTAGAGTAACCTCTAAAGTAGCTGGCACTGGTAATCGCTCGGCATTTCAACAGCCAGTCTGGCCACATTGGATAATAATAGGATTATCCCTTATCGCCATCGTTGTTGGGATTGTTCACATACGGTCTCCTTTGTGGTATGTACAGAAGCCAATGGTTCTGGTAGCATCTATAGGCTGGACTTTATTCAATATAACCCTGTTGATTTCTGGAGTGTTGCGCCTCAGGAGAGCTAGTCGACGGGCATCTTACCGCTTCCGTATCCGCATTCCGTTGTACTGGCAACTTTTAGGAGATAATATCTGGCACCAGGCACAGTCTATTGATTTGAGTGGCCGGGGAATTGCATTTATACACAGTGGCCCCAAATTGAGCATCAATGACCGCCTCAGGATATCTATCCCCACTAAAAATCAAAGCAGCACAACAACTACTCCCCGGAATCAGGACACGCGGGAAGATAGTGAAGATATCAAATTAACTGCACATGTTGTTGGTGAATATACCCCACAATCCCGTGCTGAACAAAGGGTCGGTTTGCTCATCACAGACTTTGCCACCGAAGCTGATGAGGTTCGCTATTCCAAGCTTGTCTATTCTCCCCGTCATCTGCTTAGCGGAGAGTTAGCGAAGTTTCGCTTGTCGGTCAAGAGTAGCGACCAGCAGTAGTACTTATAGCAGAACAGGAATTCGAAACCCCGCTAGAAACTTACGCTTCTCTTAATATATCTCCTTAATACACTGCCCAGCAGGTCTTCCGTTATATCTTCACGTCGCACCCAGTACCCGAACAAGCCAACAATGCCAAAACCTGCTTTTTGCCGAAACTAGGCCTCACACAAGGATTATCCCTCTATCCAAGGCATTCTGCCACTGACGAAAGTCAGCTTCGAACTTTTTGTTGGTGTTAAGCAGTTTGGGATATCGTCAGAAATCTTCTTGACGAGACGACTTATTAACTGCTTACCCCGTACTCAACGAGACCTTTGGCTTTTACGTGGTCAGCGGGTATATAGCTCCGTCCCGAACCCGTTTGCCAACATTAAACACCTGATGTCATGCCACGATATTATTATCCCACGCCCAGCCCCCTAGCCATACATCCGTTCCTACCAGCTTACGCTCTGGCTGATTGCCTGCTGGCCTGCACTCCCAGAAATGGACGGACGAGGTCAGGAGGCTCAACACCAGCCAGCCACTGAAGTATCTAGAATCGGTAGACGCCCTCCATGACATCACCCCACAGATGGCGACCACTTTAGCTTTATCATCAACTTGATACAATACCCGTAGTCACCCACCACATCCTGTAGCCTTCTCTTGGGTCAGCTTTCTCGTGTGAGGTGGTCGAGTTATTTCAGCTAAACTGGTATTACCCAGTATTCAGAATGTATGAAATTCTCTCTGAGTTCCCAGGACCTTGCGAAGCACATCGCACATTTCACCCAGAGTAGCATACGCTTCCACGCAATCAACAAAGACCGGCATGGTGTTGTCCTCGCTCCGAGCAACCTCCTCAAGACGGCGAAGCATGCGACTGACTTTAGCATTATCCCTATTCTTTTTAATCGCAGCCAATTTCTTTTTTTGTTTTGCCTCCACCTCTGAGCCAACCTTTTGCATGGATATCCTGGGAGAAGGCGAAACGAACTTGTTGATACCAACTATAACACGGTTTCCCTCTTCGACTTCCTTTTGATAACGATAGGAGGCATCGTGAATTTCCTTTACCTGATAGCCCTGTTCAATGGCTGATGCAGCACCACCCAAGCTCTCGATTTTTTCAATGTATCTGTTCGCCTCCTGCTCCAGTTGATTAGTCAGATACTCAAGATAGTAAGAGCCTCCCAGAGGGTCAACCACCTCGGCGACTCCGCTTTCATAAGCGATGATTTGCTGGATGCGCAATGATTGAATCGCCGCCTTTTCCGTAGGAATACAAACACCCTCATCATAAGAGGAAACAGCCATTGACTGCACACCGCCTAATGCTGCAGCCAATGCCTGAATCGTTGCCCTGGCGATATTATTCAAAGGTTGTTGCGCCGTAAGGGTCACCCCTCCAGTTTGAATGTGAGTTCGAAACATCCACGAACGCGGGTCTTTAGCGCCAAACCTTTCGCGCATAATCCTGGCCCACATGCGACGCAGTGCCCTCAGCTTGGCTACTTCTTCCAGTAGATTGTTATGTATCTGAAAATGCCAGGATAACCTGGGTGCAAAAGAATCTACATCTAGGCCGCGGTTGACAAAAGCCTGAACGTACTCTATGGCATTGCCCAGGGTAAAGCCCATCTCCTGAGCAGCAGTCGAACCTGCCTCTCGCATGTGGTATCCCGAAATACTGATGTAATTCCAGCGAGGAAGGTGTGCATTACAATAAGCCGCCACGTCTACCACCAACCGAATTGAGGGCTTTGGAGGAAATATGTAGGTCCCCCGAGCAATATACTCCTTTAGAACATCGTTCTGCGTTGTCCCATCTAGCTTGGCTATGTCGACACCCTGTTTCTTAGCTGTGCAAATGTACATCGCCAGGATGATGCCACAGGTGGCATTTATGGTCATTGAGGTACTCACTTTGTCCATAGGTATCCCCTGGAACATGGTCTCCATGTCCTGGAGAGTATCTACGGCGACTCCGACTCTGCCTACTTCTCCTCGACATAGCGGGTAGTCCGAGTCATGGCCCACCTGGGTCGGCAAATCAAAGGCGATGCTTAACCCGGTCTGCCCCTGGTCCAACAGGTAGCGAAACCGCCGGTTTGTCTCCTCGGGGCTGCCAAAACCGGCATACTGTCGCATAGTCCACATTCTCCCGCGATACATCGCAGGATGAACGCCTCGGGTATAAGGATACTCGCCTGGATAGTTAAGGTCGCGCACACAGTCAAAGCCATCCAAATCTTCCGGGGTATAAACAGGCTCAATCTCCAAACCGGAAGTCAGGCAGAACTTGTCCTGGCGCGGAGGCAGACGCTTCAAACCGGGTTCTAGAATTTTCTCTTTCCATTCGCGTTTGTTCATCATTGACATTATTTCCCCATAGCTCGACTACTTCAGTTTAGGCACTTGACAAGAGATGGTGAGCTGTGACCTTCGTCCAACAGTTATACCACTTCTTGAGTTAGTCCCTCAACCATGCAATAATGCAACACCTGTAATGTCAACCAGGTTGTGCAGCTCACAGGAAAAGGAATAGAATCTCCCCCGGGTCATTTCCCAATAATAGCAACAAGGAGTTTGACATGAACACCACAGATTTTATGACCATCGCCGGTGCTATCTGCCCCGACCGCGATGCCATAGTTTTCGAGGGAAAGCGATGGACCTACTCACAGGTCAACGAGCGGGTCAATAAGCTGGCTAACGCCTTGCTCCAGTTTGGAATCAAGAAAGGCGACCGCATAGCGATGTTACAGGTAAATTGCCCCGAGGTCGTTGAAACATATTTCGCCACAGCAAAGGTAGGCGGTATCTTTGTGCCGCTGAACTTCAGGGCTAAAACTGATGAGCTGAGCTACATGCTGAGCAACGCCGAAGCCAAGATTTTGTTCGTGGGTAAAAGATATCTTGATATAGCGCATGCCATGTTGCCCAACTTGCCTAGCGTTGAGAAGTGTATCTGCCTGGAAAGTAAGGAGGCCGACCTAGTTTTTTATGATGACCTGATTTCTAGTTCATCGGCCGACGAGGTTTTCACAGATATCGGTGATGAGGATATCACCATACTGATGTATACCGCAGGCACCACCGGACGGCCTAAAGGCGTACCGCTAAGGCATGATGCATTTGTCAGCTATGTCTTGGGCAATGTAGAACCAGCCAGCCCAGATGCTGAAGAAAGGAATCTGCTAACAGTGCCTTTATACCACGTGGCCGGCATTCAGGCAATGCTAGCAGCTATCTATGGAGGCCGAACCCTGGTGATGATGCGACAGTTTGAAGTAAAAGAATGGCTGGATACTGTGCAGCGGGAACAAGCTACCCGTGTTATGCTGGTGCCCACAATGCTAAAGAACGTAATAGATTACCAAGACTTCGCAAAATATGACTTGAGCAGTTTGCGGGTAATCACTTACGGCGCAGCCTCGATGCCATTTGAGGTCATCAGCAAAGCTATTAAGGTGCTACCTTGGGTAAAGTTTATAAATGCTTTTGGGCAAACAGAAACTGCCTCAACGATAACCGCTCTAGGGCCAGAAGACCATGTTATCGAGGGAACCGAGGAGGAGAAGGCGAAGAAGTTGAAAAGACTCTCCCAGTCAATTGGCAAACCGCTGCCGGATGTCGAGGTGAAGATTATTGACGAGCAGGGAAAGGCACTGCCTCCGTTTGAAATCGGTGAGATTGTGGCCAAAGGCCCTCGCATAATGACGGGCTATTGGCATGATGAGCAGAAGACAAAACAGGCATTTACGCCAGACGGATGGCTAATCACCAGTGATAGAGGATGGATGGATGAGGAAGGGTATGTATTTTTGGCGGGTCGAGGCGATGACATGATTATCAGAGGCGGAGAAAACATCTCACCCGAGGAAGTTGAAGATGTGCTCCATTCTCATCCCAAGGTAGATGAGGCGGCGGTAATAGGTGTGTCCGACCCTGAATGGGGACAGCAACCCAGAGCTATTGTAGTGCTTAAACAGGGACAGACTGCCACCCCTGAAGAAATCATGGAATACTGTCGTGAGAAGCTGGCGAGCTTCAAGCGTCCCAGGTCGGTTGCGTTCATCGATGCTTTGCCGCGTAATCCGATGGGCAAGGTGCTGAGAAAGGCACTTCGTGAGCAATATGGGCAGTCTTAGTTCCGCAGTGTCCATTCGAACTCAGTGGTTTCACCGGTCTGGAAGAGAAAGAAAAGACGTATCCCCGCAGCACCACCACTGCCCTGTTTCAGATACAGTGGTGATACCTTGTTGCTTGGTATAGCAATCGGATTTCCCTCTCGTTTGCATTGACCATTAGCCAGCATGATACTACTATAGTTGAAAATCAAAATGGCAAATGCCAGGAAACCGTTAATCGTTGACATCAAGGGAAATTCACTAGACGACGGCCCAGGGATACGGACTGTGGTTTTCTTTAAGGGATGTCCACTCGCCTGCGTCTGGTGCCACAATCCTGAATGCAAAAATCCAGAGCAGGAGATATCTTTCAATAAGCGAGAATGCGTCGGCTGCAAAACTTGCAAACAGGTCTGCCCTCTAGATGCCTTTGACTCGCAGCTATATGGCTATATCAATAGGAGCAAATGCACCCTGTGCATGAAATGCGTTGATGCCTGCCCTTCAGGGGCTCTTTCTCGAGCAGGGAAGGCTTACGAAGTGCGGCAGGTAACAGAAATCATCCACAAGGACCTGCCGTTCTTCAAAATTTCTAATGGTGGCGTGACCCTTTCCGGTGGAGAGCCAACGCTGTTCATGAACTACTGTTCAGAGCTGCTGCAGCAGCTTAAGTCACTGGGTATCCATACGCTTATTGAGACCAGTGGGCTTTTCCATTACGGTCATTTCATGGACCTTATCTATCCCCACATCGATATTATCTACTACGACATTAAGCTATTGAACGCCGAGGACCACAAACGCTATTGCGGTGTTCCCAACGAATTGATTCTAAGCAACTTCGTTGCACTGCAGAGGCAATTCTTGAAAGGCGGCAAGCCAGTGTTGCCGCGTATCCCACTGGTTCCAGACATAACCGCCACCGATGGTAACCTGCGCTCCATTGCCAACTTTCTAAGGGCTGAGAGCGTGAAGCAGGTAGCGATTCTACCCTATAATCCCCTGTGGATAGAGAAATCGGAGACCATAGGGGAGCGCAACCTTTACGTTACCAAAGATGAGATGAGGCAATGGATGCCAACTGAACAGGTACAAATGTGCCAGTCGTTTTTCTCCGATTTTGAGCTTGTCTAGATTTGCCAGGTACTGAACCCATACAGGTACTTGCTAACCCCCGCCCAGTCCGATTACAATAAGACGATTCTGCCTGCGGAGGTCGGGTATGAGCAAGAAGTCGTCCAGCAACGTTACCATCAAAGTAGTCCTCTTCCTCATGGCAACCCTCTACAACCTTAAGCCCTCTCTGAAGAAATACCTGAAAAGCACCGAAGGATGGATAAACTTCTCGGTGGGTATCAGGACAGAGAGCGGGAGCATAGAGCAAGCTATCATCTTCAACAATGGCAAGGTTCGGTTGTCCGGCAAGATACCTACTGATGTCAGTGTGAGCATGGCTTTCGTGGATGACAATGCAGCCAAGGATATGCTGAGCGCTACACCCAACGAGGCTATGAACATGCTGCTTAGAAACAGAATGAGAATGGATGGCAATCTTGGCTACATACAGCTTTTCCTGTTCCTGGTTTCTCAGTTGACCGGAAAAAAGAATTATAAAGCACAGGAAAAGGAGAAGGCACTGGACAAGGAGATGAAGACCAAAGGCTACACCTGTCCCGACCCAGAGATGCGCAATGAGCTTAGCCGCAGGAGAAAGGCCAGGCTGAAGGGTATCAGGGTTGACGCCGGCGTGAAATATCTTGAGGACCCTTACCTATCCCAGTATGACCTCGACGACTTCCCCAGGCTAAAGGAGTTCGTGGATATCCATTTCACTACCAAACCAGCTCTGTGCCACGAGCGCCCCAAGTTGCTTACTGACTGGCATGCGGAAAACGGATTCGAAGTCGATAAAAAGGGGAGACCATGGGTTCCAGAGTTACGGCAGGCTTACGCCTACAAATACCTGATGGAGAACCGGAAGCCCCTCATCCGCAAAAATGACCTGATAGCAGGCACCACCACCACCAAGGACATCGGAGTGGTGATTTATCCAGACGGAGCTGGCAATACCATCTGGGGCGAACTGCTGACAGTCCCCAACCGTGTTCTGCAGCCATATGACGTGTCCCCAGAAACAGTTGACATCCTGCACCACTACGTGTTTCCTTACTGGATAAAACGCAATTTCCGCGAGTGGGTACGCCACAAATACCAGAATCCGCTGTGCCAGCAGCTCGATGACCGCTTCGCCGTCTATTTCCTGTGGAAGACCGTGGCCATATCACATACCATCCCTGATTTTCCCAAGATACTGAGGCTGGGTACTAAAGGCATTGCCAGAGAGATCAAAGATGAGATGAAACGCGATGCCAAAGCCGACGGGCAGAAGAAAGATACGCTCAAGGCCATGTTAATCTGCATGGAGGGGCTGAGCTCCTATGCCAGGAACCTCTCCAGGCAAGCAGCGCTAGAGGCATCGAAAGAAAAGAATGCCAGGCGCAAGGCAGAATTGGAGAAGCTGAGCCAGATTTGTGCCAGGGTGCCGGAAAACCCGGCAGAG
>Ga0194125_10009682_pt1 | contig 13307 bp, 12 predicted proteins | sample TA2KigC250mmetaG_FD_148626 | JGI IMG/M metagenome (GOLD analysis project Ga0194125, IMG submission 148626) | Freshwater microbial communities from Lake Tanganyika, Tanzania - TA2015034 Kigoma Deep Cast 250m | ecosystem: Environmental > Aquatic > Freshwater > Lake | place: Tanzania: Lake... | reverse complement strand
GCCGTTTCTTCCGTAATTTCCGGAAGCCCTTGGGAATCTTGCCGGCATGGCGCGTTCCCTTCTGGCAGTCGTTGAGCACATCCTGCAGAAGTTCCGCGAAAACCCCGTAGCACTCCCCGCAACCCAGCCGACCGGTTTTCCGCACATCCTCGGAAGTGAACCCGCAGCTGGGGCACCGGTTGGACGCCGCCGGGGTCGGCGCGGGGATCAGCAGACTCTTGGCGGAGATCTCCTTAATCTCGTTCTCCACCGCCGCCGCGGGATCCTCCTTGCCTTTGCTGGCCGCCACCTTGGAAACGGCCGCCCAGATGTCGAAATCCACCAAATCCTTCTGGGATAACTGCGGAATGCACTTTTCGCAGACGTGCACGTCGATGGACTTCCCGTTCACCAGCTTGCTCAGGTGACACGTCGCCTGGTTGCCCGGGCAAAAGGTGCACTCCATAACTGGATTTAACCATGGTTCCGCCTTTTCGCAAACCGCCCGCCACCCCCCCGGTCTGGATTTCCGAAACCGTCGGGAAGGAAATCGAGGCCACCGGGACGGATGTGTTTCTGGCCGCCCACTCCCCCCGCTTGCGCCTGGAACGCTGGGGTTCCACGCTGCGCGCTTTCGCCATGCAGCCCGAACCCCTGGGCTGCGACGAATCTTTGCTTCAACCTCCCTCCAAAATTCCATGGAAACCCACCCGGGTCATCTGGCAAACGGAAGGCGAAAAAACCGCCCGCCACCTCCGTGGGGAAGGTTGGACCACGGAAGTGCAAGAGTTGAACCTGCGCTATGGCATCGACCTCACCCCCGGAACCGCCCCCGGCCTCTTTCCGGATCAGCGGGAAAACCGGATTTACCTCCGCTCTCGTCGTCCCGCTTCCCTTCTGAATCTCTTTGCCCACACCTGTGCTTTCGGTGTCCTCGCGGCTGCGGAAGGCGCCGCCACTCTGAATATCGACACTTCCGCTCGGGCCCTCGAAAGGGGGCGCGAAAACTACCGGCGAAACCACCTGACCGAGTCTGACCACCGGTTTTGGAAAGAGGATGTCCGCAAGGTCCTGCCTCGACTGCTTCGCCGGGGCGAAACCTTCTCCGCCATCATTCTCGATCCTCCCACCTTTGCCCACGGGGGTCGTGGTCGGGTCTTTCGGATGGAAAGAGAGCTGGAACCCCTGCTCGCCGCATGCCTCCGGTTGCTCGGCCCGGGAGGTTGCCTGCTGGTTTCCATCAACGAATCCCACACCCAACGATGGGAACTGGAACGAATGACCCGATCCGCCCTTTCCGCGGAAAAGATCCGCGCCCGATTGGAACCGTCCCGCCGACCCGTGGAGGTTCCGGAGACCCGCATGCCGGCCGGGATCTGGATCCTTCGGGAGGATTGACACCCCGCTGTGCGGGTCGAATTTCAAAGCGCGTGAACGGCCTCCAGTCCCTCGCCTCCACCGCCCTTAATCTCTTCCGGGAATTTGTCCCCGGTAACCCCGATGCCGCCCGCTTCTGGCTGGAGACTGGCTCTGCGGCGCTCGCCCTCCTGGTGGTTCTTAGCCTTTTGCTCCGCTTTTTTGGATCTGAAAACAGCCGCCCCGCTTTGGTTTTTCTGGCCGGAGCGCTCGGAGTGCTGCTTTTGGCCGCAGGGGCGGCGGCTATGGAACTCTATGCCCTTCCGGTGTTGCCTCCTGCCGTGATGGGTGCCGTGGACTCCCTGTCCGGCTGGATGGCCGCCCGGTTCCAACACTCCGCCTGGCCGGCCCGCACCGTTCTCCTGGCGCTTGGCCTGGCCGCAAGCCTGCTTTTCCTGGTCTCTCCCCTAACCCGTATGACGTTCAAGATTCCTGGTTTCCTGGCGCTGGTCGCATGGCTGGCCGCCTTGGCCACCGCCTTCACCGTCCCCGCCGTGATCCGCACCAGTCTTTCCCAGAAAACCGAAATCCCGTCGCCGCCTCCTAATAATTCTTGATGATTGATTTTTAATTTTGGATTCACTACCAATCCAAACTTAAAAATCCATAATCCAAAATCTCCTCACTCCCCCAGGGCTCGCTCCAGTTCCGCCCGCACCCGGCCCAGTTCCGAAGATTCCAGACTTTTTGGCGCCGCCACCGCCGGACCGAGGATTACCCGGCAGATCGCACCAGGCTGCGGAATCTGAAATCGGTCCCACGAGGGCAGTTCCCAATGGCGGCTGTAGCGAGCCGTCACCGGATAAATGGGTCGGCCGCTGTTGGCCGCCAGCCCCAACACCCCATCCTGCACCTTGGCCCGAGGTCCACGCGGCCCGTCCGGGGTGATGCCGATATCCCGGGCCTGCGGCCGTTGCAACTCCCGCAGGACTTCCCTGAGCGCATCGCTTCCCCCGCGTGAACTGGACCCGCGCGCCCCGTCGATCCCAAATCGGTTCATGATCCGGGTGATGAACTCGCCGTCCCGGCTCCGGCTCACCATCATCAACATTCTCCTTCCCGGACAAAACCTTTCGTAAAGGTAAGGCATCATCAGGATCCGGTTGTGCCAGAAAGCCCAGATCCGCGGTAGGCCGGGATCCCGCGCCAGGATGCCTTGCGGATCTTCCAAGCGGATCTGCAAGGTCAGGGCCAGCAGCCGGATCGTCCCGGCGATGAGCGGAGGCGTGCTCTCCGCCAAAATTTGTTTCAGGGCTTTCCTCATGCGAAGGGTCTCCGGTTCCACCACCGGGTGATGGAACGCCACGGTGTTTCCCGGACCAGCTCGCGGATCAACTCCTCCGTGGAGGCCGCCCGCTCCTCATGGATCCGGGCCAACAGCATCAACGAGGGAATCATGATCAGGGCAATCCCCGCGTAGAGAATCACAAATCCGTTCAGCTGGATCTCCGTGCCGATCTGAAATTTGGCCAGCGCGTCGGTCAGCAGCCCCCAACCCAGCGGAGCCAGCCCGGCCACGAGGCTTCCCGCCACGCTGAACAGGGCGAAAAAGTGGCTCCTCCCCATGACCGGAATTATCCCCATAAGAAGCCGAAGGTGCGCGCTGCTGTAGAGGGCCAAGCCGATGCCGGCGGTGGTCTGTTGCAGGGCAAACGTTCCCCATGTGAACGGCAGCAGATGCGCCGCCACCGCCCCCCAACCCAGCCAGTGGATACCCATCACCACCATGCAGAGCCCCAGCACGGGCCGGCTGCCCAAGCGGTCCAACCACCGCCCCGCCCGCAGGGAGGTCAGCACAAAGACCGTGCCCCACATCAGATGCAGCACCAGGAACAGGGAGTCGGAGCAGTGGAACTGGTCGCGCGCGAAAGGAACAAAGAACAGACCTCCGCCGGACATGGCCAACATCACCACGGCATGGAAGAGGAGCAGCTGCCGGAATGGCGGATGGCCCAACATCGCCTTCCACGGGATCTCCTCCGCCCGGGCAGTTCCTTGCGTCGGCGCGTCCGGAATCTTTCTTAAGTAAAAAAGGGAGGCGACCGCCAGAACTAGGCTGGCTCCAAAGAGCAGACCGAAGGCCGAGGGCTGGTCGGTCAAACTCAGATACCAGGCCGTCCCCGCCACCGTCAGCAGGAGCGCCGCTTGGGAGGCCGCCTGGTCGAGCGCGAGAAATCTCCCCCGCACCGGCTCGGGCACGATCGCGCTGATCCAGGGCAGATACCCACTTAGCGAAATGCCCCGGATGAGGTTGAACAAAAAAAGCAAAAAGAGCATCAGGGCCTGCCGGGAAAAATCGTCGATCGGCCCTGGCAAAACGGCCACCAGCACCACCCCGGCGATCAGGATGCTGCGGGAGGTCCAGCCCCGGAGCACAAAGTTCCGGTAGCCCACCTTCTCGACAAAACGGGCCGCCGGAATCTGGAAGACGTTGAGCAGGGCGGCCAGACAGGCCAACACCCCCAGCACCGTGGCCGTAGCACCCAGTTTTTTGAAATAGAGCATCATCGGCAGCCCCATCACCAGGTAGAACGAACTGGTGTTGAAGACCTGAAACAGGAACGCGTTGAGGAGGGGCCCGCGTACGAGCCCGCCTTCTTTCATGCGCCGGATTCCCGCGGCCGCAGTAACGGGAAGAAAATCACCTCCCGGATCGAATCCACCCCGGCCAGCAGCATGGCCAGACGGTCCACCCCCAATCCCAACCCGCCCGCCGGCGGCATCCCGCTCTCCAGCGCCTCGAGAAACTCATGATCCACCTTTTGGGTGTGTTCCCCCACCTGGTGCCGGAACCTCTCGGCCTGCAGCACCGGGTCGTTCAGCTCGGAGTAGCCGGGAGAAATCTCCTGGCGACCGCAGATCAGTTCGTACACGTCGACCACCGTCGGGTCTTCCCGGTTCAGGCGGGCCAGCGGGACCAGCTCGGCCGGAAGATGGGTGATGAAGACCGGGTTCACCGCCTCCGCTTCGACCTTTTTCTCAAACACCTTCTGGGTGATCTCCAGCGCGGAAAGGTTCGGTTCCAGTTCCACGCCCAGGGCCGCCGCCTTTTTTTCCATCGCCTCCCGGGAAAGCTTAAACCAGTCGGCTCCCGCCACCGCCGTGATCGTGTCCCGGTACTTTTTTCTCGGCCAGGGAGGCGTCAGATCGATCGTCGTGCCGTCCGCCTGGGCGATTTTCAGTCCTCCGGTCAGCTCCCGGGCCGCACCCGCAATCATCTCCTCGACCAACGCGGCCATCCCCGCGAAGTCCGAGTAAGCCCAATACGCCTCCAACATCGTAAATTCCGGGTTGTGCTTCCGGGAAATGCCCTCGTTGCGGAAGTTGCGGTTGATTTCGAACACCTTTTCCAATCCGCCCACCAGCAGGCGCTTGAGATAAAGTTCGGGAGCGATGCGCAGATACAAATCCATGCCCATCGCGTGATGCCTGGTCTTGAAGGGTTCGGCCGCCGCCCCGCCGGCCACCGTCTGCATCATCGGCGTCTCCACCTCCGTAAAACCACGGGCCGCCAGGAATTCCCGCAGGTACCGGACCAGCCGCACCCGTAGGTGGAGCGCTTGACGGCAGGCCTCGTTGGCAATCAGGTCCAGATGGCGCTGCCGGTGCCGCGTCTCCGTGTCCACCAAGCCGTGCCACTTGTCCGGCAACGGCGCCAAGGCCTTCGTCAAAAGGACCAACCTTTCCACGCGGACCGACTTTTCCCCCGTTTTCGTGAGGAAGAGCGTGCCTTCCACGCCCAAGATGTCGCCCAAATCCAGGAGCTCGAACACGGAACGTTCTGTTTCCGGCAGCGAGGGCTTCTGGATGTAAATTTGCAGCCGGCCGACCCGGTCCTGCAGATGGAGAAATTGGCTTTTGCCCATGTCCCGATGGGAAACGATGCGCCCGGCCATCCGGACTTTCCTTCCCTCTTCCCACTTTCTCACGATCTCCACCGTGCTTTCCGTCCCGGGAAACGGCCCCCCAAACGGATCCACCCCCAGTTCCCGTAACTTCCGTAGCTTCTCACGGCGCACGGCCAGCAGGGCGGATCTTTCTTCACTCATCGGGTGGCAGTCTTACCCGATTCTGCCTCCCCTGGGTAGGTCAGACTCACCGGAGCCTGCCGGCCCGCTCCCAACTAGCCCACCAACTGCGGGTACGCTGCTTGGGCCACCTGCTGCAGTCGTTGCTGAATCTGCGGAACGGAGTCCATGGCCAGCAGCTCCTCCGTCAGCTTTTGACACTCCCCAAACCTCAGGCTCTGCACCGCCTTTTTTACCCGGGGCACCGATACCGAACCCATGCTCAGCTCATCCACCCCCAACCCCACCAGCACCGGCGTCATCACCACGTCGGCCGCCATTTCCCCACACACCCCGACCCAGAGGTGGCGCCGCCGGGCTGCCTCCACCACCCTTTGGATCAATCCCAGCACCGCCGGATGGGTCGGTTGATAGAGGTTGGCCACCCTCTCGTTGGTGCGGTCCGCCGCCAAGGTGTACTGCGTCAGATCATTGGTGCCGATACTGAAAAACTGCACGAGCGGCGCCAACCGGTCCACGATCAAAGCTGCCGAAGGCACCTCGATCATCGCCCCCGCCTCCACCTCAGCCGCCGCCGGCACTCCCGCTGCCCGCAGCTCCTCCCGCGCTTCCCCCAAAATCGCCAGCGCGGCGGACAACTCTTCCCTCGTCGCAATCATCGGAAACATCACCCGGATTTTGCCACCGGGGTTGGAGCGGCAAATCGCCCGCAGTTGCACCTTGAAGACATCGGGTTTTTCAAGGCAGTACCGGATCGCCCGCCATCCCAGAAAGGGATTTTGTTCGGGATCCATCCCCAGATGCGTCGGCAGCTTGTCCCCTCCCAAATCCAGCGTCCGGATGATCGCCGGATGCGGCCGGGACGCCTCCACCACCTGCCGGTAAATGTTCGTCTGTTCGTCCTCCCCGGGAAAATGGACCCGGTTCAAGAAGAGGAATTCCGTGCGGTACAGACCGATCCCCTCCGCTCCGCTCTGCGCGATCAGTGGCAGATCCTCCGGCAATTCCACGTTTGCGGAGAGAATGACTTTTCTTCCGTCCAGGGTCGTCCCCGGGGTGTCCCGCAGGGCCTCCAGACTGACCTCCACCTCATGCCGGCGCTTCTCGATCTGACCGTACTCGTACTTCGTCTGTTCGGTCGGATTGACGATCAGCAGACCGGCGTACCCGTCCAAAATCACCGCTGCCCCGGATTCACACCGGTCCAGCACCTCATGCAGACCCACCACCGCGGGGATGTTGAGCGACCTTGCCATGATCGCCGTGTGGGAAGTGACACTGCCCGCCTCGGTGGCAAAGCCCAGGGCCAGCTGGCGGTTCAGCAGCGCCGTGTCGGACGGCGTCAGGTCGTGCGCCAGGATCACACTCGGCTCGTCCAGCGCGTAAAGGTCCGCCAATTTCCGGCCGAGCAGGTTGTGCACCACCCGTCGGCCCACATCGAGAATATCGGCCGCCCGCTCCCGCAGGTACGGATCTTCCACCTCCTTCATGCTTTGGGCGTACACCCGAATCACGTGTTGGTAGACGCTCTCCACGCACACTTTCCGCAGTTCCAGCTGCCGCCGCACCGCCCCGGCGATCGTGCTGTCCGCTGCCACCAGCAGATGGGCCTCAAAAATGTCGGTTGGCTGTTCCCCCAGGGAGTGGGCCAGCTGGTCGCGGATTTTCTGGATCTGCTCCCGCGTCTTCAGCAACGCCGCTTCCAGGCGCCGCATCTCGTCCTCAATTTGCTCCGGCCGGATCGGGGTGGGATGAATCCGGACTTCCTCCTCCTTGCTGAAAACCGCCAACTGCCCGCTCACCACCCCCGGGGAGGCGGGAATCCCCGTAAGGCGCAGCTCGTTTCCGTGGTTGGGGCTGCCGGCTTCGCTCACGGAGACAAAGTCTCTCCTCCGCGGCTACTCCTCGTCGAACTTTCTTTCCACCAAATGGAGCAGGGCCTGCACCGCCTCCTGCGCCCCCGGGCCGGACGCGGTGATCCGGATTTTGGAGCCCATGCCCGCGGCCAGCATCATCAGACCCATGATGCTCTTACCGTTGATCCTCTCCCCGTCCTTCTCGACCAGGATCTCGCATTTGTGCCGGTTGGCTTCCCGCACAAACATCGCCGCCGGCCGGGCGTGTAGCCCCAGCCGGTTTCGGATCAACGTTTCCTGCCCGTGCGGGCTGCCCTCCGGCGGCGTCATTCTCACCGGTCCTTGAGGTTGAGCCGTTGGAGCAGCTTCTCGTTGAACTCCATCGCCGAAAACTGCCCCATGGTCTTCATCTTTTGGTCCAACGCCGCCACCTGCACCAACCCGGCCAAGTCGCGCCCCGGCCGGATCGGAATCTTCACATGGGGAATTTTCAGGCCGAGGATTTCATAAAACTGTTGATCCAGGCCGGTCCGCTCAATTTCCCCCACCTTGTCCCATTCCATCAAGGTCACCACCAGATCCAGCCGCTTCTCCGTGCGGATGGCCCGCCCCCCGAACAGCGAGGCCACGTTGATGATCCCGATGCCCCGCACCTCCATGAAGGTGCGTGTCACTTCCGCCGAGGTGGCCATCAGCTCCCTGCCCTCGATCAACCGCAGCCGTGTGATGTCGTCAGCAACCAGCGAATAGCCCCGTTCCACCAAACCCAGCGCACATTCGCTTTTCCCAATCCCGCTCTCCCCCCGGATCAACACCCCCATCCCCAGAATGTCCACCATGCTCCCGTGCTCGCTCGTGGAGGGCGCAAAGTCCTCCTCCAAACATAGCGTGATGAGATTGACGAGCCGAGGGGTCACGATCGGGGAGGAAAAAAGCGGCACCTTGGCGGCCTGGGCCTCCTTCACGACGAAGGCCGGAGGCTTGAGGTCCCGGCTGAAAACCACACAAGGGATGTTTCGCTCCAGGACCGCCCGGAACCGTTTCGGACGATCCTCCGGGGCGAGGGATTGCAGGTAGGCGGTTTCACTTTTGCCGATCAACTGCACCCGCTGGTTGGCAAAATATTTTGTGAACCCGGTGAGGGCCATGCCCATCCGGTTCACCGCTCCTTCGCGGATCGTCCGGTCCATCCCCGCCTCGCCCGCCACCGATTTCAGCTGCAACCGATCGGCATGCTCCCGATAGAAGTGCTCGACCGTGACAGCCCTGGGTTTGCGGATCGCGCTCATCGCCTTAGTCGGCATAGCCCCGCGGGTGCGCCTGATGCCACGCCCAGGCGCCGGCAAGAATCTGGTCGAGGCTGGAGTGCACCGGCTTCCATCCTAACTCCCTCTGCAGCTTTTGCGAAGCCGCGACGAGCTTGGGCGGATCCCCCGCCCGGGCCGGTCGCCCCTGCACCGGGATCTCCCGCCTCGTGACCTTTTTCGCCGCCTCGATCACTTGTCGCACGGAATAGCCGTTCCCCGTCCCCACGTTGAAAAAACCCGCCTGCGCCCGCTCCAAAGCCAGGATGTGGGCGGAGGCGAGGTCCCGCACATGGATGTAGTCCCGGATGCAGGTGCCGTCCGGGGTCGCATGCTGCTCCCCAAACACCTCGACGCACGGCTTTTGCCCCAGGGCGGTGAACAGCACATTGGGAATCAGGTGGGTCTCCACCCGGTGATGCTCCCCGCGCTCCGCCGAGGCCCCCGCCGCGTTGAAATAACGGAGGGCGGTGGGAACAAGCCCGTAAATTTGCCCATACCAGGCTAATATCTGCTCAAACATCAGCTTGGAATGTCCGTACGGGTTGATCGGTTTCTGCGGGGTGGCTTCGTCCATCGGTACCCGCTCCGGCAGCCCGTAGGTGGCACAGGTGGAAGAAAAAATGATTTTCCGGCAACCCGCCGCCACCATCGCATCCAGCAGATTCACCCCGCCGCTCACATTCACCCGGTAATACATCGAGGGGTCCCGCATGCTCTCGGGCACCAGCGCCTTGCCGGCAAAATGAATCACCGCCTCCGGCCGGTGCTCCTGCACCGCCCGCATCAATAGGTCCCGGTCCAACAGGTCACCCTGCAAAAAGACCGCCCGCGGGTGGAGCGCACCCCGGTGGCCCTCGCTCAGATTGTCCCAGACCACCACCTCGTGGCTGGCCGCGATCAGTTCCTCCACGCAAACGGAGCCGATGTAGCCGGCTCCCCCAGTGACTAAAACCTTCATCCGATCGCCGGGTGTCGGGAATTCCCTATTCCTTCAGGTTCATCGCCAGAAGGAATTCGACATTGTTTTTGGTCTTCTTCAGGCGCTCCAGCAGCAGTTCCATCGCCTCGACGGGCGGCAACGAGGAAAGCGCCCGCCGCAAAATGTGGATCCGCGGCATCTCGTCGGTGTGGTAAAGCAGCTCCTCCTTCCGGGTTCCGGATTTGGAGATGTTCACCGCCGGGTACACCCGCTTGTCGACCAGCGCCCGGTCCAGGTGGATCTCCATGTTCCCCGTGCCCTTGAATTCTTCAAAGATCACCTCATCCATCTTGCTGCCCGTGTCCACCAAGGCCGTGGCGATGATCGTGAGGCTGCCACCTTCCTCGATGTTCCTTGCCGCCCCGAAGAATCGCTTCGGTTTGTGGAGCGCGTTGGCGTCCACGCCGCCGGAAAGAATCTTGCCGCTGTGCGGCTGCATCGTGTTGTAGGCCCGGGCCAGCCTGGTGATGCTGTCCAGCAGGATCACCACGTCGGTTCCGCTTTCCGCCAACCGCTTGGCCCGCTCGATGACCATCTCGGCGATGTGCACGTGCCGGTCGGGCGGCTCATCAAAGGTGGAACTGATCACCTCGCCTTTTACCGATCGCTCCATGTCGGTCACCTCCTCCGGCCGCTCGTCGATCAGCAGCACGATCAGGTGTGCCTTGGGGTGGTTGGCGGTGATCGAGTTGGCAATCTTCTGCATCAGCACCGTCTTCCCGGTCCGGGGCGGCGCCACGATCAGGCCGCGCTGACCGAACCCGACGGGGCTGATCAGGTCAAACGCCCGCATCGCCATGTCCTTGAGTTTTTCGTTCTCCAGGATGACCCGGCGGTTCGGAAACAGCGGCGTCAAATTGTCAAAGTGGATCGGGGCTTTGCGCTTGCCCACGTCTTCCCCGCTCACCGTGTCCACCGTCGCCAGCGCGAAGTAGTGGTCCTTGTCCACCGGCGAACGAATCTCGCCGCTCACCCGGTCGCCCCGGCGCAGCCCGTACTTCCGGATCAGCCCGGGATGGACATAGATGTCCTCGCGGGTCGCCAGGTAATTGTTGGCCTGCAGGCGCAGGAATCCGTAATGATCGGGCAGGATTTCGAGAACTCCTTCTCCCGCCACCCGGCCGTTGTTCAGCGCATGCCGGCGCAGGATTTCAAAAATCAGCTCGTATTTGCGGAGACCCCCGGGATTTTCCACCCCGATCTCCACCGCCTTCTCCGCCAAATCCTGAAAAGACATGTTCTGCAAATCGTCCACTCGCATGAGCGGTCCGGTCGGGCGGGGCGCCTCAGGAACTCCACCTTCGTTGCCGCCACCCTCTGGGCCGCCCGTTTCAGGCGTCCGCCGGTAGTCATAATCATCGCGATAGCCGCCCCCACCGCCGTAGCCCCGGCGATCGCGCCCACCCCCAGCCCCGCGCCGACGCCGGAAAAAGCGCTGGCGGCCATAGTCGTTGCGCGGACCGTAGTCCCCGCCCCGCGGTCCGTAGTCCTGATTCCCTTGGCCCTGTTGTTCTGGTCCTTCGCCGTTCATAGGAGTGTCCTCTCGTGCCCTCGCCCTGCACGGGACGGAAACCGGTCAACCCCGCCCGGGGTTTACCAGCAGTTCCGCCTGATCCCGCAGAAGCTCCAGGCTGCCTTCATTCCACAAGACTCGGTCGCTGGCCTGGGCTTTGGCTTCGGCCGTCCACTGTTGGGCGATCCAAAAGTCCGCCGCCGCCGGCGTCAGACCCCTCGCGAGCAGCCGCTCCCGGGACACCGAGGCCCGGCAGCCGACCATCACCCGGAGGTCGAAGGCTTCCTCCACCCCGGCCTCGCAGAGCAGTGGGATGACCACGGCGACGGGCTGGTGGGGAGAGCGGCGAAGAGATTCGCCGACTTCGGCTATCCAGGTCTCGCGAACGATCGGATGGATGAGGCGGTTGACGGTGGCGGTTACGGAAGGATCCCGGATCATCGCCGCGGCCAACAACCCGCGGTCCAAGTCTTTCGAAGACGATAAAATCGAGGTCCCCAGCGCGTCAACCAGTTTCCGATAGCCCTCCGCGCCCGGCCGGTAGAGCCGGTGCACGATCTCGTCCGACTCGATCACCCTCCATCCCTTGTCCGCGAGGATTTTTCCCAAGGTGCTTTTCCCCGCCGCAATCGTTCCGGTGATGGCGATCACCGGGGTGCCGGCGGGCTTGGCGGCCCCCCACGGAGCGGGTATCTTGACCGAGGTCATCGATGGCGGCCGTAGTTCAGTTGGTAGAACTCCAGATTGTGGTTCTGGCTGTCGCGGGTTCGAGTCCCGTCGGTCGCCCTTCCTTTTTCGGCACGGGCAAATTCTCCTCCCACAGGCGCAGCGCCGGGCCCAGCCGGAGGTCCGGGTCGTTCAGCTCATACCAGTCCAACAGCTTGTCCGCCTGCACCCGCCAGCGCCGCCAACGCTCCACCGCCTGATCCGCATCCCGTAACGCTGCCTCCCGCTCCTTCTTCCCCTCCTTATTTTCCTCCCCCCGCGTCATGGCCTGACGGTAGCGGAAGATCGCCGGGCAGAGAAAGGGATCCGCCGTGGCCTCCAGCTTCATCAACTCCACCCCGATCTCATCCGCCCCCGGGTTGCCCCGCACCCCGCTCCGCGCCAACTCCATCGCCAGTTCCCGCAACCTCCGCGCGGTCTGTTCCGGCGTCCGTGGCGACGTCCCCGTCCGCAAATCGGACTGACCGAGGCTTCGCCGCCACGCCCCGTCCACCTCCGGACCGTCCGGCCAGAAATTTCCCGGACAGCCCACCGCCACCCACTCCTGCAGCCTCACCCGGTTGTCCGCCGCCACCGCCCGCGAAACCAGCCGCGCCGCCAACAACCGCCGCAACCCCTTCGTCACCCGGTCCTCGCCCAACGACCCCGCCAACGGCCACGCCTGGATTGTTTTGAGCGAAGCCTCATCCAGATCCGCCACCCGCGCCGCCACCCGGTCCCCCATCGCCTCCTCCCGCGGCGTCGCCTTCCCCGTGCAACCCTCCGCCAGCCATCGGTACGAGCCCTGCCCCTCCCGACTCTCCGCCGCCGCCCCGATCCTCGCCATCACCACCGCCGAAACCCATGCCGCCGCAAAATCCCCCGCCGCCGGATCCGCCTCCAGCCGTACCCGCCGCGCCGACTCCCATTTGGCCTCCGGCACCGCCGGACCGCCCGCCGCCAGCCGCCCGCGGATCTCCAACGGCTTGGGCAACTGCGTCTGGGTCAGTTCATCAAAGAGATCCGCCGCCGCGGCCGAGGCCGTCGCCACCTGGGCCGCCCGCAGACGATCCTCCGCCTCGATCCGCACGTTGACCGATTTTCCCTTGGCCGTGCCCGTGGCCGCCCCGGCGAACACCAAGACGAATCCCACACCCCGCAGGGTCACGACGATTTGGACGACTTGCCCTCTCCACTTTTGGTTTTTCCGCTGGAGGAGGAGGAATCGGAAGACTTCTTCTCTCCACCCCCGCTCTTCTCTCCACCCCCGCTCTTCTCGCCGCCCCCACCCGCATCCTTGGCCGCCTTCTTGTAGCCGGCACTGCGGTAATCCGTGATGTAAAACCCGCTCCCCTTGAAGATGAACCCGGCCCCCGTGCCCAACTGCCGCTGGATCTTGCCCTTGCCCCACGCCTTTTTGGGACACTTGTCCTTCGGGCAGGTCTTCAACGCCGCGTCCTTCATCGATTGGAAGATGTCCAGATGTGCCTCACACTTCTCACAGACGTACTCGTAGGTCGGCAT
>Ga0194125_10009680_pt1 | contig 13308 bp, 14 predicted proteins | sample TA2KigC250mmetaG_FD_148626 | JGI IMG/M metagenome (GOLD analysis project Ga0194125, IMG submission 148626) | Freshwater microbial communities from Lake Tanganyika, Tanzania - TA2015034 Kigoma Deep Cast 250m | ecosystem: Environmental > Aquatic > Freshwater > Lake | place: Tanzania: Lake... | reverse complement strand
TGGCTGAGAGATTTTTCTTCGGTCTTGCTTTAGCTGGCAAATCAAACCTCCTAATAAGTTTACTCTGAATTTCACAAGGGAGTAGCCGCAACCTTTAGGTTGCGTGTATTGAAAAAAGTTTAAAACGCAGGCTAAAGCCTGCGGCTACAATATTTTCCTTAACTTATTTAATACCATAAAAAAGGTTAAAAAATCAATATTACACCATACATCATGCGTAACAGTTGTTATGGGTTTTGTGTTAAGATTTATCCATGAAGAAGTACAAACCTGTATCTCTGAAATCAGTCAAGACCTATTCCATTGCAAAGAGAAATAGCAAGGTTTTACTGAATGCCCTTGCAATACCCTCTGTAAAGGGAGAAACCTTTAGGAATTTTCTTCATAAACTCCCTAATATCCTCGCTGTCAATGATTTCAGAGATGTTGTCAAGGCTATTGTGAGGGCAAGACAGGACCGCAGACCTGTTATCCTCGGCATGGGAGCACATCCCATAAAGGTTGGTCTTTCACCCGTGATTATTGACCTGATGCGAAAAGGAGTTATAACTGCCATAGCAACAAATGGTGCATGTATTGTTCATGATTTTGAGCTTTCCTTTATAGGCCATACTTCTGAAGACGTTGGAAAAGAATTATGCAGCGGAAACTTTGGCATGGCACATGAGACAGGAAGGTATCTGAACAGGGCTATAAAAGAAGGGATACGGAAGGGATACGGCATAGGAAGGTCTGTTGGTGAGATGATACGAACCAGCAAATTAAGGTTCAAGGGAGCAAGTATTTTTGCCTCTGCCTGTGAGCTTGATGTTCCCGCAACCGTGCATGTTGCTGTTGGAACAGATATTATTCATATGCATCCTGATGCTGATGGCTCTGCAATAGGGGAAGGGAGCTTCAGGGATTTCAAACTGTTCACATCTGTTATCTCTGACCTTGAAGGCGGTGTATACATCAATCTCGGTTCTGCTGTTATTCTACCAGAGGTCTTTTTGAAGGCATTGACCATAGCACGAAATCTTGGCAACAAAGTCGAACACTTAACAACGGTGAATATGGACTTTATCCAGCATTATAGACCCTACGAGAATGTTCTCAGGAGGCCGACCATAGATAAGGGATCTTCTTATGCCCTCACAGGACATCATGAGATCATGTTCCCACTATTGGCAGCAGCGATAATCGAAGAGATTGAGTGGATATAAGTATTTTAACGTAAGAACCAATTCATTAACTTTTCATCATAATACAACGTGTGTATGTATCTATCACTCCCCTTGACCCTGAAGAACCTCTTCCTTACTCTGCCGGCATCTTCTTCGATCCACATTTTTAAAATCTCAATTATTTCTATTTTCTCACCATCAATAGAAATTGATCTCGGACTTTCTTCGCCTTTATAACCCGAATAAGAGATTACTTCAATCTTTCTGGCTGTCATGTTACATGGATGCTGGTTGAAAGCTCTGGCTTTCAGTCGGAGATGAAAGCCAGCTATATGAATAAAAAGTTTTCCTTGTATGGAAGCCCCGACTTTTAGTCGGGTAGCTTTACTTTGCAGTACTCTGTAACTCTTCCTCCACCTTCTCAATTAAAAAGATCTTCAAGAGAGACTGATAGGGGATATCTCTCTTATTGGCAAGCATCTTGAGATGTTCAAGAAGAGATTCAGGCAATCGGATAGAAATAGTCCTTGTAGAAGGCTTCAGGTTTGAAAAGAGTACTTTTTTCGCTTTTGAATAGTCAATATGCTCCGTAGAGTCATGAGTTGACCAGAATTCAAATTCCTGTTCTTCAGTCTTGAATTTTGGTATCTTTTTCAATTTGCTCATATACTTTCCTCTCTTTTCTGCTCATATTATCCCTTGAAATTGAAATTATATGTGCAGGAATATAATATATCCTAAACCCTCATGAGCCTTTGGCTCACAAAGGGACGTGGAAATAATAACACCCTCCCTATACCTCTCCCATCAAGGGAGGGGAGAGAAGAGAGACAATTCCCTCTCCCCTGGCGGGAGAGGGATAGGGTGAGGGGGTATTTTCGGGACAAATATATGAGGAAAAGACATGTATAACATCATAAGTTTTACAGGGATATTCATACTTATGGCCTGCGCATGGGTGCTTTCTTCAAACAGAAAGGTAATTAACTGGCGCGTCATCCTCTGGGGAACTTTGCTTCAACTCATATTCGCACTTTTTATTTTCGTTATACCTATAGGCTCACAAATATTTCTTTACATAAACGATGCTGTAGTAAACGTTCTTGACAGTGCAACCGCCGGGACGAAGTTTCTTTTCGGCAGGCTTGCCCTTCCCCCAGGTACTAAGAATGAGGCTGGTGAAGAGTCTTTAGGTTTCATCCTTGCATTTCAGGCCCTTCCCACGATTATATTTTTTGCGAGCCTTATGGCAGTACTTTACTACATTGGTGTAATGCCGAGGCTTATAAAGTTCTTCTCAAAGATTTTTACAAAACTCATGAGAATAAGCGGTGCGGAATCACTCAGCGTATCGAGCAATATCTTTGTCGGCGTTGAGGCAAACATGACTGTGCTCCCACATCTCAGGAGTATGACCCGTTCTGAATTCTGTACGATACTTGCTGCAGGCATGTCAACAACCGCATCAAATGTTCTGGCACTTTATGTATTCCTCCTACAAAAACAATTTCCAACAATAGCGGGCCATCTCGTATCTGCATCCATTCTTTCTGCAATTGCTGCAATCGTGATGTCAAAGATCATAATGCCTGAAACGGAAAAACCTGAGACATTGAGTATGAACATCGAACCACACTATGCAAGAGAGTCTACTTTCATGGAAGCAATCATAAACGGTGCAAATGAAGGCGTTAAGATGGTCATCGGAATAATGGCACTTCTTCTCGCATTTCTCGGCATCGTGGCACTGATAGATTTTCTTCTTTCTGGTATGGGCTTAAGGATAAATAACCTTATGGGTATTCAGATAGACTGGTCATTAAAGGGTATCTTAGGTTATTTGTTCTATCCCTTTGCACTTATTGTAGGTGTTCCACCGTCAGATGCCTTTGAGATAGCAAAACTCATAGGAGAAAGGGCAGTCCTCACTGAGGTGAAGTCATATCAAGACCTTGCATTACTTCTTTCTACAGGTGCTCTAAAGAATCCCCGCTCAGCAGTCCTTGCTGCCTATGCCCTCTGTGGTTTTGCTCATATCGCCTCACTCGCAATATTTGTAGGTGGCACAGCAGCCCTTGTTCCTGAAAGGACAAAAGACATTTCTCAAGTAGGTTTCAGAGCGCTCATTGCAGCAACCCTTGCCTGTCTTATGACTGCTGCAGTAGCCGGAACATTCTTTACAGAAGGCTCTATACTGTTAGGTAAATAAACTACCCCACAGCAGAGCTACGAGGAATTTTTTTGATTAAGATGATAATGGGACAAACGGGGTCAGGTCTTGCAATATCACTTTCTGCTGTCCGCAGTTATTCGTTTTACTTTTCTGAGATGTTATATTGCAAGACCTGACCCCGTTCTTTGCCTACGCTCTTTTTTTCATGTTTTTCTTGCGTCTGTTAGAGAACTGTTCCTTACTTGTCGGCGGCCTTAAAAAACCATTGTTTTGCTACAGGTTCCCCTTCTTTCTTAACTCTTTAACAATGCCTTCAAACTCCCTGAACCCTATTATCTTTTTGCCCCTGTATGGGTTCAGCACAAGCAAGTCCTTGTCTCCTGTTACAATATAGTCCGCCTTTCCGCGAATGGCCGTCTCAAGGATAAAGTTATCTTTCTCATCTCTGCAATCTTTTATACTATGATGAATCTCGACTATTATGGCGGTTTTATAGATAAGAGACAAGAATTCGTCGATGTCATCAGTGGAAAAATGCTTGCGAAATTTCGGCCTTCTTAGAACAGTTGTTATTTCCTCCAACTGCTCATCAGACGTGACTACCTCAAGCAGACCATCAAAGATATAATCGTCCAGTCCGGTAAGGAGTTTACCAATAAGAAAACTGAGCCAAATATTTGTGTCAATGACTGCCTTCACTTGTATCTTGCAGACCTTACATTTTCGACCTCTTTTGTAATCTCATTATATGAAATAGGGATGTCTTTTTTTGCTGAAAGTAATTTCTTAAAGCGTTTTTTCAATGTTAAGCTGTCGAGATACCGCGCGAGGTCTTCTTTTTCTTTAATGGAAAACTGAGAAATTAAACCCTTCACCTGATTAACATCCATCTTTATCGTCGCTGGCATAGCAGTTACCTCCTAAAAAGTCCTTTAGATTTATTATAGCCTAACCTGCTTTTTCTTTCTTAGTCTCTTTTTCATCTCTGTCTTTTTCCGTGCTGTGGACTTGCGGGGTATTCTCAAATCTTTTCAATGTCAAATCTCGATTTGTCAAAAAGACTACGTTCATAAAGATCAGACTTTGCACGCAATGCACTGAATTTCAATTTTGGGGACACCAGACACCATACTTAATTTCCCTTCTCTTTCTTTGGGCCGGGTTTTTGGCGTTGCAATGATCTGCCCAATGTACTTTCTAATCTTTCAACAAAACTCATACTTCCCAAAGGTCGCCCTGTGCATTCGTGCTTTCGTATCTCTCGTAATCTTTGTTCTTCGACCTCTGCTGCAAGTACTTCTTCCCAATCATCTACCATTTCAAGAAGAGGAGCAACTTTAACGAGTGTGTCATCTTCACCTGACAGATGAGCAGATGCGCTACTCCATCGGTAGTCCTCAGCCTTTGATACTATTCTTGCTCTTACAGGATTGAGTTCGACATATCGTGCCGCTGTAAGAAAATAACTTTCATCCATCGGAAACGAGTGAAACCGCCCTTGCCATAAATGCCCGCGCCATCCCTCACGAAAATTAACATGCCTTGTATATCGTCGATGCGCCTCACTGATTGCACGCCGTAGACCATCTTCTGATTTCGGGACGGCGATCAGGTGAACGTGGTTCGGCATCAAACAGTATGCCCAGACTTCGACATTGTGACGTTTACACCATTCCGCCATAAGGTTCTAACAATCAAAAAGGGGACAGATTTATTTTTATTCTGCCTTTGGCCTTCCTTGCCCTCTGAATTCAATCCGCTTCCCAATTTTTTCAGCAATCTCATCAACAAATTTTGGACTTCCTGTTAATTGCCCTCTCTGAATCGCCTTTCTTATCATCTCCCACTCCCCATTTGGTATAGATTACTGTCAATAAATAAATCTGTCCCCTTTTTTTGTTTTTTTGCGGTCAAACTGCTGTATGGCTGCGGGCTTCGTCTTTTTGAATGCGTAAGCTTGCGGGTGCAGAATTTCAATTTCGACGACGGAATACTTACTGTCCATGGAAAGGGCGGTAAAGACCGGTCTGTGCCTATTCCGCAGACAATCATGCCGGAGCTGACGTCCCAGTTTGATGCAATAAAAAAACTTCATGATGAGGACCTTGCGAAGGGCTACGCGGGCGTATTTCTCGATGACCAACTCGAAAAGAAATATCCCTCAGCCGGTAAGGATTTCATATGGCAATGGTTTTTCCCGCAGCAGTCGTTGACTTTCGTGGAGGGCACCAGGGAACTTCGGCGCTATCATCTTCATGAAACACACATCCAGCTGGCGCTTTACGAGGCTGTCCGTCGGGCCAAGCTCACAAAGCGCGTCTCGTCTCACACCTTCCGCCACAGTTTCGCCACGCATCTGCTGCAGGCCAATTATGATATAAGGACGATCCAAGCACTTCTCGGCCACAGCGATGTCAGGACCACAATGATCTATACCCATTGCGTGCCGAGCAGGACTGTGAAAGAGGCCAAAAGTCCGCTGGATTTTTAATGCTTTTGTAAGATAAAACTGATTTTGGGAATGTCATTTCCCGGGTATACTGTGCAGCATTCCAAGGATTGATTAAGTTGCGCTGTTACTGGATTTCACGGGAAGATTTAGAGAAGATACTCAAACAGCTCTCCGGGAAAATTTTATCGAATACCTTACTGATATTTATCAATCGAACAGACTATCAATGCTATCAGAACATCAATTGCCAAGATATGCATTAATTTCTGTTATACTTTTCTCATGAAGAATCAGGAGATTGCAAGGATTTTTAATGATATTGCTGACCTGCTTGAGATAAAGGGTGAAAACCCTTTCAGGATTAGGGCATACAGGCGTGCAGCACTGAATATAGAAGGACTGACAAGGGATATTGCAGAAACGCCGAAAGATGAACTCATGAAAATCCCTGGAATCGGACAGGACCTTGCAGGCAAGATAGAGGAATATGTAAAGACAGAAAGGCTTCAGTTTTATGAAGACCTCAAAAAAGAAGTTCCTGAAGGCCTTAGTATGCTTCTTTCAGTACCAAGCCTTGGCCCAAAGACTGCAAAACTTTTCTACGAGAGATTAAAGATAAAAGATTTACAAGACCTTGAGCGTCTTGCACGGGAACATAAGCTCAGTGGTCTGCCCGGGATAAAGGAAAAGACAGAGGAAAATATACTCAAAGGGATAGAGATGCTCAAGCGGGGGATGGAAAGGCAGCCATTGGGGAAGGTACTGCCTCTTGCCAATGATATCCTTGAACACCTGAAGAAGAAGGCTCCTGTGAACAAACTGAGTATTGCAGGAAGTATCAGAAGGTGGAAGGATACGATTAAGGACATAGATATCCTTGCAACATCAGAAAATCCTAAAGAGGTAATGAATACCTTTATCCATCTCCCCCATGTTAAGGATGTCCTGATGCATGGACCGACAAAATCGAGCATCATTATTAAAGAAGGATTGCAGGTTGACCTTCGTGTTGTTGAAGAGGACAGCTTTGGCGCTGCACTTGCATATTTTACAGGAAGCAAGGCGCATAACATACGATTGAGAGAAATGGCAGTAAAAGCAGGGCTCAAGATAAATGAATATGGAATATTCAGGGAAAAGGATGACAGGAAACTTGGGGGAAAGGAAGAGGAAGACATATACAGGATTTTAGGACTTCCCTATATCCCACCGGAAATGAGGGAAGATACAGGTGAGATTGAAGCGGCATTTACAGGAAGGCTTCCGAAGCTCGTTGAACTCAGTGATATCAAAGGTGATCTCCATGTCCACAGTAAATGGAGCGATGGGAGCCATGATTTTGAGGAGCTCATAGATGCGGCGAGGGAGCGGGGGTATAAATATATAGCAATAACAGACCACTCAAAGGGACTTGGTATAGCGAGGGGTCTAAATGCAGAAAGACTGATGGAAGAGAAGAAGGAGATAGAGACGATCAATAAAAGATTGCGGGGATTCAGGCTGTTAGCAGGCATAGAGATGGACATAAGAAGTGACGGGACTATGGATCTCCCTGATGATGTCCTCAAAGAGATGGATATTGTTGTTGCCTCTATACATTCAGGTTTCAGACAGAGTAAAGAGCAGATAACAAAGAGACTGGTATCCGCTATGAGAAATCCTTTTATAAACATTATTGCCCATCCAACGGGCAGATTGATTGGTGAGAGGGATCCCTATGATGTTGATATGAACCAGATTCTGAAAGTAGCTCAAGAGACAGGGACAGTGATTGAGATTAACGCATATCCTCTCAGACTGGATCTGAATGATATACACGTAAAGATGGCAAAAGAGATGGGAGTGCAGATCGTAATAAGCACTGATACCCATATAACCAATCAGTTCGACTATATGGCATATGGTGTCTCGATTGCACGGAGGGGCTGGCTTGAGAAGAAGGACATTCTGAATACAATGAGCTACAGGGTAATCAAGAAAGCTATCAAGAGGAAACAATAAACACATACTATTAACTCAAGATCTGCATTTTCTTTAGACATCTTTTAAAAAATGTGCAATAATGAGATAAATATATGACTCAAAAGAAGAAGGTAAAAAAACAGATACTGATTTATGAGAAGGATAAAAATGTCCTGAAATTTCTGAAATCCTTCTTTAGGACAAACGATGTTTATTCAGCAATGTTCCTAAAAAGAGATAAGGATAATTTAAGGAAGCAACTGGCAAAAATGCGACCTGGGGCACTTATTGTTAGCAGTCCTGATGGCCTTCAACATATGAGTCCTACAGAGGTTGATTGTCCTGTCATAGCAACGGTATCTACGAATGTTACCGATGGCATTCGCTCTGTGGTCAAATCTGACATTGAGTATTATCTACTCAGTCCTTTCCATAAGGAAGAACTCGAGCACAAACTCAAGTTAGTCACAGAGGAGAAAAGTTGGATCGAAAACCTCTATAAAGAAAAGAAAGACCTTGAAGGAATTGTTGACCTTCTGTCCCTCATTTCATCAACTATAAACCCGCAGCAGGTCCTCTATCTTATGGTCAAAAAGATTTCAGAGATGATAAAGGTAACAAGATGTTCCATGATCAGTATCGATGTTGAGGACCAAAGGTATGCCTCCGTTATCTCTACATCTGAAAGCCCTGAGGTCACAAATCTCAAAATTGATCTCCAGAAATACCCTGAGATTAAGAAGGTCTTATTATTGAAAAAACCTGTCGTGGTAAAAAATGCCTCAAGAAACCCTATCATGAAAGAGGTGCGGGACGTAATAGAGTCAATAGGTATTCGCTCTCTTTTAGTAATACCTGTTTTTTTTCGGGATGAAATCATTGGCACATTATTACTGAGGGCGTCAAGATCAGAGAATCCTTTTACAAAAAGGGAGATCAGACTGTGTACTGCTATTGCTAATGCGTCAGCAAATGTCCTCTATAATGCATTCTTGTACAATAAAATAGAAAAAGAAAAGACCGTATTCGAGAAGCTGGCTGTGACCGATTTCCTTACAGGAATCTATAACATCAGATATTTTTACAACAGACTTGAGGAAGAATTCAGCAGGGCAGGGAGATATAACACTCCATTAAGTTGCATAATGGTCGACATAGATTACTTCAAGAAGATCAATGATACATATGGCCATAGGATTGGGGATATCGTCCTCAGAGAATTTGCTCAACTTGTGAAAGGTTATACGAGGAAGTCTGATATCTTTGCCAGATATGGTGGTGAAGAATTTATCATGCTCCTCCCGCAGACATCTTCTGCAGGTGCTCTGCATGAGGCAGAGCGAATTAGAAAGGCAGTGAAGGAAAATCATTTTAAGGCACTCAAGGGGGAGAGTGAAATAACGGTAAGTATAGGAATAGCCAGTAGTCCTGATGAAAAAATTAAAACACCTGATGACCTGATTACCCTTGCTGATAATGCACTGTTTACAGCAAAGAATAAGGGACGCGATCAGGTTGTTATATATCCAGCCTTATAAATAGTTGTCAGTTTTTATACACAGCATCATATATATTTGCGCATATTTCTTGAATTTTGCACACTTTGTCATGCCGGCTTGTCCGGCATCCTTCCTTGAAGAAAGATTCCCGACAAGCGGGAATGACTGTTAATACGCAATGATTTTTGACGCTATATATAGTTTCCAGTTTTCAGTCTGACAACTAACAACTTATAAGTAATAACTGCTACAATAAATCGTGGATATCATAACCTCTCATATCAATGCAGATTTTGATTCTCTTGCATCAATGATTGCGGCAAAGAAGCTGTACCCTGATGCGGTAATCGTGTTCCCGGGTTCTCAGGAGAAAAAACTGAGGGATTTCATCGAGGCTTTCCAGCCTGTTGAAATAAAGCGCATAAAGGACATCGACCTTTCGAAGGCTACAAGGCTGATTATCGTTGACACAAAGATACCGGGCAGGATTGGTCCACTTGCGGAATTACTTTCCAACAAAGGCATTAAGATACACATCTATGATCACCATCCATTCCATGAAGGTGATATCAGGGGAGATGAGGAAAGTATTGAGAATGTAGGGGCAACCGCAACAATCTTTACAGAGATATTGAAACAGAGAAGATTGCCTCCTACCCCCATTGAGGCAACGATATTAGCCTTGGGAATATATGAAGAGACAGGGAGTCTTCTTTTTCCTTCAACGACTGAACGGGACCTTATTGCCGTTTCATATCTCTTAAAAAGGGGGGCAAATCTGAACATTGTATCAAGCTTTTTAAAAATGGAAATGAGCATGGAAGAGCTTGACCTCCTGAACGAACTTGTCCAGTCATCAAAAGAGATGCTCATAGGGGGCATCAGGATAAGAATTGCAAAGGCATCCCGAGAGGGTTATTTCGGGGATGCAGCACACCTTGCCCACAGGATGATGGATATGGAAGAAATTGATACGGTGATTGTCCTGCTCAGCATGGAAGGAAAGATACTGATGGTGGCCCGGAGCAAGGTTCCGGAAATGGATGTATCAATGGTGATGAGGGAATTCGGTGGCGGAGGACATCCAACAGCAGCCTCGGCAACGATAAAAGAGGCATCGCTCGAAGTTGTTGAGGAGAGATTAACAGAGTTATTGCACAAATATGTGAAGCCTGGAAAGGTTGCATCTGATATCATGACAAGCCCTGTGATTAGCATCCATGGGGATTCTTCCATCAAAGAGGCAGAGGCAATGATGACCCGTTACGGGGTGAATGTCCTGCCAGTATTGAGGGAAGAAAAATATGCCGGGATCATATCTCGTGAGATTGTGGAGAAGGCCCTCTTCCACGGTTTTGGAAAGAGCAAATCAATGGAATTCTCAACGACAGATGCAATAACAGTTGGCCCTCACACACCTATCAGAGATATAGAAAGACTTATGATTGAGCAGAACCAGCGGTTTATGCCTGTTTTGGACGATGACAGGATCATTGGTGCAATAACGAGAACAGACCTCCTCCGTACACTGTATGAAGAGTTTCTGAGGAGGAGAAGGATCGAAGAGACGGTTACAAAGGAAAAACCCTCTATCAGCAGAAATCTCTCTTCCTGGCTCAAGGAGAGGTTTCCTTCTGAGATCTACAAAATCCTCAAGCTTTCTGGAGAGGTAGCAGAGGAATCAGGCTTTATTGCATATCTTGTTGGTGGTTCAGTAAGGGACCTGCTACGTGGTGAAGCAAATCTTGACATTGATATCGTTATCGAGGGGGATGGAATTTCTTTTGCAAAGGCATTTGGTGAAAGACTGAATGCAAAGGTGAGAACACATCAGACGTTTGGTACTGCCCAGGTAATTACCGATACATTCAAACTCGATGTGGCAACAGCCAGAACAGAATACTATGAGTCACCTGCAGCACTTCCCAAGGTCGAGACATCATCAATCAAGAAAGACCTTTACAGGAGGGACTTTACCATCAATACCCTTGCAATCAAGTTGAATCCAAAGGATTTCGGGCTTCTCATAGATTTCTTTGGTGGTCAGAGAGACCTGAGAGAGAAGACCATCAGGTTACTCCATAACCTGAGTTTTATCGAAGACCCAACAAGGGCATTCAGGGCAATCAGATTCTCTGAACGGTTTGGATTCAAGATCAGCAAACATACAGACAACCTCATAAAGTTAGCAATAAAAATGAACCTCTTTGACAGGCTTTCAGGCACAAGGTTGTATGAAGAACTCCGCCTATCATTCAATGAGACTGAACCACTCAGGACGCTGAAGAGGCTTTCTGATTTTGGCCTTTTGAAGGTTATACATCCAAACATTATTTTGAATGACGAACTTGAAGCAACATTCAAATCAATGCAGGAGACCATCTCATGGTTCAATCTCCTTTTCCTTGAAGAAAGGACGGACAAGGGGATTCTATATCTCATGGCGCTACTATCCGGTTTGACGGATGAAGATATAAAGGCTGTCATTGAAAGGTTATCACCGCCCCCAAGGGTCAGAGATATAATCATGAATAGCATGTCTCAGGCAAAAGAGATATTGAAGAAACTTCCTCACGATGACACTGTGGGAATCTATAACCTCCTGAACAAAATCAAGCTCGAAACGATTCTGTTTGCAATGGCCATAAGCAAAGACCGGCAGAAACAAAAAGCGATGTCCCGATATCTCACTGATTTAAGAAATGTAAAGACAATCCTGAAAGGAAATGATCTCAAGAATATGGGTATTCACCCCGGACCTGTTTACTCAAGAATGCTCAAGGAACTGCTTGAAGAAAAACTCAGAGGCCACCTGAAAGCTCGTGAAGATGAAGAGAGATTTATCAGGCAGTTTACTCAGGGATAAACCTGTGTTCAAGTTTATTTCTTGAGAGATTTGCCAATCCTTTTTTCTATTGATTTTACCTTCTCCTCTATCCTGTTCGGCTTACCTTTCCTGTCATCTATTGATATACTTGTCAGTGCCCTCTCGCCGGATTTCATGACAGTCTTGTGGCATCTTTTTATGAGCTTTATTATCTCATCCCATTCACCTTCGACAACCGTACCCATGGGATTAACCTTATAGGGGAGTCCGCTTGCATCAACGATCTTTAAAACCTCAGCAAGCTGGTCACCGATACTGCTGCCAACACCTATCGGTACAATGCTGAATTCTGCGAGCATACATTCCTCCTTTCATTTTTTATAACTCTTTGCAGATACTTTTTAATCAAAAGAATCCCTCGAAGCTCTGCTTTCGGGTTTTCCAAACAATTCCCTCCCTTTCATCCCCTCTTTTCCAAAGAGGGGAGAGGAGAGATTTTATGTATTATAATTTAGTGCGTTTGTATTAATAAAGGAAATAGATTCCCGTTTTCACGGGAAACCCTGGATTCCGCATCTCGATGCGAGTCCCGAAGCGGATCTCCGCGCAGGGTCGCTCCGACTTCGCTGAGAGTCGCTCCGACAAGTGCGGAATGACAACGAAATACGAATTATTCATGTTTTGGATACCTCGCAGCTTGCTGCGGGGAGCTTCACTTTTTTATAACCAATGCTGGGGTAGTAAAAAGTAGTGAATAAAATAAAAGGGGCAAACTACGTTTGCCCCTGTCCATAAATTGTCGGATTATCTAACAGCGTCTTTGAGCGCCTTGCCGGCTGAGAATTTCGGTATTTTGGCAGCAGAGATTGTAATAACCTCACCTGTCCTTGGATTGCGGCCTTTCCTTGATTTCCTCTTAACAACTGAGAATGTTCCAAAACCAACAAGAGTAACTTTCTGCCCTTTCTTCAGGGCAACCTTGATTGAGTTCAGGATAGAATCCAGTGACTTTGAAGCATCTGCTTTGCTCAACCCTGCACCTGATGCGATTTTGTCGATAAGTTCTGCTTTTGTCATTAATCTTCCCCCCTTTCATGTTTTAGATTTTTAATGATTGCAGAATAACAGTATCAAGAAGAAAACCTTTTGTCAAGCCAAAAAATCACTCTATGAAAAAAATCATGATCACATTCCTGATACGTCAATTGCTGGGGAAAGAGGGTGATATA
>Ga0194125_10009675_pt1 | contig 13311 bp, 12 predicted proteins | sample TA2KigC250mmetaG_FD_148626 | JGI IMG/M metagenome (GOLD analysis project Ga0194125, IMG submission 148626) | Freshwater microbial communities from Lake Tanganyika, Tanzania - TA2015034 Kigoma Deep Cast 250m | ecosystem: Environmental > Aquatic > Freshwater > Lake | place: Tanzania: Lake... | reverse complement strand
CACCATCAACGACCGGGGCGTGGTGTTTCGCTCCCCCCGCGACGGCGCCCGCATCGACCTCACCCCCGAGCGCTCAATGGCGATCCAGATGACCCTGGGCGCCGATGTGGCGATGGCCTTCGACCAGTGCCCGCCCTATCCCGCCACTGAAGCCGAGGTGGCCGCCGCCTGCCGCCGCACCCACGCCTGGCTGGAGCGCTGCATCAGCAGCCACACCAAGCCCGATCAGGCCCTGTTCGGCATCGTGCAGGGGGGCTGCTTCCCGCACCTGCGCGAGGAATCGGCGCGGGTGGTGAGCTCGATGGGGCTGCCGGGCATCGCCGTGGGCGGCGTGAGCGTGGGTGAGCCTGCGGAGGAGATGCACCGGATCGTGCGCCAGGTGGGGCCGCTGCTGCCGGACGACAAACCCCACTACCTGATGGGCGTGGGCACGCTGCCGGAGATGGCGATTGCCGTGGCCAACGGCTTCGATCTATTCGACTGCGTGCTGCCCACCCGCCTGGGGCGCCACGGCGCAGCCCTGGTGGGCGGCGAGCGCTGGAACCTCAAAAACGCCCGCTTCCGCCACGACCACACCCCCCTCGATCCCAGCTGCTCCTGCCCAGCCTGCACGGTGCACAGCCGCGCCTACCTGCACCACCTGATCAAGACCGATGAACTGCTGGGCAAGATCCTGCTGAGCCTGCACAACATCACCCAGCTGGTGCGCTTCAGCAGCGCCATGGCCCAAGCCATTCGCGACGGTTGTTTTGCAGAGGATTTCGCTCCCTGGGAACCCGACTCCCCAGCCGCACACACGTGGTAGCGTCCGCCTCTAGCCAACGAAGATTCCGGGATGGCCGCCTACGCCCTGCAGACCCTGGCCCAGCTGCCCGAGGCCTATCAGGCCTTCGCGCCCCTGGTGGACATCCTGCCGATCATTCCCCTCTTCTTCCTGCTGCTCGCTTTCGTGTGGCAAGCCTCGGTGGGTTTCCGCTGAAGCACAGGTTCTGAGCGGGCGGCGCGACCGCCCTCGCAACAGACTTGGCGGCAGGGGCATGGCTCCTGCCGCTTTTTTGCGCTTTGGCGTAGCAAGCCCGCGCTCAGCCGCGCCGCAGCACCTCCCAGGCGAAGGCCGGCAACGCCAACATGCGCCGCCAGCGGCTGGGCTCCTGGATCAACCGGTAGAGCCATTCGATCTGCAGCCGCCCCATCCACTCGGGTGCCCGCTGCTTCGTGCCCGACCACACGTCAAAACTGCCGCCCACACCCATCCACAGACCTGGCTGGCCGGGATGCAAGCGCTGAATCCAGGTTTCCTGGCGCGGCACCCCCAGGGCCACCAGCACCAGATCGGGGTGGGCCTCCAGCAACTGCTGCTCGATGCCCGGCCATTGCTCCGGATCCTGGTAACCGTGGATGGTGAAGGCCAGATCCAACGCAGGGATCTCAGCCTGGAGCCGCTCCACCAACCGCTCCATCACGGCGGGGCTGGCCCCCACGAGCGCCACACGCCAGCGATGGGCGGCCGCATACACCAACAGTTGCCGGGCCAGCTCAATCCCAGGGCTGCGGCGCACCCGAAAGCCCTGGCGGCCCAGAGCCCACACCACACCAGCCCCATCGGGAATCACCAGATCGGCCTGGGCGATGGCGGCGCCCAGCTCGGGGTTGGCCCGGGCCGCCATGGTCATCTCGGCGTTGAGCGTCACGATCTGGCCGCCACCGCGCTGTTTGAGCTCCAGCGCAGCGGCAAACACGTTGCTGCTCACGGCCACCTGCACGCCGAGCACAGAGGTCACCGTCCAGGAGGGCGGCTCAGCGGAACCCCGAAAGCCAGTGCGGGACGCATCCGTCGCCATTGATGCCATCGAGCGCAGGGGCCACGCGAGAGAATCTATGGCTGCAGCCCGGTTCCGCCGCGCCCACGATGCTCAGCAGCGCACCCACGGCCAGCCCGGCAATGCCCTTGCAGCTCAGCGCTGCCGAGGCCTGGCAGCGGTTGCAGGAGCTCGATGCACAGATCGATCGGGTGGTGCTGCAGCGCCAGCACCCGATCACCGGCCTATTGCCCGCCAGCACCGCCAACACGGTGCACGGCAACTACGGCGACGCCTGGGTGCGCGATTGCGTGTATTCGATTCAGTGCGTGTGGGGGCTGGCCCTGGCGCACCGGCGCCTGAGCGGCGCCAGCACGCGGGTGTTCGAGCTCGAGCAACGGGTGCTGCAGCTGATGCGCGGCCTGCTCAACGCGATGCTGCGCCAGGCCCACAAGGTGGAGCGCTTCAAGCACAGCCTGGCGCCGCTCGACTGCCTGCACGCCAAATACGACACCGGCAGCGGCGACCCCGTGGTGCCCGACGACGGTTGGGGCCACCTGCAGCTCGATGCCACGGCCCTCTTCCTGCTGCAACTGGCGCAGCTCACCCGCTCGGGCCTGGTGGTGGTGCAAACCAGCCATGAGCGCGATTTCATTCAAAACCTGGTGTATTACGTGGCCCGCGCCTACCGGGTGCGCGACTACGGCATCTGGGAGCGGGGCGATAAGGGCAACCACGGCCTGCCGGAGCGCAACGCCAGCTCGATCGGCCTGGTGAAGGCATCACTGGAAGCCCTGGAAGGCCTGGATCTCTACGGCCCCCATGGCAACGGCCAGTGCAGCCTGCACATCCCCCACGACGCGATCGTGCGCCTGCGCCGGGCCCTCACCGGCCTGCTGCCACGCGAATCCGCCAGCAAGGAGGTGGATGCAGCCTGCCTCTCGGTGATCGGCTACCCCGCCTGGGCGGTGGAGGATCCGGCGCTGGTGGAGCGCACCCGCCGCAAGATCCGCAGCGAGCTGGGCGGGCCCTACGGCTACAAGCGCTTCCGGCGTGACGGCCACCAAACCGTGGTGGAAGACCACAACCGCCTGCACTACGAGCGCGAGGAGCTGGCCCAGTTCGAGCACATCGAATGCGAATGGCCACTGTTTCTGGCCTATGAGCTCATCACCGCCTGCTGCGAAGAGCGCTGGAGCGAGGCCTGGCAGTGGCGCGAGCGGCTCAAACGCGTGGCGGTGAACGTGGATGGTGTGGAGCTGCTGCCGGAGCTCTATGTGGTGCCCAAGGAAGCCGTGGAGGCCGAACGGCTCAACCCCGGCAGTCAGCAACGGGTGCCGAACGAGAACGTGCCGCTGCTGTGGACCCAGAGCCTCACCTGGCTCGGGGATCTGCTGCTGCTGGGCCTGCTCAAACCAGGCGATCTCGACCCCAGTGGCCGCCGCCTGAGCTGCCCGCTAGGCGCTGATCAGGTGCTGGTGAGCTTCGTGCCGGCGCGTGAGCACATCGCCGCGGCCCTGGAGCAGGCCGGCCTGGCGGTGACCCGCCCGGGTCAGGTGGCCATCGCCAGCTCGGCGGAACTGGGCGAGCGCATGGGTGCCGTGGGCGCCAACACCCGCCTGGGGCTGAGCGGCCACCCGCCGCTGCGCATGGAAACGATGGTGACGGCCCGGCTCTACCGGCAGGGCGGCCAGCCCCTGGCTTTCCTGCCGGCCGTACTGGAAGAGAGCACCTACTACCTCTCCGACGATCCGGAGCTGCTGGTGGATGCAGTGGAGAGCGAGATCAGCCAATTGCAACGCCACTGGCGCGGCGCCGGTGCCCCAGTGCTGCTGATTCCGGTGGAGGAGGGCCCCTTCCAGCGCAGCCCTGATTCGTTCCTGCGGCTGGGTGAGCGGCTGCGCAGCGGCCTGGTGAACGGCGTGGCGGTGCAGCTGGCACCGCTGCAGGAGCTGATGGATCAGGCCAGCTGGGCCGAGCTGCCCGAGCACGCTCAACCGCAGGATCAGCCCCGCAACCAACCGGCTCCCACCCTGCTGCGGGCCAGCACGGAACAACAACCGCTCACCGCCGAGGAGGAGCAGGAACTGGAGGAGTCGGGTCTCGACGCCCTCACCGAGCGCCTCTGGCAGAGCCAATCGCTGCCGGAGCAGGCCGAACTGCTCGAGCAGCTCGTGCATCGCCTGGGGCTGGCGGCAGAGCTGAGCGGCCCCGGCGGTAGCGCCACCCCCCAGGCCCTGCTGGAGGAGATCTACCGGCGAGCCCTGGCCGATGCCAATTGGAACGTGGTGCGCCGCTGCGCCGGCTCCCTCGGATTGGTGCACCCGCAGCTGGAGGACGCCCTCACTGATCTGCTGGTGCGCCAGAAGCAGGTGGTGGTGGGGCGCAACTACACCAACGACTCGCTGCTCAGCCAACCCACGGGCAGCCTGGCGATCGCGGCGATGATCCAGCGCTTCAGCGGCGAAGACGGCCGCGAATGGATGCTGCAACAGGAGCTCCTGCTGGCCCTCGATGGCGTGGCCCGGCGGGAGCCTGCCCTGCTCAGCGGCAGCCTCACGCTGCAACTGGGTCAGCAGCTCCTACTGCTCACCAGCGAACTGGCCGGCGAACGCGACCTCAGCCCGATCGAAGCGTTTGAAGCCCTCTGCGATGAACCGCCCCATGCGATTCGCCGCCGCCTGCAGCAGGTGCTGCGCGATGTGGAGCATGCCAAGGCGGCGCTGCAGCGCAAAGAGCAACTGCATGTGAGCGGCCGCGTGCGCTGGGAAGCGCCCGATCCGCTGGAGGAGCTGCCCAAGAGCGGTTGCTGGCTGAAGCACCGGGAGCGCATGGGAGCCCTGCAGATCGTGCCGCGTAACTTCCACCCGGGCATCTGGGAACTGCTCCATCACTGCCGCGGCCTGGTGATCGGCGACAAGCTCGAGCGCCGCAACCGGCTGGAAAGCGCCTTGCTCAAGGAGAAAACCCCGGGCGAGCGCAATTTCGCCACCCATGTGGAGCACCTGCTCAGCAAGATCGAAGCCCCCGAATACCGTCGCCTCTGCATCGAAACGCTGATCACCCTGATCGCGTTTGTGGATGCCAACCCCCAGGTGCGCTTCGACGACGACCTGGCCCTCGATGTGGTGATCGGCCACGCCGTGCGGGTGGGCTGGCAGCAGCAGCACCCGGAGCAACCGGCAGACGACTACCCCACCCACAAGGCCGAAGCCTGGGATGGCTTCTACCGCTCCTCGCCGGCCCAGTGCCGCCGCTGGCAGCTGCTGGCGCTCAAGGAGCTGGCGGAACTGCAGCCGGCCTAGATCGGTTCAGCCAGGGTCATGCAGAGCGTGGGCTGCTCCACGCACTGCTCGATCAGATCGGCCAGCAGCAGGGCGCGGGAGGCCTGGGGGCCATCCACCGCCGGCTGCTCCAGGCCGCGCACGCATTGGAGGAAGTGCTCCAGCTCAGCCACCAGCGGATCCACGGGCGAGGTGCTCACCTCCTCGATGAAGCCGTCGTTGCGATACAGCAGCTCGCCGTGATCGGCCGTGAACGAGAGCTGGGTGCGGCGGTGGATCTGCAGGCTGCGGTTGAGGAAATCGGTTTCCACCAGCGCGCTGCGGCAGTGGGCCGAGAGGCTGCGGATCTTGCGGTGGGCCATCTTGCTGGCCGTGAGGCTGGCCACCACGCCGTTGGCGAAGCCGAGGGTGGCGTTCACGTAATCGATCGGGCCCTCGGCGCTGCGTCCGCCAGCGGCCGCCAGGCGCACCACTTTGGAGCCGGCCACCTCCAGCACCAGGTCGATGTCGTGGATCATCAGATCCAGCACCACCGACACATCATTGGCGCGATCGGGGTTGGGGCTGTGGCGCCGGGCCTCCAGCACCACCACCTCCTCATTGGCCACCACCTTCACCAGCTCGCGGAAGGCGGGGTTGAAGCGCTCGATGTGGCCCACCTGCAGCAAGCGGCCGGCCTGCTCGGCAGCGGCGCTGAGCTCCGTGGCCTCCTCCTGGGTGGCAGCAATCGGCTTCTCGATCAACACGTGCACACCGGCCTTGAAGCAGGCCATGCCCACGCGGTGGTGCAACAGGGTGGGCACGGCGATACACACCGCCTCCACCTCGCTCAGCATCTCCTCATAGCTGGCGAACCAGCGGCAGCCGAATTGCTCCACCGCCAGCTGCCCGCGGGCGGGATCGGGATCCGCTACTCCCACCAGCTCGGCATCGCGCAGCAGGCTCAGCACCCGGGCGTGGTGCCAGCCCATGTTTCCAATTCCGATCACTCCAACGCGAACCGGCTGCATGGCGCTGGCGATCTGACGCAGAGATTATCGACGATCGGCGGCGTGATCCACGCATGGATGAAGGCGGCTGCCGCGGCGGCGCTCAGCCGTCCTCCACCTCGGGCTCCACGGCGCGGCGAGTGATCTCCACCCGCTCGATGCGCGGGCCATCCATGGCCATGATCAAAAACTGATGCCCCTTCCAGCGCAGGCTCTCGCCCGGAGCGGGGATGTGCTGCAACCGCTCCAGCAGGAAACCGGCCAGGGTGTGGTGCTCATCGGATTCGGGCAGCTGCAGGCCCAGTTCGCGGTTGAGCTCGTAAATCTCCAGATCGCCGGCCACCAGCCAGCTGTGCTCCTGGAGCTGCTGGAGATCGTCTTCCGGGTTTTCGGGGTCTTCCTCATCGCCCACGATCTCGCTGGTGAGATCGGAGATGGTGACGAGGCCTTCCGTGCCGCCGTGCTCATCCACCACCACCAGCAGCGGTTCGCCGCTGCGGATCACAGGCAGCAATTCGGCCAGGGGGGTGGTCTCCTGCACCTTGGTCACCGGGGTGACGTAGGGGGCCAGGGGTGAATCGCTGCGCAGCAAGCCCTTGGCAATGGGTTCAGCCAGGCGGCGCAGGTCGAGCAGGCCGCGCACATCGTCGAGGGAGCTACCGATCACGGGGAAACGGGCGTGGTGGGTGCTGTGCACCGCCTCCATCAACTCGGCGAAGCGCACCTCCAGCGGCAGGGTCACCATGCCGGAGCGGGGCACCATCACCTCGCGCACCTGGGTGTCGCGCAGGGAGAAGAGGCCCTCGAGCATGTCGCGCTCATCGGGCATCAAGCCGATCACGCTGTTGGATTCGATCAGCGTTTCCAGCTCACCCGCCGAGAGGGCCGGCACCAGCTCATCCCAGTTGCGCGGCAGCCCAAGCAGGCGCAGCAGCCCGTTGCCCAACCGCTCGAGTAGCGCCAGCACCGGGCCGAGGCTGCGCATCACGGCTTCAAGCACTGGCGCCAGGCGCAGGGCGCTCGCCTCCGGACGGTGCAGCACCCAAGCCTTGGGCACCAGGCCGCCGAGCAGGGTGGCGAGCACCACCAGGGCCAGGAAGAGCAGACCATCCAGCCAGGCCTGGCCCAACCAGGCGCCGGCAGGCCCGGAGCCCCAGCGCTCCGCCAGGCCCCGGCCCGTCCAGCCCAGGGCCAGCAAGGCCAGGGTCATGCCCAATTGCGTGGTGACCAGGGCCCGCCGCAGGCGGCGCTGCAGGCGTGCCACGGCCGTGGCGCCCCGCTCGCCATCCGCCTCGAGCAGCTGCACCCGGGTGGGCCGCAGCCGGATCAACGCGAATTCCGAGGCAGCGAAGAAGGCCAGCAGGAGCAGCAGGGCCGCCGGTGCCAGGAATCGCATCGGGTTCAGGTGGTGCCTAAAGGATCTCTAGACCAGCTTCAGGCGAGCGCTGACTCAAAGCAACAGGCTGGTGCCGCTGAACCGGTTGACTCCTGGCAGGAGGATTTCCAGATCGGCACGACCATTCCCGTCGACATCGAGCTGGAGAGAACCGCCGGCGAAACGCACCTCTCCAGCCTCGCGCGTAAACGCTTTCTTGCCGATGTAGGTGAGGGAATCAGCCAAAGCTGAAAGATCGATCACATCACCGGCGCGCTGAAAGCCAAGAATCTGATCCTGCCTGCCGCGCTTGGCGAGCGAATCATTCACATCGGCGTACACAAATCGATTGCTGCCGGGGCCGCCGATCAACACATCCGCATTTGCGCCACCCTGGAGCAGATCTTGGCCACCAAGGCCGATGAGCAGATCTTTGGCCGCCCCTCCAGTGAGGGTGTCGTCTTGATCAGTCCCCGTTTTGCTGCCGCCGAACTTCAGCTTGAGAGCATCGAGCTGAGCGGCGAGCTTCTTACTCAATCCGAGCTCGCGATACGAGGGGTAGATCGGCGTCGAGGTTCCTGCCGGAATAGCTCCCACCAACTCCACACGAAAGCGCAGGGGGGAATCAGGGGGGATCGAAGGAGGAGCGCCTTTACTGCCATAAGCCAAGTCGGCTGGGATGGTGAGATCGAGCACCTCGCCCAACCGACGACCAACCAGAGCTTGGTCCCAGCCTTGGATCACCTGCCCACTGCCAAGGGTGAAGTCGAAGAGCCTCCTCCCGGGGATCACAGAAAACGACGCAAAGTCGTAATTGCCATCAAATGGAGCTCCATCCCCATTCACGAGTGAACCGGAATAGAGAACGCCGAGCACATCACCCGCGCGCACCACTGGCCCTTTGGCAGCACGGAGAACGCTGATCTCAACCCCACCGGCCATCACACCATCAGGCCAACGACCTGAACCAGCAACGGGGCCACCCTAAGGGCCAAAAACGGGGTGCGTGCAATGGGGATCGCAAGGCTCAAACTCGGCTAAGGCGAAGGATGCGCGCCGCCCTGCAACAGACGAACAAGCATGTGGCGCTGGTGGTCTTGACCGCCAAAGAACACCGCCAGAACCTTGACTTGGCGGACTTTCTCCTCCATGCAAAACCAATAGATCGCCCTGTCCAGGGTCAGATGGCGCAGGCCTGGCAGCACATCGTCATGGGCTTCACCGCGGAACGGTGCTGCTGCCAGTCGTTCAGCAGCGGTGATGATCGCGTCGATGCGCACCTCGGCGTGCCGGGCCGCTTGATCAGGGGGCTCGCCAAAGTCCCGATAAGAGGCTGCGAGAAAAGCCTCGATCAGCGCCAGGTCATCCTCAGCTCCCGCGGCAAAGACCACAGACCAGGAGGGTTGACTCATCCCCTCCGGGCAGCCAGTCGGGACCTGAGAGCCTCAGCACTCACGAATGGACCAGACGCACGTTCGGCGAGCAATGCCTTCAGGGCATCTCGATCGGCCTGTCTGTCGGCGTCCTGCTCTCGCAGCAGATCGAGACCTTGCTGCATCACAGCGCTAAGCGAGGGGAATCGGCCACTCTCAACAAGCGCCCGCGCAAAGGCGTGTTGATCGTCGCGAAGGGAGATCGAACTCTTGACGGTCATACGCGGGCGCGTCCAAGCCGAGTATGACTGAGTCGCACAGCCGGCGCAGAAGATTCCACTGCGCCCAAGCGCTCTTCTTGCTGCTCGACGAGATGGGGGTCGCGAGGATCGAACTCGCCTAAGGCGGATTATGAGTCCGCTGCATTCACCAGATTGCTAGACCCCCGTGCGGCAAGCCGCAGGGCGTGTCTACCACAGGCCTCGGACTACCCGCGAGCCCGGCTGCGGCCAGCTGGGCGGGGCGCTCTGGGCATTGCAGCTGCCCTGGGGCAGGCCCTGGCAGAAGCCGTTGTTCACGTCGGCGGTGCGCCACGGCATCGGGTTGCTCTGCTGTTCGAGCAGCACTTGATAGGTGTTTTCCAGGGCCGAGCCATCCCACACGATCGTTTGATCGGGGAAGCCGAAGCCCATCACCTTGGTGCCATCACCGCCGCCCATGGCAATGCCAAGGATGTCGGTGATCTGGTGGGTGATATCGATGCCGCGGGCGTAGGGCGCGGTGTAGCTGTAGAAGCGGCGCTCCACCAATTGCGGGGTGGTGACCACCGGGCCGCAGCGGGTGACTTCCACCGGGCCGGAAGCATTCATGCCGGCAGGCCCAGATCCAGCCAGGGGTGCTTCCAGGGTGGTGGTGCACACCACCGGGCCAGCTGCAGCGGGCTGCGCGCCCAGGCCACCCGCCAACAGGGCTTGGGCCAAAAGGCCTGATGCCAGCGCCCAGCGCACGGAACAACGCCAGCCCATCCAGCACCCCCAACACACGCTGGGCGCAAACTAGACAGCTCAACCGCCTGACGCCAGAGGCATGACCCAGCTGCCAACCCTTCCTCAGGCCAGCGCTGAGCAACGCCAGCTGTTGCTGCGTCTGCTGGCGGAGCGGGCTTACCGGAACGGCACATTCACGCTGGCGTCGGGCCGCACCAGCGATCACTACGTGAACTGCAAGCCGGTGAGCCTCAGCGGCGAAGGGCTGGCGCTGCTCTCGGCCCAGATGCTTGAGCTGGTGGAGCCCGAGGCCGTAGCGGTGGCGGGGCTCACCCTCGGCGCCGATCCACTGGTGAGCGGCGTGGCGGTAGCCGCCGCCCTGAGCGGCCGATCCCTCGACGCGCTGATCGTGCGCAAGGAAGCCAAGGGCCATGGCACCGGCGCCTGGCTGGAGGGCCCCCTGCCCGAAGCCGGCAGCTGCATCACCGTGCTGGAAGACGTGGTCACAACCGGTGGCTCCTCCCTCAAGGCGGTGAACCAACTGCGCGAGGCCGGTTACACCGTGAACCGTGTGGTGACGATCGTGGACCGCCAGGAAGGCGGCCTCGAAGCGATGACCGCCGCCGGCCTGGAGCTGCAGAGCCTGTTTCTGCTGGAAGAGGTGGCCGCCGTCTCCGCCGCGAGCCGCTCATGAGCGCCGCCAGCCCGGCCCGCTGGAGCACCCCGATCAGCCTGATCCGGCTGGAGGGCGCCGACACAAAGCGCTTCCTGCACGGCCAGAGCAGTCAGGCGATCGAACTGGCACCCGCTGGCGCCTGCCTGCCCACTTGCCTGATCAGCCCCACCGGCCGCATGCGGGCCCTGGCGCTGGTGCGCCTCGATGAAGGCGGCGCCGATCTGCTGGTGCTCGACGGAGATGGAGCGGCGGTGCATCAGGCCCTCGATCGGGTGCTGTTCCCGGCGGATCGGGTGAAACTCGGCCCCATCCAGCCCGCCACGCTGGTGCGCTGGAGCGGAGCCCTGGCGACCATCCCCGCCAACGAGCCCAACCTGCTCAGCCCCGGCGTGGATCTGGGGGCGGGCGGGGCACAACCAGCCTGGTTTCAGCCGAGCGATGCGGCACTGCCGGCCTGGCTGGAGGCCGTGCCGGCGCTCTCACCCGAAGCGGCCGAACGGCAGCGCATCCGCCAGGGCTTCCCGGCCGCACCCGGCGAACTCAACGACAACACCAACCCCTTCGAGCTGGGGCTCGCCCCCTGGGTGAACCTCAACAAGGGCTGCTACGTGGGCCAGGAAACCCTGGCCAAGCTCGCCACCTACGACGGTGTGAAACAGCAATTGCGGGGCTGGTGCACCAACCGCACCGGCCCTGCGGCGGCCGAAGCTTGCGCCCCAGGAACCACCCTCACCACGGCGGCCGGCGAGCGGGCCGGCGTGATCACCTCGGCGTTGGCGGGGTCCGATGGCATCGAGGGTTTAGCCCTAGTGCGCCGCGCGGCCCTGGAAGAGCCACAGCTGCTGGCCAACGGCAGCAACAACGAGGTCTTGACCCTGGAGATCCAGGTGCCCGCAGGCTTCGTGGCACCGCCGGTGGGTGCGGGCGGCAAGGGCTGAAGCTCAGGGCTGGACTGAAGGTCAGGGCTGCGCCGCGCGGTCGTCCTGCTGCAACAGCCAATGGGCCACCGCCCAGGTAGCCAGGGCGTCGTCGTGGTTGTAGCGGAAGATCCGGCGCAGGTTTTGGCGGGAGCCGCGGCCGTCAGGGCCGTCGCCGCCCAGGCGCCAGCGGCGCCACCAGAGCAGTGCCCGCGCCCCATCCACCCCCTGCTGCCGCCAACGGAACCCCAGCCAGCTGGCGGTGGCCTTGAGGCCATAGCTGTTGGTGGGCATCCACCAATGGCGCCGCAAGCGCAGATGCACATCGATCATCCGGCTGCGCAGCTCAGCGATCTGGCGCTCCTTCGCCCCCTGGCGCTGGGCCAAGCGCACCAGCGCCAGCAGCTCGGTTTCGCCGTAATGGAGCACGGGCCAGTCGGGATAGGTCGCCAGCAAACGCTGGAGCCGCGTCCAGAGGCGTGCCTCACCGTGCTCCTGCAGCGCCAACAGAGGGTGATAGGGAGCGGAGGCCGCCCCGGCAACATCGGGCCAATCACCACCAGCACCCCGGGGCAGCCGCACGAAGCCGTGCAGAAAGTCGTCGCGGGCGTCGGGATCGGATTCGATGTCGTAAATCAGCACACCCGGAGCACCGCTCAGCTCCGGTAGGGCAGCACCATCGGCGCGGCGCAGGGGCTGGCCATCGCGCTGCACCCGCGCCTGAGTCACCAGCTGATCAGCCACCTCGGCGTGCTGCTCACCGTGCACCAGCAGGGCCTCCGCCAGCTGCTCGGGCTGCGCCGCCGCCAGGCGCTCGAGGCGATCGATGCCCAGTTCCAGCAGCATGTCGCGCCGCTTGGCGCCGATGCCGCTCACCTCGCTGAGATGCCCCTCGGCGGCTGCCACCTGATCACAGGCGCCGCGCCAGCTGCAGAGCACGCATTTCTTGCGGTCGGCCACCAGCGGCGGCGGCGCGGTGCGGGCCAGATCCGCCGCCAGGCGCTCCAGCGCCTCATCGAGCTGGCGGGGCAGGCTGCCAGTGAGGTTCAGGGTTTCCTTCTCCAGGCCGCGGCCAGCCCCACTCAGCACCAAACCATTGGCCACCGGCGCCTGTTGCTCACCCTCCAGCAACCGGCCCCAGAGAGCCAACACCACCCGGTGCTCACGCGTCGTGCGGCGCCCCTGGCGAAACATCACCGGCCGGTAGGCATGGGCACCCCAGCGGCTGCTGCCTTGAACCCGCTGCAGCAACGGGGGGTGCGCCTCCACCGCGAGCCCGCCCGCCTGGCCTCGCAGCCGCAAACCCACCACAGCTGGCGCTCCAGCGGAGGCGGCCGTTTCGCCGCGCTGGGGCTTCTGCGGGAAGAGGGTGGAAAAACTGCGGCGCTGCTCATCGAGCTGCAGCTCGCGATGGGCCGTCCACAGCCGTTGATCCAGGTTGCCGAACTGATCCAGCCAGGCGCGGCGCTTGCAGCGCAGCCAGCTGCGCAACAGCCGGTCGTTGAGCGGGATCTCAGTGGCCACGGCGTTCACGCTAGGTGGCCGTCTGATCTGCCGGCACCTGCATTCACGCAGGGGGGCAGGCCGGCTGCTAGCACCACCGGTAACGCCCTGTGCCCCTGCCCCGATGGCTGCGTCCGCGCCCCTGCCCCTGGAGGCCAGCCCGATCGCCTTCGGCACCGATGGTTGGCGCGGCATCCTCGGGGTGGACATCACGGTGGAGCGTCTGCTGCCCGTCGCGGCGGCGGCTGCACGCGAACTGGAGTTTTCGGCACCAGAGGGCCTCAACAGCCGCGAGATCGTGATCGGCTACGACCGCCGCTTCCTGGCACCAGAGCTGGCCGAAGCCATCTGCAGCGCCGTGCGCGGCGCCGATCTGGTGCCGGTGCTGGCGGAGGCGCCGATTCCCACC
>Ga0194125_10009673_pt1 | contig 13316 bp, 13 predicted proteins | sample TA2KigC250mmetaG_FD_148626 | JGI IMG/M metagenome (GOLD analysis project Ga0194125, IMG submission 148626) | Freshwater microbial communities from Lake Tanganyika, Tanzania - TA2015034 Kigoma Deep Cast 250m | ecosystem: Environmental > Aquatic > Freshwater > Lake | place: Tanzania: Lake... | reverse complement strand
CTATGTTGCTGGACCGGCAAACTCAGGTATTCCGGGTTATGAAAAGGAGGCTGATAGGGTTGCTGAAATTTTAAAGAAATATGACGCCAATATTGCCGGAAAAGAATATCTCGGCGTCTTTGGAGCTATTTCCATGATGTATGCCGTGGAAGGCCTAAAAAGGGCCGGCAAAAACCCGACGGCGGATAAGATGATTAAAGGTCTTGAGAAGATCAAGAACTGGAAGCCTGAAGGTCTCGGCGCCCCGGCCACTTTTGATGAAAACCGCCGCATGGGTGTGACCGGCGTTCGCCTGATGCATGCGAGAAAAGGTGAGCACGTCCCCATCACTGACTTTGTGATCTTTAAGCCCAGGTTTTAACTCTATGACTCTTCTTAGAATCAAGGATCTCGTCATCAGCTTTGGCGGGATCAGGGCTCTCGCTGGTATTGATCTTCAGGTGGAGGAAGGTGAACTCCTTGCGGTCATCGGCCCTAATGGATCGGGGAAGACCACCCTTTTTAACTGTATCTCAGGCGTTTATAAGCCCGATCAGGGAGAAATTTTCTTAAATGGGGGGAGTCTTTTGGGACTCTCCCCGGATTCCATTGCGCATCGTGGTATTGCGAGGACATTTCAGAACCTACGCCTCTTCCTTCATACCACTGTTCTCGACAACCTTCTGTTGGGCCGTCATATCAAGTTTCGGAGAAACCTCATTTATGCCTTGTTAAGGATGAGGAAGGAGGAACTCCGCCATCGGGAGACAGTAGAGGAGATCATCGATTTTCTTGACCTCCAGGCCTATCGAAAGGCCCGGGTTGTTGACTGTCCTTATGGAATTCAGAAGAAAGTGGAGTTGGGAAGGGCCCTTGCCTTAGAACCCCAATTGTTATTACTCGATGAGCCTGTTTCAGGCCTTACCGTGGAAGAGAAAGAGGAGTCGGCCTACCGGATCGGTGAAATCCGAGGCCGTTTTCATGCCACCATCCTCCTTGTGGAACATGACCTCCGAATTGCTTCCAGATTGGCTGACCGAATGGTGGCCTTAAACTACGGACAGAAAATTGCCGAGGGAAGTCCGGAGCAAGTCCAGAAAAACTCCGAAGTTATCCGGGCCTACTTGGGTGAAGGATGATTCCTCTTCTTAAAATAGCCAGTATAGAGACCCTCTACTTTGACCGAATTTACGCCCTTCAGGGCATTTCACTTGAAGTAAAGGAGAAGGAGATATTCACTGTCCTGGGCCCGAATGGGGCAGGCAAGACGACCCTTCTCAAGACTATTGCAGGGCTGCTCAAGGATCAGCCACGAAAGGGGACGATCGAGTTTTCAGGCCATAGGATTCATCGCCTACCACCTGAAAAGATCTCCTCCCTCGGAATCGTATATGTCCCTGAAGACCGGGGTCTCTTTCGAGAGCTGACCGTGGAGGAGAACCTCGATCTCGGATGTTGGGGAAGAAAAGATCAAGGAATACGAAACGATCTTCAATTTGTTTGCTCCCTTTTTCCCATCTTAGAGGAGAGGAAAGCCCAGCAGGCTGAGACCCTCTCCGGAGGGGAACAGCAGATGCTTGCCATCTCAAGGGCCATGCTTCGAAGACCCCGTCTCCTGATGCTCGATGAACCCTCACTCGGTTTGGCCCCTCTGGTGGCTCGAAGTGTTTACGATGCCTTGATTCAGATCAGCCAAACCGGAACTACAATCCTTTTAGTGGAACAGAATGCGAAACTGGCACTGAGGATCGCTCATTACGGTTATATCCTCGAAGGGGGGAGGATTGTCCTGGAGGGGACATCAAAAGATTTAGAGGAGAATGAGGATGTCAAGGAGCTCTACCTGGGGCTTGGGGGGGAGGCGATCTCCCCAAAGGGATGGCGTCTCTACAAGAAGAGGAGAACATGGTAAATCAACAGAAAATAGATAGCCTACCTAAGCTTTTCTTTAACCAAGCAGACCGTCTGAGAGACCGTGTTGCATTAAGGCACAAAAATTATGGGATATGGCACCGGATCTCTTGGAAAGAGTATGGTCAGAAGGTGAAAGAAGTGGCAGCAGGCCTTATCGCTTCGGGATTATCAAAGGGAGAGTATGTGGCCATCCTCGGTGACAATCGGCCTGAATGGCTCATCTGCCATATCGCTGTCATGACGGCAGGTGGAGCCACCTGTGGAATCTACCCCACCTCTGCCCCTGATCAAATCTTCTATGTTCTCAACCATTCCGAGGCGAAGATCCTGTTTGTAGAAAATGAAGAACAGGTCGATAAAGTCTTACAGATCCTTCCTCAACTCGATCTGAAGGAAGTGGTCATCTGGGATCCGAAAGGCCTCTGGGGATTTTCACATCCACAGATCATCTTCTTCGACCAATTCCTCGAGAAAGCGAGGGCGCATCTTCAAGGCAATCCAGATTGTGTGAAAGAGAGGATGGCTACCATCGACCCTGAAGATACGGCGATGATCATCTATACCTCGGGAACAACAGGCCCTCCCAAAGGGGCGATGATCTCCCATCGAAACATTACGCTTCTCACCGAATCCTTTCTCGAGGCCAATCCCACCTATGAGACCGATGAGGTCCTCTCCTACCTCCCTCTGGCCCACATCTATGAGAATCTCATCTCTCTCTTCCAGGCGGTGCGGTCTGGCGGCACGGTCAATTTTGTAGAACATATCGATACCCTCGGCCAGAACCTGCGAGAGGTCTCCCCTACCATATTTGCCAGCGTGCCGAGAATCTGGGAGAAGTTTGCCTCCCTAATAGAGATCCGCATGTCCGATTCCACGTTTTTGAAAAAAGCCCTTTACCGGTTAAGCATTCTCATCGGACTTCGATACATCAGAGCAAAGAGCGACTCCAGGAATCGCCTCCTCTTGGGAATCCTCTATAGGCCCCTCTACTTTACCGTTCTCTACCATTTGAAGAGACAGTTGGGCTTTGAGCGGGTCAGGTGGGGTGTATGTGGTGCAGCACCCGCCTGTCCCGAACTTTTCGAATATTACAATGCCCTGGGAATTCCATTGAGGGAAGGCTATGGCCAGACTGAATCGACTGGTGTGATTGCAACCCAGAGGCTTGATCGTCCCCGATGGGGATTTGTAGGGGAATCCATCCCCAACGTCGAAGTAAAGATTGCTGACGATGGGGAGATTCTCGTCCGGGGGCCCAATGTCTTTAAAGGATATTTAAAAGACCCTGAGTTGACAGCCTCCACCTTGGAGGATGGCTGGCTCCACACCGGAGACGTGGGGGCAATGGAAGATGGATTTCTCAAAATAACAGATAGAAAGAAAGATATCATCATCACCCACGGAGGGAAGAATATTACACCAGCCTATATAGAGAATAAACTAAAATTCAGCTCCTATATTCAGGACGCTGTGGTCATTGGAGATAGACGGAAATACCTCGTGGCTCTTATCCTGATCGATGAGGATAATGTGACCAAATATGCGCAGGACAGCAGAATTCCATTCACCACCTTTGCCGATTTAACACAGAATCCAAGCATTTATAAACTCATAGATCAAGAGGTGGCCAAGGTTAATAAGACCTTATCCCAGGTGGAGACGATTAAGCATTTTGCTCTCCTGCCAAGGCGTTTCTATGAAGAGGATGGAGATGTCACTCCCACCAAGAAGGTGAAGAGACGTTTCCTGGAGAAACGGTATGGGGAATTGATCGAATCCCTTTATCGAAGATGACTTATGTTTCGTATTTCGTCGTTCACCGTTCATCATTGATCGTATTTCATATGGTTTGTGTAATCTGATGGATCTTATTGAGAGCTACCGTGAGGAATTGCGACTGATTCGGAAACCCTGGACCGGGATCTGGGTGGGTATGATCTTCTTTGCCGTCATCCTCCTTCCTTGGTTCTCCCCGGAATATTATGCCTACATCGCTACATTGGTCTTTATCTATTCGATCGGTGTTCAGGGACAAAATATTCTGATCGGGTATACAGGCCAGATCTCCTTCGGCCAGGCAGGTTTTCTGGCCATCGGTGCTTTTACCTTCGGCCATCTTGCCCGCCTGGGGTCTCCTTTACCGATCAATCTCTTCTGCGCAGGTCTGGTTGCAGGCCTCTTCGGTCTCATTGTGGGCTTTCCTTCACTCCGTCTGAAGGGTCCTTACTTGGCGATCGCGACGCTCGGCTTTGGAATCGCTATCTATCAAATACTTGTCAATTCAGAACTCCTCTCAGGTGGACGAATGGGTCTAAGCGTACCAAAGCTCGACCCTTTCTTTGGCCTTACCAAATCCATTTCGATATATTACTTCAACCTCTTCATTGCCCTCCTCTTCACGCTGGCCTCTTACAATCTCATCTCCTCCTACATCGGTCGAGCCTTTGTCGCCATCCGTGACAATGATATTGCTGCCGAGGTCATGGGTGTTAGCCTCACCCATTATAAACTCCTATCCTTTGCCATCAGTTCTTTCTATACAGGAATTCAAGGCGGACTTTATGCCCTTCTGATGGGATATCTTGAACCCAATATGTTCACCTTCATGGAGGCAATCACCCTTTTCGTGGCGGTCATCATCGGAGGATTGGCCTCGGTGGAAGGGTCAATCTTTGGCGCTGCCTTCGTCATCCTCGTTCCGCAGATCTTCAGCGGTTATAAAGAACTGGTCCCAGTGATCTTTGGGGTGACCATCATTATCGTACTGATCTTTGAACCTCTGGGTCTTTTCGGAAGATGGATGAAGATGAGGATCTATTTGAGAAATTGGCCCTTCCGATGAAAATTCTGCTTCTCCCTTTTTCTATATAGGATGAAGGGAATGAAGAAGGAAAAATAGATGGAGCGATTTCTTCAATATTCTATCTCTGGGCTTTCCACAGGAAGTCTCTATGCCTTGGTTGCACTGGGACTCGTTCTCATCTATCGTTCTACTCGTATTCTCAATTTTGCCCATGGAGATATGGCTACCGCTGGAACATTTTTCGCTTTCACCCTTCTCAGTCTGAAGATCCCTTTTGGCCCAAGTTTTCTTATAGCCCTCCTGTTAGGGGGTGGAGTGGCTATGGCCTTTTATTTCCTCATTCTCATACCAGCTCAGAGGAGGGAAGCTACCCTTCTCGGCCAGATCATACTCACCCTCGGCCTCGGACTCATTTTACAGGGCCTCATCAGTTATATCTGGGGAACGGTACCCCAATCTTTTCCCTTTCCACTATCAGACAGTAAAGTCTGGAAAATCGGCGGGTTGGTGATCAGTGAATTGGGGATAGGCGCGCTTGGAGTGGGTTTAATAGGGAGCTTTTTACTCTATCTTCTTGTTCAGAGGACGCGGTTGGGATTGGCCATGCGTGCCACTTCAGAAAACCTTCCTGCCTCACAGACCTTGGGAATTCCAACTCGAAGAGTCCTCGCCCTTTCCTGGGGATTGGCTGCACTGTTAGGAGTGCTGGCGGGGATCATCCTGGCTCCAGCTCTTCTTCTCGATCCATTCTTCATGTTGGAACCTTTTCTTAAGGGATTTGCCGCAGCGATCATGGGAGGGCTCAATAGTCTTCCTGGAGCCATCGTAGGAGGTCTCCTTTTGGGTATCGCAGAAAGCTTAGCAGGCGGCTATATCTCGGTCGCTTTCAAAAATACGCTTGCCTTTCTCATTATCATCGCCGTCCTCATGATAAGACCAGAAGGACTTTTAGGCAAAGAGTTTAAGGAGAGAGTATAGACATTCAGTTCAATCGAAGGAGAACTTCCTTATGAACAAATGGTTAGAAACTGTAAAACCATTGGTTTACGAGAGCAGGATTAAAGTCCCGTATACGTGGTCTGTCGGAGAAGTAGGAAGTCGATTTCTGATTGCATTGAGGGATCACAAGAAAATTTACGGCACCAGGTGTGCAAAATGTGATAGGGTTTACCTCCCTCCGAGAAAAACCTGCGGCAATTGCTTCTCAACTCTCCATGAATGGGTTGAGGTGGGTCCGAAAGGAACCTTAATCACGTATACCACGGTTCATTACACGAGTTCAGTGATGCCAATGAAACCTTCATTCGCTTATGGCATTATCCTTCTGGATAAAGCCAGCACCGGTTTGGTTCACTTACTCGGAGAGGTTAATTTGGAGGAGATTAAACCAGAGATGAGGGTCGAAGCGGTGTTCAAAGACGAAAGGATTGGTGACATTTTGGATATAAGATATTTCAAACCAATCAAATGAGAATTACCAATCTCCAAGCACCAATAATCAAATAATGACCAAAATTCGAAAGCAAGACTGGTAAATATGTGCTTGGGTTATTTGAACATTGGGTAATTGGAGCTTATTTGGGATTTGGAATTTGGTGCTTGGAATTTAACTTTTCGGTATGGTGAGATCATGGAAAAGGTAGCCATCATTGGGATAGGCATGACCAAACAGGAGAGAAGGAAAAAGGCTGAGACCTTTGCGGACATGGTCTTTGAGGCGGTTACAAAAGCGCTTGAGGATGCGGACATGACGACCAAGGATATCGACAATATCGTCACTGGATGCAATGATTTCTGGGATGGCAGGACCATCTCCAGCATGGCCGTGGGGGATGCTTCTGGAGCCTGGGACAAAAACATCTCTTGTGTCGAAGGAGATGGAACCTTTGTCGCCTTCTATGGGATGACCCGAATTCTCTCTCACTCCTACGGCACCACCTTAGTCACAGCCCACTCCAAAGGATCAGAGAGTGTTTCCAGCCTTATCACCAACGCTATGTTCGACCCCATTTACACCCGGCCTCTTGGTTTGGATGGCATTACCTCTGCAGCCTTGCAGGCGAGACGATATATGGACAAATATGGGATCACGGAAGAGCAGTGTGCCATGGTTTCCGTAAAAAACCATAGAAATGCTAAGAACAACCCCTATTCCCAACTGCCTATGGATCTCTCTTTGAAGGACGTCTTGAATTCGAGAATGCTTGCCGATCCCATTAAGCTTTTGGACGCTTCGCCCATTACGGATGGTGCGTGCGCCGTCATCCTAGCGAATGAGAAAACTGCGAAACGTTTCACGAAACATCCTGTTTGGATTAAAGGGGTGGGATTCTGTGCCGATGCATACCATCTGGGCGATAGAGATCTGGCAGAATGCAAATCCCTTGAGAAGGCAGCTCAGACCGCTTACAAGATGGCCGGGATTACAAATCCTTTTAAAGAGATCGATGTGGCAGAGATCTACGATGCTTTCTCCTATCAGGAATTGATGTGGTCCGAAGGGCTTGGATTCTGCGACAAAGGAGGGGGTGGGAAATTGGTAGAAAAAGGAGAGACCGAGATGAAGGGCTCAATCCCCCTGAATCCCTCAGGAGGATGCCTCTCTGCTCATGCGGTGATAGCTGCAGGTCTGATCAGAATTGCAGAAGCCACACTTCAGGTGCGGGGAGGTGCTGGGAAGAGGCAGATTCCGGGTTCGAAGACAGCTCTGGCTCACGGTGTCAATGGCCCATGTGGACAGTCTCACTGTGTCTGGATATTAGGAGGAGAAGATGGCTAAACGAGTAGCCGTTGTAGGAACCGGCCAGACCTATCATAAGTCGAAGCGAATCGATGTCAATGGCGTCGAACTGATCTATGAAGCAGTTACCCAGGCCCTTGAAGACGCGGAGCTGACCCGTGATGATATCGATCTGGTCATCATCGGAAACATGGACCATTTTGAAGGAATCAACTACGTAGATATGTGGAGCATTGATGGGTCAGGCGGTTTGATGAAGCCCACGATTAAACTGACCACCGGAGGAACGACAGGAAGCACGTTGGCCATTGCCGGCTATCAAATGGTGGCTTCCGGTCTGTTTGATAAGGCTTTGGTGATTGGATGGGAAAAGAATTCCGAATCGGACACGACGGCTGCCATTAACACCGCCTTTGATCCGATCTGGGACCGACTGACCTTTGCAGGAGCCATCGGTGGCTTGGCTGTGGAGGCCTCAGCCTACATGAACGATTACGGGATCACAGAAAGAGACGCTGCGAGAGTGGTGGTGAGAGATCGTAAGAATGCCTATCACAATCCTTATGCTCATCTACGGAAGGAGGTGACCATTGAGGAGGTCTTAAGTTCTCCCATGTTATGCGATCCGATCAAACTCCTCGACATGTGTCCCCGATCGGATGGAGCCTGTGCGGTGATCTTTGCATCGGAAGATGTGGCAGAGAAGATCACAGAGATTCCGGTATGGATATGGGGGACAGCGAATAGGCATCTGTACACTTATATTAATGATGTCAACTTTCATGGGCTCCAATCTCTCAAGAATGCCTCCAAGGAATTGTATCAAAAATGTGGGATCAGAGAACCCTTGAAAGAAATTGACGTCATCGAACTCTATCAGCCTTATTCTTTTGGAGGCCTGATGTGGCTTGAATCGATGGGGCTCTGCAAAGATGGGGAGGCCCCACGGCTTGTCTGGGATGGAGTCACCGATATGGATGGAGAATTGCCGGTCAACCCATCAGGAGGAGTGATCGCCACCAATCCAATCGGCGCGACCGGCCTTATCCGGTGTGCGGAAGTAGCAATGCAGATCATGGACAAGGCAGGAGAGCACCAAGTCCCCGATGTAAAGATCGCGGTCAGCACTGGTTTCGGAGGATGCATGTGGTCAGACATCCTCCTATACGGCAAAGAAAAACCTAAATGACCAAGGAGAAAAAATGCCTGAAAAAGAAATGGAGTTATTGACCAAAGGGTCTGGGGAAGCTGAACAACCTTTTCAATATTCGGTTGGAAGATGGGGGAGCAAATTTCTGATGGAGCTCCGAGATCATGAGAAGCTTTTTGGGATTCGTTGCCCCAAATGCCTGAAGGTTTATGTTCCACCCCGACAGGTGTGCGGTCCGTGTTTTCAAAGAATGGAAGAACTGGTCGAACTAAGCGATCAAGGAATCCTGGTCGCCTTCACCATCATCCGCTTCTCTTTCATCGATCCTGAAACAGGAATCACGAAGCCTGTTCCTTATGGGTATGGTTTTATAAAGCTTGATGGGTGCGATAATTCTTTCCAACACTTTATCAATATCGAAGATGAATCGAAGGTGAAAATCGGTGCAAGGGTTCAGGCGGTCTTTAATGAAGATAAGAAAGGGAATCTTATGGATATTAAGTATTTTAGGATAATCGGCGAATGAAACACAGAATCGCTATAATGATGAACGGAGTTTGTTATGGATAAACTGATCATCACGGCAGCTGTAACCGGTTCTGTTCACATCCCAACTCAGACCCCCTATCTCCCTCTTACGCCTAAAGAGATTGCAGATGAGGCGGTTCGCTCTGGTGAAGCTGGAGCAACCATCGCCCATATCCATGCAAGAGATCCTAAAGATGGAAAACCCTGCTCGAATCTGGATATATTCCGGGAGATTATTTCATCGATCAAAGAGCGAAGTGATATGATCATCTGCATCTCAACAGGGGGAGGAGCAGGAATGTCGATCGAAGAAAGGACCAAAACGATCCCCTTATTCAAACCTGAATTGGCTTCATGCAATATGGGATCGATGAACTTTGGGCTCTATCCTCTTTTAGATCGGTTCAAGGAATTCAAATTCTCATGGGAGAAACCGTATCTGGAATTAACTCGTAATTTTATTTTCGCCAACACGTTTGCTGATCTGGAATATATCTGTAAAATTGCGAGGGAGAACGAAACAAAACTTGAACATGAGATGTATGATGTAGGCCACCTCTACAATACAAAGTTTCTCTTCGATAAGGGCTTACTGGATCGCCCTCTTCATATGCAGTTTGTAACCGGAGTCCTTGGAGGTATCCAATCCACTCTTGACGATCTTCTCCATATGAAAAAAACAGCTGACAAACTCTATGGGGAAGATCAACACACCTGGTCGGTGATCGGTGCAGGTTATCCTGCACAGTTTCACATGGGAACGCTGGCCGTCATGACAGGTGGGCATGTGAGGGTGGGGATGGAAGACAATTTTAGAATCAGAAAGGGGGAATATGCAAAAAGCAACGCTGAACTGGTCGAGAAGATGGTGCGAATAGCAAAAGATCTGGATCGAGACATTGCTTCTCCTGATGAAGCAAGATTAATCCTTGGTCTGAAGGGAAAAGAAAAGGTAAATTTCTGACAGTTGTTATCAAGAGGGCCGTTTCTTCACAATGACTTTAACCATTCCTCCCATCACTGAAGTACCTTCTTGGTTCAATACATCTACCGTAAATGTGATTAAACCCTGGGCCTCTTTTTTGGATTCTCTCTTCTCCCTCACCTTGCCTATGGCATGGATAGTATCTCCGATCTTGATCGGTGTAAGAAATCGCCATTCATCGATTCCATAAAAGGCGACAATCGTTCCTTCAAAGATGTTGAGACGGACCAGGAGACCGGTTGCCATGGAAAATCCGCACATCCCATGGGCGATCCTTTCTCCAAACATGCTTTTTGAGGCATACTGGGCATCGGTGTGAAGCGGGTTGAAATCGCCTGTAAAGCCACTAAAATTGACGATGTCCGCCTCGGTCATCGTCCTTCCAAGAGTCACCAATTCCATCCCCTCTTCAAAATCTTCAAAATATTTTCCAAGAATGATAGTCATCCGCTTTTATAATCCTAATTGTTTTGCGATGATGTTCTTCATGATCTGTGAGGTCCCAGCACCGATATTGGCCAGCCTGACGTCTCGATATATTCTTTCGACCTCATATTCCTGCATATATCCGTAACCGCCAAAAATTTGGACTGCCTTGTTTGCCACCTGGATGGCTATTTCTGTGGCAAAGACTTTCGCCATATGGACTTCCTTCCTGCATGGCTTTCCTCTACTTTTTAACCAGGCGGCATGATAAGTCAACTGCCTGGCGGCTTCAATGTGGGTCGCCATCTCGGAAAGCATATGAGAAATCACTTGAAATTGACCGATGGGTCTTCCAAACTGGATTCTCTGCTTGGCATATTGGAGGGAGAGCTCAAGAGCGACCTCAGCCCCTGAATAGGACATGGCAGCTCCCACCAAGCGCTCATTCTCGAAACCTGTCATGATGGCATAAAAACCTTGGGCCTCTTTCCCCAAAAGATTTTCAACGGGGACAATACAGTCATCAAAAAATAATTCGGCTGTATCGGAAGAATGCATCCCCATTTTCTTTAATTTTCTTCCCACTGAGAAACCGGGGGTACTGGTTTCAAAAATGATGAGAGAGAGTCCTTTTTCGCCTTCTCCTGGCCCTGTTCTCACTCCGAGGGTAATCAGATCGGCCTGGGTCCCATTCGTGATAAATATCTTGCTTCCTTTAATGATATAGTTGTTCCCAGCTCTAACGGCCGTTGTCTCGATAGAGGCCACGTCTGAACCGTGACTGGGTTCGGTGACCCCCAAAGCAATGATCTTCTCCCCGGCCAAAACCGGTTTAAGGTATTTCAGTTTTTGTTCATGAGTCCCAAACTCATTCAGTGCTGAAGAAGCTATATCGGTTTGTACTAAAACACTCATCGCAAAACCGAGTGCCCCGCATTTGGAGATCTCTTCAGCAAAAACGATAGTGGTGAAATAGTCTCCACCGCCACCCCCGTACTCTTCAGGATAGGAAACACCTAAAAAACCAAGATCTCCCATCCTCTTAAAGATCTCACGGGGATAAATCTCAGCCTCTTCCCATTCCTCAGCATAAGGGCGAATCTCTTTCTTCACAAAATCTCTCAGGGATTTCCTGAAGATATTATGTTCTTCGCTAAAATAGATTGAGTCCATTTGATCTCCTAAACAAAAAAGCAACAGGAGTCAAGGGGGCCAGGGTTCAAGTTTCTTAAAAGGGTTTGGCCTGCCCCTCGAACCCTTAAATCCCCTATTTAAATTGTTTCCAGCACGATTGTGATTTTGCCGTCGGGGAGGGTGAAGGGCGAGGCCTTCATCCTCATTCCCACCTTAATTTTCTTGACATCCATTTTAGGTATCCAGCCCATGACAGGCAACCCCTTCTCCGCCTCGATGATGCCAATGGGACAGGGTTCGAACTGGACGCTTGAAAACGGCATGAGAGGTTGACGGACTGCAAAATGCTCCGGAGGAACATGGATCTTCGTAAAGGTCAATAGTTTCCCCTCTGCCTTAAGTTCCTTCCAATCCATATCGCTTTCCATGCAAGATGGGCAGTCCGCCTGTGGAGGATAATATTGCTTGCCACACTTCTTGCAGAGTGTGGACATAATCTTTCCCCCTGCCAAATCATCCGCAAACCTGTTTACCTTTGTCTGGCTGATAAAAAGAGAAAAGTTCTTGAATTCCATCCTATTGCCTCCTGAAGATGTGGATAAATGACACCTGTCCGGATCCACCCACATTATGGGTCAAGCCAATCTCTGCGTCTTTTACCTGCCTTGGTCCGGCTTCCCCTCTTAACTGTTTTGTAATTTCAATGGCCATGGAGACGCCCGTTGCTCCAAGGGGATGGCCTTTTGATTTCAATCCTCCATCAACATTGACCGGAATCCGTCCACCCACATAGGTCTCCTTCGCCTCGATCAATTTCCCCCCTTCCCCCTTTTCACAGAACCCAAGGTCTTCATACGCCACGACCTCTGCAATCGTAAAACAGTCGTGCACTGTGGCAATGTCTATATCGGATGGCCCTACTCCCGCCATTTTGTAAGCGGTTTTGGCAGCCTCACGGGTCGCCTGAAGAGAAGTGAGGGATTTCCTGTCGCCCAGTCTCATCGAATCCGTACCGCATCCCAAACCAACCACCCATACGGGTTTCTTTGAGATCGCTTTCGCTTTTTCTTCGGAGGCGAGGATGATGGCTGCGGCCCCATCCGTGATCAAGCTGCAATCATATAGTTTGAGCGGATAGGCGACCGTAAAGGAGGTGACGGCCTTTTCGAGTGTGATCTCCTTTTGCATCTGGGCATAGGGGTTCAGGCTGCCATAATAGTGGTTCTTGACGGCTACCCTGGCGAGCTGTTCTTCCGTTGTTCCGAACTCGGCCATATGGGCGTTGGCGATCATGGCATAATAACCCGGAAAAGTCGTTCCGAAGGGATATTCCCAAATGGCATCGCCAGCACGGCCCATGATCTCTGTTGCGGTGCTCGTCGGGACCTCTGTCATCTTCTCAACTCCAACAACCAGGACAATATCAGCCAGGCCGGAGGCAATGCTCATCCACCCCGTCCTCAAGGCAGCGCTTCCAGTGGCGCATGCTGCTTCGACCCGGTAGTTAGACTTCGGATAGCAGCCAATATAATCATGGACCTGGGCAGAAGGCTGAATGCCAAACGAAAATTCATCTCCTGCGACCCCGGTTACCATGCTGTCCACTTCCTTGAGCGGGATGCCTGCATCGTCCACACATGCCTTGACCGCTTCA
>Ga0194125_10009668_pt1 | contig 13320 bp, 6 predicted proteins | sample TA2KigC250mmetaG_FD_148626 | JGI IMG/M metagenome (GOLD analysis project Ga0194125, IMG submission 148626) | Freshwater microbial communities from Lake Tanganyika, Tanzania - TA2015034 Kigoma Deep Cast 250m | ecosystem: Environmental > Aquatic > Freshwater > Lake | place: Tanzania: Lake... | reverse complement strand
CGCCACTTCATCAAAGCCCAGTTCGATCAGTGCTTTTTTGGCAACCGGGTAACTGATATCCTCAGTAAATTGACCGGCATAGGATGACGATATGATCGCCACTTTATATCTATACCCCCGGATCAGGTCCAAGGGATCGGAACGAGGGATGATAGCATGAAACTGACATACTTCCATGCACCTACCACAGTCAATACAACGGGAGTTGTCGATGCTGGCTTTTCGATCGCGGACCCGGATCGCCTCGGTGGGACACACCCTTACGCAGGCAGTGCAGCCGGTGCAGTTCTCAGAAATAATCTGAATGGCATGATAGTATTTCTTGTCTTTCTCTTGCATAACTCAGGCAAAATAAGTGATAATATCGACTGTGGTCGGACAGCCGGCTTCGGATTGGATATGCAGGGCATCAGCATTTTTCTTGATATTGGGAAGCCCCTGCCCGGCTCCAAATCCCATCTCTCGAACAAGATCATCGGCAGTAGAAAAGCCAGGTGTCATTGCCTGTTCAATATCAGCGATCCCCGGTCCTTCATCTTCATAAATGATATGGATCATATCGTCAAAGATCATGCTCGTCATCTTGCCACCCCGGGAATGAGCCGCCACATTGATCTCAGCTTCATAAGCCGCCACAGCGATCCGCCGGAGCGTGTCAGGATCCACGCCAAGACGTTTGAGCGTGTTCTTGACATCAGATGATCCCTTGCCGGCATTGACAAAATCCATCTCAGCGATCTCGCCATACAGGATGACCTCTGCCTCCGGCTGCGATTCCAGATACTTATTGATCGCTTCCACACGCTCGGGATTTTTGTGCCAGTATTCAGCCATATCAGGTTTTGCAACTGCGCAGTCCGGCATTGTATAGGATCCCACTGGAACGGTAGAGGGTATAATTGGTTGTGATCAGTGGCAGGTTACGTTCCTGCGCCATTTCGATCAATTCATAGGATGGTCTTTTCCCCCGCACGAATATGATCGCTACCAGATCTATCATATCCGAAAGGCGGATCACTTGTGTATTGGTCAACCCGGTTAACAACAAAGCCGGTTCCTGGGTGCACATTAGAATATCACTGATCAGATCAGACGCAAAAGCACAAGGTACTTCTTTATCCATCGTTACTTCCGGGGTCAACACCTCACCCTCGAGCAACTTGACTATCTCACACAAATTCATTTAGTTACGTCCAGTGTCGTATTTGGGGCAAGTTCTGGGGAGAGGGCATTTCAGTCAAGGAAAATAGTCCCCGCGATACTTCATGTTGCTGTGTTCGAATACATCCATGCTCGCTATGACAAGATCCAGTCTCCCGGTCCGCGATCAGGAAGCCGTGGGATTCTCTGTAAAGGGACTTTAATCAGCACTAAACGATTGCTGGACGATATATCAAAGAGATTGAAACCCCAACCTTATAAATAACAGTGTTTTATCCACTTATCCCTGCTTCCTCCTTGCTTCATCACCTTAGTATAACCTTAGTATAACCTTACGGTCGTAAGGTTATACTAAGGTTATACTAAGGTGATGAAGCAAGGAGGAGGTCAGAACAGGTATTTAATCCGTAATTCGGCTTGGGTTCCGGTTCTGGGCAGATGCCGGTAGGCATAGAAATGAGATCCCATGATATTGGCGACGGAAGCGCTGGCAGTCAAGCCGGAGAGAAGATCCCGATCCAATCCGAAAGAGAGGTTCACGTATTCCGGCAGAGGTCTGGATTCGTGGTCGATGCGACTGTATTGCTGGTTGATAGTAAGGGTGCACCGGGTATCTTTGATCAATCGGCTGAGGGCAGTATCGAGGATGAACATGGGTTGATATGGCGCTCGCTTGAGATTCTGCTGGTAGAGATATGATACTTGCATAGCCAGGCCTTGCCGGATTTGGAAGCCCCGATAGGAGCCGGATAGATCCACCCGGGTGAGATTGGTTGCGATCATGGCTGAAGATATGGTGGGGATGGGATCATGGGGCTGGATAGAGGCAATCACCGGAGCGTCAATGCAATAGGACAAAGTGTTGGTCACACTGAAGCGGTCACAGGTCTGCCCTGCCAGGTTTAGTGTCTTTCTATAATATCCAATCCGTAAACTGAGCGGGATCTTGGTGTGCCGAAAATCATCTGCAAGGTCAAACCATCGGTAGTTTTCAAAATAGTCACCCATGTTCTGCTGGACGATTTCGGGTTTGTTATCGATGATGATCCGTGAATTCAGGCTGGGGGCATATTCATAACGAAAAGCCAGGAACGGAACGAATCTCAGCTTATCCGCCATAAATCCCAGATGGGATCCTTCAGTCGGACCGATCGGGATATAGGGATTAAGGTCAATTCCCGTCATCATGGCGGGCTGCCAGTAGATCAGCGACAATCTGGTCCGGTTCTGGGTGCGGAGAAGATCGAGATTGAATGATGCGTCCAGATCGGCGTATAATCTATCGGTGCTTTGATTTCCCCTTTTCTGAAAATGCCAGCCAAGACCGGCTTGAGCCCGGATATCCGATAGGGACAGGTTCAGGAACCTCCCGTCATCTTTTCTGGCATAGAGAGTGAGGCTGAGCAGGTTGTTTTGATAGGGGTCGATGACCGCATTGACGAGGGTATCGGCATATTCCGACAATGAATAATCGAGTCCTAAAAACAGGTCGTAATCTCCAAGGGTGGTGTGTTCCGGATCAACGTTTGCCGCACCGGAGTTCGTTATTCCGCTCAACGGGTCACTCTCCTGAAGCGACCTGTTTCCCAGCCCCATCGTAGGGTCGCTCTCCTGAAGCGACCTGTTTCCCAGCCCCATCGTAGGGTCGCTCTCCTGAAGCGACCTGTTTCCCAGCCCCATCGTAGGGTCGCTCTCCTGAAGCGCTCCAACCCGCAATGCCACTATTGACTGTTCACCGCTTGAAGCGCTGAGGGAAGGCGCATTTAAGCGTGAGGCATTCTTGCGGGCGGAACGGGAAAAAAGGTCGATGAAGAGCTGGTATTGCTGATAAGACCAGATCTGCTGAGGATCATCATGCTTCATGGTAAAACGCAATCCAGAAGTGCTGGTGGAATCCAGTAACACGGCGACGGATAGATCGGTTCGGTTGGCAGAAGACAATCCCAAATCAATAAAGAAATTCCGCCGATCGGTCTGGGGACGGGTTGGGGGCTGAACCTGAAAGGGGCTTACCCGGGGAAGCGTTATCGGAAGGGAATCCAGCGGCATCGGCTCAATATCGGGCAGGATATTGCTTTTATAGATGAACGAGCGGGTGTTCTCAATGCCGGTTACATCGACATCCGGCAGTTTATGCACCTGGGCATTCAACGCCATCGTGATCAGCACCAGCAGGAGGATGATCTTAGTTCTCATCACTGACTCCTTGGGAATTGAGCAGAGGATCAAGGTATCTGATCTGATCGATGGTGAGCCGGTCCAGATTTGTCTGGTATATTACGCGGGCGTCATCAGCGTTGTTGGTGGCATATTTACAGAGGATCACATAGAATAGTGCCTCACGAAAGATCACATCATTATCAGAATTGGAAACTACCAGGCGATCAAGCATAGGCAGGGCTTCGGAATATGCCTCCTGCTGGTAAAGGATGATCGCTTTCATCAACAGTCCGTAAGCCCTGTAGAGGGGGTCAGAGGATACCTCCAGCAAGGCGGTCGAAACTACCGCTGCGGCATTGTATTGTCCCATTTCATAGAGATACAGCATGTTAAGTTTCATAGCTTCGGGGTGTTGCTGAAATACTTGTGCATCTGCCAGGTCCCAGAGCGGTCGAAATGCGTCCGGCTCGTGCTGATAGGCAATGTCCAGCATGGTCAGCCAGATCTGTTGATCGGGCGCTTCATTAAAGGCGTGTCGGAGCTTTTGCAGGGCAGCGGAATACTGACCGGTCTGGATATCCAGTTCCACCCATTCAAACAGAATCTCACTCATGCCCTCACGCTCCAGGATATTGACGAAAACGCTTTCTGCCTTGGCAAATTCATTCAGTTGGATCAGGGATTCGGCGGTCAATATCTCCAGTTCTTTCACATAGCGCTGGGGAAACTGGCGACGCAGATCTTCTGCTTGACGGATCAGGTTTTGCCATTGCCGGCTTCCGGCGTATAACTTGATCAATAGATACTGCAGCTCAAACTGGATGTATTCGGAACTGAAGGCATCAATCATGGTGATCAGTTCGTCAATGTACTGATCACGGGGATTGAGGCGGAAGGAATAATCCAAGCCGGCAAAGATCTCCCTGAGCAGGGCAAGTTCTTCATCAGTGAAGCTTTTCTTGCTGATGTACCGCCTCAGGACGTTGTTCCAGGTCGTAATAGCACCATCGTAATTGCCCATATTGAAACAGACACTGGCAATGTCGTTCAACACTCTGATACAGTGCTTGGAATTGGGGTATTGATTCAGGAAGGCATCAAACAGGGTAAGCGCTTGATTAAAATTTCGGGCATGAATAGCTGATTTGGCAGCCATATAGAGATATGTTTCGGGAGTGCCCTGTTCTTTGGCGATCTGGTAATAGAGATCGGAAGCATCTTTGAAGCGCCTCAGTTGGTACAAGACCAGTGCCTGATAGCTGAGGGCTTCGATTCGTTTGACCTCGGATGGAGCTAAAATAGAGGCAGAACGATACAACTCGAGCGCTCGCATGTAGTCCTTCTCGTTAAAATGAATGCTGGCATTCAGGATGGCAGCGTCGTAATTCGTCTGAGCCCCCGGGATCGCATTAATCAGGACTTTGGCTTCCAGATATTCGCCAAGATAGTAGTGCGTCTGAGCCAAGCGTGTGATGATGTCTGGATCGGATGGGTACTTGTTGTACAGGGTCTGCAGCAGAGGTAAACTGCGGGAGTAATTTGCCAGATTGAAGTCCACTTCGGCAGCATAAAACCGGGCTTGGTCGGCATAAATGGTGGATGAATGATCTTCCATAAACCGGTTGTAATATGCCCAAAAGCTCTGATAATCCTTGTCGAGATAACTCAGGACAGCCAGCATATACAGTGCTTTGGCACGCCCTCCTCCCTCCGGATAAGAATTGAGATAACGGTTGAACAGGATCTTGGCATTGCGGTAGCCCTGCAGCAAGAGCCAGATCTCGGGGATGAGCGAATCGATCAGGTCATGTTTTTGTGCTTCGATATTATACTTCTTGGCATTTAGCATGTTGCTCAATGCCTGGGTCAGGTCATCCTCATGGAATTGAAAGGCAGCCAACAGGAAATAGAGTTCACCCTTGAGCCGGGAGGAAGCCGCTTGATCCAGCATGGAAATGATCAGTTGTTTGGCTTGATCGGGTGTCTTCCGGTACAGAATCTTGATCCTTTCCAGTTTACTGAGCAGAGCGATCTCCTGATCCGGGGACTGTTCCAGATCAGCCAAAAGAGAATCAGCCCGACTCACATCCCCTTTTTGGGATAACAAAAGCGCATAATAATAAGTGCATTCATCACCCCGGATACCGATAGCGCTTAGCATCTGAGCAGCAGCGCCGTATTGATTGCGGAGCAGTTTGTAACGGATGAAGATTGACTGGATCTGCCGGGGTAATTGACTGAAGTCTGTCTCCAAAGGGGCTATTTCCCGGTCAAGATCAGTAAACCTGCCCTGAGTAAGCAGATTTGACAGCCAATGAACATAGATCGGTAATGCGGAATCCAACAGGTCAGGTCGATAACTCTCCAGGATGCTGCGGGCGATATCCTCCCGGTCGATCATTAAATACAAAATGAATAAATGGTAATCCAGGTCTTTATCGACCAAACCCAGATTTGCCGCTTGCTGGAAAGAATGTAAAGCCGAATAGGGCTGACTCTGTTGGAGGTTGATCATCCCCCGCCAATAATGGTATTGTTGCTGGATCTGGGGAGAGGAATACTCACTGATCAGGCGTTGCAATGATTGTTCGGCATCACTAAAAAGGTCGAGATAGTAATAAGTGATCACCTGTTTCAGGATTATATCCGCTTTGTAATAGTGATTTCCGGGGATATCGATGATCGCTTGCAACTGACGCAATGCCTCCTGATATCTTCCCTGTTCCAGAAGAATCTGGGCTTTGAGCAGGAATAATTCCACCGAATGTATGGACTCGGGATATAATACCACGAACCGGTCAATGGCACTTTCCGCCTGGCGGAACGCCTGGTTCTGCTCCATCCACTTGATGCTGATGTAATCTGCCGCTTTGCCGTTTTTAATATCAGGATATGTGTTGACACCAGATAGCGCTGCAATCATCAGTATAAACGCTAAACATACCGATGCAACCACATAGTTCTTGTTCATTACCTGTTAACTGCCTTTGACCGGGATTATCATATAAACCGTAGTTCCTTCGTTTTCCTTGCTAATGACCTTGATCACGCCGCCATGCAATTCCGCAATACGTTTACAGGTACTCAAGCCCAAGCCCAAGCCACTGGAGCGATACTCGATACTTCCGGATTTATGGGCATAGATCTCATTGAGTTCGTAGAATTTACGGAATATGTTCTGGATCAGGTGATCGGGTATTCCGATACCATTGTCCTGAACAAAGATGACTATTGTCTCCTTGCATTCAATCCTCTCCTGCTGGAAGGCGGATTTCCTGGCTCCGATGATTATTGTACCGGAATCGTTGGTAAAGCGGAAGGCATTGAGCACCACATTGTAGATCATTAGATGGACCGCTTCCCAGTTTGCCATCAACTGAGGTAAGCTATTCTCGATCTCAAGCTTGATAATCATGCGTCGGTTGCGAGAGAGGATCTCGATCTCTTGCTTGACGAGGTTGATGACCTCTTCTAAAGAGATCGGGGATTTGGCGAGAGTTTTCTGAAGATTGTAGAAATTCATCGTTGTGATATCGGACGTGGTAACAATGAGTTTCCGGACCGAAGTCTCAATCTTGGCTATGATATCGCTCTTCTCTTCTTCATCGGCGAACAAATTACGCTTCAAACGTGAAACATAGCCCTGCAGGACGGTGAGCGGAGTATTGAGTTCATGGGCAACTATAGCCATGAATTCATCTTTGATGGATTCAATACCAAACAACTCCGCGCTTTTCTGGATGACTGCCTGGTATTGCATAGCATTTCGGATCGCCAAGGTGATTTGCTCGATCAGAAGATGAATAATCTCCATGTTCAAGTACATCTCCCGGGAAGGTTCATTCAAGTTATCAAGATATACGATGCCATACAATTTGTTGTTAACGATCAAGGGCAGGCAGAAGATAGAATGTAATGCATAGTCCTGGACGCTGATGGAACTCTTGAACCGATTGTCTTCGATTGCATTATAAGTGATCACAGGTTCTTCGGAGCTTAAGCAAAGGCTTATAACGGAATTACTTATACCCGTGACCGAAGCCATTATCTGTTTCGTTTCATCTATATGAACTTGGTAGATCACATTCCCCTCATGATCACGCATGATTAGAAATCCTCTGGTGCTATTGATAAAATCGATACATGAGGAAACGATCTCCGTCTCAAGACTATGAGGATCCACCACTTTCATCATATCGTGGGAAATCTGCATAAGATGATTCATTTTCTCGATCCGCTGGGTGATCTGGGTATAATCCTTTATCCTGATAAGCAGGGCTGTCAGGTGCTGTTTGACACTCTTCATGATTGACAATTCCTGCTTAGTGAATTCCAATTCGCCATGATCGGATATGATCAGATACCCGATTTTCTTGCTTCGTTGCAATAGTGGAACGATCATGATGTTACTGGTATTGAGCTTATCGATCTGGATCGTGTCGGAATTGAGGCTGCGGATGACGATACTCTGTAGATCGGGAGCGAACAGGCTCTCCTTATCGCAATTGAAGCAATGAAACATGACGAAGTTATTGATTTTATCCGAGTATTCCATCAAAACATACTGCCAGGGAGAAATGACTTCATTGATGCCTTTCTGGATCAGGAATTTGATCCGTTCCATATTGTTTACATTGGCAATATTATAGACCAGATCATTCCATTTACTGCGCAGTTTCTTCTGACGTGAGCTTATATCGATCAGAGCAAAGTTCTTTAGATTTTTGGTATAGTATTGGGTACTATTTAGAAAGTTCTGTTTATCATCCTCGGGTATGTTTTCAGTGATCTGATCAAGGTAGTGTTTGTATTCCTCAAAAAGAGATAACGCTCCATCATCGGCATTCAGGACCTGAAGAATCTGGATCCGGATTTGATACAACTCAACCTTGAGCTGAAAGTACTCATAGTTTGTGCACATATCAAATAAGGTCACTGCTTGCCTCAATATATGGCGCAAAGGAATATCAGGCTCACGTAGATCAAGTCTAAGCGACATCAATTGAAGCTTGCAATCCCAGTATCTGTACTGGTTTTTGCTGATGATTGGTCGAACCGCTTCGATCAATTCCCGGGCTTTTGAATAGTCTTTAGATCCGATGTAACAGCTGATGTTCATTATATAGAAAACCGTGATCGCATAGTTATTATTCACAGCTCCCGCATAACGCATGGCTTGTTTGAGATGATCGAGAGCCGAAACAAAATCCTTGTCCAGCATTGCCAATAAGCTCTGAGAGTTATGATAGAATTCTTCTTCGTGCAGGTGTTTATAATTGATATGGACATTTTTCCTGATTAGTTTTCTGAGCTTCCGGGCATTTCCCATCTCATATAGATAATAAAAATAGGTCTTGACAAGGGGATTAACACTCCCGATGTAACAATTGATCAATTGCGGTTCATTCGCCTGGATAAATGAAAAGTAATTTCCAAAATTCTTGATCTTGCTTTTCACAAGGGCCAGATTCCGCTGAATCGAATCTAAGTATTTTTCACTATTTACTGAGTGAATTAGTTGTTTAGCAGCCAGCAGCATTTCTTCAGCTACATTAAATTCACCCTTCTTGATCTTTCCTTCACCTTGGTTTAGCAACGAAAGGGCTTTGGTCAATGTAAGATTCAGTTCGTCGGCATGTTTAAACCCCAATTGCGAATAATACTCGGCTGTAACCGTGTTGCCTTGCTTTAAGTGTAAATCTGCTATGTTGTTGTAGATTAGACCAAGATATCGTTTGATGTTATATTTCTTCCATAACGAAAGGGCAAATCCAAGGTGTTCATCAGCTTCAGGAATGTTCTTTTGCTCGCTGTAAAACACTCCCAGATCATTATGCATGGCAGCTAGTCTGATCATTACTCCGGGGTCGTTCTCTGATGGAAGCTCGGTTAAGAAATCTTCAATGATCCGAATGGCTTTGTCCCGGTTTCCCGTTAGATTATGGTACACTGCCAATCGATCGTAGTAGATTATCTTGAGGTCTATCGGAAGAGTTGCAGGGTCGATAAGGTCCAGATAGATTTTCATCATGTCGTAGGGTCGTTTTCCAGAGGTACTCTTGGTTTCTGTTTTGATACGGGAATAGATCTGGACATAGCTCAGTAATAACAGATTGCGTTGTTTACCGGTATAGGTTAGAATCTCGGCTTTTTTGGTGTTCTTAAGCGCTTCCTTGGGGTGCTCGGTGAGTAGATAGATCGAACTGGCGATATAGTATTTTTCAAACAACTCCGGCAAAAGATGCAGATGATTGAGAATTTCTACGCCCAGTCTATAGCATCCAGTCAGTTCTGCCTTTTCTTGATACCAGACTAGGTCCTTTATAATATGCTTGAGTTCAATCCCAATATCTCCATTAAAATCCAGAATAACTGTCCGGTGGATCGCGTCAAAGGCTTTATCCTGATCGAAAACTTCATCGTATAGATGAAATAAGCGCAACGTGTATAGACGTTCTGTTCGGATATCATTGGCTATTTGGGCATTGGCGATCAATCCCTCACAAATGTCAATGTCGGTGATGTCCTTGTCCCGGTAGAATTCCAGTATTTTTCGGGAGATCGTGACGTGTTGAATCTCCGTACATTCATCATAAAGCAGGTTTGTCTCCTCACGATAAGCAAATCGGTATTTTCTTCCTGTTTTAGTCAGAATCTCGTTGTAAAAAGCATCATTGATCAATTCATACATTCTCTGATCATCAATATCCAGAAGATATATGATGAGTTCTTTGGTCAGGGGCATTTGGGCAATGGATAACACTCGAAGATAGCTTTTATTCTGCTCCGTTAGATGACCCAGCCTTGAATTAATCGAACCCAGCATATCACCTGGTAGTACATAGCTGTTCAGGTCAAAAGCATCATTGAATTTGTCATTAATCAATGCTCTCTTGTGCTTCACCAGATCGATCAGGATCTCACGAATAAACTCTGGATTTCCAGCTGATCTCTGCCACATTTGGGTAATAAAGATATCGCTTGGACGTGAACCCAAAAGTTTAGTTAAATAGTTAGCGGTTTGCTGCATGTCCAAAGGTGGAATGTGAGTGATGACTGTGTGCTCTATCTGATTGATTTTGTTAAATTCGTTGCAACTTAGGAGAATCAAAATGCGATGGGAAATGATGTGGGGAGACAAGAAATTCAGAAATTCTACAGTATAGCGATGCACAAATTGGAAGTTTCGAATGATAAATATAATCGGCTTGAGATTGGATAGATCCACCAGGATCTCTAAAGCCGATTCAAAATCGCACTTCAGTTCTTCCTGTGACTGAGTGTAGGATTTGGCCTCCTGTTCCGATTCAAAGAGGTAGCTTTTAAACTTGTCGGATATCTTGCTCAAACTTCTATAATTCTCAATCTCAGCTTTGGAGCGGGATCTGACATATTCCTTGATCAGCGCAAAAAAAGCCTCATGATCAAAACGACTGCAATGGTAATCGAATAAGAAGTAGTCACCATTCAGGATGTGATAACGGAAAAGGGACAGGATATTGTCCTTACCTAATCCATCCCCCCCGATCAGGGATATGATTTTTCCATTTGACCTCTCCATTAATGGAATATAGTCAAGCAATTGATGAGCAATCTGCTCTCTGACCAGATAGCTATTGAACTGCATTGTATTAACCATTGACCAGGCAATTGAAAAAGCGTAGTCTTTATCACTGATCCGGTTAACGTAAGAGATGATCTCTTCGGAGCTATGAAAACGGTTGTCGGGGTTCTTCTCCATCAGGCGAAGGATGAATTTCTCCAGTTCCATGGGGATTGTTGGATTCAGCTCTGATGGAAACTTGGGAACAAAGTACTGCTGGTTTCCTGAGATCAATGAATTAATCTGATCAACTGTGTACGGGAAAGCCCCTGTTGTAAGCCGATACAGGATCACCCCCAGCGAATAATAATCACTGGTCACATCCGCCGGTTTACCCAGATACAGCTCCGGTGCGAGATATGGAAGAGTGCCGGACACTTGGTTACTGGCATCGGTGGTATCTATCTTGGCAAAGCCATAATCGATCAACCTTACTTCCACAGAATTACCCATCTGACGATACAGGATGTTCTCTAATTTGAGGTCTTTATGGAGAATTCTCTGAGTATGCAATGCATGCAGAGCATAACAGATCTGCACCACTATATCGTATAGGATATCAATTTTGTGGTTTCCATAGCGGAAGTTGCTCAGCGTGACCCCATCAAAAAAATCGCTGATGTAATAGATATGATCTCCCACATGGCCAAAATCCACCACATGATTCAGATTAGGGTGTTCAATTTTGGTTATATGGTGCATTTCTTCTGCAGAAAATTTCTCATATAATCCGTTGGATGAAAGATACTGGAACAACTTGAGGGTGTATATAGTTCCTGTTCGGATGTCCCGGACCTTGTACACATTTGCCCAGGAACCACTTCCCAGATTCTCCAAGACTTCGTACCGGTGATCAATATACATCAATACCCCCCAATATTAAGCTAGTTTCATTCCATTGCATTAATCAAGCTCGTCCGACTCATTTAGCAAACATATTAAACCCATGTTTCCAGCGTTTATGCACCCAGAACCATAGATGCGGAAACTGGGTGATATAACCTTCGAGGATGTAGTTGATCCTGCGGATCAAATGCAAACACTCATCTTCGCTACTACTTTGGGCTGAATAGGCTAAGTTTGTTGGCTTGTCTGGCATGATCATTGGTTCAAACCGAAAGATCAGCTGATCCCGTTCATCTCGTATTACAAAACCAGGTACTATGGGTACATTGTAGCGTAAAGCGATTTTTGCAGCACCTTTCCAGTGGGAGGCAGGAAACCCGAGGAAATCAGTTATCAAGCCATGTCTTCCCGCATTCTGATCGGTTAGAATAGCAACCATTTCGTTCTTCTGTAAATGCTCGATGATCCCTCTCAACCCGCTTTTCATATCGATGATACATGCTCCGTTGCGTTCCCTGATCCTGTTGGTATATCGATCAAAAAAACGATTGCGCTGTTGTTTAGCTATTACTGATATTGGTATCCCCCATAAAGGCATGATCCTCGCTGCTTCCCAATTACCAAAATGACCGGTGGCAAGGATGGCTCCCCGGCCCATTGCTAATGCTGCCTCGATGTGTTCTCGTCCATCCAGGATGCACCTCGAGAGCAGGATACGGTCATTATCCAAATAGATCTCCTGGATGCTAAGCGCCATATTGCGATACATATTACGGATAATCTGTCCGATCTCTTGGTCGCTCTTCTCTGGATAGACCTTGCTCAATTGAGCCGCTGCAACTTGTTTGCGAACTCCCACCCGATATCCAATTACATCGAATAAGCACACTAACAGCTTGACGCTGAGTTGTCGCGGCATCATCCTGAATATGCTGATCAACCCGATAAATAGTATGTATTCGCCAATGCTTTGCAGCTGTTTTATTCGTTTGGACACGATCCATTAACTTCCTGATCATTCTGTTAGCTACATCCTTTTTGAATGCAGTCCGATTGACAAGTAAAATCTTTGCACCACCCCTGATCCCGCGCCAGAACGCCCCGCAGTCACTTTTCTATCCTGAGCCTGTGAGCAGACAAAGCTCAGACCTTCAATTCAACCCGAAACCAAAGCGTTGGTCTTCTTTTGCAGAACTGCTTTTGACACGACTCCAATTGACTTGTCAACCAAGACGCCCTTATGGAAAAACACCAGCGTAGGAATACTCATAACTCCATACTGCCCTGCCAGTTCCGGATCGTTGTCCACATTGACTTTGGCTACCACTATATCAGGATTTTCCTGAGCAAATTGCTCTACCACTTGTTCCATCATCCGGCACGGTCCACACCAGGGCGCCCAAAAATCAACCACTACCACGCCTTCCGACACGGCTTTTTCAAAGTCATCGCTGCGTAATTCAATCAGCATCTTTTCCTCCTGGTTCAAGCTGTCTATAGATAAACATAATGTAGATTTGATCACTGGCAAGTGCCCAACCACAAAAAGG